>OGIR01000016.1_pt1 | contig 176863 bp, 152 predicted proteins | sample 1571831 | NCBI WGS metagenome assembly OGIR01 (sample SAMEA2582124, study PRJEB24529) | metagenome | biome: Human gut stool | place: China | collected 2011 | reverse complement strand
AGAGTCTCACTCAGTCTCAAATCTCGTGAGACTTCGTTGAGACTAACTTTGGAATGTGCTTGAATGTCAATACGCAAATTTTATAATACATTAAAACCAGTTATCATTAATTTATTACGTAATTTGTCTTCAAAGCCCTCAATATCTTTTTTATTAATCATAATAACTAAGTTTCTTTTCGCACGAGAACATCCTACATAAAACAATCTATATGCACATAGTGGTCCATATACCGTCCCTTCCTTTAAGCATTCTTTTACGTTAGTAACATTCTTCTTTCCAAAATACTTATCCATTTTAACTTTAAGCAACTGAATGTAATATGGATTTGTTTCATTTTTTTTTGTAAATGCTTGAAGTTCCTCATCTATTATACTAGCAACGGATATATATGTATCAGCTTTTAATTGTGAACACTTCATACCAATTTTATTCTCAATCTGATTAAGCATCTGGCTATAAATATAATAAAAGGCATCGAATTCTGATAATGTAATATCAATATTGCTCCACATTTCAAAAAATTTTGACATATGCACTACTGGATTAGATCTACTATTATCTGCAACAAACACAACTGTATCATGGCTTTCGCCTTTTACCCCATGCTGAGTTGATATCTTAGGATCTGACATATAGTCTGCTAACACTTTCACTTCTTGAACTTTTACATTTTTCACCAATTGATAATCATTTTCTTCAATAACAGCAGAATAAAATTCCTCTCTAATATACTTTTTTTCAACACATAATGATAGGAAATCATCCACTGTTGTTGATAATTCATTATATAATGCTACAATGTCATCTAACTTATCTTTTACAAGACGCTTATCAATATGCTTTCTGATACTAAATTTTTCGCAATTAAAATATGTACCGGCTTTACGAATTATCCTAAACACTTCACCATAAAATTCTTTCGTAAAATAATCAACTATTATATTTACCGTAAACAAAAAGCTCAATAATGCATCATTTTCTCTAATTTCTTCCTTAGTCAAAACATCAACAGCATTATATTTCTTCCCAAAACTATACTTTTCCATTCCAGAATATGCATCATACAATTCTCCAACTCCTATATTATAAAATCTTGACTTATTCGACAAATACAATATTAATGAATCCTTATACTGCTCCATTAATTCAGATACATTTTTTTCTATATCAGTTACAATTCTAACTTCAGGCAAGAAATCCATATTTTCATCTTTATTTTTCTCATATGCTGTCTGCTTATAACATTCATCATTATAAATTTTATTTAAAATACTTACTATTTTAGGAGTCGTACGATAGTTCACCGAAAGATTTATCGATTTGTTGAAAATATTAAAATAAGTTTCAAATTCTCCATTATAATTACGATAAATTTGCTGCATCTTATCCCCTAACAAATACAATTTACTCTTCTTTCCTATCATAGAAGAATAAAATATTTGCAATACATCAGTTGCAGTATCTTGATATTCATCAATAAATACCACCTGATATTTATCAGAAATTTTTTTCTTTATTACTGGAAATCTTTCAACGGCCAATCTTGTAAAAGAAATTAAATCATCATGCCCTAAAGCTCCCCTATACAGAGAATTAAATGGTGCTTGATTATATGAAATCATAGTAATATTAGAACGCACAATTTCAGGTGTCAAACCACCATATTTTTCTATATATCTCATATTACTTTCCGCCCAATTGCCATTCTGTGAAATATTTTCTATACGTTCCACAATCTGATTTTTATATACTTCCCAATATAATTCCAAAATTGATTCATGTGAAAAAAAACTCCCGATAAAATCATTAATAAAACTATGTATCGTTCCAAAATACACCCTATTACTATCTACATCTTTTCCAAGTTCTTCTGCCGCACGATTTGTATAAGTAATGCATAAAACATTATCAGTTGGATTTTGCAAAAGGTATTTCCTAACATTCTTCCTTATCCAAGTTGTTTTTCCACTTCCTGCAGGTGCATTTACTAAAAAGAGATTCTCAACTATTGCATCAGCCATAACAACCCTCCATCTATATATTCTGGCATAATATTTTCTACATATCCATTCATAATAACAGAATACATAAAATCTGTCTTATTTCCTGAAGTTGATGCCAAAATGTCCCTAATAGAAACCATATCTTCATCAGAAATTTTTTTGTCATTCTTTTTGTTTGGAATTGAAAAATCTAATTTCGAGTCATTTCTCTTCTGGACCCACTCGCTTTTTTTATATAAATCCGTAACACTCATCGAAAAATATTTATTAAGCATAGCTTCTTCTAGTGTCCTCGCATATCCATCATGATCGGTTTGAAAACATATATATATTAAATTATTCATTATATTTTCTTTTGTATTTTTCCATGCGTAAAGATTTTTTACCAAAGCATTATCAGTTGGATGATTTAAAGAATAAAAATGCTTTATGGTAGCATTAGTTATTGTAGAATCTTCTATATCTGCAACTGTTAATTTTTCTTTTTCGTAATCTATATCTGTAATTATTAATGATTTTATACCTAATAGCCTAATTAACTTCTCGTAGTTTTTAGCATATGCCCCTCCAACCTGAATAAATGCAACATATTGTTGACTTAATTTTTTATATTTTTCTAATGTCATAGCCTTACGAATAAATAATCTCTCTGTATCTCCTTCATAAAAAATAGCTTTATCAGCAAAAACTATTTCTGAATATCCTATCTCAAAAAACCAATCAAAAAAATTTGCCAATTCCTTATCGGATAGATTTTCTGACTTTTTCAAATCCTTTAATAATGTAGAAAGGTCGTATAATTTGCTTTTAAAATTTCCTGCATGCCTTATAACCCTTAAATGAGAAAGCCCGACAGTACGAACCATTTCATTGGAATGAGTTGTAATTAACCCTTGTAATTTTGTATGATAATAATCCATCAGATACTTAATAAATACTTGTTGCATTTGAGGATGCATATGAGATTCAGGTTCTTCCAAAAAAAACATATTTACTTTTAACGGATCAACTCCTTTTTCATATTCTTTCAATTGCAGGTGAATATATATCATATTACTATATCCCAGTCCCTGCGATGATTCTCCAAGATAATAACCATCCACATTATAGGTAGCTGTTGTTATCCGTTGCAATAATTCACTTATGTCATCTTCTGTAACCTGCATATCCAACATTAGTTCTCCAGATTTGCCCCCATTAGTCTGTTCTAATGCATTTATTGTATCTTTAAGAGATTTTAACGAAGTATCCCGGACGGTCTTATCTATCTTCTTTTCCTGAATTGGCTTAAGTAATTCGTCAGGAAGTCTTTCAACTAATTCATTCCACCCATCATCTAGCTTTACCATCCTAATCATTTGCTTACTAAGCATATGTGAATGATCTAATTCATCATCATCTAAAGGCCTACTAGCTTTGATAAAACAAAAATGAAACAATTTTCTAAATTCCTTTATATCGTCAAATCTACATTTATTTTTAAATTCCTTATCGCAAAAATATCCGAAAGTCACCATTGATTTGACATAAATACTTACTATCAACTGTTTCAAATATCTCTCTTTAACCTCTATATTGTTCTCCAGATTTTTATCTGAAGAACTCAATAATTTAATTTTATCCTCTTCTATTTCATCAAATCGCCGTTTTAACTTATCATAATTGTCCGTTATTGCTCTGAGAAATTTTGAACGTGTTACTTCATAATCAAACAAAAAATAAAAATCATGCACTTCTTCATCAAGATCCATAATATAATCAGCAAACATTTTTATATCATCTATATCTGGATCATACGAAACATGAATCTTTACACATGTTGTATTCATTAAATGTGATGGAACTGTATCATCTTCCGGAATAATCAAATTGACAAGTTCTGCATCTATTGTATCAACGCTTTTACCACTTTTAAAGAAATCAGCAAATACAGGATATCCCCAATCAATCCATTCTTGCATATTTTTAGCTGGAATGTCCGATACACTATAGTCATTTTTTTCATCAACAAAAACACTCCTAATCAAATTGATAAGCGAAGTTTTACCACTATTATTAGCCCCGGCAAGAATAGTTATTCCTTGATCAAACGCCAATTCCGCTGTATCAAACTGTCTATAATTTTCAATTATTATATTCTCAAGTTTCATCTGTCCACCTCTTTTCGGTCATTTAACATTATAATTAAATCAAACCTCTACTCTTCAAATTCTATATTATCAAAAATTGTCTCTTCCACAACCTTCACACACTCATCTGTATGTTTCTTTATATCTTCACCCCAGAACCGGATTACAGTCCAGCCCTCAAAGTTCAATTTCTTATTTATCTCATTATCCCGCTCTTTGTTACGGGATATCTTGCTAATCCAGTACTCACTATTGTTACTCTTTTCAAGTCTCTGTTTTAAAGTATCCCAATCTTTTCCATGAAAGAATTCTCCATCACAAAAAATAGCTATCTTATACTTTGTCAGCACGATATCTGGACTTCCCGGAAGTATTTTATAATTCTTGCGATACCGATACCCTTTGTTCCATAAAGCCTTTCTTAATATAACTTCTATTTTGGTATCCTTCCCATGAATATTTTTCATGTTTTTATGCCGCTGTTCTTTTGTTAAATCATCTGCCACAAAATCACCTCAACAATCTGTTTTTCATCAACTTTTCCAGTTCTTTTCTCCTTTGCTTCTTGTCTAGCATTTATACTTATAACTGCTCGCTATAAATACACATCTTTAACAAGCTCCATTATTTTATCTGTCAGCATATCAAGCGACTTTCCATTCGCCATAGGTTTAATATCTGATTTACTTTCAATGCATTTTTTAAGTACTACTTTAAGCACTTTTTCATCCCTCAGCTCCGCTTCTGATAAATCTTTTATAATTTCTTCTATCTCAATAGAGGCATCCGCAATCTGACTGCAACGATTATAAGAATCTCCCATATCCTCTGCCACCATACTTTCATGGTCCTCTTTTTCATATGGATTAAATCCATAAAAAGCATTACTTGCAACGGGGCATATAGCATCATATATAATTTTTGCACCCAATTCTCTTTTTATCTGTTTGGGATATATAAGCCTGCCTCTATCTGATTTCATTTCAAGTTTCTTTTCAGCTAATTTACTAGCAGTCGTGATTCTCGTAAGATATGCCATCATCCTATTTGCAAAGTTTTGACTATCTACTTCATGTCGTCCAATTACTGGAATATATTTGTCCATCTCATTTTCATTTACTATATGATCTGCCAAATATAAAGAATACATTTCTGATGCACAAAGCTTTACAACTGCTACATTCTCTAATTTTTTGTCTCCGATTTGATGCAGCATATCCATCTGCACCCATCCATATTCTTTATCTCCAGATTCATCAGGACAAAAAAACATATTCTGCACATATTTGTATCCTTGCTTTGCTATAAAATCATCGTACGCAAGCTGATATAAATATTGCTTTGTAACATCCTCCACCCCAGGCTGTCCTATAACTTTGTATTCTGACGAATTCTTGTAAAAATTAATATTATAATATTTTGCATCATATATGCCAAAACAATATTCTCCACTATCACCACACTCGTAAATACTAATCAGATCTGGTCTTAGTGTATCTGACTTCCCATCACTAATATTATCTGAAGTCTTATGCCATACTGGTCTATCAATTATTTCTATTAAAGTACTATCTTTACTTTCTTTATAATCATCACAAACTCCAAGTGGCAGCTCTGATAATTTTACATTTAAAACATTTCCAAAATTGTGTGCACATACTTTTTCCCATACTAAGTTAAAGCTGTTGGTACCATATATGCTAAAACTATCAATGTTATTAAAGCTTGCTTTTTGTGCAATATACGCATACATTGCCTTCAACACCAGTTGTTTTCTTGTTTTATACTGCACATTAAGTTCATTTTGTATCCTATATAAAATATAATCTTCATCGCCCAAATCTTCCAGTTGCTCTTCCGACAGCTCTACTGTCACAATATTAAACAACTCCGGCAGATCGGATTCTTCAAGTTCCTTTGAAAATTTAGTCAATATACATGCATGTAAGCGTCTGATAAAATCATATTCATCTGAAGTTCGCTTTTTTGTCTGTAATTCAGTATAATATGGCCTGTTATTTGATATATATGAAAATGTTTCATTGATTGTTCTGTCCCACAGTATTTCTCCTGTGCCATTAGTCTCAACAATCTCAACGTCATTAGCATATATTCCATTATCATAATAATCCTGCAACAAATACAGCATTACTGCCAATAAGTTAAACGATCCTCCATCATCACTTTCATTATACAGTTTTATTACCTGCTCTTTTGAATTATATTTTTCCAAAACACGCATAATCTGCTTCATCTGTGCTATTGGACTACCACAAGAATTAATATATTTAGGATAACACTTTAATACCCGTCCATATACAACAATTACTCCAACAAATGAAAACACATAATATAATTCCCGCTCTCCACTTTCGATATCTGTTACTCTGATATCTTCCTCAACTAAGTCAGAGAGCATACTTTGCCTATCACTTTTTTTTACATTTTTAACAATTCCATACTCTTTTAACTTTCTTATAATCTGCACTGTTTCATCAGCAGTGCATTCAAATATTTTTCTAAGTTCATCTTGAGTATACCGCTTCTGCTCTTTGACATATTTAGAAATCATCCAGTAACATTCCCTTCTCATTCTAATTCACTCAAATATTCTTTCTTGATTTTGTCTCGGATTTCTTTACAGAAAATATCTATGCCTCTTTTATCAAATTCCTCGCAAATCGTTGAATATTGGTTTCTTATATCCTCATCACAGCCTCCAAACAACATGTGCCTTCTCTGCTTTGCTGCATCCTCAAATAAGTACATAATAATTTTACTCTTAAAAGTTTCTCTAAACGCATCTTCATTCTCTAAAATGCTTTTAGATACAAAAAATGGTCCCATAAGCTTGTCTTCATTTATCTTATAATCTCTAGAAGCAAGTATTGTATTTATAGCCTTCCTAAGCTCATTCCAGTCAACTCTGTATGGCACCTGTGCTTTATCACACACTAAATATGTATCTTTAATCTTTTCTTCCCTATGGTTAATACCTATATATTCAAAGTTCCATCTTCTTTTAAATGCTGTATCCATTGGAAATACGCCCTGATCAGCACTATTCATAGTTGACCAGATATACATATTATCTGGTATCTTTATTTCATCATACTGCTCTGGCCTTCCACCAAGTTCTTTTGCCAAATATGCCTTTATATCTTCAGAAGGTTTAACTGGATATTGGCTTGCATTTCTATCGTCGCGATCTAAAAGCTGAAATACCTCTCCAAATACAGCTGCAACATTTGCTCTATTAATTTCCTCTATAAGAAGCAGAAATGGTTTTACATCTTCCTTATTCTCCGACTGTCCATTTTCTATTGCCTTTACATATGTCCGCATAAATGGTCCAGGAACATACTCATATGATATTCCATTTTTTGTAGGTACTGGCTTATATGTTCCAACAAAATTAGCATATGAATAATCTGGATGGAATGTAACTCTTTCGTACTCTCCACCTTCTGAAATGAGATCCTTCTGCTCATCATTCAGCTTGAAACTTTTTCCTGTTCCTGGTGCTCCAAATACAATTCTATTGTGTGCATATACAGTCCCCGTATCCTTATTTTTGCGTGAACAACCTGTATAATAATCAGGTTCAATATATGACTTAGATTCCATTTCTTCCTCCTCAGAGCCTTCATTCTCTATGCTCATTTCTTCCTGAATAGAATTTACTGCATCCTCTTTGCTTTCTCCAAATTTTACAGATGTTGGTATCATTACAGTAACTGCTCCAAGCACCCTATCCATAAACTCTCTGTCAAAAATTTCTTTGAATTTTTCAAGCATTTCTGGAAATTCATCAAGTACTGCACGTATAACAGCAACAGCCTTTATCTTATCCAAAGTACTTAATGCCTGTGACGGATCTCTTGATAACTCCGGTCCTATATATGGAGCATCGTATGCTTCTCTATAGCTTAAAAAATCTTCCCTTTTAAATGGCTTTTCAAAAACACAGTCAACTTCTATATCAAACTTAAAGTATTTTTCCTTACCATTATATCCAAAATCATAAGGTTCTCTAATTACATGTGCTACTCCTATAAACCCTGGAACCCAATCAACCTCTGATTTTCCTGTGTCTCCTCCCAATGTAACAAATACATGCTTTCCAATATTCAATTCCTCTTTCAGAGTATAAACGCCATCAACTGTTATATCTTTGTTGCCATTGAGAATGTTATGTACTGTATCTGGAAAACCACATTTCATAGATACAAATGTTGGTTCTTCATTCTCATATCCATGAATAATCTCCGCTACAGCTTTTTCCAATTGGTCTGCAGAATAATCCTTATACAGCTCAAACACTTCCTGATATGCATGTCCTCGTCTTTTTAAATCTCTATCATCACTCCAGCCTTTTCTTCCATTGTTAGAAAAATAAAAATCAAAAGCATCCTTTGCATGTTTATATGTTGTTTTCTTTGTTCCAAATCTCTTTTCTAACACTTCCCAATCATGCATTCTCTGCTTATATCTTGCGTCTGTTTTAGGAAGCATAGCATAATACATGCAGACTAACGCCTGTTTTTGCAAATCGTCTAAATTATCGATATTGATCTTCTGCTCCATATTGTTCTCTCCTTAATGCCAGAATTAGTACTCCAAAGTATATATGCCATCTTCATACTTTTTAAACAAAACCTTTGTTTTTCCATATTGATCTAACATTTGTTTCGTAATATATGTACCATCCGGCACTCCAAGTTTATGCCTTATCCATTCTCCTATTATCGCATTACTTTCTGGAGTTTCTAATGCCTTTCCCTTTGCTTGTGCCTGTCTCATATAAAAAGCATCATATTCCTTTGTTACAACCTTAAACACTGGATACGTTCCATCAGCATTTACATCTGGGAAAAATCCATCTTTATGATCTGCCACATTATATGGAATATATGCCTGGTTTCTATTTCTCTTATAGCCATTTTTACGTATTCCCCAATTTACACCGGAACCATATCCCGTATCGCTGCCATCTGCTTTTAGTAAAGATACTTCTAATGTATCTACCGGCTCAATAGCCCGATAATTCTCCCAAGATAAATTTTCCAAATTAGTATCTGCAACATCATCTTCTACATTTTTCTTGCTAGAAAATGAAACTTTATCTTTTATCTGACCATCAAAGCAATTTATTGTATCAGGCAATAAACTGTTGAAGTAATGGTTTGCCTCTTTAGGATTACATGCATCCATACATTCTCTTCTTACAAAGAATGCATTCATAGTGTAATTAGCTGAACCATTAAAAGCCTCTATTGCCTTTCGCCCCCTGCACCATATATACACCTTGGAATGTACCTGTTTACCTTCCACAATATAATTGCATGATATCTGAGGCATTCCAGATACACTATTCAATCTTTTTATCAATGAGCATATCTTGTCATGTTTCTTTTGTGTCAGACCCGTGCCCTTTGTCATCCCAAGTATAATGTCCACTTTTATTCCAGACACATATTCTTTATTCCTGCCATCAAATAGTTTTATCAAATGACTTGATATTCTCTCAACATCAGTAAATGCTGTGACAATTTTCAAATGATTACATGCTTCGCCATCTTTTCTCGCTGGTATAAACAATATTTCTTCTTCAAAATTATCAGTATACATACCTTACTCCTTTATACTTGGTTCTACACTTTCGTAGTCAATTCCCGCAAATGTTCTTAAAATAGCTTCAAAGATAATTTTAGCTCCTTTTGCAGGTACCGCCATACCGATTTGTTTTCTAACAGACTCTTTAGACCCCTCAAAAATATAATTATCAGGAAATGTCTGTAATCTTGCCCTCTCTCTATTAGTCAATGCTCTTGGCTCCGAATAATGATACATATGCGTTCCACCACCACCAGAACCAGTTACTGTATATGCAGGTTTATCTGGATCTAACCTCTTATAAATCTGACTTATCTTTGCCCCTTTCACTTTAAGTTGCAATTCTTCTGGCAAATCCGCAGTAAACGCATTTTCTCCCGGTTTAATATATTTCAATCGTTTTACAACTATTTCGGATTGCTTTGTTAACTCGTTATTATAAGCTTCTTTTCCGATTGGAGGATTCTCTATTGCATTCTTACAAGTAACATCAACATTTTTATATGGTTTTGGACTAGGTATTTTAAATTCATATGGCAGATCCACCCTGATACCAACAATTATCACCCTATGTCTTGCCTGCGGTACCCCATATTCCTCAAATTTATATAAATTAGGATATATTCTATATCCAGCATTCTTCAAGTCTTCCTGTATCTTCTGAAATGCCTTTCCATCATTAGCACTCTTTAATCCGCCAACATTTTCTGCTAAAAACCACAAAGGCTCATATTTCTTTAATACTTTTACCCCATATGTATATAACGGACCATATACACCATCAAATCCCTTTTGCTCACCTACAACAGAAAAATCATTGCATGGGAATCCAAAAGCCAATGCATCTATATCTCCAAGACTGTCAATATCAAGTTTTCTTACATCACCACAAATAACACTATCGCCATCATCTGGGCAGATATTTCTCGTATATGTATTACATGTGTCTTTATCATAATCATTTGCCCATTTATGAATAATCTTATAATCTGAATCTTCAATCTTCGCTGTCGTTGCTCCCAGTGCCAATCCGCCAGGACCACAAAATAATTCTCCAAGTTTAAATTCTTTTACAATATTCTTCATCAAACTTTATCTCCATTTGCTAATATAAATTCTCTGTTAAATTCGACACCCAATACATCTGCAATTTTCTCTAAATCTTCTACTGTAAAACTTTCTCTTTTCATTTTCGAATTAAAGCTTTGTGGAGATTTTCCCAGCCGCCTTGCCAGTTCTGCTTCACTTACACCACATCTCACACACAATACTTTTATTTGTTCTGATATTGTCATGCACCAATCCTCCTGCTTACTATCTATTTTTATATTGTAAACATATTTTTTGATGATGTCAAAATAATTTTTAAGCATATGTTGTTTATAAATTGCTAGTAAATTAAAATCAAAAACTACTCTCACTAACTTTTCACAAGCAGAAAGCTATTTTAATTTTAATCTTTATTTGTTAAATCTTTTTCAACACACATAGGGATTACCATATCTAGTAAATGCTCTTCTTTGGTTAATTCTTTAATAACTTCAAAATATATTTTCTGAAGTTCATATTCAGAAAGTTTAACCATTTGTTCTATATGACATTTTTGAGCATAATCTTGATCTTGTGCATCGTTCAATATCCTAATTGCCTCTAACAATTCTTCTGTAGGTTCTACACTATTTTCCTCAAAATCATCTATTCTCCCATATTTATCATCTGATATACATTGATAATCCATACACTTAACAGCCAAATCAAATAAATCTTTTTTCATTTTTGCAGAAACTATATCCATATATTTTATTGGATGCTTCAATCTGTAGACATTTTCTGCATATTCTCTGACCTCTTTAATAAAAACAGGAAAACTACTTGCTGTTAAAATATAGCGAAATGCTGATTTATATTCACTGCACATACTGTTTGCACCAATGCCCATATTTTCACCAGAAGTTATTCCTATTATAGCTTTTACGGTTTCTTCCTCCAGCCCTAAAAACTCACAAACTTTTTCCATTTCAAATGATTCATAATCTGTTTCACCAATAAGATAACCTACTGATACCCCAAAAAAATCTGCCAAATTTGACATTGTTTCATATGAAGGAAACCCTATAGTTTTTCCATTTTCAATTTTACTTCCTACACGTAGCCATCTGCTTATATTTGCCTGAGTTCCGCCTCCGTATTTTTCCTTATATTCTTTTAAGAAGCTTTTTTGAGTATAATTCTTTTCTTTCATCAATTTATGCAGACGATTGCACCAGCATTGTGCCTTATCATGTTCTATATCATTCATAATATATTTTATCCTCCTAATTTTATTATTTACATCATTTATATATCATCATTGGTATTTACATTTATAAAGATAAATCTTAAAATATGTCTTGTCAATTTAAAGATCTTTAATCAGGAGGCATCACATGAATGAAAATAATTATATCCAAACAATAGGCGAAAACAGCACCCTACAAGACAGCATCATTGAAAATATGTATCTAAAAGCATTTGCATCCATCTCTGATGCAGAAAATACATCTAAAGAAAAATACATAACGAAAACTATGCTAATTAAATCATCCAACGACATGAGTACCCAGGAAAAGCTAACATCATTGGATAAGAATTACGAATGTCGTAATTATGAACGCTGGCAAAATTTACTATATTTTACCATCATATCATTTAGCGTATTAGGAGTAACAGTTGCCAGTCCCATTGCTACGAAAAATGTTCGTAAACTTTTCACAACATAATTCAAAACTTGTATTATGTTTCCATTTTGCCATATATTATATAGTCATTTGCTAAAACAATACTTTTCTACATGATGTTATGACAGAGGAATCACCTTCCTCTGCCATTGTTCCAAATCTTATCTCCAGTCTTCTCCTTATCAGCATCTCTATCAACACTCTCATCATACATTCTCTGGAACTCCTCATAAAGCTCATCACCATCCAGCTTTATTCCAAGTTTTTTTATCACATCCGAGAACAACCTTATGCTTCCACTTACATCAGCAATATCAAATCCGAATATATCAGCCTTAACAGAATCACTGACATTCTCATAACCACCAAGCTCTGATATTCTCCTGACAATCCAGCCTGCTTTATCCACAGACTCATTTTCTTTAGTTTCCACATATTCACCTTTATCTGTTACGTCAGTAATACTTTCGCCAACTCTTGCCACATTCACATCAGACAAATTATGAATCTCTGGTATTCCTATACCCTCTAAATCAGTCTGTTGTTTTCTTGCTCTTTCAGCTTGCTCTTTCTGTCTGCCTATTTCATTCTGATTATTGTCTGGATTCATTACCACAACATTCGTCCCCGGCTCAACAGCCACATCTTCCTCAAACACAGCCTCCTCTTCCATCCCCGGTATCTCAACATCCCTGTCTGCAACGATTTCTTCTTTCTCCGACACCTCATAATAAGCCGTATATAAGTCTTCTTTTATAATGCCATCAGCAAGCTGTATCTGCCTCTTAATCTTTCTTTTCTCCTGCTTCAGCTCGTCCAGTTTTTCCTGCACTTCCACATGCCATATCTGATATTCCCAGTACTGCTCTTCCTTCTTTATACTGCGTTTCCGACTAGAGCTTTCTCTGTATATCTCATGCTGTCTGTCCTCAATCTGCTGAATCTTTTCTTCCTGCTCATTTATGAAATCCACAAGATCCACAACACTTTTGATGTCATTATTTACAATCAGCAGATATTCGTCCTGTAACTGATAAAACCTCTTCAAATCCTCTGTATACTTTGCTCCACCAACTACAAAACGCTTCTGTTCTACAATCCTTAACCGATACAGCTTTGCATAAAACTTCTTCTGGAATGGTGACAGCTTCACCCTGTGCAATCCTCTTATATCAGACGAATAAAAGTAAGGCTTTGCCATCCAGGGCATATCCACATGATGCCGTAACATATCCTCTGAAAACATCTCGTCCAGCTTTGCCAGTTTATGATAATATCGAAATCCCGGTGCCTGCACTTCCATCCACGCATCTTTCTTGAATACATATCCAAGTCTTTTCATCAGATATTTAAAATGCTCCACATTTCCGGCTGCATACGCACACATTTTTGCATCCCTGAGAATTATCTCTTTCATTGACATTTCTCTTTCCCACTTGTCCCTGCTGATATTTTTCGGATTCCTGCTGTACTCTGCCGGCATGATAGCAAGCCCCAGTTCATCACAATATTTATTTGTAATAGGCTGAAGATGATTCTTCCAGTTGCCTTTCGGTGAATTGTATTTCTTGCCAGTTGTCATGCTGACACTGTTCCAGATCAGATGCCCATGCATATGTTCCCTGTCAGTATGGACTGCATACACAGCCTCATAATCATCACCAAGCACATCCTTTGCAAAGTGCTCCAGCACATACATTGCCTGCTCTGCTGTTACTTTTTCCTCCGGCGAAAATGATATGATCACATGATAGCCCTGCCTTTTACCTGTCTTATGAAATATATTCTTCGTCTCCTCCATCTGCTCAAATGCTGTATCCGGCAGGCAGTTAATACCGCCCACCAGTACACATTCTTCTGTCTTATCCGGGTTCTGGATATATTCCAAAGCATTCTTCAGGTGCGATGCAGGATTTCTGCCCTCTGATTCCATGATATTCAAGATCTTTGTAATCGCCATACTTCCAGCACCTCCCCGAATGTTTTCTTTACCTCATCCATACTGCTCTGCAATTTATCAATATCGCTGTAATACAATCTGCCCTGCGAATTGCCAAGCTTTACTGCCTGATTAATATTATTTGCAATACCGGCAATAACACGAATTATTTTTGCCCTGTCCTCCGGATAACTTGTATCAATGTTGCCGCCTGTCCGGATCAATTCTCTTATATAGGCACTTGCTGTCATTCCTGTCCGTTTAAGTGCCGCTTTCAGAATATCCATATCTTTTTCCGACAGCTTCACAGATATCTTATAATCTTTCCTGTCAGACTTGTATCTTCTCTTTCCATCTGCCATACGTTTCTCCCCTTTCATAATTTTCAAATTCTGTATCAAACCAATCTCTTTTTATCTGTACCATTGCTTTTTTCATCCTTTCCAAAAGTTCTGCTTATAGGTTTTGCAAGATGCGGAAAAGGTCGGACCTTTTCCCGAAAAAATATAAACGCATCAGCGTTTACATAATTTTCCGTCTTGGCAGGAGCACCTGCACCCTGTATATGATATGTGGTGGTTAATGTACCACCGCAATAACTGATATGGTGGCACTTTTTGCCATCACTTTGCTGTTTTGGTGGCATTTTCCGCCACCACTTTTCCATTTTGATGGCACATTCCGCCACCATGACTTTTTCACTCTGATTTGAGTGGTGGCGCTTTTTGCCGTCACTTTGCTGTTTTGACGGCGCTTTTTGCCCCCACTTTTGCATTTTGACGGCACTTTTTGCCCCCACACTTTTTCGTCTCTGATTTGTGCGGGCGCTTTCTGCCCCCACTTTGTAGTTTTGACGGCGCTTTTTGCCCCCATTTTCATGTTTTGGCGGCACTTTCCGCCCCCACACTAATGAAACTGCATTACCACATCCATAATAACGATTTCCTCTGCCATCATCCTGGTCTGTGTTCTTAGCTGTAACTGTTCTGTAAAGGAATTTGGATTCTTTGGCTTATGCTTTTTCAGCCACTTAGCTTCAATATCATCGAGCAGCTCATATGCTGTATCATTGACTTCATCCGCTCTCTCTTCAAGCTCACCGAACCGCACCAGACTCTTATATCTCATTGGATATTCTTCCTTGATATATTTAATCCACATACGCCCATACTTTCCTACATCTATATCTGCCTTCTCTGTTCCTGCGACAAGCACCGGATAAAAGATTCCATCCCTTTCTTCATATTGGATGCCAAGCTTTTCAAATGTTGTCTTTCTCATAATGATTACCGCCTTTCTCATCACTCTGCAGAATATCAAGCACATGCTTTAATTGAACCAGCAGTTCTTCAACATCTATACCTCTGTCAGATTCATCTAATGTCTGTAATTCTTCCAGTATCGTATCAAGATGCACCTGTACTTTCTTTGCCACCTTCATTCCACCAACAACCCTGATTTCATGCTTCAGAAGACATTGGATGATATAATCCTGTTTTGAAAGTCCGCTGAGTGAAACCTTCACATTCAGCTCCTGTGCTTCCTCCGGTGACATACGAAACGCTACTACAACATTTCTCCATCTGTTCTTGGCATCCAGCCTTTTCTCGCTCATAATAATCTGCTCCTTCCGATATAAAATCTATTCTTTTAATTTCTGCTGCATATATCCAGCAAAACTTGTACCGGCATGATTCATAATGTTTTACATAGGCATTATCAGACTGCCTTGTACTTATCAATGCTTATAATTTTTCCGCAGCCGCATCCATATCAATCATAGGTTCTGTTTCCTCTGTCTGCATGATTTCTACATCATCATCCTGCTCTTCGCAATCCTCAAAGCTTGCATTGACAGCATCAAGTCTGTCTGCCATTGCCACCTGCTTTGACGGAAACAGATGTGAATAACGATATGTGATATCAATACTCTCATGGCCAACCCTGTCAGCTATTGCAACTGCGGAGAACCCAAGGTCAATCAGATGTGAAATGTGCGAATGCCTAAGATCATGAATTCTTATTTTCTTCACACCTGATAACTTGCAGCCACGCTCCATCTCATGATGAAGAAAGCTCTTTGTTACCAGAAATATCCTGTCTGTTGGTGTCTGGTCATATAACATTGCAAAATATTCCTGCATTTCTTCGGCAAGGAACTTCGGCAACTTGATTGTTCTGTTGCTCTTAGGTGTTTTCGGTGTTGTAATAACATCCTGCCCCTGTAGCCGCTGATACGATTTATTTATTCTGACTGTGTTCTTTTCAAAGTCAAAATCTTCCATTGTAAGAGCAAGCAGTTCACCTAATCTCATTCCCGTCCAGTACAGCATTTCAAATGCATAAAATGAAACCGGCTTGTCAATCACCGCTTCTGAAAACTTCTTATATTCCTCAGTTGTCCAGAAAAGCATTTCCTTCTTTTCTTCCCTGCCCATATTTCCAGCCTGTCTTGCCGGATTTGATTTCAGATTATAAAACCTGCACGCATGATTTAATATCGCACTTAAAATGTTGTGCATTGTCTTCTTGTAAGTCTGGGAATAACTCTTCCCATTCTCATAACGGAATGCTACCATCTCATTCTGCCACTTGCGTACATCTCCCGGTGTAATCTCATTCATCTTAAGATTCTTAAAATATGGAAGTATCTTTGTATCCACAATGTGTTCTTTGGTAAGCCATGTGTTGAGTTTGACATAATTTTTCACATCCTCTGTATACAGCTTCCAAAACTCTCCAAATGTCATATCCAGATTATTCTCCTGCCGTATTTTATAATTACGCTCATAATCAAGTGCTTCCCTCTTTGTTGCAAATCCTCTCTTCTTTATCTGTTTATTTTCCCCAGTCCAGTCTTTACAATAGAATTTGACAAACCAGGTGCCTGTCTTACTGTCTTTATAAGCTGGCATATTCATCATCACCTTCTTTCCATATGCAGAAGCAGATGCCTAAACCCATATAACTTTTGCACCTGCCTCTGTCTCACTCTTCTTACCTGTTGCTTATCCTGCATCACTCATACCATAAATGCGTTCTTCAAAATATTTTCTGCTTACTTTTCCACGGATTACAATATAACCCTTCTTTTCAAGTTCACTGTTGATCTGTCTCATAAGCTTGTATGCTGCTGATCTTGAAATCCCAAGAATCTGCATCACATCTCCTACTTCTAAAAACTTTTCGTTCATGCCCTTTCACCACCTTTCCATTAAAATTTGTTTTGGCGTTTCTCCATACCAGTTCTGCTGATGTCACAACCAGCCTCCTTACCTGAGATAATCTCCTGTAATACCGCCCGCTCCTGCTCGAGGTACTCGGTCCGCTTGGGGGAGTGTCTACATTCGCTCGATTCCTATGAATGTCATGGCAAATGCCTGTTCGATATCTGATACCGCTCATTCTGTTATTTTTCAATACCATATCGTATAGATAATTGAATTGATATTATTCTATACCGTGTGGTATTGAATTGTCAAGGAATTTTTCTAATGTTCTTGTATAGAAAAACTTCCATTTTCATTTTTTCCGTGTTATACTGTCTTTAACAGTCCATCAGGGACAGATAAACGGAGGTAACTACACTATGACAATTGGTGAAAGAATAAAGAAAATACGGGTATTCCGTAAAATGACAATGGACGAGTTAGGCGGTGCACTTGGATTTGAGGGCAAAAATATGTCTGTCCGCATATCCCAGTATGAAACCGGTGCCCGCATTCCCGGTGAAGATATGATTCTAAAACTTGCTGATGCTTTGCACTGCAATTACAGGGCAATCTCTGATTACAGCCTTGGTGCTGCTGAAGATATCATTGAAACACTTTTCTGGCTTGAAGAAAGTGCCACATCTCTCCCGGCACGTGGAAAGGGCACAAGATTTCCAGAGTATACAGCTCCCGGCAACCTGATTCATCTGACTGCAATGACTCCGGCAAAATCTTCCGAGACTGCCAGACCAACTTACAACGAAGATGATTATGACAGTGCAGGCTTACCTGTCGCATTAACTTTTGAATATGGATTGGTAAATGATTTCCTTTCGGAATGGTGTGAAATGAAAACGAAATTAAATAATGGAGAGATTTCTCCTAATGAATATTTTGAGTGGAAAATAACATGGCCTCAGGCGTAAATGAAACTATTCCTGCACAGCTCACTTTAGTACCAAAATAGTACCGCAAGGCAAAAAACAAGCTCGCAAATGCCCATTTTACTAGGCTTTGCGAGCTTTTGAAAATTATTCAAACTCAATCGTTCCAGGTGGCTTACTCGTCAGATCATAGAATACTCGGTTGACTCCTCTCACCTCGTTTATGATTCTGCTCATAACTGTCTGCAGCACTTCAAATGGAATTTCTGCTGCTTCTGCTGTCATGAAGTCTACTGTGTTGACTGCGCGCAGTGCAACGGCGTAGTCGTAGGTTCTCTCATCGCCCATAACACCTACGGAACGCATATTGGTCAATGCTGCGAAGTACTGTCCGATGCTTCTGTCAAGTCCTGCCTTTGCAATTTCCTCACGGTAGATTGCATCTGCATCCTGTACGATACGTACCTTCTCTGCAGTTACTTCACCAATGATACGGATGCCAAGTCCCGGTCCTGGGAAAGGTTGGCGGAATACAAGTTTCTCAGGAATACCAAGTTCCAGACCTGCCTTACGTACCTCATCCTTGAAGAGATTACGCAGTGGCTCGATGATTTCCTTGAAATCTACGTAGTCAGGAAGTCCGCCTACATTGTGGTGGGACTTGATAACTGCGGATTCTCCACCCAGTCCGCTTTCTACAACATCGGGATAGATAGTTCCCTGTGCCAGAAAGTCTACAGCACCAATCTTCTTTGCTTCTTCTTCAAATACACGAATGAACTCTTCACCAATAATCTTACGCTTGCGCTCTGGTTCTGTAACTCCTGCAAGCTTGTTATAATATCTCTCCTGCGCATTGACACGGATAAAGTTCAGGTCGAACTGACCCTTGTCGCCAAATACAGCCTCTACCTCATCACCTTCATCTTTACGCAGTAAGCCATGATCTACGAATACACAGGTAAGCTGCTTGCCGATCGCTCTGGAGAGCAGACCTGCTGCCACTGAGGAATCTACACCGCCGGATAAAGCCAGCAATACTTTGCCATCGCCCACTTTTTCACGGATATCACGGATTGTATTCTCTACAAAGGAATCCATTCTCCATGTTCCGGCACAGCCACAGACACCCCTTACGAAATTATGGAGCATCTTCGTACCTTCCTGTGTATGGAGTACTTCAGGATGGAACTGGATTGCAAAGAGCTTCTTGTCACAGTTCTCTGCTGCCGCTACCGGGCAATCTGCTGTATGTGCAGAGATTCTAAAGCCCGGTGCTGTCTTGGAAATATAATCAAAATGGCTCATCCAGCAGATTGTCGTGGATGCAACATCTCCAAATAAGGGAGAAGTATTATCTACCATAACTTCTGTCTTACCATATTCTCTGACCGGTGCTTTCTCTACCTTTCCTCCCAGTACATGCATCATAAGCTGTGCGCCGTAGCACAAGCCAAGTACAGGGATTCCCAGTTCGAACAGCTCTCTGGTATAGGTCGGAGAGTCTGCTTCGTAACAACTGTTTGGTCCTCCGGTAAGGATGATTCCCTTGGGATTCATTGCCTTAATCTGCTCAATGCCAGTCCGGTAGGAGTATATTTCACAGTAAACATTGCATTCTCTGACACGCCTTGCAACGAGCTGGTTGTACTGGCCGCCAAAATCAATGACGATTACCTTTTCCTGATCCATTCTTTCTCCTCATTTCTGTGCTGCCATACTATTTACCCTGCGGAATCACACCGCAGCACAGGCATAAAACCGCATATCTATTCCAAAGTATATTATACCTTCTACCCAATTACAAGCAAATATTTTACAAGTATCAGAACAGCAGACTTTGCTGTCCAATCACTTCTATCTGGGAAGTTACCATGACCTCCTCTTCAATACCTCTTGTATGTTCTCCACGCAGATACTGCATGCCTCCTCTTAATCCCGCTGTCACAAGATTCAACACATAGATATTGTCGAATCGGCTATAGATAGAATCTCCTCCAAGTCCGGAAAGACATATCAGCTGTGTGTCTGTTTTCTTGGCCATATCCATGAGCGGTTTCAGCAGATGGGCTGCATTAGTCTGTGCAAATGGGTTATCCATGACCAGAACCTTACCTTCTTTCTTATCTGCGAAAATATCCGTGTCGTCCCTACGCATATAATGCAGCAGACTGGATAGAATGACAAAAGCCGACAGGAATCCTTCACCGCCTGAATTCTTGGCAACTTCTGCCCATGTGATTGGATATTCCCTTTGCTCCTCAATCTTGTAAAGCTTAATCTGGATATTACTAATTCCGACAGTCGTGTCATAAATATTCTTTGTAGTGATGCGTGTTCCTATATATTCTGCCGAATTCTCATTCTTTTCATAGATTTCCACACCCTTTTGAGTCAGCTCACTGATAAGATCATCCAGTCTCTGATGATATAATCCTTCATTTTCTTCCCATTCAGGCATTTGCAGACGAAGCATTTTTATAGGACGTTCCCTGATCGTTATCGTGGAATTATTATCTATCTTACCCATGTTGCTGTGTACATCTTTTACATAATCCTCCAACAGACCTACAATCCTCTTCTTCTCCTCGCCTATGATTGATATATCTACTTCCAGTTTTGCCAGCTGGCTTTCATAGGATTGGAGTGTAGTCGTAAGCTGTGCAAGCAGCAAATGGGCTGATTGTGACACAGACATCATGGCATCCAGTGGTTTCCTGTAGAAATCATCCTGATACTTTTCCTTACATAATAATATCTTCAGGATTTTTTCTGCTTTATCCCGTCTGTTCTTACCTTCCTCACAGCTATGCCTGTAATCGCGCCGGATCATACCCGCATACTCTCTCAGACATTTGGAATCCATCTGCGCAATATCTTCCTCCCATTGGATTTCTTCCTTCTGTATGAAATCATCATATTCTGTAAAGGATGCTATATTCTCCTGTACACTTGTCAGTTTCTTTTCCGTAAGCTTCAGGGCACGTTCTGTTTCCTTTATCTGGTAGAGAAGCTGGTTTCTTCTTCCATCAAAGTCAATTGTACGTATTTCTTCTTTGGGTAATATCTCTTCTTTACCACATTGCTCCTGCATCAGCTTATTCTTATCATCTATTTTACTGCTGATGATACCAATCTGCTTATCCTGTTCATTCCACTGGGCTTCTTTGAATTTATACTGCTTCTTCCGTTCTGCAAGCACACTTTCCTGGTGCATTTCTTCTTTTTCATCATAATACAGTTCTTTCCAGTCATCTTCTTTGAGAAGAAATTTGTGCTGTAATCTGGCCAGTTCCTCTTTCGCCCTGTTCAAACTGCCGTTCGTTTTCTGTAGTTGATGCTCCAGATCCTGTAATTGAAAAGACATCTTCGTTGTAATGGCTTCGTATCTGGCTTCCATCTCAGACACCGGCCTATTCTGTCCTTCCAGGGCAATTGGCTCATACTCCTGATACAGAATATACTTCTTCTGTATATTTTCAGTCTGTGCTTTTAATTCCCGCTGTCTGCTTTCCAGTGTCCTCTGCTGTTCACGGTACTTTTCCAGTAAATCCTGCGCCTGCTTTTTATTATCTTCATATTTTGTCTTTTCTTTTCGATTCTTTTCAAGAGTGTCGTGCTTCTCCAGATATGAGTCATATTCCCGGCAGAAATAGTCAAAATCTGATGCCCTTCTCTGGTTCCACTCCATGCATTGTTTCTCTTTCAGAATAATCTGTACAAGCTCACTCCTCTTTTGTTCCAGCCTGTCCATTTCTTCTTTATCATGAATAATCTGATTGTCGATTTCTGATATTTCCTGCTCCGTATCCGTAATCTGCTGACGATTCTTCTCTACTTTCTCTTTTGTGATACTTTGCCGTTCCAGCATCTGCTTTCTGTCGAGTGCATCCTTATACTCAGTCTTTTTATTCTCCAGCTGCTTCTGCTTTTTGGTCATCTCTGATTCTTTGTTCTTGATCAAAACACGTAAAGCATCTTCATCCAGTAATTTCTCATTGAACCATAAATAGAAGCTTATCCCCGATAATTGGACCATACTTGTTGGCTCTTGTGCCAATGTACGCTCCAGTTCTTCTCTTGGAATGATAGGAATGGGAAATGACGTGCAGATATCCTGTCCATGTAACTCAAGCTGCTTCATTTCCTGCCTTGGAAGAATCAATGCATATGGTATAAAAGGCTGCCTTCTGACAAGCTCTGTATTCTCTTCTACAGAATATCCATTCTTCTCCAGCCAGTTCATTCCATACACCGGATGCAGCTCCAGCCGGGTAAGTAATTCCTGAAAATCCTTAGGTAGCTCCAGTATTTCACCTGATGTCAGTTTTTTCCATTCTCTTTCCAGCAAATTATGCTCTTTCTCCAGTTCTGCACGTACTCTGTCACATTCTGCGATCTTACGGTCTGCTGCTTCCATGATTTTCCCATCATTCCATAAATACGTATCATCCAGCTCAAGATACTGCATCATGACCTGTCTTTCCCTGATCTGTCTGCTATATTCTTCCCCTTGTTCCGTAAGAGTCCGCAGTTCATATTCTTTCTGCATCTTCTGGTTATTTCTGTCCTGCAGGTTTCTTTGCATTGATTTTACTTTTTCTTCTGTTTCTTCCTGCTGACGTTTATGCTGCATATTGCTTCTATGCAGCTGCTCCTGCTCCTGCACATACTGTTCTTTTTTGATCTGAAGCATTCCCGGTTCGTATGTACCAATGATATTTCTTACAAAATGCTCCTGATAATCTCTGTTGAATACCTCTTCCTGCCGGTCAAAGGATGACAGTCTTTCCTGATCTTTGGCTATTTCAGCGATTAACTCCTCTATTCTGGTCTGATATTCGCATTCCTTTTCTATCATCTCCTGCTGTCTGCCAAGGTTGCTGTCATATTCCCTTTGGATCTGTTCAGCATTTTGCCCTGCTTTGCGGAACTTGTCCCCATAATGAGTATGCAGATATCCACCCAGTTTTTTTCTTTCAGGCTCATACTCCTTCTCGTTTTCACGATAAACTGCAATCTTTTCCACAAGCAGTTCGTTATCTCTGGTATATTCATCCACAATTTTCTGCTGTTTTGCACAGGCATAGCTGTGGATAAGCTTCTCAACATACTCTGTCTCCAGTTCCAATTCATTCATTTCCATGGAAATCATATCTCTGTTACCGGTATGATACTTCTTCTGCTCCATCAGTTCATATATTTCCATGGACAATTTTTCATACATGATGTGCGCCAGTTGTTCTTCCATCCCTGCCCTTTGCTGCTCCTGCTCTGACTGCCGTGCCACCGTGTCCTTTTCAATCTGCGCAAGCACACTTCTAAAGGCTGCTATACGGTTCTCCATAGCATGAATCTGCTTTTCTGCAATCTCATACGCTTCACCATACTGCTGTAGTTCTTTCATATCTGTCTGGAATTCCAGAATAGTATCTCTCCGCTCTATTTTTGATTTATTATCTTTATAACTGATAATATATTTCTCCACGATTGACTGGAATTCCTTCATGCGGTCTTTTTCACGGTTCAGCTTGCTCTCTATCGAATCCAGAAACCATTTCTCAATCAGTTCTTTCTCATTCTTACAATCAGAAAAAAGCTCAGACAGACCTGATTCCTTCAGATTTACCTTACGGATGATTGTTTCCCATTCCTTATAATAAATCTGATACTCTGCCAGCTTATCAAAATATTGTCTGGATTGAGCATAATTATTCATATCGTAATAATAGAATTTCTTACTGCGGTCCTTCTTATAGCCTTCAAATAACTGTCTGCAAAATCCATAATTTTTAAGAACAATTTCCTTTTTTCCTTTTTCTACAACCGGTAAATGATAAATATCCTCTTCACATCTTGTTGTATATTCACTGATAAAATTTACAATTTCCAAAGGTTCTGAAGACTGTTCTTCCATGATCTGGCTTTTTCTTACCATCATTCCGGTCAACACATAACCTGCTCCACCGTCCAGCTTCCATTCAACCATAATGAAAGTAGGCTTGGATGACGTAAAATAGCTTTCAAAAGGTCTGTCTTTTGTCTTTCTATACTGCTTATGCACAAACGGGGCTGTCATCATCTGTACCAATACAGATTTGCCACCCCCATTCCGAAGGGACAGGAGTGTACTTCTTCCTCCCATTTGAAAGGTCTCATCACTGATCCTGATCGCATTATTATTATAATTAAGATTGATAAAACGGACTGCGTTGACTTTACTCATGCTCCAATACCTTTCTGACTCTCTGATAATTATTCTGGTTTAAAAGATTCCAATCCATCAGATTATCCAGCTTCTTACTTGTTTTTACCATCTCATCCTCTTCCACATACTCAATCAGCCCCTGCTTCTCAAGAAAAGTCAATATAGAATAGAGAAAGCCTTCTTTGGTGGTCTTAGCCTTTGAACCTTTATCATCTGACCGGAGTGCCTCATATGCTTCCAACATATTTCTGAAGGCAATTCCCTTCTGCTCCTCTTCTTCCTCCGAGGTATTCTCTACACCCTCCTTAAGTCTGGCAGAGATACAGTTCTGCAATTCTCCTACCCGGATATACTCTCTTGACCTGCTGCTGCTTCCCTGTCCATCATAAAATTCCACAAGCAATGTCAGGATCACGAACTGTGATAAGTAGAAATCCTTGTCTGTAGCTGCTGATTTACACAATGTCTCCTTTAACTTCGCTTTGGAAAATCCCAGAAAAACATTTTCTTCCTTCGGGATCAGATAAATCACATCCCCATATCTTTCCACTGTGCTTTCTGCTTCCGCTGCCTGGGATTTTACAAGATTCTGTACCGCCTCTTCCTCTGTATAAGCCCGGTATAGTCTTTCTTCCTCTTCTTCACGCAGTTCAAAATGCTCTAACAGATAATAGAAAATCTGCTGGCTTAACCTGATTTCTTCAATTTCGTATGCCATCTTTGCCCACCTATTCTCCAATTTCCAATGCTACATTGGAACAACGTACTGTTTTTCCATCACCGGTCTCATTCCTGATATTTCTAAACTCCACTACACCACCATCTTCAAGCCTGTATATATCTATCTGATGGATGTGCTTCCTTCTTTCATCCTTATCCACTAACTCCAATATCATCTCATTTAGCTGGAAATCCAATGTTTCCTCTGCAATATACTCGCTCTTTTCCTTACGCAGCGCATCTATATCAATATGACGGCTTTTTATCAGCTCTACCATGATTTCTTTAAAAATATCTATATCGGGAATTAACGTGTTCTGTTCTTCTCTGCCAAGAGACGATGCCATCTCCTGCAGCGTAATTTTGCCTTTTTCCATCATTTTATCCAGTACAAACCCAAGACTGTTCTCATACTGCATAAGGCGTTTGCGCTTTCTTGCTGCATATTCTTCCTGCCATTGGTCTTCATCAAAGTCCAGTACTTCTTCCTCTTCTTCCTGCTGCTTCTTCCTGATTGGACGCTGAAGCTGTGTCGCTTTCTGCAGGTTATAAATTTTATCCGGAGCCTGATGAAATAACGGTCTTAAAAATATATCTATATTATCCAATCCGGAAGCATCCTGTAATACCTTATCATAGAGATCTGTCCTTAATGAAAATCTCTGGATCAATGACATTTGCGACAACAGTTCCAGTTCTTTTTCATAAAGGATTTTCAGGTCAAAATGCGAATTCAGGATTTTCTGGTGCTCATCGATACCACGGTTAAGATAGCTTTCAATGATTCTGAGATTCTCCAGATTCTCCTCCTCCTGTGCAGATAACTTTCTTACATTGATATTCTGTTCTTCCAGTTCTTTGGCCCTTTTCCTTACAGTCTCCCTATAGCTTTGGAACTTCTGCTTTGTCATATCAATAGATTCCATATTTTCACCAAGAAGCTGCTCATAGTCCGAAACAGAATAGCTTAATGCATTTCTACGCACACGCAGCATGGCATCCTGGATCTTCTGGAGCTGTATCCTCAAGAGGTTAAATACATTTTTAATCTCATCAACTGCCTTGTCGTAGCTTTGCTTCTCCAGATGCATTTTGAATATCATCTCATGAATTGTCAGCTTCATATTGTTCTCGATTTCCAGCGTGGAAAGCAGCAGATTATAGCCATCCTCCGTCAAACGGTAGGATGTCCTTTTCACATCCGAATCCAGATATACGATTTCATTTGACACATAACTGATATTCATGATTTTATATGCTCTCTGCTCAAAATCATATCCGTCAAAATACATTGCCTTTCCTTCATTTGACAGAATTACATTAATAATGAAATCTCCCAGCTTTCTGCAATCGTCAAAAGACATTCCTGTATTAAAATATGTCATATTAAGGTAATCCAGATATGCCCCCATATCATCCATGGTACATTTTTCCTCTTTTAAGGACTGCTCCATGATATACAGCATGAGGGCAAATATAATATTGATCTGTTCATCTGTTTTCAGGAATCCGTATTGTTTCCATGTCTGCTTCTGGCTGCTGTTCTGCAGCACTAACGCATACATTCCCACATGCTTCATTCGTTTGGGGAACTGTTTCAGAAATTCATATTGCATTATTAAAATCCTCACCATTTAAGATTTCCTGTGGAATATATCTGTTCTTTGCCAAAATACCATTTATATACTGTCTATCCTGCATGGAAAAGTATTCCAGGAATTTCATCCCGATATTGTGATTCTGCTTCTCCTTCATATGAGGTAAACGCTCCTGCCCCCTCAGTGCTGCCTTATGCAGCATTTCATGATATCCCGGTACAAAAGGTTCTATGATACAAAAGTCCAGAAAATTATCAGCCAGTTTCTCATAGATCATGATACCTTCATAATCTAAGTCCCCAAAGTACAGCAATCTGTTCGCTTCGTTTTTCATATAAGGTTCACAGCACAATGTAAAATCCTGGAAAGAGCGCAGAATACCCTTGCCGGCACCATATATAACTGTTCCGATAGTGATTCCAAGTATTTTGTTTTTTCCTGCAAGCAGATTCCTTCTTATGCTGTAAAAGGTATCTTTATTTTCCACAAGCAGAATATTCTGCGGAATTTCCTTTGTATCCGTATAATAAGCCAAAGGTTCCGATGTCTCATAGAGATTGAGCATTTCCAGGGGAATACCACACCGCTTCAGTATTTTTCTGCCCTGTTCTTCTTTCAGGAATTTCTCTCTATGCCAGATATCATAGCTTCTCTCGTTCAAAGACATGGGGAACTCCAGCAGGCATTTATGTTCCCTTAGATATTGATTCAATAGCATAAGCCATTCCCGGTCTTCACGATACTGCTGTAGATGTTTCATATAATATCCTGTGGCAATAGCAGGCACATATTGATAGGAAAGCTCCTCTACCAATTCATCTTCGTCTCCCCTTGCCTGTTCTATCAGCCAGTACTCCCTGTATAATACAGGTTTTTTACCGTTTTTACCAGATGCTTTAACCGGTTTTATCTCTCCCTGCTCAATTCTATGCAAAACAGCCTCATACAGTTGTTGATAATCCTGAGGGTGCAATGCATGTTCCAAATCATCCAGACTTATTCTCTTCATCCCATTCTCCGTTTTCATATCTGTTATACACCTTATTCTAGCATGAACTTCTCAAAACACAATTTATTTTAGTAATTATTCAAAGCCTTGCAAACCACGCCTTTGTGATCCATATATTGTCATAACCCCCCAGAATACTTCATACAATGTAAAAAAGTATTCTGAGGGGTTACTTCTTGAAGGATTATATTGAGGAAAGAGCGATCACCATTGCTAACTATATCATCGACCATAATGCCACTGTACGCCAGACTGCCAAAGCTTTTGGCGTCAGCAAATCCACTGTACATAAAGATGTAACGGACAGACTCGTACAGATCAACCCGGCACTGGCAAGACAGGCTCGCTCTGTTCTGGATGTGAACAAGTCTGAGCGCCATATCCGTGGCGGACTTGCTACCAGAGAAAAATATCTGCATCTCGATCACCATTGATAAAAGGGAGCAAAGCCTCTGACATGAGACTTATGCTCCCCTCTTCTTACTCTGCGGCAACTTCTGCCATGAAAGCTCCGATTATTCTGATCATACCTGTATCTGTTCCGCCAAGCTTTGGAGATCTGTTGAAGAAGTCAAATGCCACAACTGCTGCTGGTCTGCCTTCCCGAACAGCCATGAACTGTACGAATTTTCCATTTTCCTGGCTTACATACATCCTGCCTGCTTCTTTATAGGAATCTTTCAGACGGCTCATGGTGCTTTCCATGTATACGCCCTGTTCATCAAACAGCTCCTGATATTTCTTATCCATGGCCCATGTCAGATTCTGAATTGGATTTACGTATTTACCTACGGATATGCTCCGATGCATATCATCGCCTGTATACACAGCTGCACCATCAATATCAAAGCCCGCACACACAGCCTCCAGAGCAGATTTTAAAGCACCGGCACCTTCCTTGTGCAGTTTTAATGTCAGCTCCTGGACAATCTGTGCTTTACGGCTGTCACTGACTATCGTAGAACGGATGCCGCTGTTTTGCTGTATTTCTCTGTCTGTAACTATATTTCCATGTTTACGTTCATCGTATATGATATAGCGGTTCTTGCCTTTTGCCTTTGCTATATAAAGTGCTTTATCAGCTATTTTAAAAAGTTCTTCCAGGCTGCTTCCATCCTCAGGATATTTTGCAATTCCCCAGGAAGTCGTAACAGATACCTCTTTATCAGCAAAAGCCCATTGGATATTCTTGGTGATGGTTTTCAGAATAAGTCGAAGCTCCTGTTCTGATTTTACATTTTCAAACAGTACCATGAACTCATCACCGCCGAATCTGCCGGCTACACCTCTTGCATTCAGATCACTGCGGATTATCTCAGATACCCTGGACAATACTTCATCACCGAACATATGCCCATAAGTATCATTTATAGTCTTGAAATCATCTACATCAATAATCGCCAGATACAGTCCTTCATGGGTATTCTGACAGTCCCGTATTCTTTCTATTGTATACTCATTGATTGCACGCTTATTGAACAGTCCTGTTCCCGGATCGTATGCACTTTCCGTCAGATAATAGCTTTTCCTTTCCTCTGTACCTTCCAGCGCAGTGATAATGCCCACTGATAAATATCTGACTCCATCCTTATACATCATCCGTCCCTTGAAACGGCGTCTGCGGTCTTCTTTACTGCCTTGCACTGTTCCGTCAAAATAAGAGGGCAGTGTTATTGTAACATCGAACTGATCTTTTCCATGCTTCAATACTTCGTAAAGTACCTCAAACTGCGTCTTCAAAGAATCCGGTTCATCACTGGCAAGCAGCTCATTTCTGGCCTTTTCCAATGAGCACTTGATAATCGGTATGCTGCGCACATTGATATAATGATAAATATTGATTTCATCTGTCTCCAAAGAATATTCAAAGTAACACTGTGACAGCAGTCCGAGGAATTCCCTGTACTTTCTGATCAGATGCATATAAATGGCATACCTGTCCTTTAGCTCCATAAACTCGCTCAGTTCCATATCTATTGCATCAAAACCATCTATATTCCTTCCATTTCTTCTCATTTCCAGATAAAGATAATGGTATTGCTGGTCATAACATCTTATCCTGGCGGTCAGATATTGTGTTCCTTTCCCCAGCATTTCTATTGCTCCCAGGAAATCATCCAGATCATCCGGATGAAGAAGCTCTGTCATAGAGTAGCAGGAATTTGTACCTAGCAGCGCATAAAACGGTTCATCACCATCCACAAAGCTGTATCCCTTTTTTAATGTTGCCTTACCGTAATAACATTTATATCCATCCCCACGGTTTTTATACTCTGTAATATTCACGATATTCTTATCCTTCTCTATGTAACAATATAGCACGTATATTTTATCCCTTTTACATAAGTTTGGCAAGTATCGTATTATACCTCTTCCATAAAATATATTCTGGCATCGTAATCCTGATAAAGCGCTGTATTCTGTCCATATCCGGTTCCCGCATAATTCTGCGCCAGAGGTACTCCATGTCGGTTCATGACAGCCCCACTGACCACTTTATCTTCTTTCTCACCATCGAGACGTATGAATTTTGATATGGCATCATGCAGCAGGGAATCCTGCTTTACATGGACAGGCGCCATTGTATTGATCAAATCTCCCATCCTGTGTATATCATACTTCAGAGCCCGGTTATAGAAGTGATACTTTTTCGCGTCATCCAGTCCTCTGGTTTTGAATACATGATGACTGTAGTTTGCCAGTGTCTCTCCCTGTAGCATAATACCTACGGCTTTGCTCTTATCCGCAGATACCATATTCCATCTAATGACATCCATGTCATAAACAGATTTCTTATCCGCTTCTTCATACAGGCGATACCAGTCACCGAACTGCAGCACATTGCGCCATTTCTTATACAGTTCTATCTCCACCTTGATTTCTTCCATATCTTCCATGGAAGCATCACTCAGATTACACTCATATCCAAGAATCCCCACACTGGCAATTGCAAATCGTGATGTAAGCGGTGTTCTGCGCAGCGTCTGATGATTGGGACACCCGGATACATGGGCTGCAATCACAGACTGCGGATAACCATAACTGTAACTGTTCTGTATTCTGGCTCTGCTGATGGCATCTGTATTATCACTTGCCCAGATCTGTGGCATAAAACACAGCATTCCCAGATCAAAACGATTGCCGCCGGAAGCACAGGCTTCAAACAGAATGTGTGGAAATCTGTCTGTCAGTGTCTGGATTACCTGATATAATCCCAGAATATATCTGTGCCCAAACTCTCCCTGATGCCTGGGTGCAAGTCCCTGGCTGTAATAATCCGACAGATTACGGTTCATATCCCATTTAACGTAATCTACCTTTCCTCTGGAAAAGACATCGGACATGCTCTCTATAATATAATTACGCACTTCTTCTCTGGTCAGATCCAGTACCATCTGATTTCTTCCAAGAGCATGCTCCTGTCCCGGTATCCGTACCGCCCAGTCCGGGTGCTTCCGATAAAGATCAGAATCCTCACTGACCATTTCAGGCTCTACCCAGATACCAAATTTCAATCCAAGCTTATGGATTTTCTCAGAAAGTCCAGCCAGTCCAGTCGGCAGCTTCTCCTTATTGTCATACCAGTCACCCAGAGATGACGCATCAGAATTTCTTTTACCAAACCAGCCATCATCCAGTACGAACAGTTCCATGCCTGCATTCGCCGCTGTTCTGGCAAGCTTGAGTATCTTCTTCTCCTGCACATCAAAATACATGGCTTCCCAGGAATTGATCAGAATGGGACGTTCTTTATGCTTCCATTCTCCTCTAACAATATGCTCTCTGACAAAATAATGCAGTTGTCCACTTACTCCCTGATATCCCTGATGAGAGTAGGTCAATACTGCCTGTGGAGAGCAAAAGGCTTCTCCTGCTTCCAACTGCCAGCATAAGTAATCAGGATTCATCCCGGCAAGAATACGCATCTTGCCATGTCCCCCTGCCTGTGCACTTTCTCTATGATTCCCTGAATACAGCAGATTCACAGCATAGCAATCTCCATACTCCTGTGTTGTCTCTGTATCTGCCCATATAAATAAAGGATTGGCTCTGTTGGACGAGAAACCGACACATGTGTCATTTATATATTTCCCCTGACGGAGTATTGTTTCATTCTTAGCCATCTCTCTTGCCCAGTCTCCATGAAAATCTGTAATCTTCAAGGCTCCTGCTTCCATATCCAGCTGCATGCTCATAAGTCTGTTGACTGTAACTGTCTCTTCCCCTGAATTAACCAGCCTTCCATATCGGACCAGACAATCACAATCTTCCATAACGCCATAGACAAGCTCCAGCTTTACCATGCTGTTTCGGTCTGCCAGAGTAATAACCAGTGACTGTCCATTTCCCTTCTCCTCATAAGCCCCCGGTAATCCCTCCGGTGCCAGCAGACTTTCCTCTATTCTGTAATTTTCATAACGAAAATCACTGGTGCTGCTGCCATCAGCCAGTACCAGTTCTACATAAGGCTCTCTCATATCACCTTTTCCACGGGAGGATATCTCCAGACATACATCATCCAGGCAAAGATTGGGCTGTGCAGTGTCTGCAATCAGACTACAGCCGTTTTGATTGGTAATGACCGGTGCCATAATCTCACATACTTTGGCAAGTCCTTCCTCTTCAATTTCTATTTTCTCCCCGTAATAGAGATGCAGCAGATTCCCTGCTGCATCCTTCCTGAAGATATAACTTGTATGGGGAGTCTGCAATGCAAAGCATCCATCCTGTACAATAATCATACTTTTTCTCCTTATGCTTTATGTCTGTGTGCAAGTTCCTGATTGATCTCTCCTAACTTCTCATCCGTCAGAATATACTTCTTGGCAAAGATAAATACAGCGACCAGTAAGCCAATAATCGGCAGCACTGTCATTGTCATACGAAGGACAGCTACTGAGGTGTAGGAATCTGATACCATAGCTGATGCTTCTGTTGAGGTATCATTGCTGATATTGCTGATTGTCAGACAGATAGAAGCGATCATGGCAGCCACACCACTTGCCAGCTTGACTACGAATGTCTGCATGGAGAAGATCACGCTTTCATCACGTCTGTTATTCTTCAATTCGCCATAATCCACGGTATTAGCCAGGAATACTGTTGTCAGTACAGTCAGCATACCAAATGCTGTGAAAATGAAGAATCCGGGAATCATCAGAATATAAATATTAGTACGGTTCGTAAACATCAGCGCAAGAAGCACTGCGTATCCGCCAATTGCCATAACGAAGCTGACGTAGAATACCTGCATGGCACTGATGAACTTACGAAACAGCGGGTAGAACAGCATCATGGAGATAATCTGGATTCCACCGCCGAAAGTATTGAACAATACATAATTTGCATTCCAGCCTGCGCCACCGATATCATATTTAAAGAAATAGATCAGCAGGTTTGATGTAATGTAGAGAGAACAGTTAATTAATACAATTGTGATAACTACTGTCATAGCCTGATCGTTACTGACCAGAGCTTTGAACATCTGACCTACAGATGGAGCTTCTACATTCACTGTTGACTTTTCCTTAATATTCAGACAGGTAATCACTGTAAAAAGGATAAATACTGCTGCAATAATCAGTGCAAACCACCCAAAACCTACTCTTTCAATCTCTCTTTGTGAAGTACTGTCGCTGAATATAGAACCAAGAGCCGGTACGCACAACATGGTAATGATCGTAATCAGGGCAGAACCTACACCCGCACAGGAACGGGCAAGTGTGGACAGATTCTCTCTCTCCTTACCACCCTCTGTAAACGCCGGAATCATGGACCAGAAAGGAATATCCATCATTGTATAAGTAACACCCCAGAGAACGTAGAATACTGCCGCATAGGCAACCAGTCCACCACCATTGAGTGCAGGCGGCGCCATGAACATCAGATACAGAATAATGGCATTCATGACCGTACCGATCAGCAGCCAGGGTCTGAACTTTCCCCAGCGTGTCTTGGTCTTTGCTACGACAACGCCCATAATCGGGTCATTAAAGGCATCAAAGATACGTGCTGCCATAAGGATCACACCCATGGCAAAAGCACTCACCCCCATAATATCCTGATAGTAATATAAAATATAATTGGCAGAAAGCATGTATACCATGTCTTTTCCTACCGCCCCTAATCCATAAGATACTTTTTCCTTCTTTGTCAGTCTCATACTTCTATTTCTCCCTTTTTCAATGCAAACGCTGCTTCTACTACCTTGTAAGCCCCATCATATATACCAAGCTTCTTATTATTTACAATATTGTGGCACATGCTCTCCAGCATACCCGGATCTCTCAGGAACAGATCAAGCATCTGTATGGTATGTTCAATATCACGGCATTCCAGTGTGCCATCGCCCAGCTCTGCTGAATGCACAGCCCCCCACTGCTCATGTCCTCCTACTCTTCTGATAAAGAGCTTTGGAATCGGATAAAAGGCAAGCTCACTTGGTTTGGTCACAAGTACATCCGCACTTCTCATCAGCAGATTCGTACAGTATACTGCTTCAAATATATTCTCATGGTAGAAGCCATGGATTCCTGAAACCTTTCCCTCCAGTGCTTCTTTTGCAAAAGCCACTGTCTCTTCCCAGTTGTCCATATGCTCCGTTGTAATTCCTTTCATACCGGGCAGATTTGCCTTGATCATTTCCCAGATGCTGCGGTAATCTCCTACATTCACATACACAACGGCTTTTCCGGCAATGACATAGGGAATCAGATAATGCAGTACTTCACCGAAGATCTCCATCTGTGCGCCGGCGCCGCCTACTGTCAGAAGGAATCTCATAGCCTCTCCATTCTTCAATCTGGATAATCGTGTCTCGCAGTCCTTCTCGATATTTGCTGCCAGCTCATGATCTATATAATGTCCTGTATACATCAGATCCTGTGGTGGCATTGCCTGTACGACCTTGTCTTTCATCATACCGTTACCGATACGATAGCCCTGATATGCATAGTGGGTCTGTACTGTATGAAGACTGCCCTGCGCATAATGTAACGCCATTGGCCAGTTATCAGGAATCGCATTGACTACATGTTTCATGCCTGCATGAACTGCTGCCTGTGCGGGCCATACGTGTGTGGCAATAACAGGAATATCCTTAGGCACACTATGATATACAGGTGCCATCAGTTCAGCATTCTTCTGATCTGCTGCATTGTAGGAAAGCTGTCTGAATCCTTCATAATTCACAGGTTCCCATACGAATTTGTTAAAAAGCTTACTCTTCTGGGAGATTCTTGATCCCAGAGAATATAATTCATTCTGTGCACTGATCAGCTTCGTACAGGTAGTCTCCGGGTAAGAATTCAGATCCATCCAGTATGGTGTATATCCGAGAGCGTGTGCAGCAGATGCAATTGCCATGGAGATACGGTAATGTCCAAATCCCATACGGATATTTCCTACAATTACACCCTTCTCCTCATCGAAGCTTCCTTTGCCCTCTTTTCTGGTTACAACTACATTCTTAACACCCAGTGGCTCTCCGATGCAGGGATTATCCCTGATGATGCACTGATAATTGACCTTGGAATCATCACCGTATTTCTTCTGATTCTTTTGCTTGCTCTTCTGCGCCTTACGTATTACTTTCTTACTCATTGGATTCCCAAATATCTCACTGGTTCTGTCTTTCTTTGTACTGGCTTCTACACGTACTTTTTTCATACCGATTCCTTCTTTCTGTTACTTCTCTACCCTGATTCCATGAATAATAATCTGTATCATCTCATGTAATGCGTCTTCATAGCTGATTCCATGCTCCACCAGAATGCTGTCTGCAAAAAACTTCTGTATGGTACTCTCTACCATTGCCTGCAGAACCGGAAGCGCAATCGGACGAATCTTCCCTTCTGCCACACCCTGTTCGATCAATGCATTAGTAGCATCCCAGTCTGTAGACAGATACGCGGATACTCTGGTATAGATATTGGGATATTTCTCACTGAGCTGATAGAGATTACTCAACCCTATATTCTGATACCTTTCCGGTAATACCACCAGTATCTGCTCTATCTTATCTACCACATCCAGATCAGGATTCTCTACGATTGCCCGCTCACTCTTCTTGATATCTGCGAAACAGTAATCAGCCAGTGCTAACAGCATAGCCTCTTTGTTATCATATACATGATACAGTGTCTTCTTACTGATACTGAGATTTTTGGCAATGTCATCCATGGTGAATTTCAGACCTTTCCTGCCAAACTCTTCAATTGCAGCAAGAAGTATTTTCTCTTCTAATTGAGACTGCATATTTCTTATCTCACCTTTCTTTGGAAACTTGAAAACTGCTTTAAGTTTCTTAGTTTCCTTTATTATATCATTTACAATAGGAAATACTATTCACAAATAAGAACAAATTTCCCGTGCTTTTTCAGTATAAATGCACAAAAAAAGACAGACATTTCTGTCTGCCTTCTTTCTTATACAATTCTTCTGACACTTAATATCTCTCGATAAGTAGCATATCCTATCTTGATTCCAGTCTTCACACCGCTGGCGTGTACAATCTTTCCATTACCAATGTAAAGAGCCACATGTCCTGCGTAGCAGATGATATCTCCCGGCTGCGCTTCAGCGAAGCTTACCTCTTTACCTGCTGTCCTTTGTGAATACGAGCTTCTTGGAATGCTGTATCCATATGCTTTGAATATTGACTGGGTAAATCCTGAACAGTCAGCACCATTGGTCAGGCTGGTACCGCCCGGCACATAAGGGTTTCCAACAAATCCACAGGCGTAGATTGCAATCTGTTTACCAATATCACTACCATTGGCAGCCAGGATTTCTGCTGAATTCACTGTTGCTGTTCCCTTGGGCTTACTGGTGGTCGTAGTAGAAGTGTTATTCTTATTCTGCGCTGCTTTTCTACGGGCTTCTTCCTCTGCCTTTTTACGGGCTTCCTCTTCCAGCTTGGCAATCTGGGCATTCTGCTGCTTAATCTGTGTCTTATAGACCTCTGCCTGCTGTTTCGCCTTACTGATCTGTAGTGCATAATCATCACTGACAGCCTTCAGCTCTGCCATTGCAGCCTCCATGCCTTCCTGCTCTTCCTTATATTCGTCCTGCGTCATTTCCAGCTCGGATTCTTCATCCTCCAACTGTGCCTTCAGGTCTTCTATCTTTTGCCTGGTTTCCTGATAGCGTATCAGCAGCTGCCTGTCATAATCATATATTTTCTCAATATAATCAGCCTTGTTCACCAGATCTTCCATGGAGCCGCCTTCCATAAGAAGGTTTATATAATTCATGTCGCCTTTTTCATACATGAACCGGATACGGACTATCATCGCATTATACTGGTTCTGCTCATCTTCCCTGGCAGCCTCCAGATCTTTCTCCGATTGTGCAATCTGTTCCTTCTTCTTCTGAATGTCTTCTTCGATCAGGCTGATGCTTGCCATAATATCTGCAATCTCAGCCTGCAGGGAATCCATCTCGCCTTTGATTCCCTGCTGTTCACCGGCTAATTCATCAATCTGGTCTCCAAGCTCGTCCAGCTTATCCTGATCCTGTTGATTTTTCTTCTTCAGATCACTGATCTGATCTGCATACGCACAGACACCCGACTCCATAAACACTGTGAATGCCATAACCAGGCACAACAGATGCTTCAAACGTTTCTTCATCTACTACTGATACCCCTTTTATATACCAGTATATACTTACTGTGCTGTAGTGGAGGATTCTTCTGTCTCTTCTACAGTCTCTACGTTTGTCATGGTTTTAAGCTTTGCCATAACATCGTCCTGAAGCATATACATTCTGTAAGTTGTCTTACCGACCTCATCAAGAAGTGCTTCAGCTGAATCATATCCATATTCCTTGGCTTCTTCTTCAGCCTTCTTGTTAATATCTTCGTCTGTTATCTCAATACCTTCCTGTCTTGCTACTGCTTCGATTACAAGGTACTGCTTTACTGTTTCCTGTGCCATCTCTGTCAGCTGCGCATTGTACTCATCCATCGTCATCTGATAATATGTGGTAACAAATGTCTCCAGATCACATCCATAGAAGCTGACACAGATTGCTTCCATATATTCATTATAATTCTGAACTTCCTCATCTACAAGAGGTTGTGGTACAGAAGTGAACTGACTGTCACTTACCAGCTGATCCATAATGGCATTATTGATATTGGTCTGGTAATTGTTCTCTGCCTCTTCTTCTACACTCTTCCTGGCTGCATCCCACAGAGCTTCCTTGGTCTTATATTCCAGTCCCATCAGCTCCAGCTGCTCTGGTGTTACATTCTCATAATCAGTAGACTCAAGAATATTCTGTACTGTAACAGTAAATACAACTGCCTGTCCAGCCAGATCCTGGTTTCTGCTGTAGCTTTCAGGGAAAGTCAGATCCAGATCTACAGTATCTCCCGGCATAACGCCAATCAAGCCTTCTTCAAAGCCATCAATAAATGTATTGGAACCGATCTTTAACTGATAGCCCTCTGCGCTGCCGCCGGAAAAGGCTTCTCCATCCTTCTTGCCTACATAATCTATTGTAACCAGATCGCCGTCTTCTACTGCTCTGTCTGTAACAGGATATGTAGTGAGCATATTGCCGTTGATATAATTCTCGATCACTTCATCTGTTACTTCTGTCTTGGCAGCCTGCACTGTCATGTCCTTATATTCGCCCAGTGTTACATACTCATCTACATCCAGATCAGCCAGCGCTACATAATCAGCTCTTTCGCTTACCTTGGTTTCCTCTTCGGAAGCTGTCTCTTGTGTTGCTGCAGTCTCGCTGCTCTGTTCTGTTGTCTGTGCTGCATCAGATCCTGTCTGTGTACTCTTATTACCACAAGCACATAAGCTGACAGCCATAACACCTGCGATACACATCATTGCCATTTTCTTTTTCATTATAATAACTCCAATCCTTATATATAGTAATACCCTCAAAAAAAGATATAACAACTCATTTATATCACAAAAACCCGCTCTTGAAAAGGGAATCTCCTTGCACTTTTGCATATTTAATGATAAAATTTAAAGTGATTGCAGTGAATTGATTCACTGACTGGTAGGAGGTCAATTTATGAGTCCGGTTTTAAAAGTTATTTTGATTGTTTTGGTCGTTCTGGTAGCAGTCATTGCAATCCTGTATTTCCTTGGACGTAAAGCCCAGAAGAAGCAGGCAGAACAACAGGCTCAGATAGAAGCAGCCAAGCAGACCGTAACGATGCTGATTATCGATAAGAAGAAGCTGCGGTTAAAAGATTCCGGTCTTCCAGCAATGGTCATGGAACAAACGCCCAAATATTTAAGGAGAGCGAAATTCCCCATTGTAAAAGCTAAAGTCGGCCCACAGATTATGTCTTTGATCTGTGATGCATCCATCTTTGATACGGTTCCGGTTAAGAAGGAAGTGAAGGCAACTATAAGCGGTATTTACATCACTGATGTGAAGGGTATCCGTGGCAGCCTGAATCAGCCTACCGGCAAGAAGAAGGGCAAGTTCAAGGCATGGGTTGAGAAAATGCAGGAAAAAGCAGGTGCGAAACCATTAAAGTAAACAATAAAAAAGGAAAGCAGATCGGTTCTCCCGATGCTTTCCTTTTTTATTTATCACTGTTTGCAGTAACCACTACTTCAATATGACAGTCCGCTATATACTGGTAATTCGCTTCCAGCGTATAATCAATATGTATGCGAAGCTTATCCTGCGTCTCTTCTGCTACTTCTACTTTGGAGGTATCAAGTCCTATCAGGATTCCCCCCATTGGCGTGGCATATTCTGTCATGGTTTTCTTACCCTGGGTAAAAATCATCTGTACGTTGACTCCACCACGCTTGGTCAGAGAAAATTCATTTTCCCTGACTTTTATCATATTCTTAATGGGCTCTTCCATTCCCTCTACCAGTTCTTCATAAAGAATGTAGTGGGCATTGTTTCTGTAATAGTATTCACCGGCACAGATCGTTTCAATCTTATCCAGTTCCTCATCATTTTGTGCTTCTTCTTCAAACTGCAGTCCCTGTATGCACAGCAATACATCTTTTGTCATACTGCAATCACACCTTTCTATCTCTTCTCCAGCCACTCTGCCAGCAAGCTTCTGTAAACTATCTCATGCTGGGGCTCTCTGTCTTTTTCCTCTGTATAAAACCATTCTTCCAGCAGCTGTTCTGTCTCTTCTTTGGTCAAAGCCCTGCCATTCCCGTCTGTCAGACATCCGGTTCCCTGTTCTACATATATCTCCGGTCCCAATATACCAATCCACAGCAGTATTCCAGCCATCATGAACCACTGTCTCCATATCCTGCTCCATTTCATATCCATACCTCCATTTACTGATATCAGTATGGACCGTTCTGATGGCTTTTATTCCACTATTGTTTATCTTTTCCCAGCTGAAGCTGTCTGGTGATGGCTTCCTCCTGATTGTCTACATGGCGGGTCACGACTCTGGCTGCAGTTCCCTTATCCTTGCGCATAATGCTCTCATATATATCATTATGCTCCTGGATAAGGCGTTCATACTGCGTAGCATCCTTAATATATTCAAAGCGGTAACGATACATCTGCTCAGCCAGATTATTGACCAGCTGAATCAGACGGTCATTTCTTGTTGATCTGACAATGATATCATGAAGGCGCACATCTGCCGCTGCAATCTTACGCCAATCCTGTGTCCTGGTCGCTTCCTTGAACTCTGTACATGCCTTGCCAAGCTCTGTCAGCTCTTCCTGTCTCATACGATCACAGGCAAGCTCAACTGCCAGAACGTCCAGTGCCCTTCTTACCTCCAGTACATCCTTGAGATTCTTCCATGTGATCTGTGCAACCTCTGCACCTCGTCTTGGTATCATTACTACAAGACCCTCAAGCTCCAGCTTACGGATTGCTTCTCTGATTGGTGTTCTGCTGACTCCAAGCTTATTTGCCAGATGAATCTCCATCAGTCTCTCGCCCGGCTTCATTTCACCCGTAAGAATCGCCTGTCTGAGGGTATTAAAAACTACATCTCTTAACGGTAAATACTCGTCCGTTCCATTTACCTGAAATGCATCACTCATATACTGCCCTACCTTTCCCCATTGTAAAACTGTGTTACTTTGATCTGCTTGGCCAGTCCCATCTCTCTCAATGCCTTCTCTGCGGCCAATGCCTCCTGTTCCTCTTTATATATACCAAATACAGTAGGTCCGCTTCCGCTCATTAACGCATTCATCGCTCCATGTTCTTTCATGAAGTCCTTGATCTGCGCAATAACAGGAAACTGCTCTACAGTAACGGTTTCCAGTACATTATCCATTCTGTCTGTAATTTCCTGCAGACTTCCCTGCTTCAATGCCTCTATCATCCCATCAATATCAGGATGGCTGCTCAGTTCATCTGCCTTTAGGCTCTGGTACACCTCTTTGGTTGATACCATAATAGGAGGTTTGGCAACCAGAATAGATGCCTTGGGCGGTGCTGGCAGTTCGGTAAGCTTCTCCCCGATTCCTTCTGCCAGTGCTGTTCCTCCCTGAATACAGAATGGAATATCCGCACCTAGACGCAATGCCTGTTCCATAAGCTGTTCCCTGGTCTGTCCCAGTTCAAAAAGCTCATTCATTGCCAGCATGGTAGCAGCGGCATCTGTACTTCCGCCAGCCATTCCTGCTGCTACGGGAATATGCTTCTTTAGATGAATCTCTATTCCTTCTTTGATGGAATAATACTCTTTCATCAGTTTTGCTGCACGAAATATAAGGTTATTTCCAATATCTCCCAAGGGGTCTTTACTGTCTACGGATAAAATAATATCCGGATCTTTACGTTTGTTGAATTCCAGCTCATCATACAGATCAATTGTCTGCATGATCATTTTCACTTTATGATACCCATTGGGCAGACGTCCACATACATCCAGTCCTAAATTCACCTTGGCTCTTGCCTTATATTTCAATTTATCCATGTTTCTTCCTTCCATGTGCTGCATTGTACGTTACCGTAATCATTGTACTTCATTCAGTACAATATACATTTTGTATTCGATTATATACAATTTCTAAAGATTCGTCAATATCCATCATTTACTATTAAGTTTTCTTACAGACCTGTCGATATATAAGATGAGAGTTAATGTATCTGTTTCACAGTAATGCAAGGATGCAGTGTGAAATATTTCACACACAAATTTGTGCCCGCAGCTCAAGGTCTGCAGGCTACAGAAAGGTATGGTTATAATTATGGATGTAAACGGACTTACTTACACAATGTCAGCTACTGTATCTGATATCAAAAACGAGAAAACTGATACAGCTGCGAAAACCGACAGTACACAAACAAAAGATAACAATACAGATCAGGCAACAGCCACCACTCCAAAGCAGGATGATACAGCTGCTGTCTATGATAAGAGCAAACTCAGTGAAGATGACAGAAAAACAATTGTAGAACAGTTAAAAGCCGATCAGGAGAAGCGCCAGACTCAGCTTACTGATCTTGTAAAAAACATGATGTCCAAGCAGGCCACTACCTTTGGACAGGCTACAGATATCTGGAAATTCCTTGCAAAAGGCAATTATACTGTAGATGCTGAGACCAAAGCAAAAGCCCAGAAGGATATTGCAGATGATGGTTACTGGGGTGTTGAGCAGACCTCAGACCGTATCGTTTCCTTTGCTACAGCATTGGCAGGTGACGACAGCAAGGCTCTTGAGAAAATGCGTGATGCATTTGTCAAAGGCTATAAGCAGGCTGAGAAACAATGGGGCGGCAAGCTTCCTGATATTTCCCAGAGAACTTATGATGCTGTCATGAAGAAATTCGATTCCATCTCTTCCAAAAAAGAAGAAAAATCCGATAGCGATGGCAAGGTCATCATCAAAGACAATACAACGACAGAAGATACCGCTAATTCGTTAGCTTAATCAAATACCACCAACAAGAACGGGGCTGTTCAAAGCCCCGTTCTTTATATTTCACCGGATTTTACGATCAGCAGTTTATCTCCCGGCGTGATATCTTCACTGGTAAGCTGATTGACTTCTTTTATTTTATCCACGCTGACATAATATTTTCTTCCTATCTGCCAGAGTGTATCTCCTTCTTTTACAAAATATATGGCAAAACCGGGAAGCTTCTCCAATTTGGAACTGTCCAGCTCTGTAATCTTCAGATCAGTCAGAATCTCTTCCTGCGCCTCACCGTAGAGCATCAGATGCAGGGTCAATACAGCCTGCCATTCTATCCTTTCCCCATCCTTCATAACCACATGCAGCTGTTCCAACTGTGGTTTCAGAGAACAGTTCTCTATATTATACTCCATATCCTTGCGGAGTCCTGATAACTTCCTGGTTATGGTAAATGGAAGTCTGCTCTCAGCCATGGCGAAATTATTACCATCTTCATTATTCAGATATAAGACCTGTACTTCGGCACTTCCCCTGATCTCTATCTCATCATCTCCGAAGATACAGTTCTCAATCTCAGGCTTTGCTTCGCTATGGCATATTTGTAATATTTTTGTATCAATTCCATCGGGTTTTATTGTTCCGGCCAGCTTCTCTTCCAGATAGGCATCCTGTTGCAGCTGTCTGAACTTCTTCGGACTGGAGATCGCAGCCACTTCACAGCTTACCCCATAGACGTCAGCTACGATAGGTGAGGATTCCTTCTGCAAAAGCTTGATTTCCAGTTCCAGTGCCAGCTCCACTCCAAGCATTCTGGCTTCGCCATCGCTGTCTTCCCGTACGGTAATCTCCTCATGCCCTACTTCATACGCAATGTCCGCTGTCATCATCTCTTCACAGCCCTGACATTCAATGTTTCCGCTAAAGGGCATCGTTGTTTCATACCAATTTGTCCTGCCACTGATATCCTCTTTATATATAAGGAAAAGAGACAGTTCACCACCTACTGCAATCTTTCCCGAAAGTGGCTTAAAATTTACATGTTGAATTGCCGTACTTCTCCAGATAACCGTTCCCACTGCCGGTAATCCTGCTGGCAACTTGTTTTCTTCGTGGATTCGAAACAGATCCCGCTTACTTACTGCTGTTTCCAGATAGTCCAGCGGCTTCTTGCGGTATTCCAGCTCTTTTCCACCTTTTGCCTGCTCCTTCTCTGCTCCATTCAGATCTACACATACTTCTTCCTGGGTATTCTCTTCTACTCTGGGCATGAGACTGATCACAGCCTGAATACTTAGCTTTCGTGAATTGATAAGATTCACTCTCATATCTTCCAGATTCGTGTTACAGATAGCCCTGTCTGTGCTTTCCACCATATCCATATAGATTTCTTCCATGAAGGGCAGTTCACCCTCCATCCCGGCAAGACCGGAGTCTTTTCCTTCTGCAAGATACAGAATCTGATACACAAGTCTGCCTTTTACCCAGACCTTATTGGTTCCGGACTTTACTTCATCTACCTTGATTTTTCCTCTGGTAAATACAGGCTTGCCAACATCCGGTCTGCTGTCCGATACATTAATATCCTCTTCCAGCGGAATCTGCAATAATGCCTTTGCCTTGATCCGTTCTGTATGTATATTCTTTTTCACAAGTTCCATATTTAAAAAGACCTCTCGAAGAATCCTGACTTATCACATTCTATTCTTCGAAAGGTCTTAATATGCGTATTATGCGTATTATCTGACTGCACCGACCAGTTCTGTCAGATTCTCCACATGATAACGCTCCATGTACTCTTCTATTCCTTTCACAACTTCAGCAGTTGTATAAGGATTTACAAAATTCATAGCGCCTACAGCAACGCCGGTCGCTCCTGCCAGCATGAATTCAATGGCATCTTCTGCGTTGGCAATACCTCCCATACCAATAATAGGAATCTTTACTGCCTGCGCTGCCTGATAGACCATACGAACTGCCACAGGCTTAATAGCAGGGCCTGAGAGACCACCTGTCTTATTTGCCAGTGCAAACGCTCTCTTATGGATATCTATCTTCATACCTGTAATAGTATTGATCAGTGAAAGGGCATCACTTCCTGCTGACTCAGCCGCCCTTGCCATCTCTGTAATGTCTGTTACATTAGGCGAAAGCTTCATAATAATGGGCTGTTTTGCCTTGGCTTTGATCTGCTTCGTAATATCATAGAGACAATCAGGATTCTGTCCAAAGGCAATGCCGCCATGACTTACATTAGGACAGGACACGTTGATCTCCAGCATATCAACCGGCTGATCCCCCAGCTTTTCCACAACCTCTATATAATCTTCTACTGTTCGTCCACATACATTCACAATAATTTTGGTATCGAACTGTTTTAAGAATGGAATGTCTCTTTCAATAAAGACATCAATTCCCGGATTCTGTAATCCTATTGCATTGAGCATACCGCCATATGTCTCCATCACTCGTGGAGTAGGATTACCTTCCCAGGGAACATTGGCAACGCCCTTGGTCACAACTGCGCCCAGACAATTCAGATCTACAAATTCAGAGTATTCCATACCGGAACCAAATGTTCCTGATGCTGTCATAACAGGATTCTTAAATTCTACACCTGCAATCGTAACTTTTGTATTTTTCATCAGATATCCACCTCACTTGCCAGATATACGGGGCCATCCGTACAGATTCTTGCATTCTTCACATGGGAATGTGCGTCTACGTTTTTGGTCTTCACTACGCAGCCAAGACAGGCGCCTACGCCACATGCCATTCTCTCTTCCAGGGAAATATAGGCTGGAATATTCTGCTCCTGTGCATATTTCTTAATTGCACGAAGCATCGGCATAGGTCCACATGCAAAAATAACATCTGCTTTTAAATTATTCTCTGCAATTGCATTCATGACATTGCCCTTAGTCCCCTCACTGCCATCTTCCGTTGCCACATACAGATTACCATATTGCTTTAATTCGTCTGCCAGGAATAATTCAGAATTACGATAACCTGCAATAATATCCTTCTCACAATCCAGCTCCTTAGCCAATTCAAGCATAGGAGGAATTCCAATACCACCTCCCATTAAGAAAGCTTTTTTGCCTTTGGCAGCTTCAAGAGGGAAGCCATTGCCCAGTGTACCTAAAATATCAATCGGTGCTCCTGCATGATATCCTGAGAATTCTGCGGTGCCCTTACCTGCTACTCTGTATACAATCCGAATTCTGCGATTCTCCCTATCTACCTCACAGATACTGATGGGGCGTGGCAATAACGTTGATTTATCCTGTGTATATACACTGATAAACTGCCCCGGCTTCGCCTGCAGACTTAAATCCGTTGCTATCCACATATCATAAATGTCCGTTGCAATTTCCGTTTGACTCACTACAACAGTAGTTTCTTTCTTTTTCCCTGACATGCTCTTCCTCCAATTCCTTACATGGTATATTTCACACTAACTACAGTATAAAATAAGAAGGGATGATGTGCAAGCACATCATCCCTTCTCTGTACGATAACCTATTTCTTTTTCATTCAATGTCTCTTCTTCTACGAGAAGATCTGCATAGACACCGCCAGCTTCCTGCAAGCCTTTTGCAATCAGTCCGGCAAACAATACTGCCCCATCATAACGAAGATGTGTATTATCGGTCTTGCCATCAGGATAGTTCTTGTACTCTCCCTTGGAGAAATACATAAACCACTTACGGCTGCCCATTTCACCAGCCTTCTTTAACTCCGTACGGCTCATGCTGTAGAGGTCTGCCAGCGGAACATTACATTTCTCTGCTGTCTGCTTCATAGCTGCTACATAGTCAGAATGGGCACCTATGCCAAGGTGCTTATCATCCACAAAACATCTGCGTTCCAAAGGTGTAATCAATACAGGGTAAGCACCATGCTTCCTTGCCACGTTGATAAAAATCTCCAGATTCTCCATAAATGTGGAAAAAGGCTCTGTATATCTAGCAGGGTCCTGACTCTTCTCATCATTATGTCCGAACTGGATAAACAGGAAATCTCCTGCACCGATTTCTTCATCAATCCTCTGAAGTCTGCCTTCGTCAATAAAGCTCTTGGTACTTCTTCCATTTTTGGCATAATTTACTACCGTTACATCGTCTTTTGTATACAAGGAAAATACCTGTCCTATGCCAGTCTGTGGGTAGGTCATAAACTTATTAGTCTGAACTGTTGAATCTGATGCCCAAAAAATTTTCCTCATTTATTCTCCCTCTCCTTTATTTCAATAAGAAAGGGGGGACTTAACGCCCCCCTGGATATTACTCTTTTACAGCTCCGATATTAACACCGGTTACAAAGTATTTCTGTAAGAAAGGATACAATATCATGAATGGCAGGATTGCTGCAATGATACCTGCATTGAACAGTGTATTCTGTGATACATTGTAAGCCGTTGTAGGCGTATCACCGTCCATAATCATGTTTCTTAACTTATACTGGAAGTTAACCTGATCAGGGTCTGTAATGTAAATCTTAACTGTTGTGTAATCATTCCATACTGTTACGGCAAACATCAGACCAATAGAAGCAAGTGCTGCCTTAGACAGAGGAAGAACGATCTTGAAGAAGATTCCCATAGGAGAACATCCATCGAGTTCTGCTGCTTCATATAAGGAATCAGGAATACCTTCAAAGAAGTTTCTCATAAGTACAAGGTTGTAAACGTTCATACCATGTTTGAATACAAGGAGCCACATATTGTTTACAAGACCAATCTTCTTCATAACGAGGTATTCAGGAATCATACCACCGGAGAAAATCATTGTAAACAAAAGCATGTATGCAAGGAAGTTACGTCCAGGCATGTTGAACTGTACAAGTACATAACCACCAAGTGTAGATAATACCAGACCAAGTAAAGTTCCGAGAATTGTTGTTACTACGGAGTTAATGAATGGTCTGTAGAGTGCAGATGTCTGAATAATGGTCTTATAACCATCAACAGTAGGATGGCTTGGCCATAACTGGAACTGATATACACCAACCGCATTGAAGGAGTCTACCAAAACTTTCCAGATAGGAACCAGAACCAGTAAACCGATTAAAATAAATACGATGTAGTTTACAACGTCAAAAGCGTGTAATCTTTGTTTACGACTAGGTTGTTCTTTTGCCATTTTCGTACCTCCTATACAATACCGCGGCCACGTGTCTTCTTACTTGCCCAGTTACATACAAGAACAAGGAAGCATCCTACTAAGCCCTTGAAGAGACCAACCGCTGTGGAATAACCATAGTTAGGCAGCGCAATTGCGAATGTCTGACGATAAATATATGTAGAAATAACATCAGATACATCATATACTGCATTGTTATATAATACGAATACAGATTCAAACATGTTCATAACCTTAGCCAGGTTCAGGATCAATACAGTGATAATTGTATTGCCAAGAGCCGGTACTGTTACGAAACGGATCTTCTGCATACGGGTAGCACCATCAATATCTGCTGCTTCGTATAATTCAGGATTGATACCTGACAAGGTAGCCAGGAAGATAATCGTTCCCCAACCTGTTTCCTTCCAGATATTAATAATGTAGAAGATTGGACGCCACCATGTTGTACTTGCAAGGAAGTAGATATTCTTATCAGCGTCTGTCAAGACTCCCAAATCTCTCAACCAACCATTTACAAGACCTGTACTGGATGGAGATAACAACAAACTGAAGATAGATGCAACTACTGCCCATGACATAAAGTGTGGCAGATATATAATAGTCTGCAAAGTTTTCTTTGCAAAGAGATTTCCCATTTCATTTAAGAAGATAGACACTACAACCGCAGATACGTTTGTAATGATCAACTTAATAATACTCAACCAAAGTGTGTTCTTGAATGCCGTCCAGAATGCTGCTGTAGCAAACATCTTCTGGAAATGTGCAAAGCCTACAAAACTTGGTGATCCTACGGGCTTATAATCGTAGAAAGACCATTTGATACCAATCATTGGCCAATAATTAAAAATAAACAGAAATATCAAAACCGGCAGGAACATTACATAATAGCCCCTGTTATTCCAGATACGAAGCTTCAGCGGTTTCTCTCGAACTTCGACACCTGTAGAAGTCATAACTGTTTTCTTACTCATACCGTTCTTCTTCCTTTCCTACTTCCTCATACCACTTTTCCTACTTGGCCGGATAGAACGGCCTTTACTCTCTCATGAATAACTGTCCTGCTCCGGACAGGAACAGGACAGTCTCATATGTAACTTTTCCGATTACTCGGCTATATCTTACTTAATTATACCTTACTGATTTAACTCAGCTAAACACTGATCAACGATAGAACCAACTGTATCAACATATGTCTGCATAGCTGCTTCAACATCGCCGCCGTCAACTACAACTGTTGTAATGCATGCAAGCTTAGCGTCATAGATTGTACCGGACTCGTTTGTAAATGTCTCAGATACAGGTGAAGCAGGAGCATCTACGCAGTTGCTTGTGAAGAATTCATTACCTGCTGCTGCAAGCTCAGACTCGTCAGCATAACCGTTTGTTAAATGGCATACAACCAATGCGGGGTCAATTGCATTATTCTTCCATACAGAGTTAGGATCGTTAGGAGACTGCTTTAAGTGGAACTCACCATCAGCATACTCATATGTCTTTTCCTTATCTGTACCAGCGTTAATTGTGAATGTTTCAGCCTCTGTAGACCAGTGAACGCCTTCAGCACCATATGTCCAAAGTGTCTGGATCTTGTCACCATCCATCATTGTCTCGATTAATGTATCAAAGATAGCCTGTTCACGGGAATTATCTCCATCACCGTCATCAATGATAACCCATACAGGAGCTTCTCTGTTAAGGTAACCGCCAACAGTATCCTTAATCTCAGCGATAGGAGTTAACTGAACTAATTCAGAATCAACATCATTCTTTATAAGGTTATCTGTAAGTGTCTGATACCATTTACCTGCCCAGTATGTGAATACACCTGAGGAACCTGTCTGATCATTGGAGAACCACTTTTCACGGGCAATCTTTGTAGATGCTGTAAGTGTTTCAGGATCGATAGCGCCATCAGTATATGCCTGCTGTAATCTTAATAATGCAGCCTTAGTCTCTTCGGACTGGAATCCATCATACCATGTGCCATCTTCGCCCTGAACGATTGCCGGGTATGCATCCTGCCAGAATTCAGGTAAGTAGTTGATGTAAGGAGCTTCGTTTCCAACGAAACCTGCTGCAACTACGCCATATGTATCGCCATCTACGCCGTTTCCATCAGGATCGCCGTTGTGGAAAGCAAGTAACATATTGTAGTAATCATCATAAGTCTTAACATCTTCAGCGTTGATTCCAACTGCATCTAACCAAGCCTTCTTAACATATGTAACACATCCGTTACCATATGAGTTAGCGAAGCCGTATAAATGACCTTCACTGTCCATCAGGCTCTCATTAATCTTAGGTAAATCCATACGTGACTGGAAATCAGCGTTCTTATATGCATCAGCCATATCCCAGAGAAGGCCTGTAGGTGCATACTGCTTGAACATATCTGCTGACATGATCATTGCATCAGGATAATCGCCACCTGCGAATAAACGTCCAACTGCATCTGTATAACCTGAATGGTCTAACTGCTGGATGTTAAGCTTAACATCATGACCAAGTTCTTCGCTTACAGCCTTTTCCCACTGCTCAACGAATGCCTGCTGTCCATTATCAACTGTTGCTGTTAATGTACCATTTACTACAATGTTAAGTTCTGTCAGATCATAAGAGGATGTTTCCCCTGTAGATGCTGTTGTAGAAGCTTCTGCGTTTGCAGCTTCTGTAGATGAAGTAGCGTTTGAATCTGTAGCTGTGCTTGCGCTGTCAGAAGAGCTACCACATGCAGCTAAGGATACAACCATAGCTGATGATAAAAGTAAAGATAATGCTTTCTTCTTCATTTCTTACTTTCCTCCCTAATATAAAATTAACTGTTCCGAACCTTGGGGCTGTGCCCTTGCTCTGGAATCAACATATCATTTCCCCTCTTTTAAAACAAGTTACAATTTTTGCTGTCACGTACATTATTTGACTGTGTTTCCAAAAAAGCCCCATTTTTCAAGGGTTTCATGTAAGTACTTACATGTTGTTTTTTTTATTTAAAACTGGTACAATACTACTATACAAACTGATAATTTATAATGTCATGGAGAAAACCTTGATGATTTTGAATAGAAAAAAGACCCAGAATAATACAAATTCAACAACGGACAGACAGTCCCTCATGCTGCGTATGGTAACCTCTTACAGTATCTTCCTGCTGGTCATCCTCATCCTGTTCCTGTATCTGTATCAGTCTACCTTCCGCAACGTACAGCAGCAATATGATTTCCAGCAGGAATCCACTATGGTCAGTAATGTAGAGCTTTTTGAAAAAGATTTAAGGATCATGGATGTCTATTGCAGACAGCTCCTCCAGAATACTTTCTTCCGCAAGCTGATCGCCTTTCATGATTCCGATAATGAAGATTTCATGGATATGGGAAATGCCCTTGCGACCACGCTTTCTACAGATGTGTACCCTGAAGCACTGCTTCCCATTGAAGAAGTGTACTGTTATCTGCCTAATACGGACTATATTCTGTCTCCCAACTATTTTATATCCGCAGAAAGATACTATAGCTGGATGAAAAGATATGCAAATCCCGAATATACCAACTGGCTGAAAGCACTTTCAGAAGAATCCAATTATTACCAGTTTCTTCCTATGGATAATGTCGCACCGAATTTCAGCAAAAACTACTATATGTATATGGTAAACATGGATGATCTGTACTATATGGATGCCAACGCTGTAGTATGCTTTGTCCTGGAGAAAGAAGAGCTGGCTTCCCTATTTACCACGCTCTCTTCCGACAATTTCGATACGGACTTTATTGTTGCAGTAAATGAGGATAATGTTCCTTTTATGAGTCTGTTATCCAATCCGGATTTCTCCGTAGATAAAATTATGAATCTGCATTATACTAACAATTTTTCGCATAATCATGGTTCACTCACAATAGGAAAGTATACGTCACAGCTTACGGGCTACACATACTACTACAGTTTTCCTGCTTTTAGTTCTACTTCGAGCACGATTACAAAACAGGTGTTATATATCACATGTTTTGTAATTGCTTTTCTCCTTGGAATCTCTTTGATTATACGGTTTTCAAGAAGAAATGTAGCACCTATCATAGAGCTTGGTCAGGAATTGAACGAAGCCGTGGAAGCACAGAATCATTTGCAGGAAGTGGTAGACAGTCAGCGTCCCATTATCTGTAACAGTTACGTAAGGCAATTACTGACCGGCTTGATTGCTTCTGAAGAAGAAGCTTCTTATATTAAGGAATATCTGAATCTGGTCGGAGAACCTCTATATTATAACTGTCTCTACATTGTAGCATATAACAATGCCGGTGATTCCAGTGAAAATGCGCAGCAGATCCGTTCTTCTGATGACTTCAATCATGTTATCACGAACGCACTGCAGAATTATCTGGGTTCCCCTCTGTATTATTTTAATCCGGCAGACAGAACCTATGCACTGCTTCTGGCATGCACCAAAGAAGATGAAGCCAACCTGATCATCAAAACAAACGAAACGATTGTCCAGCTTCATAATTATCTGCTGGATACCTATGGAATCTGGTTATTTGCAGGTATTGGCAGAAATACGGACAGCCTGACGAATGTGTGGGAATCTTATCAGCAGGCTGTAGAATCTATCAGTTATACCAGTAAGAATTATTTCTTCTTTCCGTATGAATTTATTAAGAAGGATTCCAATGCCTTCTATTATCCACCTGAATTGTCAACGAAGCTGATTCACTTCATTACGACCGGCAATACTTCTCAGGTACTGGAATTATTCAATCTGATTCATCAGGAAAATATCGAAGAACGTTCCCTGCCAATCAATCTGTTGAAGTTCCTGCTCTCTGATATTCGAAATACTCTGTTAAAAGCCAGGTTTGCTCTGCCCAGTGGAATTTCCGCAGAAGTCACTGCCCAGTTGGACGAACAGTTCAATGAACACGCTACATTCAAGCTGTGTGAAGATATTGCTCTGACTCTGTGTAAGCTCTTTGCCGTAGAATCAGAAGATACCAATCTGGTGACTGCAATTGAGAAATATATTGAAAAGAACTTTATGGACCCATCCATGGGTCTGAATAAGATATCTGATGAATTCCAGATATCAGAAAGTTATTTCTCACATATGTTCAAGGAAAAGACCGGCGTGAACTTCTCCACGTATCTGGAGAATATCCGTATGAGCGAAGCAGCCCGTATGATCAAAGAAACAGATATCAGTCTGAACGAATTGTATATCTCTGTAGGCTACAACAATGCCAACACCTTCCGACGTGCTTTCAAGAAAATCTATGGTGTTACCCCAAGCAGCATGCGTGAAAACAAAGCTGACAAATAAAAATAGGCATTCATCAAACTCAAATCTGATGAATGCCCATTTTTTATCTCACTGGGTAAACATTACCATTTACAATGGTATATTTGATAACGCCCGTTAGTTTATTCCCAACAAAAGGAGAATTAGAAGATTTGGATGCAAATTTGTCTACCGTCCATTGTGCTTTCGGATCAAAAATAACTACATCTGCTGTAGAATCAATTGCAAGATTTCCTGCATTTAATCCATACATTTTGGCAGGATTGCACGACATGCAAGCTAAAAGTTGCATCATGCTTACTTTTCCTGTATCGACCAAATTGGTAATGCCAAGAGAAAGTGCTGTCTCTAACCCAATAATTCCACTGGGAGCTTCTGTCAGCGGCTTACTCTTCTCCTCTACGCTGTGAGGTGCATGGTCTGTTGCAATAATATCTATTGTTCCATCCTGAATACCTGCAATAATCGCCTGTCTGTCTTCTTCCAGTCTAAGAGGCGGATTCATCTTGGCAAGTGTTCCATGCTCTACCACCGCTTCCTGTGTCAGGCTGAAATGGTGTGGCGTTGCTTCCGCATGAATCTTAGTACTTTTCTGTCTTGCCTGACGCACCAGCTCTACGCCCTCTTTCGTACTGATATGCTGTACGTCAAGGATAACACCTGTTTTTAATGCTATATCAAGGTCACGGGATATCAAATCTATCTCTGCTTCTCTCGGAGAACCGCCAATACCGAACTTCTTCTGTGCAATATCGCTATTTACACCATTATTACTGATCAGCGCCGGATTCTCTTCATGAAGACTGACCGGCACACCAATACTTGCGGCTTTCGCAAAAGCCTGCTCCAGAATGCCGGCATCCAGCAGCGGTATACCATCATCTGTAAACCCAGCTGCGCCCTTGCTATACAAAAGAGCCATATCTACCAGTTCTTTGCCTTGTAATCCCTTAGAGACGCTGGCACAGCTGTATACATGAATCGGAGTATTCTTTCCCTTCTCCAATACATAATCAAGTGTCTCTTCATTATCTACAACAGGTTTTGTATTTGCCATCAATACCACGCTGGTAAATCCCCCCTGCAAAGCCGCCTGTGCTCCTGTATCAATATCTTCCTTATAGGTAAATCCCGGATCTCTGAAATGAACATGCACATCTACAAGCCCCGGTGCAACCACCATACCCGTGGCATCAATTACCTCGCACCCCTCTTCCTGAATCTCACCACATGGTGCAATTCTGGCTATCTTGCCATGTGCAATCAGAAGATCCCCCTTCTCTTCTCTCTTACAGGAAGGATCTATTATCGTTCCGTTTTTAATTAATATCATATGTTATTTTACCTCTCAATTCAACATTTCATCCTGTAAATACCAAAATACGCTGTCTGAATTTCAGCATTACAGGCTTACACCTTGATTACAAACCAAGTATAGCATACGTATTATCTAAATTCTACGGTCTTGTCGGCAATCCCCTCTGTTTTTATTACCACATAGGGATAAGATGCCACCTGTGCTACCTGTTCTGATGTCTGCGGTCCAATCAGAGTCGTATCTATCACAATCGTGTTCTCCGTCTCAAATAATTCATTCACACTAATACTATAACCACTACTCTCCTGCTCTCCATACCCAACCGCAATATAGAGATCCTCCCCTCTCGTATAACTGATCTGAAAAGGCTTCTCCTTCTTCTCCTCAATCACATCATGAAGCGCATCCGGCTGCTCTTCCTGAGATACCACCGTAAACTCCAGATCCCTGACCTTCCCCTCATCCTCCTTCTCTACCGCACATCCCCCTAAAATCCCCATTACTGCTATCCATCCCGCAATAATAACGCATGTTTTTATATTTCTTATCATACTTTTCACAATTCCTATTCCCTTCTGTCTGATATTCTTATTATCTTATTCCTATTCTATTACCTTTAATATCAGGTTATGTCTCTAATATGTTGCATTTCATTTCCCCCTATGCTACACTTAATTTCATGTGTTATCAAAAACTAACACGGCGTTTTTCACGTAGCGAGGGCGTGCCTGTGTTGCATTGTCCAAGCTGTGCAATTCGTCCCTCTCTTTACCCCCTTTCACATTTAAAAAATATAATTTAGGAGATATAACATGCAAAATCATCATAAGAGAAGCTCTTTTTCCGGGAAACTCGGATTTGTCCTGTCAGCAGCCGGCGCCTCTGTAGGACTGGGAAACATCTGGCGCTTCCCATACCTGGCAGCCAAATACGGCGGCGGCATATTCCTGCTCATCTATATCATTCTGGCATTGACCTTCGGCTACACAATGATCATTGCCGAAACATCAATCGGACGTATGACCAACAAAAGCCCTGTTGGAGCCTTCCATTCCTTTGGCAGATCCAAATCGCTGTCCTTTGGCGGATGGATCAACGCCATTATTCCCATCTTAATCGTACCCTATTACTCTGTTATCGGTGGATGGGTCATTAAATATCTGTTTGAATATATACTTGGACACAGCAATAATCTGGCTCAGGATGGATATTTCTCAGGCTTTATATCTACTGGCAGTTCTACTGAAATCTGCTTTCTGATATTTGCCATATTTACTCTGAGTATCATTTATGCCGGTGTCCGCAATGGTATTGAACGTGTTTCCAGAATTATGATGCCAATTCTTGTTGTTTTATCCATTATTATTGCCATTTATTCTGTAACAAGGCCAGGAGCGATTGCCGGTGTGAAGTATTTTCTCATACCGAACCTTCATAATTTCTCATGGATGACAGTTGTCACAGCAATGGGTCAGATGTTCTACTCCCTTTCCATTGCCATGGGTATTCTCATTACTTTTGGTTCTTATATGAAAAAAGACATTTCCATTGAAGAATCTACGAAAAATGTCGAGATATTTGACACAGCAGTTGCCATCATGGCTGGTCTGATGATCATTCCTGCTGTATTTGCCTTTTCCGGTGATGACTCCAATACACTCCAGGCAGGACCATCCCTTATGTTCATTACCATCCCGAAGGTTTTTGAAAGTATGGGACTTGGTACTTTTGTTGGCATATTATTCTTCCTGCTTGTATTATTTGCTGCGGTTACAAGCTCTATTGCCCTGACAGAGAGTGCCGTGTCTACCTTCGAGGATGAGCTGGGCTGGAATAGAAAGAGATCAACGCTTCTGATTGGTGTTATTATCATTGCACTGGGAAGTCTCTCTTCCTTAGGCTATGGCCCTTTAGCCAAGGTAAAAATTCTGGGTATGCAGTTTCTGGATTTCTTTGATTTCCTGACAAACTCCGTCATGATGCCAATTGCTGCCATTACGATCTGTCTTCTGGTGTCACGTACAATCGGTGCGGAAAGAATCGAAGAAGAGGTAACGAAAGAAGGAAAGCCCTTCCGTCGTAAAAAGATATTTTATTTTATGATTCAATATTTGTGTCCTGTTTTTGCTGCAATTATTCTGATCAGCTCCGTAGCCAATGCCTTCGGACTGATCTCCATGTAGTACAACCCTTGCTTTTATAAGGTTTCTCTACTATAATAAAGAAAAACACGAAAGCAGAAAGGTATAAAGTATGATCCGATTAATTATTGTAGTACTTTTTGTAGTTCTATTTCTGATACTCAGTATCCCCATTATGTTCGTAGAATGGATTATTGGTAAATTCAATCCGGGTGTGAAAGACCGTTCCTCTCTGGCAATTGTCAACTGGGCTTTCCGCGTTGTCCTTTTCCTTGCAGGTACTAAAGTTACTTTCATAGGTCTGGAAAATGTACCTACAGACACCCCGGTCCTCTATGTCGGCAATCATCGCAGTTTCTTTGATGTTGTAATCACTTACACGAAGGTAGCCCGTGTAACCGGTTACATTGCCAAGAAAGAAATCGAGAAGGTTCCACTGCTTCGCAACTGGATGCGCAACCTGCACTGCCTTTTCCTTGACAGAAAAGACATTAAAGCCGGCTTAAAGACAATTCTGGAAGCAATTGAATTGATGAAATGTGGCATTTCCATCTGTATCTTCCCGGAAGGAACCAGAAATAAGGTGGCTGATACCTTTCTTCCTTTCCATGAAGGAAGCTTTAAGATTGCCCAGAAAGCAAACTGTCCTATCGTACCGATTACGATCAATAACAGTGCTGCCGTCTTAGAGGATCATTTTCCCAAGATCCGCAAGGCACATGTCGTTGTAGAATATGGCAAACCTATTTATATAAATGAGCTTGCTCCTGAGAATAAGAAACAGCTTGCACCCTATGTACAGCAGATTATCAGTGATACTTATTTTAAGAATAAAGAAAAATATGCTGAACTTATGGCAAAATAAAAGAAAGGGCGATTGTCCTTTCTTTCTTATTTTATGGTTTTATGGCTGTAATTCAATGATAAATGCTTTGGTATATCCATTCTTTTGGGATGTCCGAAGCCAGATCTTTCCACCATGCATTTCAACGATTTTACGGGCAATACTCAAACCAAGTCCACTGCCACCTCTAGTGCTTCTCGCCTTATCCCCTCTGGAGAAAGGTTCAAAAATATGTTCCGCTAACTCAGGTTCGATGTTTCTTCCCGTATCCGCTATACAGATTCTGTATTCTTCATCCAGTGTAACACTTACCTTCGTACCGGCATCATTATATTTCAGGGCATTATTGAGAATATTGGTAATCACTCTCGTCATCTGGCTTTTATCCAGTTCTATGGAATCAAGCTTATCTGGAATCTCTATCTCCAGTTCCATGCCCTTCTCTTCAAAATCCGTATACATCATGGCAATGACTTCCCGAAGCAATTCACATACATCTGTCTTTTCTTTATGCAGTGTAAAACCTTCACTGTCCATTTTAATATATTCAAAAAGCATCGTTACCAGTTCACTCATACGCATGGACTTGGCATAAATCGCCTGTAGATATTCCTGTCTTTTCTCCTCGCTTAGAGGAATCACACCATCCGTCAGCGTCTTTGCATAACCACATATAGTAGTAATCGGTGTCTTAATATCATGAGTAATGTCTGACAGCATCAGATTTCTTGCCTTATCATATGCCTTTTTCTGCTCCTTCTCCTGCTGTAAAAGTTCCTCTAACTTGTGAGATATCTGAATATAATACCACATAATTGCCAGAACATAGGGCAGTAAGGTAATTGCAAAAAGCACCAGAAAGATTAATATTACGCCAAACTGATAGAATCCTTCCCACTTATCGCTGTCTGCCATTGGTATGGCTGATGTGTCAATTCTCAGCTGCCAGGCTCCTGCCATAATCTGCTGTAATTTGTACTGTATAAGTCTGGCTATCTCATCAGGCAGCAAACCGGCGCATACATAGAGAACGATCTGTAGCATTAATAATAAAATACTGCCCTCACTCTCAATCCCTACTTCATTGATATGTAAAACTACGAAAAGCCCCGGCAGAAACTTACGGTACACTATGCCAATCAGCTCCTGCGATAAGGCTATAAAAATCAGGGCAATCAGAAAACGTTCAACCAGAAACCATTTCAGTGATTTGTTCATACTGTGTTCTCCAACCGGTATCCTAATCCACGAATGGTACGAATATACGCATTTGGATCTTCTGAAAGCTTACCTCTCAGCTTACTGATACACACCATTACATTATTATCGTCTGTGTAGAAAGCATCTTCCCAACCCTGTTCATAAAGCTGCTGCTTGGTGAATACTTTATTCGGATTTTCCATAAATAATCTCATAATACGAAATTCCACAGAAGTCAGATCTATCGTTTCTTCACCCTTTTTCAGAATACAGGAATCTACATGCAACGTCAGATCTCTCACCTGTAATATTTCTTTTGGCTGATTCTCTCCTGCTCCCAGAGAATAGAACCGCCTAAGATTGGATTTGACCCTTGCCACTGCCTCAAGAGGCTGAAAAGGCTTCGTAATATAATCATCCGCCCCCATATCAAGCCCCAGTATTTTATCAGAATCATCGCCTTTTGCCGACAGGATAATGACAGGAATATTGCTGTTCTCACGTAATGTCTTCAATACCCGGTAACCATCCAGCTTCGGCATCATGATATCCAGAAGCAGAAGATCCGGTGCTTCTTTCTCAAGAAGCGACAGGGTCTCAAGACCATCTGCCGCTTCTACTACATGAAATCCAGCCTGCTCCAGATACAGGTGCAGAATGTCACGTATCTCTGCTTCATCATCTGCAATCAAAATTGTATATGCCATACAAATCCCCATTTCTTTGCACATTTACTGTGCAACACGAGTCAAAATTGAAGCAGTCTGTAATTTTATCTTATAACTGCATCATTGTCGTTGGAACCGACTGTGCATCTGCCAGGTCTTTCCGGCTCAATCTGCTATACAATGCTGCATCTGTCAGATTCACATATGGTGCTACGTAGAAAATCTCTGCCAGTCCACAGGTAATGCCCCCAAGCATATGCCACAGAATGAAAGACAGATCCAGTACGAAAGCATCCCACTTCTGACCATCCATCATATCTTTACTTCTCTGCAGGACTTCCTGATATGTCATATCCGGATTCTCCCCCAGAATGTAAGGTACCATACGGTACTGATAGGCTTTGTAGATACCTGGGACAATAAATAACAATGACCACAGTACCACATACAGATCCTTGAAGAACATCACTTTTACGCCATTCTTGTAATTATGGTCAAAGGTATATCCCACTTCCGCAATTCTGGCTGTATCGTCCAGGCTCTTTACCATAAAACGGTTGATACCTACCTGAACAGGATTCAGCAGTAAAACATCCAGTGCAATCCCTATGGCTGCAACTATCAGAACCACAATTACGGTAAAGGCAGCCGCAGCAATGTCCTGAGGCCTTATATCCATCTGGATATCATCCAGTACTGCTTCTGCACCTTCCCAGTCTACATCATCATTTTCATGCTCAGTGAAATGCTCCTTTACATTATCTGATGCCATATCACGGATATCACTTCCACCGCCGGAGATTCCCGAACTGCCCAGTCCCCCACCAATCAGCATTCCAATCAGTGATACCAGTACAATCTTCCAGTAGTTACGTTTGAGCGCTTCCTTCGCTCTTTCCTTTAGTTCTTTTCTTGTCCACATCATGTTACATCTCTCCTTTATATACATCCATCATGTGCTTTTTGTTCTTTGATGATATTATCATAACATGACTTCCTTAAAGAAAGAGAAGTGAAACCTTAACAAAACCTTAAACCCCATCACGCCAGTATCTGTGGTATCTGCTTCACCACTTCTTCAAAATGCATACCATGGGAAGCCTTTACCAACACAGTATCACCTGTATGGAGAATCTCACCTAAATGCTCCAGCATGATGTCCCTGTCTTCAAAATAGTAAGCCCTGCTGTCGGATTCTACAGCTTTCACGCCATCATACATATGTCTGCACAGATTACCCACGCAGATCACACAGTCAATTTTATGGTATGCCGCATAGGTTCCAACCTCTTCATGCAGAGCCTTCTCATTGTTCCCCAGCTCAAACATATCTCCAAGGATTGCGACCTTGCGGGTATTTGCCATACTTAACAGATCGATTGCCGCTTTCATGGATACCGGGTTGGCATTGTAGCAGTCATCAATGATTGTTACCTTATCCTCATGAATGACGTGGCTTCTTCCACCAACAGGCTCTACGGAGCTTATTCCTCCCGCAATCTCTTCATCAGACAATCCCATCACAGTCGCTACCGCCGTAGCAGCCAGGGCATTGTAGACCATATGCTCTCCGGGGAGTGGAATCTTAACACCAAAGGTTCTTCCTTCTCTATGGATATTGGCAGTACTTCCTGCAAGTCCCTGGTTCACATAATCTGTTGCATATATTTCATTCTTACTGTCTTTTCCAAAGAAAAGCGGACGTTTACCGTGCACCTCGGTTACTGTCATCAGCTTATCATCATCACCGTTTAAGCATACCTTACCATCCGGCTGCATGAAGTCGAAGATCTCTGTCTTGGCTTTAAGAATACCATCCCTGGTTCCCAGATTCTCCAGATGGCACTGTCCTATATTGGTAATCACGCATACATCCGGCTGTGCAATACTGCTGAGACGATGCATCTCACCAAAATCACTGATGCCCATTTCCAGTACAGCCACTTCGATATTATCCCTGATACGCAATACCGTAAGGGGTAAACCTATTTCATTATTAAAGTTTCCTTCAGTCTTTAATACCTGATAATGTGTTGCCAGTGTTGCTGCAATGAATTCCTTTGTGCTGGTCTTACCCACACTTCCGGTAATTCCCACTACCTTGATATTGAGCTGTTTCCTGTAAAAGGCAGCCACATCCTTGAGTGCCTGAAAGCTGTCTTCTACAACGATATATGCTCCTTTTGGGTTTTCGGGTGCTTTCTCGCAAATTACACCAAGTGCGCCTTTTTCAAAGACAGCATCGATAAAGGTGTGACCATCCACACGCTCGCCTTTTGTAGCAATAAATACATAACCGGCTTCCACCTTGCGGGAATCCAGCACAACGCCTGCTGCTTCCTCTCCTACATGCTGCTCTGCATTATGTAAAGAACCATTGACTGCTTTTGCGATGTTCGCCAACGTCATATTTTTCATGTTTTTTGTCACACCTTTCTCTTTTATTCTGCTTCGTTGTATTTCTCCAGGGAGATTCTGATAATTTCTTCACACAGAGCATCAAAATCTACTCCTACCGCTGCTGCTTCCTGAGGCAGCAAGGATGTAGGTGTCATGCCCGGAAGTGTATTAGCTTCCAGACAATAGAAATGATACTCACGGTCCATACGGAAATCTGCCCTTACATAAGTATGCAGGCGAAGTGCCCTGTATACTGCCTCTGCACAACGCTGCATACCCTCTGTTACTTCCTCTGGCAGCTCGGCAGGACAGGTCTCTACAGTAGAACCAGCCTGGTATTTATTCTTATAATCATAGAAACCTACCTTGGGGGCAATTTCGATGATTGGCAGTGCTTTGCCATCCATGACACCAATGGAAAATTCCCTTCCATCTATGTATTCTTCAATCAGGACTCTTTTTTCAAATGAAAATGCCTGCTTTAATGCATCCTGCAATTCCTGTGCATTCTCTGCCTTGTATACACCAACACTGGAGCCGCCTCTGTTGACCTTAACGATACATGGATAGGTATCCCATTGTGCCTCCTGTCCTACAGTGAGGGTAATTCCCTTTGGTGTAGGAATATCATATTTTATAAATAATTCCTTGGAGATTACCTTATCCATAGCAAGGGCGCTTGAGAAATAATCTGTTCCTGTATACTTGATGTGCAAAAGGTCAAACATTGCCTGTACCTTACCATCTTCTCCATTCTGTCCATGCAGTGCAAGGAATACAATATCACTCTGCTTACAGATATCAATGACATGAGGTCCTACTTCATTATAAGGATCGTCCTTTCTCATGGCTCTTACCTGCCTGATATCAGGATTCTGGCTGGAGATTGCCTGAATGCTTTCACTCCAGTCTTTCTTAATGGCGAATACGTCTGTATAATCTGCGCCATCATAGCCAAGATACAAATCCACCAGAACCACCTGATGTCCACTCTTTACCAGAGATTTATAGATCATCGATCCCGTTACAAGGGATACGTCTCTTTCTGTACTTGTTCCACCTGCTAATACTGTTATTTTCATATTAATTACCATGCCTTTCCATAACCTTTAAACTATTGTAGTATACTGTTTTTTGCTCACGTTTCCTATCTTTCTGCCAAAAATAAACACTTTCGGTATACCTCACCGCACTATTTGAACAGTATCTTAATTGCCTGTATCATCCAACAAGTCACTTAAAGCAAAAAGCAGAATGCCATTCCACTCCGGTGTACGATTCTGTGTCTTCTCCGCTTCCATCCAGGTACCATCTTCCCCCAGATACCTGCTGCCTTCCTCATTCCTGCCTTCTATATAATGTATGGTATTCTCCATAACTGACGCATATTCATTGCTCGGTGTAATATAGTCAACGAAACAGATCAGCAGTATCTTATGCAGATTATCGGATATATCTCTTGTGTATACACCGAAATTATCCTTTCTGGACGCAATGCAGATTTCTTCTGTCTCACTTACCAGCTTCTGCATCAGTCCGGAACAGATACCTCTATCCGTATTACGTTCTGTTCCCAGATAGACTATCGCCCCATAAAAGGAAAACCTGTCTTTCATAATGTCTGCTTCATGCTGCTTCAGATAAGATACTGCTACTTCCTGACTCTTCGAGTCTCCTTCTGTCCGAAAACGCTGTGCTGCTGCATAGAATCTGGCATTTGCCTGTTTACTGTTGCTTTTCTGCTTCTCCATCCAGTTCCAGGATTTCCGTGAAGCGTCCAGATATGCCTTGGCTGCTTTCGCATCATATTTGCCAAATACATTATGATACATTGCCATAATACCACAAAATACAGCAGTTGCTTCATAATCTTCATAAATACTTCCCGTTTCGGCATCCTGTACCGATAACATCCAGTCTGCTGAGTTAAGCAATTGAGGAACAAGCGTCTTGTTCTCTTCAAATACACTGCCATGGCACTGTAATGCCAGCAGCATGGCATGCATACCAAATCCCAGACTGATAATGCCCTGTGGGCTTTCTTCATAAGTAAAATGCTGTTCCTGCTCCATCAACGCCTGAAACAAGTCCCGATATACCTGCTCTCCTATGGAAAATGTATAGGATCGCCCGATTCCATCTGTTTCTATATAATATGTACCTTCCACAGTAAAATCAGAAAAATCTCCCTTGCTGACAGTCTGTGCGCCTGCATCATCATATACAGTCTTCGTGATGGTACCGGTATAGACAACCTCCCCGGACTGCTCTTCTACGATACGAAACTCGTCCGAAAGATGCTCTCCAAGGAAAAGCACCTTCTTATCCCTATGGGGCAGATAGCCGTTCCTGTCCAACAGCACTCTTACTCTGCTTACAGGAAGCTCATATGTGGACGCTGACTGATACAGGGGCTGTGATACGGTCTGTACCGATATATTATCAGACTGCGGCTGCCCCTGTACTGTGGCTGCTGCCGTATTGCCGCAGCCTGACAAGATCATACAGACAGTCAAATACAGACAAAGTAATCTGTTTCTTCTCATTTACGTACCTCAATAACAATTTTCTCCTATTGTACACGCATTTTAATGACAAGTAAATACGCAAGCCTCTGCATTCTCGTTTCGATATACGATCTTGCCATCTATAATCGTCATTAGCGTATGGGTAAATATCTCCATAGGATTCCCATCATAGACCGCAATATCTGCATCTTTACCGACTTCCAGGCTTCCCACTCTGTCTGATACTCCACAGATATCCGCTGCATCAATTGTAATTGCTCTGTATGCCTGCTCCATATCCAGTCCATTCTTGACACATAGACCTGCACACAACGGCAGTGTCTGAATCAATGAGACCGGATGATCTGTTGTAACTGCTACTTTTACTCCATGTCTCGCCAATACGCCAGCTGTTTTAAAAGCCATATTCTGCACTTCAATCTTATTTCTGCTGGCAAGATCCGGCCCTACGATTGCAGGAAAGCCTTCTCTTGCGATCTCTTCGGCGATCAGATGTCCCTCACTGCAATGATCCAGTGTCATCCGAAGGTGGAATTCATTGGCAATGCGGATTGCGGTGAAAATATCATCTACTCTGTGTACATGCGCTTTTAAAGGAATCTCTCTTCTGATGACAGGAACCCAGGATTCATAGTGGAAATCATAGGGTACTTTTCCCCTTTGCTCAACATATTGTGCAGCCCTGGTCAGCTCCTGCCGTAACATCCCTGCAATTGCCATACGTGTTGTAGGAGAAATGCCCTGTCCCGCATAATTCATCTTGGGATTCTCTCCAAATGCCACTTTCATTGCAGATGGTGATTTCATGATCAGATCATCTATTCTCCTGCCCTTGGTCTTAACGACTGCGAACTGTCCGCCTACCACATTGGAGCTTCCCGGACCGATCATTGCCGTAGTGATTCCTGCTCTCACGGCATCATCAAAAGCCGCATCCATCGTATTGATTGCATCAATTGCCCGTAAAAAAGGAGTAAGCGGGTGGACGGCCTCATTGCAGTCGTCCCCCTCCTTTCCCTTCTTCTCCTCTGTAATGCCCATGTGGCAATGTGCCTCTACCAGACCGGGCATAACCAGCTGATGCTTCATATCTATCACTTCACAATCCGCTGACTGGGGCAAGTTAATCCTGGGCGCTAATTCCAGTATCTTACCCTGTCCAAGCAGGATACTCCCATTTATGACTCCTTCTGGCCCCATTGTACGGATTGTTGCATTCTCTAATAACAGCACATTTACTCCATTCTGCTCAGCGGATTCACTGGCTGTCCATCCTTGGTCAGCTTAAAATACACATTACTGCCTTCTACAGAATAATAAATGGTGGGCTTGGCAACTTTACCCACAATATCTCCTGCCGATACTACATCACCCTCTGCTAATGTGATATCTGTCAGCTGTCCATAGGTAAGCTCATATCCATTTCCAAGGTCAAATAAAATACTGTTTCCAGTCTGGGTATCATAATATACCTTCTCTACTACACCGTCTGCTGCTGCTGTAATCGTCTCATCCGGTGTCGCTGCAATGACAATGGCAGGACTATAGCGGTATTGCTGCATTGTTGCAAAATACACTGCCTTGTCCATGCTGTAGTTGACCAGCACTTCTCCTACAATAGGCCATTGCAGTACATCTCCTTCTCCAAAGGAAGGTTCTGCCACAGCATTTTGTGTCTCTGGTTGTGCAATGACAGTTTCCTCTACAGGGTCTTCCTGTACTACAGAGGATGACTCTCCTGCTATATCCTCACCGAATCTGGCATCTGTCATCTCATTTCTACCTGCATTTCTAAGGTCTTCTGCCTTTTGCCTGTCATTGGTCACGCCTGCTGAATTCGCCTCAGTATACTGCGGGTCCACATCCATATCATCATTCTGACTCAGTTCCTGGTCATTTCCAAATCTCTCATCAGCCAGCTGCTGTTCCTGTGCCTGCTTTTCTATCTGAGCAAAATCTATTCGATTGTCATCCTCCCCGGAATCTCCTATGGACGCCATATAGACTCCCGTCAATGTAAGGGCTGACAGCACAAAGACAGAGGCTGCGATCATACACACCTTCTCCTTCTGTAAAGGACGCTTGTTGTTACGTCTGTTCATACTAACACCTTGCCTTTCTCTAATCTGCTTCTGGGACGTAGGTACAAGTACCTCGTATTAGTATGATTGCCTGTATTTCTAAATCTATTCACATGCATTATATCTTTTATCCAGCATTATATCTTTGTAAAAATATTCCAGTATCTGCCGATATTCCATTCCCTGCGCATCCAGCCTGGCTCCGTAACACACATCAAACCCTATCCCATGGCCTATCCCTCTGGTTCTTATCATAATAAGGTTCTCTTGTTCCTCCCAGTCAAAATCGGGCGACCGTAGCTCCATTACCTGACACAGAGCATCGGCTGTCAGTACCATTTCTTCTCCAGTACAATGTATAACCTTCACATATCCACTATCATCGCGTTCCAGCTCCATATCCTGTAAACTGTTGCAGAATTTCCATCCGCTGATTTCTTTGATTCTGGCATAAAAATCCTTTTTGCGGTAATGATATTGCAAAAGATACTCTTTATCATAGAGATTGTCACTACAGTCCACACTTTTTAAAAAAGGCAGTCCCGTATCTCTGGTCTTGCCACTGCTCATATAGAAAAAAGGAGCAGGAATCACTTCTCCCTCATACGTAAGTACGATTCCTACCGTATCTGCTGCTGCCTGCTGCATATGATCTGTTATTTCATCCCTGCATGCCATTCCTGTATCCTCAAGGATAAGCTGCCCCGGTCTGTTCTCCTGCTGCCATTTATAGACCAGATTGGTGCGGCATATGACAGCTGCTGCCCGACACAGCTCTTCTCCCTTCTGATCTACCAGCATGGAAGCCATCATAAAGGGCAGCACCTCCTCCGGATCATAGCAGTAACTTCCATTCTGCATCTCCACAATAACAGAAAATCCCGCCGTAGAAGCCATCCTTTCTTCCCTTTGTGGTCTTTCATCTTCTGCCATAAACAGATTACCGAGCAAAGGGAAGCATAACAGGATTGCCAACAGGCGGGGTAATTTCTTCATATATACCTGCACAGTTCGTTATTGCATAGTATATGCATCTTATTTTTATTTATTCCTGATTCGTCGGATTCCACTTATTAGTTTGTCAAACAAAACGCTGCATACTATTACTACTGTGTTGTCGTATATAATACCAAGTACAAGACTGACCACAAAGGCAAGCACCACCGTTACGGCAATACCTCCTACACAGCCAAATCGTAGTGCAGTTATGTGGAATCTGCCCTGCACGATGACAAATAATGCATACCAGTGGATCAGGATAATTGCATAGCTGTATCTGGAACATAAACGGATAACCGCATTGTCTTTGCCAACGAACCAGCTCCTATGGCGAAGCATCAGTGCAAAGATACCACAGGAGAGCACCTGCAGCGTAATGGCATTATGATAAACATAATTCATATTGGCAGAATTGATAAATACAACAATAACCGACACAATAAATGCAACAACAGCTGCTGCCATGATTTTCTTATCATAGGTTCTTGTCTGGTCTTTTGTCATGATATATCCCATAAGAAATACGCCTTCCCATCCGGCAAGGAAAGTAGATATACCAAAACCAATTCCTGCCAGCGGCAGATACAGCGTTAATGCGTTGCATACCAGAATAACAACCGCCATTGCAAACAGCATTTTATCAGTAAGATGCTGCACCATGACACGGAAAAATGGTGTAATCAGATACAAAGCCACTATCGTATAGATCAGCCACAGATGCGGTCCTACATCCGGTGCGCCTGTCAGGATTCTCTTAAATGCTGCACCCAGATTCTTCGGTGGCAGGAAACTCACCTCATGATTCAGAGACAACAACAGTAAATAATAGTCAATTAAAGGAATGATAACCTTGGACGCCCTTCTTATATAGAAAGAACCCACTGATTCTTCTTTGCGGGAATTCAACAAAAGTGCGCCAGATAACATGACATAGATCACATTACAGCTCAGTCCAAGTGTCAGACCACCTACCAACAACAGCCGCTTCCAGTCAGCATCAGCCAGATCCACCATCGGGGAACAGGCATGAGCCAGTACGACCAGCACTGCTGCCAGTACACGCATATAATCCCAGTGTACCTCTCTGGATGTCTGATTCTGATTCTTCCCTGATAATTGCAGCATATAATTGTGTAATCCCATTTCCCCGGCTCTTACCTTATGCGCCCAGAAGACAAGCAATATGGCAAGCAATGCCACAGGACAATATATAAGACATTGATGTAAAGTACCTGCTGATATTACCGGACTAACCTTAGTCTCACCTGCATATACTGTTATTTCATTTAATGTAAAATCACCATCTATATCCAGTCTGAAAGAATCATACTCACCTAACGGTATTGGAATACAACAAAACGTCCTGCCGGACTCTATAACAGTCTGAAAAGAATGTTTCTCTGTGTAATTCTCTCCGGCTTTTGCATAAAAGACCTGTACCGGCAGATCCTCACCGCTATTGGCACGGCAAAGGATGCGCATTCCTCCCACTGTTCCTTCTGATTTCAAATATAACTGCGGATCTTCACCGGTTACCCGGTAAGCATTATCTTCTACCTCATAATTTGATACGCCCACATAGGAATCCTCTCCTATCGTAGTCTCCAATCCCTGAAAGGTATATTGATAATCAAGATTCTTCCAGAAGATGACCGCCCAGCTTATCAGTACGATAACAGTCAGTATTTCCCATTGCCTGTGTTTTTTCATATTTATTGACCATGCCTTTCCTTCCTTTGTAAGCCCATACAGTTTCAGTGTATCAAAAAAGGCAAAAGCAGTCCATTACTTTCACCTTTTTTTGATACACTTATTATAGCTATTCTGAATACACTTTAATAATTCTGTAAATCCTTGGCAAGCTCGTAGATTGATTCAAATATCTGCTTGCACTTGGCAACCTCTCCCACTGTAATATTGGAATTATCAAGACCTTCTCCTGATGCCGCAGCTACTTCCTGGCTGGATGCCGACAGCTGTGTAATGTGGTCATAAATCGTATTAGAGGATTCCAATGTCTGTTCCATACTGTTCTTGACATCATTAATATATTCTGCAAGAATCTTTACTTCGCTTTCTACCTGTGCAAATCTCTCCTTGCTCTCTGTTATCAGCTCATTCTGTCTTGCCACACTATCAACAGAATTGCTGATACTTTCATTGGCACGCTTCGTATCTTCATTTAATTCCTTGATGATATTGGTAATATTATTGGATGCTTCCTTGGTATTCTCCGACAAAGTCCTTATCTCTTCTGCGACAACAGAAAATCCACGTCCTGCCTCTCCTGCCCTTGCAGCTTCAATGGATGCATTCAGTGCAAGAAGATTAGTCTGGCTGGATATACTGATAATGGAATCCACAAATCCTGCCACCTGTCCTACCTTCTTAGTCAGCTCATCTATCACTGCTTCTGTTGCAGCACTGCACTGGCTTACATTATCTGCCTGATTGCCAAGCTCCAGCATGGAATTCACGCCCTCTTCTACTGTCTGGGATACCTTATCGGAAGAACGTATCATCTCTGAAGCAAGACTCTGCGCATGTTCTGCATGCTCCCTGATATCTCCTGATATCTCCGCCTGTCCCTGGATTGCTTCTGCAGTACTTTCCGTACTGCCTGCTATGTTTTCCATAGAAGTATGGCTATTGGAAAGGCTTGTCTCCAAGGTATCCATCATATCCATTGCTTCGCCAAAATGTTTCATGATATTATCTGCAACCTGGATCATAAGGTCATGGCTTTCCTTCTGCTTCTTTGTACGATGCAGGATCTCGTCCGTATTTTCCTTATTGAACTTAATCAGAAGGCCGATACATCTGATAGATGCATACGCAACCAAAATACTAACCAAAACACCGACAAACCTTGTCGACCCACCGACTCCGTTATCCATCATACCGGAAATGTGAATGATAAGACGCAGTATATTTGCAATCACAACTACGGCATTGCTCACGATAAGTGTCTTCATATCCAGGTATACAACCGTAGCAAACAAAACAGGAAACGCATACATGGCATTATCTTCTGTCGTCGATACCAGTCTGAGTATCAAATATACTGTCAAAGCTGACCCTAACATTGCATATTCACACATACGGCTGTTTCTCTTGATAACAAAAAAGACTACATTGATAACGATTGCGAGCAATGCACTAAACATCTGCAGATACGACGCCATTGTTACCTGCCCCGGTGTGGCTTTGATAAATGCAACTAATGACAAAAATACATATGCCATTATAACTGTCAATACAGGAAATACTACTGTATTGGCCCTTTTATATTGTTCCTCTGTCACTTTTTATTCCTCCTGTTGTTTTATTTTTTTCATACATATTTTTCTATATATAATAATACTACTATTCTATTTTCTTGTATACATTTTTTGAATATTTTTTGTTTTTTAAATTATTAACTGTCTAATTATTCTTTGAATCATACCAGCTACAATGACGAATTCCCGGCATCAATTTATATGAAAAATAAAAAAAAGAGAATTGATTTATTATACACTTAATTATTATAGTATTTACTTTATTTTTTGTTCAAACTATGTTATATTTTAATTAATAGAAATTTCGGAAAGGACGTGACATGATGCTGTATTTTCAATCTGTTGGCGAAGCAGAAGCTGTATTTAAAGCACTCAGCACACCTATGCGACTGAAGATCATGGAAATGATCTATAAAAACGACTCCCTGAGCATGAACGACCTGGCTGAAGCCCTGGGATTAACAAACGGTGCAATCTCCATGCATGTAAGTAAGCTGGAAGAAGCAGATCTGGTAAAGATCAAAACAACCTCCGGTAAAAGAGGTACTATGAAGATTGTCCGTCCAAAATACGACAGACTGATGATTGACCTGGCTCCTTTAAAAGAACCAAGGCACTGCTATACAGACGATATCCGTGTAGGCTATTATACTGCATGTCATGGTACTCCGACCTGTGGTCTTGCTACAAGCAAAGAGATTATCGGTTCTCTTGATGATCCGCGCGTTTTCTCTTTCCCGGACAGATTTAATGCAGGTATTCTATGGTTTGCAAGCGGATATGTGGAATATAACCTTCCCAACCATCTGCAACCCGGTCAGACTTTGAATGAATTGCATATTTCTTTTGAAATATCATCTGAGTGTCCTAATACCAATGAAGATTACCCCTCTGATATTTATTTTTCTATCAATGATATCCCTCTTGGTATGTGGATCAGTCCTGGTGACTACGGTGCCAGAAGAGGTTATGTATCACCGGCATGGTGGCCGGAACCTCTGAACCAGTATGGTCTGCTCAAGACTCTGATCATCAATAATGAGGGGACTTTTATGGATGGCACTAAGAAGCTCTCCAATATAACGATTCAGGACCTTAACATTGACTATAACAGCTATATCACTTTTCGTTTTGAAGTGCCTAAGGATACCGCTAATTGCGGCGGCTGTACCCTGTTCGGAGAAGATTTTGGCGACCATAATCAGGCAATCCGCATCAAAGCCTACTATGATGAAGAGAATGAAACAGAAACAGCCAGTCAGAAATAATCATAAGCCCCTGCAAAGAATGATTTTGATTCTTTGCAGGGGCTTATTTTACTTAGATCCCCATGCGGTAACATTATTACCAAGTACCGTAAAGGTCATGACAACTTCACGTTGCTTCTGATTAAAATAAAGCTTCTCACTTGGCATTTTTAAGAATACTCCCTGATATGTTATGTCCTCCAGAGTAATGGTCATATTGGGGCTGCCTTCTTCATAAGTCCAGCTTCCTGTCAATTCTCCTGTCACACTGCCATCTTCGTTCAACGTAATATGAGATGGCTGCATGATTCCTACCGTGGCTTTTCCAGCCTTCTGATAATAAGTAGTTGGTGTATGAATAATGAATTCATATTCACCACACATCTGCTCCATATCATAACCGGTCTTGGATATATGCTCTCCTGTATATTCATACGGTGCTGCCACAAGCCAGCCTGCTTCATTGACAAAAAGCTGCTGCACTCTGACCTCATGTGCCTCTGTAATGCCATTTTTACCCTCGGCAAAACGACTGTGATATACCATGTAAATCTCGCCGTCTTCACTGACATAAGCTGAATTATGTCCCTGTGCGACACGGGTCTCACGGTTGCCCGACCAGTCATAACTGCCCATAATACGAACACCAATGTTGGTAAACAGATTGTTCTCCTGACTGGTATAGACTGCAGAATTACCTGCTTCATCCACGTATGGACCTGTTATGTTCTCAGAACGGAATATTCTGATCTGATAGCCGCCTTCTGCTACCAGTCCACCGTAAGAAAGGAACAGATAATAATAACCATCCTTATAAATAATGAACGGTCCCTCACCGGATACGCTGCAGCCACCCGCCAGTTTATACCCATAATAGGCGTCTGACTGATTCGGAACGGTTTCATAGGTTGTCGCGTAATCACGCAATCCCGTCTCTTCATCCAGTTTTAAGAGATAGATACCGCCAAACCAGGAACCAAACACCATCCACAGGTTTCCTTCCTCATCATAGGTCACACATGGATCAATGGCATTAAGCTTCGTGTTGGTCGTGGACTGATATCTGGTCAGATCCGCTCCCTCACCTAATACCTGATACACATCTGTAAGCTCTGCCGGATGCTTGTCTCCTGCATCAAATCCAGAATACACCACTGGACCTCCATATGCATAAGGTCCTTCTATAGAATCTGCTGTCAGCATGACGATGACAGAATTCCAGTCATCACCATTCACACTCATATACATGCAGTATTTGCCCATTTTCTCATTATAAATAACATCCGGCGCCCATAGATTACCCTTCAGCTCCGGGTTGGTATCCGTCCTGCAATAGTTCTCCCATTCCCTGCCGAATAACTCCGGGTATTCAGAATTAATATTCATGGTAAAACTCTGCCAGTTCATCAGATCTGTACTCTTTGCCCATGCCATATGAGAACCAAATACATAATATGTTCCCTTATCATAAACTACCGATGGATCATGCACAGTCACTCTGCTTACTGACACCTCTGTCATTTCCTGTGCTGCTTCCTCCTGCTGCCTTGTTTCCTGCACTGTCTCCCCCTCCTGCGTTACACTTTCTTCTATAATGCCTGTCTCGGCTTCCTCTTTCTTGTTTTGTTCCACCGTACCTGCACAGCCACAGCAGCCTATTATAACTGCTAATATAACTGCCGTTATTTTATATGAATTTCTCATTCTACGCCTTTCTGAAAAATGGGCATCAATTGATGCCCATTTTCATCACCCATTCTTAGTAATTCAATTCAATCCCGATCATTGCATAAGCTTCCTTGGCAGCTTCCAACGCAGCCTTGTTAGCCTCATTGCCTTTCTGCTCAAGCTCTGCTACGAAGTCGTTGGCGTTCTTACCCTCTATGCGAACCTGATCTTCAACACCTAATGTATCGCCTACTGCGAAGTAAGAAGTGCTCAGGAAACTAGAGAATCCAGGAATCTGGCAGTCACCGAAAGGAACCGGATTCTTGCAGTTTGCAAAGAAATCATCGAAGTACTTACCATATTTGGTATCTTCATCAGCAGTTACCAGATCTTCGCCATTTACAGGATCAAATACAGACTGATAAGTTCTTGTCTGTGCTGTAGGATAGAAGGACTGCTGGAATTCTTTCCAGATCTCTTCATCCATTGTAATAGGGCAAGGCATTGCCTGTCTGTATAAAGGCAGCTCTGCATATGTCTCTACATCCTGATAAGCATCTAATTTAGCCTGCCAGCCTTCTACACCCCATCCCATCCATTTGAGCAGTTCATATGCTTCTCTTGGATGCTCTGTAGAAGAAGAAATACCACCAAAGTCAAGTACGCCAAATACATAGCCATCATCACTTACAGGTGTTGTATAAGGTACCCATTCCATACCACGGTTTCTGTAATCCGGTGTATCAAAGAGATTCAGATATGTCCACCATGCATCTAACTGGAAACCAAGCTTACCTGTGTAGGCAGCCCACATTGTTCTGTCTCCTGTCCAGGCTTCCATCTCATCTGTATCAAAGTAAGGTGCATGATACTTACCATTTACCAGCTCTGCCCACTGATTTACACCAGCCGCCCACTGTTCCATATTATAGCCTGTGCCATCCCAGCCAAATTCACCGATACATCCTGAACCGTGAGCGACTGGATAATAAGTTACCAGTGAATGAAACTGGTTGAAACCATAAGTTCCTGCATCTGTATTAGTTGCTGCCTTAAAGGAATCAATCATCTCATCCCAGGTCCAGTTCGTAGAAGGTGCTTCGATATTCAATGTCTCAAATACGTTTAAATCACAGTAAATAGCATCCGGGAAGAACTTGATCGGAGTTGCCAGCTTCTTATCTGTTCCATAGTATCCCAGCTTTGCATTATTAATAGAAGGCAGGATATTCTCATTCTCCGGATCATTCTCCCAGTATGGTGTCATATCACCCAGCAATGCATTGGAAAGGGCAAAGTCACAGTTACCAAGGATCATGAAGCAATCCGGCATCTGTCCTGACTGTACCAGATTCAACAGTGTATCGTTATAGCCATCTGTTGAGAAAGCCTGTGTCTCTACCTTAATGTTAGGATATTTTGCCATAAAAGCATCTGCAACTGCATTGACAAGCTGCTCATTATCAAAATGCATATAAGTCAGTGTGATCTCATCTGTCGTCATTTCCGGCAATGCAGAAGCCTCTGCCTCTGCTGCTCCCTCTGTTGCTGTGCCTTCTGTCTGCGTTGCTGATGCATCAGCCTGTGTCCCATTGTCTGTTGTCTGCGCCGGTGCAGCAGAGCTGCCACATCCTGTCAGCATTCCCGTTACCAGAGAAGCTGCCATCATCATACTTACTACTTTCTTCTTCATTTCTTTTCCTCCTTAAATTTATTGATATATTAACTGCTCAGATAATGCTGAAAAACGCTTGCGTTTTTCCTGTATGAAACTTAGAACTTCTTTACGAAAGAGCCTTTGCTCTGAGTGAATAGAAGTTCTTTTCATACTATTCCCCGGTAATACCTGTTCTGTCTACGCTTTCTACGAACTGCTTCTGCAATACGAGATACATGATCAGCAGTGGCAGAATACTTAACATCGTACCCGCCATTTTAATAGATTCATTGATATCCACCATACCACTTCCTGCTACACTTCTGGCTGTATTATAGCTGTTTTCAAAGTTCTTGAGTGATACGATAAGTGAACTCCAGTGATATCCCGGGCTGTTATTGGTAAATGCTCCTACCACGTAGAGCTGTGTGAGGTAGGACTCATTCCAGTACCATACAATAGAGAACAGGAACACGACCAGAATCGCCGGTGCTGCACTGGGCAATGCGATTTTATAAAAAGCCTTGAAATGTCCTGCTCCATCAATCTTTGCCGCTTCGATCAGTACCTTTGGCACTTGACGGAAGAAGTTATAAAAGATCAATATAAATATCTGTGCTTTCAGCCCCTGTCCAAACAGAGCCGGAACAACAAAGGCTTTGAGGGAATTGACCAGTCCTGCTTTGGTATAAAATACATAAGTAGGCATCATTGTTGCCTGTGGCGGCAGAATAAAGGAAAAGATCAACAGTCCAAGCAATATTTTCTTTCCCTTAAAATCATATCTGGCAAATCCGTATCCCACGATAGAGCAGATCACTACATTAATCAGCGTGGGAATCCCTGCGATTAACACAGAATCCTTAAATGTTTTCCAGTAATCCATGGATTTCAGTGCCTGCCTGTAGTTCTCCACATAGAGCTGACTGGGAATCCAGTTGATTGAAGTATCCAGCAAATCATTGAGATTCATAAAGCTCTTGCTCACCATATACAGGATTGGATACAGATAGATGAAGCCAATACTGATCAACAGCAGATATACCACTGTCAATTTACCGGTTCCCTGTGTATCCTTGGAACCAAAAATAAATTTCTTGAGCTTATAACGCATCTGCTCCCGCTGCCTTGGAGTAATTCTCCTGATTTTATGCGGATTTTCTGCTCTGCTTGCGTTTGTAGCGCTCATAGCGTCGTTCATGGCGTTCACCTCTCTTTCTGATCTTCTTCTCCAGACGTTGTTCCTTCTTCAGTTCCCGTCTGTATTTCTTCGCTCTTCTCTCGTAAACATCCTTCCTGCCAACGATCAGTACTGCGAAAAATGCTACCAGTGCTGACTCGATCACCGAATACAGCCATGCCATTGCTGATGCATAGCCATAACCTCCTGTTGCCGAGAGCATCGTATCATAGATCAGTACGATCAGACTGTTCTGCTCATTATTTGACATAAAGATCACGGTATAGATCACATTCAGCAGGATCATGGGCTTAATAGTCGGAAGCGTAATCTTCCAGAAACATTCCCACCCGGAGCCTCCATCAATCTTGGCAGCCTCATACAGTGAGGTGTCAATCTTCTGCAATGCCGCAAGGAATATCAATATCTGTACTCCTGCGTACCAGAGCAGTGTAATCATATTGTTAAATACACTGGTCAGACTCGTTGCCAGAATATTGGGCAGGTATTCGTCCAATAGCTGCTCTATCATTGTCGCATTCATCATAGGAATGCTGGCTGCCTCCTGGTCTGCAAGCTGCTGCATGACCGGACCGCTGGCTATAATGATAGGCAGGAAAAAGATCATTCGAAACAATCCCCTGCAGGCGATCTTCTCATTTAACAACATCGCAATGATCAATGCAAATGCTACAATGACCGGAACTGCTATCAGAGTTTCTGTCAGATATGTCTCCAGTCCCATGATAAAATCTGGATCGGTAAGAAATATCTGACTGTAGTTTTCAAAGCCTACATAGAGCTTCGCCATTCCCTGTGGGAGCAGCTTGATCTTATTGAGTGAATACTGAAAGGATTGAATCATAGGCCATGCTACCAGAGCAAGGAAGCCTATCAGCCACGGCAGGATGAACAAATATCCCACCCGGTTTTCACGGCGTTCCAACTGTCCCGGTTTTACGACTCTTTTGCCTTTTGCCATACTCATCACCTCCCAATCACATAATCAGATGCTTCCACTGTAATGCCATCTGTGCTCAATGCCTTATCACTATAATTGATATAAATTGTGACGCCATTGTCATAAGTTACTTTGACCAGACCATTAGCCAGCTGCTCATGCTCATCAATATAGCTTCCCGCTACTGCCTCATTTACAGCTTTGAGTTCTTCATAGTAACGGACGATCTGTTCCTTGTATACAGAATACTGTGAAGTATATACATCACTGGAATTGGTATAGATCAGTGCCGACGGGTCTTCCCAGGTCAGGTAGAAGGAAGGATAGATACCCGTTTCCACCAGTTTCAGGAAATATTCCCTCTCATTGGCTTCAAAATTCACATAGTCGCTGTACATGGGCATTAAGCCTTTTAATGCAATAGACAGAAAAGGAACGCTCTGATCTGTATAGATATAGTTGGAGTCTGCCGTAGGCATATCCGTCATTGCTTTGGTATACTTCCAGTAGCATGCAGCCGGAGTCTCCAGCAGAAGCTGCGTATTTCCGCTTAACTCTTCCAAAGTCCTGTCATAGAGATACTTGGATACAGAACGTGTCTGCATGGTATCACCTAATGTATAAGTAAACAGTATATTACATGCTCCGCCAAGTGCCAGTTCATGAATATCCTTCTTTGCCAGATTCTTCTGCAACGTCATCAGATTCTCATAACTTTTCTGAGGTGTCCAGAATACAAAGGTATCATATACTGTCTTGTATTCCTCTTCCTCATACAGACGTTTATCCATTTTCTTCACTGTATTGAAAGTCGTATTACCAGTCTCTGGATTGGCTCTGATACCATCTGTATACAGATAGAAGTCAATACCTTGCTCTTTACTGTCTACGATCAGTTCTTCCAGTGATTTCCTGCCACCAATACTGCTGTCTACATCCAGCTTCGTTACCGGAAGTGCGCAGATACCGCCGTCCTGCCAGCCTTTATACTGTGTCAGAATGTCTGTCACACCTCTGGCTTCCAGCTCATCATAGATTTCTCTGATATTGTCCACTGTCGTTACAGGTACTGCCTTTTTCCAGAGCATCCAGTTCTCAACATCACTGCCCAGGAAGTCCAGTCGAATCCTGAATTCATCTTCCTTCTGGGATAACTCGCCCTTTTCCAGCAGGTAATTACGATACCTCTTGGCAAGTCCTGCATAATCTGCTTCTTCCTCTTCTACGAACAGATAGCGGATTTTGATATCATACTGGATTCTGTCTGTTACCTTCGTTACTGATCCACCGGAATTAGAGGTAGGCTGAATATAAGTAGTACTTTTTCTAAAAGAAGCCGTTACCCAGTTATAGTCAGAATAAGCACCATTTGGAGTCGCATAGATAGATGCCTCTTCCTCTCCGTTCTCTATCACTGCCAGATATCCCATACCGTCAGTTGTATGTACCATGCCATACACTGGTGCAAGAATCTGCTCCGGGTCATTGTGTGTCTCATATTGGCTCCACAGAAGTGACAACACATAGGATTCTCCAACACCTACATCACTGCCGTACACCTTCTGGACATATCCCGAATCAAATCTGCCTTCCTTATCATCCAGATAGATCAGTGCTCCGTTACCATCGGGTACGAACATATAACCATCTACTTCGCCCAGTTTCGTATTACCAAGCAATGGAAACAGGTAGATATTGCCGATTTTTTTGTTCTCTGCATTTTCATAGATAGAATTCTCTGGAATATAAGCAGTAATGCTACCGTCATCATAGAGCTTAACTTCTACTTCAAAACCCAGCTCATATGATGGATAATCCAGCCTGGCATGAAATCCGCCGGGAATCTTTTCTACCGAAACCCTGGCACCACTACTCTCCAGACCGATCTTCTTCTGCATGGTATTGGTATCTTCCTGAAGCTCTACTACGACACCGGACTGTAAGAATCCTTTCCAGGTATCATTAACCTTGGCAAGGCTTTCCTCGTCCCGCACTGTAGATTCCATGACAGCTCCTGTCTTTTTATTTCTTACCAGAATGGACAATGCCGGTTCATACAGATATAACTCATAAGCGTCGTTTGCCGCCACCAGTGTATGTCCTTCCAGAGTCGCCTGTTCTACTGCCTTATCACTCAATGCCGCCACCGGTTCTGCAATCTGTTCTTCCACATCTGCAAAAGAAAGCGAATCACTGCTGCCCGAATTGGTCACTACATGATAAATTGCTGCCGCTGCGACTAAAATGACAATCAGGATCACAATTGTCAGGACTCTGCGCTTTAATTTCTTTTTAGTTTCCAATTCGATACACCACCTCTCGTACGACTGTAATTACGAAGTCGATTACCTGTGAGAATAACACATAGATGATACATACCAGCAATGTCAGGATCAATACGGTAAAAGCCGTGATCGCCAGTGCTTTGGCTGTCTCTCCTACTGTGAAATTATTGATTTCCTTTAATGTCAGCAATATCAGTATCACTACCCAGGTCCAGACTATAATATTTGCAAAAGAGATCAGGAACACTTCGTTATACGTCAGGACGTTACTTAACAGAATGACAAAAGGCTTGATGACAATATAAGGAGTCAGGCAGTATACGTAGGCACAATACAGATCCTTAAAGAAGCCTTCGCCTTCATGAATCGTAACGACCAGATAATTGCAGGCTGTCAATCCAATAAAGATAACCAGCACCTTGCCAATATCTGTAATCAGATCATATCTGCCTTCCCTCACTGTCTTCACCAGGAATCCACTGCAATATTTCTCCAGAATCGAGATCAGAATAAACGTACCTAGTAATATATTGGCACACCACCAGGAATTCTTGCCCTCTTTCTTCACACCGTAACAGCCGTCCATCGGATGTCTCATAAAGTACAGACTGTAACGAAGCTGTCCCAATAATATATGCTCTCCTGTCTGTGTTGTGGGACGATTAGCATATTTCTTACGGTACAGAGACTTGCCGCCCCGAATCAGTACAATCACAGCTGCTATCGCAAGGACTGCTGCTACCAGATAATTACGGATCCAGATATTTCTGACTTCCCAGAACGCATCAGAGTATCCTTCAAAGGATTTGGCAAGTCTGAAATATTTCAAAGCCTGCTCATAATTTTCCTCCTGTAAATATGCATGACCCATTGCCTGGTTCGCATAGTCAAACATACTGTTCATCTGCAGGACTTTACTTAGCGGTTCCTTACTCTGTGTATACTGTCCTTTGGAGAACAGATACAGTGCTTCATGTAACAGGTTCGTAAATTCAGTGGGTTCAAATATATGAATCTGCTTCTTATCAGAATCCAGCAGATATATCCTGTCATCCTCATCCACTGCGATGGCTTCTACTTTATTACACAGACCTACTCTTTGTCTGCCGTCATCTCTTCCGCCGAACATGAAGAGCAGTTCGCCGTCTTCGTTATATTCATAGATATATCCATCTGAGTCAGCAACCAGAATATTGTTATAATTACCAGTCGTAACTGCTGCCGGAAGATCTGCATAGTACGGATCAGAGTCCAACAGATTCTTACCTGCAATGTTGAGCTTCTTTAAGCTGGTTTCCTTATCACCCTGCGTTACTGTATAGATCAATCCTGTATCATCAATATGCAGGTTGGTCGGTGTGGAGGGAATATTGCTCAGCATCTGTGCCCTTTGCGCATCTGTCAGAATCACTCTCTGAATCATCTGGAAAGGACTCAGTGACGTATAATTCGTTCCAAAATATCCAAGGAAAGAGCCACCCTCTACCGGGCTTAACTGAACGATACCATTCATATTGCCTTCACAGATGATGTACATGGTTCCCGTCTTGTTGGCTACTACCTTCGTTGGCTTAAAATCCATACTGTTTCCATAAATCGGAGAATCGGGTTTGCCGTACTCTGCCGTCACATTACCCTGGGCATCGAATACAAATACCTTCTTTGCATCCTTATCCGCTACATAGACTGTGCCATCCTCTGTGACATACACCCCTGTAGGAGTCTGTAAGATACCCTCTCCAATAGTGCCTACCTGCTCTCCATCGCGGGAGCAGATCAGAATCACATGCGCACCGGCATCTGCGATATAGAGATTACCGTCCTTGCCAATTGCCATATCCATAGGAGATACGAAAGCTGTCTCCCCCACTTTGGTAATCGCCGCCAGTGGATTATAGGCTGACTGTGTTTCCAGAACATAGCCATAACCATCTACTGTATAAGTCTTATATGGTGTCTCTGCAGAAGCTGTCATACCCGCCATCATAACCAGACACAGGAGCATTGCAAAGATTCTTCTTAATTTTTTCATACTCTGCCCCCTTATTTGATGCCTGAATGAGCCATGGTATTCATAAAGCTCTTTCTCAGAATTAAAAAGATAGCCAGATTCGGCACAAACTGAATCAATACACCTGCTGCCAGAATACCCTGTCCTGCTACGTTATTATTTGTATTTGCCAGTGTGTTCAGGTAAAAAGCCAACGTCTTCATGCTTTCATCATTAATATAGAGGTTGGAGCTTTCTACATTCGTCCACGCTGCCTGGAAAGCCAGAATCGCTGTCGTGGCAACTGCCGGTTTGATAAGCGGCAGAATAATGGAGCGGTATATCCTAAAATCGGAAGCACCATCCATATAGGCTGCATCCAGAAGTGCATCCGGTATCTGGTCTATGAACTGCTTTACAAGGAACAATCCTACAGGCATTGCCAGAAGCGGCAGGATATGTGCCAGATAGGTGTTCTTAATACCAAGTGTATCAATAACCAGATATCTGGGGATCATAACGGCTACAGATACGAACATCAATGCGGTATTATTAATCTCCATTAATGCATATTTACCTTTGAAACGCAGCTTCGACAGAGCAAATCCCGCCATTGATGAAAACAGGATCGACAGAACCACGACTGCGCCTGTCACTATGATACTGTTAAATACATAACGGCTCATGGGAATATTGCTGCCTGCGGATGCCTTAAACAGCTTGGTGAAGTTATCCAGTGTCGGCTTATGTACCAATATCTGCGGTGGAAAAGCAAACAGCTCATCCATAGGCTTAAATGCATGGCAGACAATAAATACGATTGGAATGCACATAAAGATCGCAAGTGGCAGCAAAATCAGAATGATCTTGATCTGACCTGCTTCAAATTTACGGGGATTGATATTACTTCCCTTATATCCAGCCATTCTCTGCCACCTCCTTAATCCTCTCTGAACATCTTCCCAAAGAACTTGGAAAATGCATATACCATCAACAGTAATACGACAGATACCGCTGCCGCATAACCCATTTCATAACGCAGGAATCCATAATCTTCAATATGGTTCACGATCAACTGACCTGCGTAATTAGGTGTCGGGTTCGTACCTGAGAGCTGTACGCCGATGGCGCCATTCTGAAATGCTCCTACGATTGCCATAACTGCACCAAACAGCATCTGGGGCTTCATCGTAGGAATCGTTATATAGATCATCTCCTGAAAACGATTCTTCACTCCATCAATAGCTGCCGCCTCATACAATTCCTCATCTGCATTCAGGATACCTGCAAGCATTGCCAGAAATCCTACTCCCATACTCGACCACAACGCTACAATAATGATAATGGGAAGCAGATATCTACTGTCCAGAAGCCAGATGATCGGAGCATCGATCACACCAAGCTTCATCAGCCAGCTGTTGAGATAGCCCATCTGATCGCCGGAGAATATGATCTTCCACAGTACGGTCATTGACGTAGCACCTGTCATACTCGGGGAATAGAAGATGACAGTAAGGACAGTGCGGGGAACACTGCTTAGCTGTGCCAGCGCCCATGCTACCAGAAAGGACAGGATATATCCACCGGGACCAACGATTAATGCATATATGATCGTATTGGGCAATACCTTCTGCATAAAGATATCATCTGCTGTCAGAAGGTTAATATAATTGAGGAACCCTTTAAAGGTAGGCATCTGTATCGTATCATAGCTTGTAAATGAAAGACCGATCGCTACCACCATAGGGATGATGATAAAGGCAGTAAACAGGATCACATAAGGGGCAAGGAAGCCATATGCCGCTTTATTGCCATGTTCTCGTCTGGCTGCTTTTGTCTTTTTGCCTTTTCTTAACTGCTGTGCGGTTGCTGTCATAGCTTACCTGCCTCCTTTCTGCGCTTTACTGTTTTGAATGATCTCATGTACCTTCTCAATAGTAGGTACTTCGTATTCTTTCACAGTGACTCCGTTCTCTATATAGCCAAACTCCTCCAGCTTGCGAAGTGTCTCTCTCTTGATATTCTTCTGTGCATCATCCAATGCCTCTCTGACATTGGCACTCTTTGCTCCCAATACCACCAGATTATACGCATCTGATAACTCACGTTCTACCATGTAGCTTGCCAGTGCTCTGGGTGCTTCCATCGTCCAGGTAAGCTGTTCGGATATCACTTCCTTATCATCACTGTCCCAGGGCAGTTGCGCAAATGCTTCACAATTGGCTGTATTCCAGTAATATTCATCACCATAGGTAATCTGTAGTCTCTGTCCGAATTCAGCCTGAACCTGGGCGCTGGACCACCATTTCACAAATTCCCATGCCTGTTCTTCTCTTTCAGGGGTAGAGTTAAACAGGAAGGTACTCTCTGCACCTGCTGATGAATATCTCATTACTTCACCATTCTCGTCCTTAACTCCCGGTATCAGTGCCACACCCCACGAGCCATCGATCTCTGGTGCTGCATTGGAGATCAGATTGTACGTACCAAAATCTGAAATTCCAATCGGATAGTCTCCATTTCTGAAATGCTGATAGAAATTGGGCACATCCTTTGGAAGATTATAAATGGTAAACAGATTTGTCAAAGTCGTGAAACCTTCCACGACCTCTTCACTGGTGATCGTCACATCCTCTACATAAGTATCATAGAGTCTGCCGCCACTCTGGAAAATAATCGGTGTCGTATCAAGGAAGGTCTTCATACCGACTGTCCTTGCAGTAGGATAATAGAAGTTCAGACCTCTCATCTGCAAATCCGGCAGCATTGCCTCTACATCCTCCAGTGTATCCGGTACTTCCAGTCCCAGCTTATCCAGAATGTCTTTTCTATAGAAGAGCACCTGGAAATTCATGGTTTCCGGTATCGCATATACACTGTCATCAATAACATACGGCATCAGCAGACCTTCCGTATATCTTCCTGCTACTTCTGCAAAATCATCGAACTGGGTCAGATCCTTTAATGCACCTCTGATACCTAATTCAAAAGGAATCGAATAGTTGACTCCTGTCGCTACATCCGGTGAATCTCCAGAAGCATTGGCAAGCACCAGTTTCGTCTGGTCCGGCATCAGTGACAGGTCTACTTCTATTCCAGTCTGCGGTGTGAACTCTTCTGTAATCATCTGCTGCATGATCTCCAGATGTTGTCTGGAACGATTCACAGATACCTGTAAATGTTCCGGGTTCGTATTGGAAGAGGAATATGCCTGTTTTCCAAAGGAAGTACAGAATCTCACAATACCAAGTCCTGCCTTCACAAATACGTTCTTATGTCTGGGAAGCTGTTTTGCTGCATCCTCCTGATACAGATAGATACTGTCCAGTGAAAAATCATTCCCGTTGAGACTGTCAATCAGATTTGCCAGATGCTGATTGACGGAAGAAGTACTGGTTGCCAGTTCATCAATTCGATATATCAGTTCATCCGGCTTCTTTGCCAGACTTCTCAACTGATTCTCTGCAATGGAGATAGAGGAAAAGGCTGCTATCTTTTTCTTATCCGGATTATACGTGCGGGCTTCTTCCATAACTGCCGCCAGTTCATCTGCCCATTGTATAAGCGTATCGCCGATTCCAGGAATATAACTCTCCAGCGAGAAATCTCTGTATTTATCTTTGTTCGTACCTGCTACCTTGGTTACTTCCAGTGAAAGGTCATTGACCTTACCCATGATCTGCTCAATCGTTTCCAGTGCATTTCTAAGTGGTTCCATGCTGATCTGCATGGATATCGTATGCTGACCTGCACCTAACGGTACGCTGATCTTATTTCCTTCACTATCCAGTAAAGTATACAGATTGTAATCTTTTTTATAGGCAAATGCACAGTTCTCAAATTCTGTATTAGGCAGTTCTCCATCAATTCTGATATTCATGAATACAGGAAAGTCTGATTTATCGGACTGGCTGTAATGAAAAGCCAGATAGTAATTGCCCTCTTTTTCAACCGTAAACTGATAGGATATCTGCTGTCCTCCTTCTGAGAAAGAGGTAGAATCCACAGTATTCATGATTCTGTTGCCAGCCTGATAAGGATACAGGTTCGGATCATATTCGCAGGTGGCATGAATGGAAGAAGCATTTCGGTAAGTAAAATCCTCAGCCTGAATCTCAATAAAGCCATCACCTTCTGCCCTTTCGCTGCCTGTATAGGCTTCTACCTGTGGTTTGGCTGTCAGTTTGAAATTACCAAGAAGCAGGGTTCCTTCTTTTAGCGTGACAGTCACTGTATGTCTGCCCTTAGTCAGCTCAATGCCAAGAGGTCCACTATAGTGGTATGTAGAGTCCATAATGTATTTGTTCTGCCATTCATAGACCTTATCAGGAATCCCTACGACCTCATTACCATAGCTGTCATAAGATTTCTGCTGCGGTGTAGACCACTGACTCTCAAGCACCTGCTGGCGCATCTCATAGAACGGAAAGTCTCCATCTATCATGAACTGCGCCTCTACCGGAAGAATGGTATCACTGTCAGCCAGATAATCAAAGCACATATAGTAAATGCCATCAGCAACAACATTCAGCTCCAGTTCTATGCTGCCACGCTCCCCTATCTGAACTGCTGATGTATATCCATAATCGTCTGTAAAAACCGCATCCGTGCTGGTGCAGATATCCTTAATGGGGTATTCTATATCTCCACCTGTATACTCTGGTAAAGCATAGCCGGCACTGATCTTCGCATAACCGTTATCAATTCGTTCACTGGCATATCCTTCTGTTACACTGCCTGTTGTCTGACTCTCCTGCACTGTCTCCTGTGCCGCCATAAGCTGCAGGGGTATTGCTGTAGCTGCCATACCTGCTGCCAGTCCCAGTGCCAGTATACGTCTCCAACTGCGAAGTGTTACCTTTGCTCCGGCCATCTTACGCTTCCTCATGCCTTCAACCCAACCTTTCCATTTTAGAACCTGATATATCTTTTACTGCACCCTATAGTAATCAATCGCATCTTTTCGTATGAAATACGGTTCGTTTTAATTTTGAGTTAATTATTATAGTATTTCCTATATGTTTGAATTTACGCCACATTATCGAAAAAGTCAATATATATTTCCGTTTCATTTGTGCTCTTTGGCATGAAAAAACCGCCATTTTAGGCGGTTTCTCGTAAGATTTATTAGATTAGACGAATTTTGCATACATCTTTTGTGCAAGATGAACGAAACTTCATTTTACTGTTTTATATTGGAGTGAAAGTTTTAGTCTCTTTTTTCAATGTTGCTTTTACTTTTATACCTGAATGACTCCGCACAAGCTCAATATAATGACCAGTACACCAAGAACAATTCGATACCACCCAAATACCTGGAAATCGTGTTTCTTGATATAATCCATCAGGAAACGGATCACAACTACAGATACGATAAAAGCTACCAGTGTTCCAACTGCAAGGATTGCCAGTTCCATTCCTGAGAATGCAAAGCCAAACTTCAAAATTTTTAATAGGCTGGCTCCAAACATAACCGGAATCGCCAGGAAAAATGTGAATTCAGAAGCTACGGTTCTGGATACACCGATCAGCAATGCACCTACAATCGTTGCACCTGATCTGGAAGTTCCGGGGAAAATTGCAGCGATGAGCTGGAATACACCAATCATAAGTGCTGTCTGGAAGGTAATGTCTTCCAGTCTGGTAATCTTCGCCTTTTTACCCTTATTACGTCTCTCGATGACGATAAATGCCACACCAAATACGATCAGTGCAATTGCAACAGAAAATGCATGATAGAACAGCGCTTCAAATACATCATCAAAAAGCAGGCCTATCACTGCTGCCGGGATACATGCCACTACAATCTTACACCACAGCATGATCTTATCCATCTCAATGACCGGCTTGGATTTGTCCTTGAACTGGAATGGAAATATCTTATTCCAGAACAGCAGTACAACTGCCAGAATCGCACCTAACTGAATGACTACCAGAAACATTTCCTTGAACTCCGGTGTACAGTCAAGCTTGACGAACTCATCCAAAATGATCATGTGGCCGGTACTGCTGATAGGCAGCCACTCGGTAATACCCTCTACAATACCAAATAATATGGCTTTTAAAATTTCAATCATAATACTCCTCTTTCTTTGCGTTTCTCATTTAAAACGACATTTTCTATGCATTTAAGAACTTCATCATGTCCTCATAGCATGCTTTTGCATCTTCATAACCCAATTCATAGAGTTTTTCCAGTTTCTTTCTGTCCTTCTCGATTCTGCCTATGTCATTTGCTTCCTTAGGACGAATGACAAAAGCACGGCCATGAGCCTTCTGCCCCTCGATAAATCTCAGTGTATCATTATAGGCATTGTGTCTGTTCTCCATCAATTCATACAGCTTAGGGTAATTGGCATAACGAAGCCTGATCATTTCAAGCTGCGCTGACGGTGCAGGCTTTCTGACATAATCTGTCTCTTTTGTCAATATCACAATATTCTTCGCATTGCCATCCTTAATTGCATGACGTATTGGAATCGGATCAGCTATGCCGCCATCCAGATACGGCTTGCCGTCAATCATAACAATCCTTGATACCAGCGGCAGGGAAGCAGATGCACGCACATTGATGATATCTTTATGCATCTCTTTCATTGGCAGATATTCTGCCTTGCCAGTCTCCAGATTGGTGACAACTGCGTATGCATTTCCCTCATATCTGGCTGCTTCCTTATAGTCATAGGGCAGAAGCTTATTGGGAATCGTATCATAGCACATCTTAACATTGAACAAATCACCTGTTGTCAGCAGACTGCGCATGCTGCAGTAATTCTTATCTCTGAGGTAATCCAGTGATACATGATAAGCACGCTTAGGCTGCCTGGATATATAGCTGCACAGATGGCAGGCTCCCGCTGAGACACCATAAACATTCTGAAAGTATAAATCCTTTTCCATAAAGAAATCCAGTACGCCGGCTGTGTAGATTCCCTTCATACCGCCGCCTTCAAGAACAAGTCCTGCCTGAACCATCGCCTACGCCTCCTTCTTTCTGTCGGGGTACTCTGTTTCTACGAACTTACGAAGTGCTGCCAGTGAACGCTGTACCTTCTCTGTATCAATGCAGTAAGCCATACGGAAGAATCCCGGACAGCCAAAGGAATCACTGGGTACAAGTACCAGATCATATTTCAGTGCTTTCTGGCAAAAGGCAGCTGCATCTTCTTCCAGCGCTTTGGGGAAGATATAGAAGGTTCCACCCGGTTTCACACAGGTAAAGCCCATATCCATCAGCTCCTTATAGATAAGGTTCATATTAGTTTCATATACGGACAGATCCGCTGTTTCTCCAAGTACCTCTGATACTGCGATCTGGATAATAGATGGAGGGCAGTTATGTCCAATTCCTCTGGATATCTGACTGCACATAACGGATATCAGCTCAGAATCTGTACACTTTGGATTGGCTGCTACATAACCGATTCTTTCACCAGGCAGTGACAAGGACTTGGAATAGGAATAGCAGGAGAGTGTATTGTCGTAGAACTTAGATACATAGGGCGCATCCACACCTTCAAATACAATCTCACGGTATGGCTCATCTGATACGATAAAGATATCGTGTCCATATTCCTTCTGTTTGTCATTTAACAACTGTGCCAATCTTGTCAGTGTCTGTGTAGAATATACAGTACCTGATGGATTATTGGGTGTATTGATGAGGATTACTGCTGTATTCTCATTGATCATGCTCTCCAGTGCTTCAAAGTTAATCTGGAACTGTTTTGTGTCAGCCGGTACAACTTTAAGAACTGCTCCTGTTCTGTTCACATACTGCTTATATTCAGGGAAGAATGGGGCAAAGGTGATGACTTCATCTCCGGGCTTGGTCACAACACGGATTGCATGTGCGACTGCACCTGCTGCGCCTGTTGTCATAAATATATGCTCTGATGTGTAATTCATGCCATAGGTCTTATTCAGATACTGTGCAAGTCTCTCTCTTACATAAGGGATTCCCTGTGACTGGCTGTAACCGTGTAATTCCATAGGATTTCTCGTTTGCAGCAGTTCTATCATCTTATCTGTAAATACCTGTGGTACAGGTACGGAAGGATTGCCCAGACTATAATCAAATACATTCTCATAACCAATTTCTGCTCCGCGTTTTGCCGCCCATGCAGACATCTCTCTAATAACTGATTTACCGCTTAACATTGCTTTGTAATCTTCTGATACCACTTTATGCCCTCCTTGTAATTGTTTGTTCTAGTTGGGGTATTGCGAAACGGGGAAGGATAAAGAATGGGACGAAGTGTGCAGCTTTAACAATGCACCACAGGCCCGCTCTCGCTACGCTGCCTCTCGTAGCGGTACATAAGTGTGCATGCGCCTACGGCTTTGCGCACTAAGTACCGACGGATGCAGAGTGCCTGCTTATGCATTTGTTAAAGCTGTACACTTCTGTATCCATAACGGGCGTTTCGCAATTTTCTGCTAGTTTTTATAATACAATGGTTCCGAATTGAGGTGGATTTTGAAAAATCCACCCAATTCTGCTTATCGGATTTATTATAGCATCGGGGATATTTCATGTCAAAAGAGAGCTGATTTTCTCAGCTCTCTTTTATTGGACGGGTTACAGTCTATGCGATTGTTGAAGCAATAAGGGTCATTTTGCCTTGCAGGTCTACTTTGCCGTAGCCGCTTGGGAGGATGAAGTGATCGCCTTTTTTGATCATTTGTCCGTTAATGAGCCCGTCGCCGTCAATGACGCTCATAATGAGGAATGGATAATCCTGTGTGATGGTAAGTGGTGCATCTACATCAATTTTCCATACTTTGTAATAATCACAGGCAATCAACAGTTTCATCGGGGTAGGCATTGCTTCGATCTTCTCTGCAGAGAGGATGCTGTCTTCTACGGATTTGGCAGGAACTGTGATAACATCAATGCTCTTGTCTACATGAAGTTCTCTTGGTTTGCCGTTGGAAAGTCTGTCATAATCATAGACACGATAGGTAACATCTGAGCTCTGTTGTGTCTCCAGAATCTGGATGCCGCCCTTAATTGCATGGACTGTACCAGGGTCTATCTGGATGAAGTCGCCTTTCTTAACGGGTACTTGTCTGATGAACTCATTCCATCTGCCTTCACGGATCATGGAGTTTAATTCTTCTTTAGTCTTGGCATTGTGTCCGATGACCAAGGTAGCTCCTTTAGGTGCATCAAGAATATACCAGCACTCTGTCTTGCCAAGAGAGCCGTTTTCATTCTTAGCTGCATATACGTTATCAGGATGTACCTGAATACTTAAATCAGCCTTGGCATCAATGATCTTGATAAGGAGTGGAAATCTGTCGTTATCCACGTTTCCGAATAATTCCGGCTCTTCTGTCCACAACTGGCTGAGGGTTTTGCCTGCATAAGTGCCTTCTTTGATGGTACAGTCTCCGCTTGGATGTGCACAGACTGCCCAGCACTCACCGGTATTATCCCCTGGAATATCATAATGCCATTCTGTTCCTAATTTGTCGCCGCCCCATATCATCTGCTTAAATACCGGGGTCATATAGATAATTTCTTTCTTATTCATATTAATACTTAGATTCCTTCCGTTAGTTTCCATGACCTGCTGATACCAGTATGCAGAATCCTTTGCAATCCTTTTCTGTGTCGGATAATCTACATATACCAGCCCGAAACGTTCACTGTATCCCTTATCCCATTCAAAATTGTCCAGGAAAGTCCACAGGAAATATCCTCTGACATCAGCCCCTTCATCCACTGCTTTCTGCAGGCAGGATATATATTTATCAAGAAAATCAATTCTATTGCTGTCGTGCACCCTGCCATCTGCTGCTATCTGATCGTGGCATGCCATGCCATTCTCTGTAATATACATAGGCAGATGATATCTTTCATATAAGAAGCGCACGCCCCAGTAGAGACACTCTGGTGTTACAGGCCAGTTTGTTGCTGTTTTCGGGAAGCCCTCTGTACGGTCTACATATTCAGGTTTACCATCTTTTCCGGCACGAATCCAGTAGCCATTGTAGATATTCTGTCCCATAAAGTCCAAGGGCTGATGGATCAGCTCCATATCTTCCTTCGTGATTACCGGCAGATATTCCTTGTACTTCTCCAGTCCTTCCTTAGGATATTCTCCCAAAAAGACAGGGTCATTGAACCATGCCACATTCCAGGTCCAGTTATCAAGCGGCTGGTCAAAACCAAAATAAATACTTCTTGCAGCTTCAATATCTTCCGGGCTGTCTGTGTATGGATAGGCAACACCACAGGTAGGCGCATATCCGACCTTGATTGGCTGTTTTGCATATTTACGCAGCATCTGAACTGCTCTTCCGTGTGCACGTAATGCATTGTGGGCAATCTGAAATACATCTTTTACAGGTAATTTCAGTCCGGGTGCATGGATACCGCTCAGATGACCGATTCCTACGAAGCACTCCGGCTCATTTAATGTAATAAAGTACTCTGCAAGGTCTGAGAAATTCTCTGCAACAACCTTCGCATATTCGCCGAACCACTCAATCACTTCTTCATTGAGCCATCCACCTCTATCCTGCAAGGCCTGTGGAAACTCCCAATGATACATGGTCACATAAGGCTCTATGCCATTTTTCTTCATTTCCTTTATCATGTCACGATACAGGGCGATTGCCTTTTCATTAACCCGTCCGGTTCCTTCCGGCAGAATCCTTGCCCAATTCAGAGAGAAACGGTACGCTTTCACTCCTAACAGACGCATCATGGCAAAATCCTCTTTATAACGATGCATATGATCACACGCTACATCTGCATTCTGGCCATCATAAATCCTGCCCTGTTCAGCAAAAGTATCCCATATGTTCTTACCTCTGCCATCTTCCGGATCTGTACCTTCTATCTGACATGCACTGCTGGCAACGCCCCATACAAAATTCTCTGGAAACATATCCTTACCTCCTGATTTTTAATAATGTTCTGATATATGCACTCAATGCCTTGGCGGCTTTCTGATGACTTGGGTAACCAGGGTGTTGTCTGGAGCCGAAGCTGTCAGCATCCGTATCCGGGAGCTGCAGATAGCTTACCTTTCCATCCTGCGTCTCATCCACATATTCATAGACTGCCTGACAGATAGGCTTCTCAAAGTGAATGCCCAGCATGCCATAGCACCAGATGATCTGCGCATTCGGATTACACTCTCTTAATGTATACAGGAAATCCTTAACGCCTTTTCTGAAAAAGGCAATATCTTCCTCATTATAGGAGCCATCCGGATTCTTATGCATCTTGTGCCGCTTTCCTGTCTCGTCATCTACCCATTCGGGCTGATCAAAAGCACTTGCATCGTTCGTTCCCAGATTCACCACTATGACATCCGGCTGCCAGCTGGAAAAATCAAAATTCTCATTGCCGCCAAGCTCTTCGTTCATATCACTCTTCATCAGACCACATATCTGTCTGTAGTACTTTGGAAGTGCGCCATTGGGATTGTTATCCCAGGTATTACATACACCCCAGCCGCTCTGGGAAAAGACACGGTACTCTGCATCCAGTTCCTTTGCAGTCAGATAGGCATAATCACGCAAAGAAGAGAAGAACATGGGTATCCAGTCCTCCTCTTGTCTTGCGCCAAAGGTTCCTTCTCCGGAGGTAATGCTGTCACCGATAAATTCAAGCTTACACGCCTTATCCGCTACAGGATAAAAAACGCCATCATGACGCAATGCATGAATATGAATGTAGGATTTGGGATCTGCACTCATTGCCTGCAGATCCTTATAAAATCTTACATTCTTCACATTATCAGGATTCATTCCTCTGAAAAGGGGAATCCAGTACCGACCGGCAGTCAGCATCTGTCTGCCTATCCAGTCACCATTTATGGTATAACTGAACCAAGGCTCGTAAGTGTCATAGGTAACTTCTACCTCTACCCACAGTTCAGAACCTGATACATTACATTCAAACCCACTGGCGGTCCAGAATAACGTCAACGGATCACGTCTGTTTGTCGTCCTGCCATGCACTTTCAGCTCTTTGATGTCTTTTACTGCCGTCTCCATATGTACTTTCCTCCATATATGGTTTTTCACACTATCTCCTGCCAATCTCCTTATCGGATTCGGACAGCTTGCTGTTATTCTTGATATATTCTACAATACCATCAATTTCTGTAAATGCAAGCCCTACATAGCTGTCAGCAGCACCATAATAGATTGCAATTCTTCCTGTCTCGGCATCATGGATAGTTGCGCAAGGGAAGCATACATTAGGCACAAAGCCTCTCTCCTCGTACCATTCTTCCGGTGTCAGAAGGAAAGTTTCACATCTGTATTTTACAATGGAAGGATTATCAATATCCAGAATTGCTCCGCCAATACTGTATACATAACCATTACATGTTCCACTTACACCGTGATAGAACAGTAACCAGCCTTCACTTGTTTCAATAGGAGCTGCGCCACCGCCGATTTTAAGCGACTGCCACCATTCATTCCCTTTACCCATAACATGTCTGTGCCTGCCCCAGAATGTCATGTCAGGGCTTTCGCTTACGAAGATATCACCAAATGGTGTATGCCCACTGTCTGAAGGACGGCTCAGCATTACGAAGTTACCGTTAATCTTTCTTGGGAAAAGAACGGCATTTCTATTGAAAGGCAGGAACGGATTCTCAATTCTTGTAAATGTCTTGAAATCTGTAGTCTTAGCCATACCGATTGCTGCTCCATAGAAATCACCACACCAGATAATATAGTAGGTATCTTCTACTTTTACCAGACGGGGATCATACGCATATACCGGCATAAATGGCTTGCCGTCCTCATCCACGAAATTAATCTTGTTTTCATCAAAATTCCAGTGAATTGCATCTTTGCTGTGTCCCATGTAAATGTAAGGGATTCCGTTGGTCTGCTCGCCACGGAATACACCGATGAATTCATCACCATAAGGGATTACGGCACTGTTAAAGATTCTTGCTACTCCTTTTAATGGGTTTCTTCCAATAATGGGGTTTTCTTTATATCTCCAGATGGGTGCTCCTGTGAATTCGCCTTCCGGTCTTTCCTGCCATGGCATATTCTTAACTGCAGGTGCGTTATATATTTTTACTTTGCTCATGATATTTTCCTTTCTACTTATAGGTTGTACTAGGTTGTTTGCCTAATGAAATTTAAGTTAGTGTGAAGTAATAACAGATACTAAATAAAATGGTACTTTATCGTCTTCGTGAGTTTCGATCAACTCTATCCTGACAGTATGTTTCCCATAAGGTAAATGCTCCGCCAATGTATCCAGATGAAGGCTGTCACCCCAGGTCTCCTCGAAATTGCCATCAAGGATCATGGCGTGTTCCTCGTCTCCATCTACAATGGCTTTTGCAATCGGGGTAGGCTGTACCACTGATTTTCGATACTGTACAGCCAGGCAGCTTCCCTCTACTTCAAAAGTGATGTTTGCTCCTTTTTCAGATGCTGTCCAGCCTTTGCGGAATATCTCACGGATATCATTCTGTGGGGTATCATCTCTGACGAAACCATCTGTGACAGGGTCATAATTGTTGTTCTGCCAGCGTGTAGAATGTTCATATGCATTCTGTGTTATAGGCGCCGGCATGTCATTGTCCTGCTCTCTCTCATGTTCCAGGTTGGCGTATACCAACTCCAGAAAATGAATTATGACATCTGCCATCATCTGATGTCCCAGATCATTTGGATGCAGGTCATCCTGAGTAATCTCACGATTGGTTATTGAACCATCAGCCACTTTGGCATAAATGGTTGGTTTCATGCTTACACATGGAATCTGATATACTTCTCCAATATGGTTGTGCTGCGCCTGGGCGTTGCAGCCATCATCATAACGTACACTGTTCACAATCAGGAGCGCAGGTTTGCCCTCATCTGAATAGAGATGTCTGATCAAGCCCTCATAAGTCTCCAGAAAATGCGCATTATCATCATCATTGACACTGAATTCCACAACAGAGAAATCAATATGATGGGATAGCAGATCACTATCTGCTCTTGCCACGCCAAACTGCGAAGTCGTACCACCGATTCCTGCATTTACATAAGTGACACTCGTGTCAGGAAATTGTTTCTTCCACCACTCATATACCAGATATGCATAACAGGTCTCCGGTGTTGAGGACAGGCAGCCCTGTGTAATAGAGCCTCCCAGGAAGCCTACCGTAATAGGCTCTCCGCTCTTTGCCTTTCTCATAACTTTTTTAATTCGATACCAGTTTCCACAATTAACGATTCCCAGATGATTATCAATCAGTTTGTCAGCCATCGCTCCAGCTCTCCTGTTCTCATTATTTGTTTAAAAATTCTAAGTTTTTACGAATAAAATCACATCTCTGCTCTACGCACTTAACACTGCGGAGCGGATCCGTTGGTGTATTGAATACATAATCCATCAGCTTGTCAATTGTAGTAGTTGCTACATGAAGTCTTGTATCGCTGGATGCATAGTAGATATATACATCTCCGTTGTCTCTTGCGATTGCACCATTGGTAAATACTACATTAGATACATCTCCGACTCTCTCTTCTCCAAGAGGAGCAATCAGGAATCCACCCGGTTCAGCAATTACTTTGGTAGGATCTTCAAGGCTTGTGGCGAATGCATATACAACATAACGAAGCCCTGCTGCTGTGTTACGCACACCGTGCGCAATATGAATCCAACCCTTAGGAGTCTTAATTGGAACTGCACCTGCACCGTTCTTGGCTTCTGTAATCGTATGATACTTTCTCTTGCTTGTAATGATCTCTTCATCAATAACAGCATGTGTAATATCATCACACAGACCAAAACCGATTCCTCCGCCGCTTCCTGTATCAATGAAATCATCCATAGGTCTTGTATAGAAAGCGTATTTGCCATTGACAAATTCAGGATGCAGTACGACATTACGCTGCTGAGGGGAATTTAGAGTTTTAAGATTATCCAGTCTCTCCCACTTCTTTAAGTCTTTGGTTCTGACGATACCTGCCGCTGCAACCGCTGCGGAAAGGTCATTCACACTGTTATCCTTGCTTTCTGAGCAGAATACGCCATAAATATAACCATCTTCATGTTTTGTAAGACGCATATCATATACATTCGTCTCTTCTGGGCATACATCATCTAACAGTATTAGATAATCCCAGAAACGGAACCCATCAATACCGTTATCACTCTCTGCTACCGCAAAGAAAGACTTTCTGTCATTGCCTTCTACACGGGCTACCAGATAGAATTTGCCGTTCAGTTCAATTGCACCTGAGTTAAATACGGCATTTACACCCAGTCTTTCCATAAAATATGGATTGGTCTTTGGATTCAGATCAAATTTCCAGAAGGGGGGAATATGATCTCTTGTCAATACAGGATATTTGTAACGGTCATAGATACCATTATAAAAGTCTGTCTTTTCATTTTTGCGGTTTACGACTTCCTCGTAACGCTCCATAATCTCTTTATATTTTTCCTGAAACATTCACGTACCTCCTTATAGCTGATTACATGATCGTTTTATTACTTCAAAACACATTCTGCCGTTATGATAAGGACATTTCCACGGCTCTACGATAGGTCTGTCTGTGTATGGTCTGCCATCTTCATTGACAAGCCAGTACCATTCTCTTCCGGCTTCATAACCATCTCTGTGGTCAATTACATATTTCTTAATGAACTCCCATTCTGCATCCGCAGCCTTGAGATATTTCTGACCTTCAATCGTACTCTTACCACACTTGGAAGCTGCATTTAAGAAACCTACTACTGTCTCTGCCTGCACCCACCATACGCGATTGGCATCTACAACACCCTTATCACATTCATTTGCCATGGAATGACCATCAAATGCTACCTCATAGACCTGTCTTGCCAGATCAAGCGTAATCGGTGTCATCTTATCAGCGTATGCCTTTTCTCCAATGACTTCTACGCTTCTGTCAACCAGCCAGGCTGTCTCAATATCGTGTCCATAGGAATGCAGGTCAATAATGCTGTTCCATTTATCATCAAAGAAAACTTCCTGTCTGTGGAGCTTTGGATTATAAATCTTACCGGCGATAAGATCCATCATCCACATCAGATGCTCTTTTACTTCCTGCTTATGATCGACACGATAGAGCTCTGTGTATGCTTCAAATACATGAAGCAGTGTATTCATGGTCTTCATTGCCATAACACCATTTTCTGAAAGCTTATCATTATCAATCTCATGAAAAGTCTCATCAAAAGCTTCTTTATATCCCAGCTCATCACGCATCTTATTCTCAATCAGACCATAAAGCTGATAAGCCATATCCAGAGCTTCCTTATCTCTGCTTGCTTCATAATAAGAAGAAAGTGCATAGATGGAAAAAGCCTGATTATAGGTATGCTTGATTGTTTCTTCCGGTGTTCCATCATATTTTACGGACCAGAACACGCCGCCATTTTCCTTATCCCAGCAATGATTTTTTAAAAATTCAAAGCCGTGGCGAGCTTCGTCTAACAGGCTCTCATCTTTTAATAAAGTATAGGCATTGGCAAAGAACCATGTGATACGGCTGTTAAGAATACAGCCTTTTACTGCCCTCTTATCCAGCTTATGTTCATAGTCCATCCATCCGTAATAACCACCGTTTTCATCATCCCTTAAATGTTTCCAGAAAGGGATGATATCGTTGGTCAGATGTTCTCTGATTTCTTCTACTCTCATTTCTCTCCCACCTCTTTAGATTAACCCTTTACAGCACCAGCAGTTAATCCGCTGTAAATCTGCTTCTGGAAAATCAGGAATACGACCAGGGCAGGAATCAGGCTGATGATAACACCTGCACAGATCAGGTTATATTTACTTCCCAGAGGTCCTACGAAGGTATACAGGGAAATGGCAATTGTCTTTAACTTGGGATCACTTAAATAAAGGCTGGCATTATAGTATTCATTATAAGTACCTACACCCTTTAAGATCATAACTGTTACGATAGCCGGTTTCAGCAGAGGGAACAGAATCTTAAAGAAGATCGTGAAGTAGGAAGCTCCATCCATATATGCTGACTCATCCAGTGAAGTCGGGATATTCTCGAAGAACTGAATGAAGATATAAATGGAGATTACGTCAGTACCCATGGAAAGAATAATGTAACCATATAAGTGGTTGATAAATCCAATCTGATACATTAACTGGTAAGTAGCAACCTGCATTGCGATACCGGGAAGTAATGTAGCGAACAGGAAAAGGCTTCTGATCAGTCCATTTCCAGGGAACTTGAATCTGTTCAGTACATAGGCAAGCATGGAGCCTACCATAACAGAACCAAATACAACAAATACCAGTACGATGAAGGAATTTATAAATGCCCTTCCCATGTTTGCCTTATTAAATGCCTGGATAAAATTATCAAAATTCAACCAGCTCTCCGGTAATGTCATAACATTTGTATTCTGATATTCTGTTTCTGTCTTAAATGCTGTAATAACACAGGATACTACCGGAAGCAGTGCTACAAAGGAGAAGAATATTAATGAGAAATATTCGATAAATATCCATAAATAATGTTTGATTTTCTGGCTGACTGTCATGCTTTTGCCGCCTCCTTTGCTCTGATACGTGCAAGCTTCTTTTCTCTTCTGGCACCTGCATTCTTATCTTCATCTGCTGCATCCTTGAATACATATTTGAAGAAGAGATTCTGCAGTAATGTCACGATCATGATAATAATCAATAATACAATAGCCATAGCAGATGCAAGACCAACCTTCTGGCTTGTATGTGCAATTTCATGCATCTTTACAAAGTATGTAGCAGTTCCGTTTGCACCACCGGACATAACAACGTATGGAGGCTCGAATGCACTTAAAGAACCTGAAATTGACATGATAAGGTTTAACATAACGATTGTCTTGATACTCGGCAGCATAATGTATTTGAACTGCTGCCATTTATTTGCACCGTCTAACATGGCTGCTTCATATAACTCAGAATCAACTGACATCATAGCTCCTACGAAAAGAACCATGTTCTGTCCGAAATATTTCCACACACTGGTCGCAACCAGGGAGAAATTGTTGATACTGGTATCCTTGAGCCAGTACGGAAGATTTTCCTGATTAAAGCCTATCCAGCCAAGCACCGTATCCAATACGAAACCTCTGGTATAGAAGAATTTGAATATGAAACCAATTGCAATACCATTGATCAAAAACGGGAAGAACATACATCCTTTAAAGAAATCTCCTCCCTTTACCTTAAAGCTTAAAATTGTTGCCAGATATAATGCCAGAGCAAGCTGAACGACAGCGCCACCCATATAATATAAGGACAACCACAATGACCTGAAACAGTCATCTCTTGTAAATACTTCTTTGTAGTTTTTTAATCCTACGAAGGTTCTTGTTCCTACATACTTCATTTTATAGAAGCTGAATTTGAACATTTCTGCGAACGGATAATAGGTAAATAAAAGCAATAAAGTTACCGGAACAATCATGAAAAGCACAATAATGATAGCCTGCTGCCCTTTTCTGCTTCTCAGCCACTTGTGTAGATTAAATGGTTTTTTCGTCTGGGATGATGCCATAGCGCAACCTCCTCCTTTTCTCTCCTCAAAAACATGAACGTAACGCAAAGTTACTTAGAAAATAAGCCGGGAGTACATACCCCCGGCTCATAGTTCAGGGGAATTTATATACAAAGGCCTTCCCCTTTGTTGCCTTTATAACTTAGTAGTTTACTTCGATTCCAAGAGAATCCTGAGCATCGTTCCACTTTTCTGTCCAATCAGCCATGATGTCATCAAAGGAACCGCCGTTAGCTGCTTCTTCTACGATCTTCTGAACCTTTAAGTCGCCGCCTGCGTTGAAGTTCAACTCAGATTCTGCGTTCATTTCGTTCATCAGGTCTTCTTCTCCTTCTAATGCTGTTGCATTAGTTACAACTTCTACACCGTCAAATACGAAGGATGTAGGTGCTGTCTTTGAGATAGGATATCCACCCTCTAATTCGCACCAGCCGGATTCTTCAACCATCCACTTGATGAATACCATAGCTGCTGTCTTGTTCTCATCAGAAGCATGTACGTTGATACCGTAGCAGTAGTCAGGACCTGCTGTTGTATACTGCTTGCCATCAACTGTGATAGGGAATGGCATATATCCGATATCATCAGGATGGTCGCCGGCTGCCTTCATCTGAGCGATTGCCCATGAGCCAAGTACCATAGTACCGATCTCACCGTTGTTTACCATAGGCTTGCAGCCTTCCCAGTCTGTTGTAGAGTAGTCATCCTCTGTTAAGCCGTTAGCAACTGCATCATAGAGAATCTTGTATAATGCGTAAGCACCTGTTCCATCACCGTTATCCTTGAAAGGCTCTGCGGTATGAACGAATTTCTGATTTAACCATGTATCATCACCTGTTGTGATAGCACCAAGGAAAGCATCCCACTGGCCACCCATTGTCCAGCCTGCTGCATAGTTTGTATACAGAGGAATTGCATCTGTATTATCCTTGATCAACTGTAAGTCTGCGATGAACTCATCAGGAGTCTTAGGAAGCTCTGTGATACCAGCCTGCTCGAATACAGCCTTGTTGTACAGAATACCCTGTGCATTTCCCATGTAGCCTACGCCGTAGCAAAGTCCATCAGCCTTCCACTGATCAGCGAAGTTAACAAGCTGTGACATCTCATCAACTGTTCCATAAGGATAGAAGTATGTAGACAGATCCTTTGCATCTACAGAAGGGATGAACATGATGTCGCCCCAGTCTTCTGTAGGAAGACGAAGAAGAGCTGTCTCTGCATAGTCTGTGATACCTTCTGTTGTTACTGTGATGTTAGGATATACCTTGTTGAATTCCTCAACCAGCTTAGCCATTGTACCGTCTTCTTCACGGTCTGTCTTATGATGCATGAAGCTGATGGAAGCTGTCAGGTCTGTATAGTCCTCACCTAATTTAATAGATGCATATGTAGGAACAGCTGCTTCCTCTGTGTCAGCTGCTGCTTCTGCTGTTGTAGAAGCTGCTGCATCTGTTGCTGTGTCTGTTGTTGCTGCTGGTGCTTCTGTGTTGGTTGAATTGCTGCTGCCGCATGCTGCTAAAGACATAGTCATTACGGCTGCCATACCCAATGCTGTTAATTTTCTTAACTTCATTTTTGTTTCCTCCCTTTAGAATTTTTAATTCATTTTTAAGTTACTTGTTTAACTTGTTTTTAGCTTACTACTTAATTTACTTTAAGTCAACAGTATTTCATGTCCGCATCTACACTTTTTCCTATTTTCACAACTTAAATGATTAATTTTTGTACACTTTAACAAATGCTATTTTTTGGTCTGTTTTTACCTATACTAACTAACGATAAATATATTCTATAAATTCTTTTTATATATACATATCTCCATTTACATAAGTTCCTATTTTTTAGCTTTTTTAGTTTTTTATATTACTTTTTCATTTTTTTAACTAAAAAAATACCTCCTGCTTACTTAAAAGTCAGGAGGTATTCCTCATCTTCTATTTATCCAGTTTTTTCGCAGTTTCTCTCACGACCAGTTTACCCGGTACAATGTGCAGATTCTCTGTATAAGTGGTATTCTCTATCTTCCGGATAAGACATTGCAATGCGATCTTGGACATCTCACCCATATCTACGGCATATGTCGTAATTCTGGAATCACCAAATTCCGGATACAGATAATCATCATATCCCACTACCGACACATCCTCCGGCACACGGTATCCATTCTCTTCCAAAGCCTTAATCAGGGCATAGGCACTGACATCATTATTGCACACAAATGCTGTGGGCATTTCCTTAGGCAGGACAAATTTATGTTCCAGACCTATGATACCGTTCTCTTCGTCTCGATCCTTCACAATCCAGTCTTCACGAACAGGAACATGATGTTCCATAAGAGCCTTACAATATCCAAAATATCTGTCCGTGATACTTTCCGTATACATAAGCGTACCGACATATGCTATCCTGGTATGACCAAGACCAAACAGATAATTTGTCATTGTGTAAGCCCCGTTAAAGCTTGCAGATATGACCGAATCTATGACTTCTTCATTGTCATCGTAAAAATCCATAAACACCATTGGGAATTTCTTATAACGATACAGCATCTTCAAATATTCCTGTCTGGGTCTGCCTATAATGATAACACCATCTACTCTTTCTTCCTCCAGAAGCTTAGGCGGCTCCAGAGTCTGCTCTGCATGCGTGTTAATGACTTCAAGCATTGTAAAGCAGTTCTTCTTTACCGCTCTCGTTGCAAGCTCCTGATACATTTTCCAGTAAAATGATGCAAATTTAGCAAAATAACTCTCCAGACTGATAACTCCTATTGTATAGGAGTTATTCTTATTCTTCTGGTTAGAATGAATTGGCACATATCCCATCTCATCTGCCAGATCTTTGATTTTTTCACGTAGTTCTTCGCTGACGCCTTTCTGTCCGGACAAAGCTTTTGACACTGTTACAACACTGACATTCAGCTTTTCTGCAATATCTGCCAGCTTTACTGCTTTGACCATTTCTTTCCCTCCCATCTGGGTTTATTCTTTTTTAGCTTATTTTTAATATAATTTAATCTAACAGATTTGTCAACCTTATTTAACGTCACTTTCTACAGCTGTAAAATGCAGCAGTTTTGCCTGGAAATCTCCCCATGGATTAGGAATCTGTATACCGGCATACATCAAAGCTTCTCCCGAATAGCAGATGTCTTCTCCCTCCAGCTTGTAGACTACATCCTTTTTAAGTCCTTTTAACTTAATGTTTCTGGACTTGAAATTAGCACGATTCAGAACCTGCACAAATGTAACCAATGCCTCCTTCTGATCCTGGCTTACAACTTCCCAGCAGTCATACTTGTGATTCTGGGAGTAAGAAGAGATACGGTAATATTCCCCTTCTCTTACCAGATCATTGTATTTATGGTACATGGCAACCTGTCCGGGGATCATGTCTCTCTCTTCCTGTGCAATCTTCGTAACATCCAGCTCATAACCAAATGTTCCTGCCAGTGCTACAATCCCTCTCGTCTCAAAGGGTGTCACTCTGCCAACTGTGTGGTTTGGACAGTCAGATACATGTGCACCCATGGTAGATAACGGATAAATCAGCGAAGTCCCTTCCTGAATCTCCAGTCTCTCTATGGCATCTGTATCGTCTGAGCACCAGATCTGCGGGCCAAAATACAGCATACCAGGATCAAAACGCGCTCCACCACCGGAACAGTTCTCCAGTAAAAGGTGTGGAAACTCCTTCGTCAATCTCTCCTGTAATGCATACACAGCCAGAACATATCTGTGATACAGTTCCCCCTGTCTGTCAGCCGGAAGATCTATACTTCCCAAATCTGTCAACTGACGGTTCATATCCCATTTTACATACTCAATATTGGCACTGCGCAGTATCTTAGCCACACATTCATATACGTAATCTACCACTTCCTGTCTGGACAGATCCAGTACATACTGCTGTCTGGATTCTGTCGCAACTCTGCCCGGGATTGCAATTGCCCAGTCAGGATGGGCGCGATACAGATCAGAATCAGGAGATATCATTTCCGGCTCAAACCAGATACCAAACTTCATGCCAAGCTTATTTACTTCATCTACCAGATATTTTAATCCACCCGGTAATTTCTCTTCATTGACCTGCCAGTCTCCCAACGCACAGTTATCACTGCTTCTTGCTCCAAACCAGCCATCATCCATGACCAGCATTTCGATACCAAGCCCGGAAGCCTCTTTTGCAATGCTAAGAAGCTTCTCTGTTGTAAAATTAAAGTAAGTAGCTTCCCAGTTATTGATCAGAATCGGACGTTTCTTATCCTTGTATTCACCACGAATCAGATGTCTCTTATACAGATGATGGAATGCAGTCGTCATGCCATCCAGTCCCTGTGAGGAATATACCATAACAACCTCCGGTGCCCGGAAAGACTCTCCCTGCTCCAGCTTCCAGCAGAAATTCTCAGGATGGATTCCCATGGACATACGGATACTGTCAAACTGTGACACCTCAGCCTGCGCCTGGAAATTACCAGAATATACGAAATTCATCGCATATACTTCCCCCATCTCCTGTGTCGTGCTTGGACTTACCAGTGCCAGGAATGGATGATCCTGATGACTGGATTCTCCTCTGAATGAGCTGACCTTCTGAATACCATATCCTACTTTCTTTCTCTGAATGTGGCGTTCTCTCGCCCAGCTTCCGTGAAGGCTGATCATCTCATAATCCTGATTATCCATATCAAGGCAGGCTGATAATACCTTGGTGAGATAGAAGGCTTGCGTACCTTCATTTATGATCTTAACGCTTCTGGTAATGACATCTGTGTCACAAAATGCCGTATAATATAACAGAACTTTCATACCAATGTGATTGTCTACGCAAGTAAGTTCCAGTGTTGCAGCTGTTTCTTTGTCTGCAAAGGTAGCAGGAAGTCCTTCCAGCTGTGGTTTGCCCTCCAGAATTCTATGGGAAACATAGGACAGGTTACATCCCGAATAGCCCCCCATAGTACGGATGGACAGGCAGCTTTCCCTGTAATCCCCCAGTCCTGCTGTGGGATATTCAAATGGGAAGCAGTCATAGAAGGAGCAGCGCTCTCTGTTATTGCGGCTTGGCACAAATGGGGCTTCCTGGGTACGCATACGGTAAGCAATGTCATGTCCTTGCAGTCTTTTGCCGTAGTAGATGTGTCCGATGAAGTTCTCTTCATCTACGATGCCGAGTAAATAGCTGGTGTTTGGGGTGTCTAACTTAAAAATTCTTTCTTTCTCAAAATATGTAACATTCATGAGGATTCCTTTCTGATGGATTCAAGTGATAGGTTGAGGTTCGAGTGACGAATTGTGCCGCTTTTACAATGCAACACAGGCACGCTCTCGCTACGTGAAAAACGTAGTGGTCACGTAAGGCGCTATTGGGAGCTTCGCTCCCATACCGCCTAAGTGCCAACGTTTTTCAAGTGCCTGTTTATGCATTTGTAAAAGCGGTACAATTCTGTATAGTTACCCTAAGTATGTTATTTAGTAGGTATCACGCAGGGAACGGATGCGCAGGCGGTTTTTGACGTCTGTGGCATCGGTAAAACTTCCGTTGATAACATCTTTTGTCTCAAAGCTAATGACATGTGGCTTGTCGTCTGTTAGGTTGATGATATTGTCGGACAGGATTACATCGGCATCGGTGAAATCTACTTCGACAAATGGGGTATACACATTGCTTTGCAGGGCGATGGTATAAGTGTTTGCATTGCCTACTACTTCTGCATGTATGCTGGATTGTGGCAGTTCTACGTGTTTGTATGGCACAAGGGTATCGCTTTCGATCTGTACTCTGCCATCTTCATAGGTGAAGACTGCTTCCACGAAGACATCCTTCTTATCGTAATAGTGATGTGTATCATCTTCTACGCGTTTAGCTGATGGTGTGGTCAGGATTCGTGGCTGTCTCTGTACATAGCTGCTATAGTCTTCTTCCAGAACTTTACTTACGCCAAAGGCTGGCACAACTACATGCTGTGTAGCAGTCGTTATGACTTTGAAATCGAAGGTCTTCAGAGTCATAGTCACAGTTACACCTACTGGCTGTGCAGTCTCATTCTGCACATGGGCTGCTACTGCACTGAAATGTTCTCCACCGTTGCGCTCGGCAGTATCTGTATCCGCAATTCTGACAATGCTTCCAGCTACTGGTTCATAGAATCTGCATGCCATATAATGAAGCGCTTTCCATCTGCCGTAATAATCAATACTGGACCAGGATGCCACGGGCCAGTTATCATTGATCTGCCAGTACAAAGTTCCCATGCATCTGCCGCGGTTGCGTCTCCAGTGCTCTACACCTGATTTGATTGCTACCGCCTGAAGTACCTGGGTTACGTATAACAGGCTTTCAAAATCCTTAGGATAACGGAAGTTCTCTGCCAGATAGTACAGCATTTTGCCATTGGCAGCATCATTCTTCTGGTGGCTTTCCATAACCGGTGAGAAGATATTCCTATCCTGTGGTTCTGTATAGGAATATACTGTCTTCTCTGATGGAAAAGACTGGAACCCAAACTCCGAGCAGAATCGGAAGAAATACTTCTGATAATCAGAAAATGGCTTCTGCCCATGCCATACTTCCCAGTAATGGGTATCTCCACGGTTCTCAGCTCCCGGTTCATCAAAGCATCCACCTGATGAAGGAGAAGAAGGCCAGAAAAAGGTCTGGTCGTCTGCCTTTTTCAGTACCTTGGGCAGGATATATTCGAATTGTTTAATATAATCAGCACGTAAATACTGGCTCTGGGTCTGATAATTGCCCCAGTATGCCCATGCAGATTCGATTTCATTGTTGCCGCACCATAATCCCAGACTTGCATGATGACGCAGCCGCTTTGCATTATCTGCTGTCTCTGCCGCAATGCTGTCCTCAAATTCCTGTGTTACATCATATACATTGCAGGCATACATCAGATCCTGCCATACAATAATGCCGTACTCATCACACAGATCATAGAACTCATCTGACGGATAATAACCGCCACCCCATACTCTCAGACAATTATAATGGGCTTTTACAGAGCTGCGTACCAGATATTCCATCCTCTCTCTGGTGATTCTGTTGTATACACAATCCTCCGGAATATAATCCGCCCCCATAGCAAAGAATTTTACCCCATTGATCATGAATGCGAACTCCTCGCCCCATTGATCCTTATCTCTGCTCACGGTAAAAGTCCGAAGTCCAATACGGTCTGTGCTTGTCTGTGCTTCTTCTCCCTGGGTAAGCAGTCTGGTCTCTACTGTATACAGCGGATGTTCACCCAGTCCATTTACCCACCACAACTGCGGATTCTGTATGATAAATTCTGACACATATGTCACATTATCTTTTGTTGTCATGATATGTTTGTCCAGAAGATGTCCCTGCGGATCATACACGCACACTTCCATGGAGGTCTTTTCATAGATAGTTTCTTCATAAGAAGCTTCTTCTCTTGAATCTTTTCCTATAGAACGCTTTCCCATGGAGTCTGCACATTCAAGCACTGCTTCTACCTGTAATGTGACCTGGCCTTGCGCATGTTCCTGCTGATATTTCACTTCATCAATTCTGGCTGTGCAATAAGCCTGTATCTCAATATCACGGAAGATGCCCGCATCCGGTAACTGAGCGCCCCAGTCCCACCCAAACATGGAATGTGCCTTTCTGATATACTGATTACCTGCAATCGCTCCACTTGCCTCTATCGTAATCTTCTTATCTGCCGGTGCTGACGCTTCTCTCTCTTCTATATAGCGAAGTGTAGATTTAAAATAAAAGCGTATGGAATTGCTGCCCTCATGCAGATATTCCTTTACAGGGATTCTCCAGGTTCTGTGCATATTGTTCATATAAATGACATGCGTGTCATTTATATATAAGTCAGCCAGTGTATCTATCCCATAGCAGACCAGTTGTATCACATCCTGATTCAGCAGTTCCTGTGTCACTTCAAAGCTGCGTTCAAATATATAATCCTGCCAGAAAAGGTCTCTGGCTGTGTATTCATTCTGTCTATAATAGGGGTCTTCTATCGCCCCTGCATCCAATAACGTGGACAATACGGAGCCAGGAATCCGAGCCTGATAGGAGTCTGCCAATTCATAGGCTTTCATATAGGTATCCTCTTCTTTGCACACTGGATGCATCGTCCACATTCCATTCAATGTCTGTTTCTGCATGTACTTCACCACACCTTTCTTGCTCTAACCTAATAATGGGTAAGTCGCCAAGGTTACAAATGTATTATCCAGATCAGGGTCCTTGATTCTGTCTACTACAGATTTCACCAGTCTTCTACCCAGTGCTTCTATTCTTACATCTACGGTCAGAATATCTTTTTTGAAAAAGTCTTCTTCTATCGTATGATCAAATCCTGTAATGATTGTTCTCTCAGCAAGTGCCGGATTCTTCCTCAACAATACAGTTGCCGTATACTTGGCAATATCATCATTCTCACAGATAATTGCATCCGGCATATATGGCATCTGGTCGATTGCCTCTTCTACCATGCTGTACCCATAATACACATCATTGGAAGGATGGGTGAACAGCATTTTCTGATCCGGTTCTATCCCCCTCTTTCTACAGGCGCTCATAAATCCAAGCAATCTTGCCTGTACAACTCTGGAGCCTTCTGCAAATCCAATAAATGCAAAGCTTGTGCATTTCTTTACATCAATGCAGTATCCTGTCAATCTGTTCATGGAATAGAAGCCTTCCAGATTGTATACATCACCAAGTGCAATATATTCCTGTGCGTCCACCGGCGTATTAAAGAAGGTCATGGGTAGTCCCGCCCTGGCAATGCCTTTTACAAATCGGATTGGAAAAATACACAGGAAAATGATACCCTGTACATCATCCTCTAACTGTTCCAACACTTCTTCTCCATCCAGATCATCTTCGTTCACAATATAGAGCTGCATACGATAGCCATCCTGTTTGGCTCCATCGCTGATGCCTGCCAGTGTGGTATTCCAGAACAGGGACTGCCAACGGTTGAACAATACAAGTATTGTCCCCCCTCCGTTTTTTCTTTTCTGATGCATGACTTCTTCTACCAGTGCATCATCCAGCTTGGCATATCCCATCTGACAGGCTTTCTGTACGACTGCCTGTCTGGTTTCTGGAGATACATTGCCATTGCTTAATGCTTTGGCTACTGTATTTCTGCTCAATCCCATTTCTTTGGCTATGTCCTGAATCGTAACTCTCTTCACTGATCATCCTCCTCTTTAGAATGTGTATAGTATAGGGCAAGGGACGAATTGTGCTGCTTCCCCAAATGCAACGCAGGCACGCTCTCGCTACGTGAAAAACGTAGTGGTCACGTAAGGCGCTATTGGAAGCTTCGCTCCCATACCGCCTAAGTGCCAACGTTTTTCAAGTGCCGCTTATGCATTTGGGGAAGCTGTACAATTCTGTATCTTGCGATAATGTGATTTATGGTTACTTCATAAATTATCTACTTCTGTAATTTTGAGTATAATAAATGCACACCGGCGTGTCAATATGGTGTGCATTTATTTTGCATTTTATTTTTCATTTTCAACATGTAATGCACTGTTTATGCATTATGACTGTGTGTGCAGGAAGGAGAATGGATGGGATTTTCCGCTTCGCAGGAAGTTCATGAGGAGGTAGGCTGCACGCAGCGATACTTTTTCTTCTCTCAGGATGCGTGTGGCTTCCTTTTTGTCAACAAGGAGGACTTGTATTGTTTCGGTATCTTCCATATGAGCCTGGTTGATCTGACCTGTAGCATAACCAAATACGGCATTGCAGCTTTCATCCGTGAAGCCTGCTCCCATGAAGAAGGGGCGTCTGTAGGCTGCTTCTCCATCTTCGTATACGGTGAAGGTAAGTCCTGTCTCTTCCATCATCTCACGGATTGCTGCTTCTTCTGGCGTCTCTCCTTCATCAATCAATCCTGCAGGCAGTTCATAGAGATAATCATCCAGCGGGTAGCGGTATTGCCGGATCATCACGATCTTATCCTGGTCTTCCTTGAGAATCGGATAGATTACCACGCCTTCTGCCAGGCTGTCTTTGGTATAGATCTTCAGTTCTTTTTCTTTACGCCTTGATACGAAATAGTAATCAAACTTTCTTCCTGCATCTGTTAGTGCATCCAATTTGAAAAGGTTCAGAAATTTATTGTCTGACATTTTATGTATACCAGTATACTTTTTCACTAAATTATCCTCCATATATTTGACTTTTTTTACCAAAAGAATTAAGATATAATTATAAAATTGTAAAGAAAGGTGACAAAAACATGAAGCAGATACCCGTTACCGACTTACGTCCCGGTATGGTAACCGCTGAAGACATCCTCACCTATGACTTGAAAATGATTGTCCCAAAGGGTGTCGTACTGACAGAAAATATCATATCAAGACTGGAGTCCTATTCCGTCTATTATGTACATATTGAAGATACTTTTGTCAACGAGCTTAATACTCCTATGACCTTATCCAAAGTCCTGGATGCCGACGCCGTTCAGACCAACAAGGAAAAGATACGCAGCAGCCTTCAGTTCCAGCATTTTCAGCAGGATTTCAACAGATGTGCAGAACATTTCCGCGATAATCTGATGAAATCACTTTACCGCAATGAACCCTTCTACGTCAATGGTCTTTTGGAAGAGACTATTCAGATGATGCATCAGGAGGATTCTTATATCAATGTATTTGATATGCTTCTCAATATGCGGAACGTAGATGATTCTGTATACAATCACAGCCTGGATGTTGCATTAATCTGCAACATTTTATCAAAGTGGCTTCATTTCTCCGAGGCAGATCAGACTATGGCAACCGCCTGTGGTCTTTTCCACGATGTAGGTAAATTTCTTCTGCCAACCGGAGTCTTACGCAAGCCCGGTAAGCTGACCAGGGATGAATTTGAAATTATTAAAACTCATACCATAGAGGGTTTTCATTTACTGAATAAATACGATAATATTCCACAACATGTAAAGAATGCCGCGCTGATGCATCATGAGAAATGCGATGGCAGTGGTTATCCCTATGGATTAAAAGGTCCTGAAATTGACAAGTTTGCCAAAATCGTCACCATTGCAGATATATTTGATGCCATGACCAGTGAACGTGTTTACCGCCGCGCCATGTGTCCATTCTCAGTTATCAAAGCCTTTGAAGACGAAGGCATTCAGAAATATGAGATGAAATACATCCTGACTTTCCTTGAAAATGTTGCCAATTCTTATCTGAATCACCGTGTCACATTGACGAACGGTATGGAAGGCAACGTAATCTTTATTAATCAGGATAATTTTTCAAGACCTGTTATCCAGACCTCTGATAATCAGATCATTGATCTGCAGAAGCAATATTATCAGGACATTATGAACCTGTCTGCCCAGAAAAATGTAGCAATTGAAACAATCATATAAAGAATACCCGCAGAAAGTCGAAGCTTTCTGCATCTGACATTAGAAATACTTTTGTATAAGAAAAAAGACGTGATACTCTACAAATATCACGTCTTTTCTATGTATTATTCAACTAAGGGAAAAAGAATCAGCACTAATTTATTTATTATAGTTAGCAGACTGGAAGTCAGGATAAGCAGATTCCAATGCATGTTCTGTAGGATCAAGCCCTTCGATCTCTTCCTTTTCAGATACTCTAAGTCCTACTGTCTTCTTGATAACGAAGAATACAATTGTCATCATGACTGCTGTCCAGGCAAGAATTACGATAACAGCCAGAGCCTGAATACCAAGCTGACGGAAACCACCGCCATAGAAAAGACCCTTTGTAGTATTACCATCTTCTACTACACCGAAAAGACCTACTGCCAAAGTACCCCACAAGCCGTTGCAGAAATGAACTGCTACAGCACCAACAGGATCATCAATCTTTAATGTATTTTCAATGAAGTATACACCTACACATACCAGAATACCTGCCACAATACCGATAATAGCTGCACCCGGGATATCTACGTTGTTACATCCGGCTGTAATGGCAACCAGACCTGCCAGAGAACCGTTTAAAGACATGGACACATCAGGAGCACCATTCTTGATCCAGGTAAAGATCATTGCTGTACATGTTGCAAAAGCAGGTGCAATTGTTGTTGTTGCAAAAATCTTACCAAGTGCATCACCATCTGCTGCTGCGGCACCGTTGAAACCATACCAGCCAAACCACAGAATAAATACACCAAGGGCTGCCACTACGATGTTATGTCCAAGAATAGGAACGGACTTGCCATTCTTGTCGTATTTACCAATACGGGGTCCTAACATAGCGGCACCAATCAGACCAGTAAAACCACCTACCATATGGATGACACAGGAACCTGCGAAATCAACGAATCCCATGTTAGTCAGCCATGCCTGACCGCCCCATACCCAGTGAGCCTCGATAGGGTATACGAATAAGCTGATTACAAAAGAATAAATACAGTAGGAAATGAATTTTGTACGCTCTGCCATGGCACCGGATACGATTGTAGCTGCTGTCGCACAGAATACCAGGTTGAACACGAAACCATACCAGTCAGTATTGTCGAAATCAAATACATTCAAGCCCCAGCCAACGAAGTTATTACCTACACCACATAACAGGTTATAACCAACCAGAATAAAAGCAACAGTACCAAGGCAAAAGTCCATCAGGTTCTTCATAATAATGTTACCGGCATTCTTGGCTCTGGTAAAACCAGCCTCGCACATTGCAAAACCTGCCTGCATAAAGAATACCAATGCCGCACCGATCAGGAACCATACACCGTGAGAACCAAAGATAATGCTGTTCACCGCATTAAGGGCATCTTCAGATGCTTCTGTTAATAAAAACATAACTTTCTCCTCCTTTATCTGTGTATTGCCATGATAAACATTCTTATCAATAGAAAAAGGAGATAATAACCGGCTGTCTGCAGCTGCTGCTGCGCCTGTTGATTATCTCCTTTGATAATACACATAAATAAATTTTTTCATTTTTCAATTGTTTATGTAGAATCTGCGGATTGCTGCGCATTTATGAAATACAGCAATCGGGAAGAAACTACAGAGCCTCCTGTCCACGCTCGCCTGTACGGATTCTGACAGCGTCCTGAACATCATATACGAAGATCTTACCATCACCATAGTTACCGGTATTAATCTCTTTTACAATCTTATCGATCAAAGACTCTGCTACTTCATCTGTTACAACAGTCTCAACCTTGATCTTCGGCAAAAGATTGACACGATATTCTGCACCACGGTATCTCTTAACAACACCCTTCTGATTACCGTAACCCATGATGTTTGCAATATTCAGACCATTTACGTTAGATTCTTCCAATATAGCCTTCAAATCTTCCAGTTTCTCAGGTCTGATGATAATCTCCAACTTCTTCATCCTGCTAACCTCCTCATATTTCTTATATCTGCCTACGAATAATTTTTCCGTTTATTCGTACAAAAAAGGCATTCGCGAATACATTGTATTCTCGAACGCCCTTGTTCTGTCTTTTATTATACACAGAATAGGGATGGTGTCAAATGTTTTTTTAGAATTTTTTCATGTTATTTTCATCCAAGTCTATATTCTACAAAATCTTTCTCCACCTCTGCAAATGATTCACTAAGTTGAAATCCCAGTCTCTCACATAAATGCCTTGATGGCAAATTCTCCTTATGTACGATTGCTCTGAAAGCATCCTGTCCAAGCCACTCTCTGCCATACTCAAGAATGGTACTGCATGCCTCGTATGCATACCCATGATGTTGATACTCTGCTCCCAGCATAAATCCAAGCTCCAGCCCGTCATAGCCTTCCTTATATTCCAAGCCAGCCCTGCCAATCACCACGCCTGTGTCTTTTAACGTAATGATCCACATCCCATAGCCATAGAAACCATAAATGTTCTGGATATAATCTCTGGTATAACTAAGCTCCTGCTCCGGGTCTGAATACAGATTATCCATATATTTCGTAATAGAGTCATCCGAATACAATTCATACAGCCTTGGAACATCCTCCGGTATAATCTCCCTGATCAGCAGATGCTCCGTCTCCACAATATTCCAAGGTATCCCCTTAGTCCGCCTATAAATACGCTCCAGATATTCACCATCTATATCCTCCAGAGACTCTACGCAATATACGCCACTGGGCAGGCTGGCATCCCGGCTTCCAGAATCCAGTACAATACAACAAGGAATCTGCTGCGATACACAGTAAAAGGCTAATTGCGGGTCATCCGTGAGAACAACCGGGGCTCCACCTATCTCAGATATAGAAAGCATCTGAGAAACCAAAATGTGAAACTGCGCCATTGTATGCTGTAAATAATCTAGTTTCCCCTGATAATCGTCCTGTCCCAGCTCCTGCTGTAAATAGGGCAGATATATAAATAATCGGTTTAGCATTATATCCATAATCAAGCGCTCTCTTTCACACTCTAACAAAATATCATTACCACCAAAGTTATATAATTTTAGCTTGATGAATATGAGAAATTCAACTACAATATGGTTAGCTGCAGCAGATTCCATTTTTAATCTGCTGCCATCAATGAATAAAGGAGAATATACTATGGCACAGAATCCCATTGTTACAATTGAAATGGAAAATGGCGATATCATTAAAGCAGAGCTTTATCCTGAAATCGCCCCTAACACAGTAAAGAACTTCATCAGCCTCGTAAAGAAAGGCTACTATGACGGATTAATCTTCCACAGAGTCATCAACGGCTTCATGATCCAGGGTGGATGTCCTGACGGAACAGGCATGGGCGGTCCTGGCTACTCCATCAAAGGTGAATTCGCACAGAATGGCTTCGCCAACGACTTAAAGCATACAGAGGGCGTTTTATCCATGGCAAGAAGCATGATGCCAGACTCAGCAGGCAGTCAGTTCTTCATTATGCATAAGAATGCTCCTCACTTAGACGGCGCATATGCAGCTTTCGGTAAAGTTATCGAAGGTCAGGATATCGTAAATAAAATTGCCACCACACAGACTGATTACTCCGACAGACCACTCAAGAAACAGATTATGAAGAAAGTAACTGTTGATACATTTGGTGTTGATTATGAAGAACCAGAGAAGTGCTAATGCACTTCTCTTTTTATTTATTCAGATCATTAATCGCATCCAGATAGCCCTCCAGACGCTTCTGTGCACTTACACTCAGATTCTGGTATGCTTCTATCAACCTGTATTCCTTAGAATCCCTGTCTATCATCATATAATTCGGTTGCTTGTATTCTTTTAATTTCTGATTGTCCGTTCCCTGTAACAATTCGTATGGAGAAATACCAAGTACTTCGCATATAATCATGATTTTATCCGCAGAAGGATTGGTCTTCTTACGTTTCCAGTCACTGACCGTACTTTGGGAAATCCCGGTCCTCTTTGCAAATTCCAGTTGAGAAATTCCCTTTTCCTCCATGTACTTGTAGATTCTTTCACTTATCAGCATAGTATTATAATTCTCCTGCCTGCTCCAAGTCCTTTTTAAGTTCCAAAATTCTTTCTTCTGAAAGTTCAGAATATTTCATAATTAACTCCATAGGCATATGATCAGCCAGCATTTCCCTTACGACCTTCTCTTGCGCCTGTTCCATGCCCTGCTGATAGTTTTCCTTCCACTTACTATTCATCCAATTAACATATTCTACATCTGTTGTCATCATACCAATTACCTCTTTCTCTCTCTGCTCTAAAAATCTTACAAGTATATTCTCTTGCTTACAACGCTGAATGATCTCCTTTGCCTGGTTGCCCCCCCAGCTTGCACCATATTCCTGTCTGACTTCCGCACATATCTGTGTGAATCTCACATATTGATGAATAATATCATTTCCACATCCGTCACGAATTATCTTTACTCTTAAATCTATTGGGCTGTTTCCTGAAAAATAAGTTTCTGCAAAAGACAGCTGTTCTATCCCCAAATGTTCACTACCTGTATATATAATATATAATTCTGGTTTGGGTAAATGGATGACTTTGGATTCATGTACGCTAATTTTTCGCCTGCTTAAATATTCTTCACAAGTACGTACATAATAGAAAAGCACTCGTAAGACTATATTAGGCGACCAGTCTGATTGCGCCTCTACAAGATACATGAATCTGCCATCTGCAACAAATCCCAAATCATTATAATAGCCATTCATCAGAACCGTTTCCAAAGTAATGACCTCAATCTCAGGATTTTTCTTTGCACTCTTACCACTCAATGCCTCATACAACTCTACTACATAACCTTGTTCTGCAAATAGTTTTGTAAAAACACTGTCTTTTACCTTACGTTTCATTTTCAAACCGGTTTCAGCAATTTTTCTCGGTATTTGTTCTTCTATCATAATACCATTTTTCCTCCTTTGTTACAACTTACGATATGTTATGTCTCTATTCTACGTTTATTTATCGTATATACGTTATATTAGGATATAAAATAAGATTTGTCAATTATGACAAACCTTATTTTGTCTCTTTTTTACTTCTCAGCCAGGCATCTCTCTTTGTGGAATACAATGCCTTAAAAATATCTATATCTTCTAACGTTGTAATCTTAATATTCTTATTTGATCCTAAAGAAAAGTGCAATTCTGCTCCCAATTCCAACATTAATGTATTCGTATACACTGCATTTGTAATGCCTCTGTTCAGTGCCTCTTTATGCGCCCATAATGCCTTGCCATATTGGTACGCCTGTGGTGTCTGTACCCTCATGATATCATTTCTGTCAATACCATCACTACCACTCTCACCATCTTCTGTGCGCATGATCGTTTCCTGACATCTGACAGCCGAAAGCCCTGAACCATATTCTTTGGCTTTTGCAATACAATCTGTTATAATCTCCTGAGATATCAAAGGGCGTACTGCATCATGAATAATCACGATATCGTCCTCGCTGCAATGGGACTCTAATTCCAACAACGCCTTTCTTGCAGATGCCTGTCCATTCTCACCGCCTTCAACAATCCACTTTAACTTCGTAATCCCATATGCCCGCGCATATCCATCCAGTACGTCCAGCCAACCATCTATGCAGGACACAATCATTGCATCCACATCAGGATGATTCTGAAAAGCCTCTAATGTATAAATAATAATAGGCTTATCATAAATTGCCAGAAACTGTTTCGGAACAGACTGTTCCGTCCTGCTTCCACTTCCTCCTGCTAAAATCAATGCTACGTTCATAGGTGTCCTCCTTGACCTTACTCCTGCCTATCTCTATTGCCCATATTGTATAAAGACTTGAACATCTCTACATCTTCTACTGTATTGATCTTGATATTTAAATCAGATCCCTTGGATAAATAAACCTTCTGTCCTAATTTTGATACCATATTGTTAGTATCATTTTCATTCAAAATTCCCTGCTCTATTGCTTCTTTATGATACTTCTGCAAGTCTCCCAGGCGATATGTCTGCGGTGTCTGTATCCTTCGAAATGCATATCTGGAAATCGAACGCAGACCGCAGATTCCATCATCTGTCAGCATCACATTATCCATGGACGTCACCGCAGATATCCCCATTCCCTGCCTTTTGCAGGAACGAATACTGTCTGAAATAATCTCATCGGACACAAGTGGACGAATCGCATCATGAATAATCACAATATCGTCCTCTTTACAACTATGCATCAGCTCATCTGCTGCCAGTCTTGAAGTGTCCTGTCCTGACACACCACCTGTAATGACCCACTTTAACTTATCAATACGAAACTGCTTCGCATACGCCTGCACCATGTTCTCCCAGCCCTTTAGACACGCAATCATAATCGCATCTACCTCCGGGTGGCTCTGGAACTTCTGCATCGTATATACAATGATTGGTTTATTATACACATTCACGAACTGCTTAGGTATATCCATCTTAAAAGCAGGGTCTACACCACCTGCTAACAATACTGCTATATTCACGCCATTTCCCCCTTATGCTGCCTTTTATCTACAGTCCCTTAATATCTGAACCGTCTTCTCCAGTCCCTCTTTTATAGGAGTTTGGGCTCTCCAGCCCAACTCGTTGATCTTCTTCGTATCCAGAAGTGCTTTCGTAGCAGTAGAATATCCTGCCTGCTCCACTGCATCCGGTAATTCAAATACCACCCGTGAACCAGCTGCCTCTGCAAGAATTCCGGCAAGCTCATTTAATGTTATTTCGGAATTCTCATCCGCAACATTATAGGCTTCACCGCTTTTTCCATATAATAATAAATATAAAGCAGCCACTGCTGCATCTACCACATAGGTATAAGAATATAACTGATTTCCTTCACTCTTCAGTACAATATCCTCACCTGCTGCCGCTTTCCTGATGAATTGCGCTATCGCTTTGGAATCATCCTTCCCCATGGTCGGTCCATACACCCTTGAGAAACGCCCGATTACAAAATCCTGTTCCTTCTGCGCCGCAAAAGCATTGCATAAAGATTCTGAAAGCCGCTTACTCTCCGGATAGCCAGCCCTAACAGTATTACAGTCAATATATCCCAGGTAAGATTCCCCAAACTTGTCCACATCTTTTCTGTTCTCTCCATAGATTTCCACAGAGGAAAAACACAGAAAACGCCTGCAATAATGCTCTGCTGCATAGGATAAAAGCTCATATGTACCTGATACATTGGTCGTAATTGTACCAATCGGATCAGTTGCGTAAGCCCTTGGATGCGTATTGCTTGCCGCATGGAGAATATAGTCAATATCCCCTGACTCCGGTAAAGGTTGTGATATATCATGGGAAAAGTAGGTGAAAAAGTCACTATCCCAATAGGGAGCAAAACGCTCCCTAGCCTTTTCCTCATTACGGCTGATAGCAAGGATATGGATACCCTGGGAAGAAATATTTATGATACTATTGTAATACATAAGAATGTCAATGATCACCGATGCAATCATGCCTGTAGCACCAGTGATTAAAATTCTGCTGCCTTCTAACTTATTAAAATTACCTAACTTCCATGCTGATTCTATATCCTGTTGATATATTCCGTTATTGTATATATTCATTCTCATATAATTCAAAAACTCCCTAAAAATCTTTACTCAACAGAAAGTCTGCAATATGCATGGTTTTAATTCCTTCATAATTTCCACTCGCAAATTCATCTGTCCTCAAAACATATTTAGGATAATTATCCTTTATCTCCAATAGGCGTTCATACTCTCGTTTCTCTGTCTTTTCAGAATGAATTTCCTGTGTTACCTGCACATACAGTTTTTCTCCCTGTCGGCTGGCAACAAAATCGACCTCTCCGTCTGTCGTTTTACCTATATAAACCTTATATCCACGCCTGCATAATTCCAAATATACAACATTTTCCAGGCTTGATGCTACACTATCAGGTCCATACCCTAATACCGAATAACGCAAAGAGGTATCTGCAAGATAAAATTTCTCCTGCGTCTTGAGAATTTCTTTTCCTTGCAGATCATATCTGGAACACCGATGCAAAATATAAGCTTTCTCAAGTTTCTCAAGATAGCTGTATACAGTCTCATTATCAATAGAACGTTTCTCAGACTTTAAATAATCAGAAATGGACTTTGCCGAGAAAGTATTACCTACATTAGAAAAAGTGTATTTTACAACCCACTCCAGCTGATCCACTTTACGAATTTGATTTCTTCTTACGATATCTGAGAAAATGGTCGAATTATAAATATCGCGTACAATTGTGTAAACTTCATCCTGAGAATATGCTCTCAAATGCGTTGCCGGGAATCCACCCAAACGGACATAATCAGCAAGCTCCTGATGTGGATTTTCCAGATCGCCGAATCCCTGTAAGCACTTTTACAAAAGGAGTATCCACATATGTCATGATCTTATCCATGTAAAGTGGCCTATTGATCATATAAATCGCCTCCGCAATTATATTGTACCCCGATTATTGTGTGTTAGCAATGATGTTTTGCGGTTATAACCATAAAAATATAGATTTACATACTTACAATTACAACAGCGTCAACTGTTGAAACTCCTTTTCTTCTCCTACAATATCAATAAACTCTTCCAAGTCACTTTGTGTTTTTATCACTTTTGCTTTCCCTGAATTCTCCAGTAACAAATTACCATTTGATAACTCTATCATCTTATGGTAATAGCATGCCAGCCTCTTATGTTGTCTCATTGCAAACTCAGCTGTATGCATGGTTCCACTATTTTCATCTGCTTCTATGATCATGATGCCCTGACTAATTTCACTCTGAACTTTATCACGCTCGACATATCTATATTTTTGAATACTACTGCCCACTGGATATTCACTAATCATACAGCCGCCCTTTTCCAGTATCTGTTCTGCCAGTTTATAATTCGAACGTGGCTGCACCTGTTCAAGCCCACACGGCATAACTGCAATGCACTTTCCGCCTTCTGACAAAGCGCCTTTTATAGCTTCTGCATCACATCCAAGTGCAAGACCATTTACCAGAGTAATTTTTCTTTTTGCTAAAATACACCCCGTTTCATATGCCAATTTACGACCCTTGTCCGATATTTTTCTGGTACCAATTACTGCAATATTTTTAGTTGCATTAATAAGGCTAATATCGCCCTTATAATATATCACTGAATTATTGCTCATCTTCCGCATTCCAAAAGGATATGATTCATCATCGCTTGTAACTGCTAATATTGGATACTCATCAAATTTCTTCATGTATTAAATCGCCTTTCCTAGAGCAAACATTTCAACATGTTCTGCACCATTCTGTAAAAGGATTTCACGACATGCATACAAGGAATTACCTGTAGTAGTTACGTCATCCATAAGCAATATAATATCACCATTTACATCCATTTCCTTCAATGTTCCAATTGACTTCATATGAATAGAAATATCTCTATTTCCACCATATGCTAGCTTTGCAATACTATTCTGCCGTTGAAGAAAATACACTTTATTTACTCGCTTATTCTTAGCAAGCATCTCTCCTAATTGTGACATTCCTGTAATCTTCTTATCCGCATTACTTGATGGAACGACACAAATGGTTACTCCATCACATATTTCTGCATCTAACAAATTATAGAAATACTTTACTGCCTGTGGCTTTCCTTCTTTCAAATCCAATATCTTACCACTATAAACATCAAATAATGGATTTTTAATTTTTCTTTCTCTATCCAGCCAATATTTGTGATAATTACTGTATACTACAATATCTCCTGTTCCATTCCATTCTGGCTGTCACACCGGAATATACACTCCCTATAAACATATTCCTTTAAAATAATTGAAAATACCTTTCTCTTCTAATTTTAAAGATAGTATTTCCTGTAAACCTGGATTAGTTGTAATAATGAATCTGGCATTCATATCATTTTCTACTTCCGACAATTCATAAACTTTCAGACTACAAATAACATTTGTTTTCCTTTGTCCGTCAGAAACAACAAATGCTTTAGGTTTATATCCCCATACTAATAATTTTTTAAGATACTGTATCCCGTAGTCCCCTGCTCCGTAAAGATAAACTTCTCCGTCACAGAAAAAACTAGCTATCTTTTCTTTTTCTTCCTGTAAACAAGATAATTGATATGTATTCTTTACCCCCTCATTTAACCATAGCCAATCATATGTATATTGCAGTTTTTTCTGAAGAATAGTAATTAATTCAGAAGCATATTGAGAATTCATAATTGTTTTTACTTTGTATCCGGCATCTACCGTCGCAAATCCCAGAATTCTTTCAAGAGCATGACTGATTGTACCATCATCCGGCATGGGTTCCTCGGGAAAATCTGTATATTTCCAATTGTGCATAAACACTTTTTGTAATGCGTTTGTGCGACACCAAAAAACGCTGCCAAGTGAAACCAAATCTCTATCCTCTCTTCTGATAGGTGTATTTATATCTAAAACATTTGCCAACTGCACTACATGCTTATAATCATTATCCCATGGATCTGCATATAAAGAGTCATTATGTATACCTATTGGTTTCGGTGGAAGTAATAACCCATATTCTTCATCTCGAAGCATAAGAATTACTTTTCTTATATATGTATCTGAATACAGCATGTTTCCCCACAGATTTTTAATCCACAGATTCATATCATCATCTAAACTTATATGCTTTGATTTCTTATCATGTAAAAAACAAAGATAGTCAAAATCCTTTATATATGATCGAAATGCAACTAACAGGGCACTTAAATCACGCCCTCTGTTATCCTTTTCAAGTACATTCAGGTTTTTATATTTTGTCTTTAATTTTGCTGCCTCTATCAGAATTAATTGATTTGAAGATATGATAAAAATTTGAATATGATTGGGAATAACTGATAAATATGTAAAATATCTTTTCAAATCATCCTCATAATAAAGTGCCATAACAATAGCTGCTTTTTCCGTACCTATCATTTCATTTTGTGTATCTAATTCAATTATCTGATTCTCCAATATCTTTTACTCCCCCCGAATGTCTAAACCCTTATCTTGCTTCCTGTAAAAAAAAGCAATAATCCTCTATTTGATACTTTTCTAATTCATTTACCATTTCATTTTGTTCTTTCCTGGTTGTTGCTGTTATAATAATTCCCTTATTTGCCTCACACTGGGAGTATTCTTCTATTGAAAGAACCGGAATACAATCAACAGTATCCTTATCAACTTTTCCAGAAACTATAAAACCTTTGGGTTCATGTCCAATTTTTCTTAAATATCCTGCGCAAAACTCTCCGACCTCATCCGTTCCCCAAAGAAATATCTCATCTTTATTCAATACATATTGCTGTAAATGCTGTAAGTTATCATCTATATGTAAGGCATTCTCATATGTTGGAAATGGATAAAAGCGATGCATTTTCCTAAATATCTCAGATAAACTATATTGCAAAAATAAAGTCTGTTTCTTAGCATACTCAACAGTCATAACTTCCCCGGTAGTATATCCTGCGTCTTGTGCTACATATGCCAGAATACGTTCTATGGCAAAACTAAGGTATTGATTATCTGACAATTTGACATCATCGAAATCTTCGTACTTCCAAGGATAATCAAATAATTTATGTAAAGCCTCTTTTTTAAACCAGAATGTTGTTCCTATTGTAATAGGAGGTTTTGCTGCATCCAAGTCACAGTTTAATCCCATTTTAGAAGCCAGTTCTTTTACTGGTTCAAAACAATCTCTCCAGCCAAAACCATACCAGACTTTAAATACTTTTCCCACCGGTGCAGGCGGCACCAAAACACCTAATTCCCTGCTTTCTTCAAAAATACTTAATATCTTCTGAATATGCCTTGCATTCCCTATCAGGTTCTCCCACATATTTTCAATCCACAAGGCAACGTCTTGCTCCGTCTCTTTAAAATGAGACTTTTTATCATGAATAAAGCAAATATATTTATACCTTGAAATAACAGGTTTCGCTGCGATTAACAAACCGGTAATATCTCGTCCTCTATTCGGCTTCCTAATAATTTCCACATTAACCCATCGCCTGGTTGTTGCTTTTTCTGAAATCTTCTTCTCAATTTCTTCCAAAGGAGTTATCACGAATACCTTTACGAACTTTTGTATATTATCAATATATTTCCAATAATCGGCTAAGGTATCAATATAATAGAAATACATAATCACTACAGTATCATTTCTAAAAGCCATGCTTTGTAAATCCATATCCGAAGCTACCGTATCAGGTAAAATATATTCCAGTTGCTGTTTATATTTTATATCAAAAACATTTTCCATTTAGGTACACCTTTTAATCAGCAATCTTTTCATCATTTTTCTTTGCCAGAATGAATGCATATAATGACATTCCCTGATGAATTGCTTCATCATCCGCTTTTATTAAACTATTCATTAGCTCACTATTATCCGGAATGTTTCGGATCATCTTATCTAAAAGCAACATATGCACTGTACCACCCAGCATTACTATTTGGGGATTTTGGAAATTTTTCCAAACAGCCGGTAAAATATTTGCTGAATCTGCTGCCTCTGATGGATCTTCCTGAATCATTTTCTCTAATGCCGGACGTTTTCTATGTCTGGGAAACACTTCATTTCCTACATGAAATATACTTTCATCCAATTTATCTCTCAGATTATTCACATACTCTAATTTTTCATCTGACCATTGAAACCTGGATTCTCCTATATATTCATTACCAAAAAAAACACCATCTTCTTTCAATATTTCTTTTGATATTTTAACAGCAGCAAAAGCATCTGGCATATGATGTAAGCTATTATCCCAAAAAACCAAATCAAATTTATCATTTACCCAATCAGAATTGAAAAAATCCTGCCTGAAAAAAGTGATTCTATTTTCTAAACCTCTTTTCTTAGCCTGTTCAACCCCTATACGTATCCTCACATCTGATAACTCAAAACAAAAAAACTTTTCTACTATTCCCTGTTCAAGTAACTGCATTTCTTTACTTCCAGTCCCACATCCAATGGATACAGCTTTTTCATAAGTACCTCGTATTTCTTTTAATTTTCTAATAGCCCCTGCATTCCACCCCTGCAATTCTTCTCCACTAATCAGATAATTTATGTGTCTTATAAGTTGTTCCGAATCCCACCAGGCGTTTCTTGTTTTATCATTAACTCTTTTGTTCCACACATTGCCTATTCGATCTATATATTCTTTAGATAACCCGCTTATCAATAATACTTCCTCCCAACATCATAATCCACCTATCCAACTATAAAGACAAAATCCATATGGTATCCTCTGGAATTAATCTCATTATCTCCAGTTCTTCCTTAGATAAGACTTTTTGAACCTGATAATACTCAGCATGAAATCCAAACTCTTCTAACCTTGATTTTAAATCTCTCCCATACAATCTAACATGATCTTTCTGTCCATATTCTATAAGTCTATCTTCATCCGTTTTAACCGAATCATTTTCATATGTATCAATTTCCCAACAGATTGGAACAGAAAAAACCACTTTACCATCCGTTTTTATACATCTTTTCAATTCCATAAAGGCCGCTTTTTCATCTTTAATATGTTCGAGTACATGATTACAAATAATATAATCAAAATATTTGTCTGGAAAACTAATATGTGTAATATCCTCCACACGATCTGCTCTTCCAGCTTCGATATCAGCTGTAATATATATCATTTTCTTATTGCTGCGAATTTTTTTTTCTATTTGTTTCTCTGGTGCAAAATGCAATACTGTACCCTTTTTATTAAAAAAAGACATCTGATTATTCAAGACATATTTAAGCCATCTCTCACGATCATTTCCACCACAGATTGGACAAATACACTTTTGTCGAACTCCACCACCAATTATCTTTCTTTTGGAAAATACCGGGCTCTCAATACCGGAATCTAACATAAACGGAATCTTCAGATTACAGAGATTACAATAATACCTTTCATCTCCTATTAATTGTTTTAAATGGATTATTTTTTCTTCGCTAATACCATACTCTCTCTGTAGTTCTTTGGAAATATCTTCAAACCACTTTTCTGATGTAATCAAAATATAATCATACTTTAAATTATGTAGTTCTTTGGGCTGTAGCACATTAAATTCATATTGATCATCTAAATCCTGTTTATCCATAAATGCTATAATATGAAAATGATATGCTGCTTCTCTGACTTTTAATTCTTTTGCAATTTTTCTTCCTAATCCACCAAGACCATATACCACAATGTCTTTCATTATAACTCCCCCAAATCATCTATTTCCATCTCAAACAACAACTAAATACAATCAGGATAAATATAATAATTATATCTTCCTTTTTTCTGTAAATCAGCAATTATTTTTTCTTGAGCTTTTCCAGAAACAGCAAGAATTACAATCATGTCCGGTTCATTCCATTCCGATAACTGAATGACCGGTATATTATTCATACTATCGGTTCCATCTTTCGATGAAACTATAAAATATTTCGGTAACAAATTTCTTTTCTCCAGCATATCTGCTGCTTGTCTGGCAAAAAAACCTGCTCCATACACGACAAATTTTTCACTCACTAATTTATTTAATATATTTTTAAATTTCTGTTCCTCATAATATTTCATACGAAAATATTTTTCACTTATTTGATTAATCGCTGCTTTATACAGATCATCTTTCGTACAAAATCCATTCCTTTTCGTTATATCGCCTATTACTTCATCCAATTTATCCCAATCAATATTTTGACTTGTTATTTCATTACCAGTTTCTAAATATTGATTCCAAATATAGCCAATATCCAAAAAATCCGAATGTTTTTTTAATAATAAAGCATAGGCCTCATGTAAGCTTTTTTGATTCAGGCTAATGCAATCGTCTAACTGATATTCTATAACTAATACTTCATTGACAAAACAAATATCATATTTTTTGGCTATTCTTATTGCCAATTCATAATCCTGCAACCTTGGCATTTCTTCATCAAATATACCAATTTCGTGAACGACCTCTCTATGAATCACTAAGGTTGGAGTCCCTACAATATTTGCTTTTTTGAGCCTTTCCTTAATTTTATCACTGGATAAATATTCTGAAATATCAGGAATAATCTGAATTGTCTTAGGATACTGTCTTTTAAAAGCACAAAAAGAGACTTGGAAGTCTCCATATTCCATTCTCTTTATTTGTTTTTCCAGCTTATCGGGCAGCCACTCATCATCACTATCATGAAAGGCAATGTAATCCCCTTTTGCCTCCCGAATACCCCTGTTTCTAGCAGCATTTGCTCCCTGATTAAATTTCTGACAAAAAATTCTAACCCTATTATCATTATGATACTTTTCCAACATTTCTATCGATTGATCCGTTGATCCATCATCTACTACTAATACCTCAATATTAGAATAAGACTGATTTAAAACACTATCAACAGCTCTTTGGATCGTGGCTTGTCTATTATATAAGGGAATTATAACTGAAACAAGCGCGTCATCATACGTCATATAAAATATCCTCCAAAGAAATAATAGGATAGGATACTTTGGATGACATACTTCTTTTTATTTCATCAAAGAAAAATACCGGGGTCACCACCATGCAATCTGCATCGGGAATTGTATCTTCAGGTAACAGAACCGGCATCTCTGCAAAAATTCCCTTTGCATTCTTATCAACTCCTGCTATAATCTCAATATCTGTCTCTTTTAGCTCATCCACCAGTCTTTCTCCAAGAAGACTCATTCCATATATAACAATTTTTTTATAATGATTTTTCTTAAACCAATCCTCCATTTTTATTCCAGCCTGTTTTGCCATCAGCCACTGGTTTAATAATTGCGCATTATATAAATTTTTATCAGACATGTTCTTCCATCGATTTGATGATTTAGATATTAGTCTGCCAATTGATATTGCTCCTCCGGCAAATCCCAAAATTCCAGTTAAAATCCCTACTCTCTTTTTCATCATTTCACCTTCCTCTCTTACACACGTATACTCTTTTCGGTGTATTCCAATAATCCTGACTCTTTGTAATTTTTCTTTCATTATAACTATAAAATATCAATCCATTATTCTGTAGCAGTTTATCTATTTTTCTTTTAGAATAAAAAAATAATTTTCTTTCCCCATCTCTTTCTAAATTGATCACTTTACATAAATTTGTCTTAAATTTATCCCAACTCATCTTCCAAAAGTAAAGACTATTTCTCTCCATTATGTCAAAAATGAGATAGCCATCTTCATTTATCATTGGAATCATTTGATCCAGAACTTCTTTAAAATTAGGAATACACCAACTAGTTCTAACACAATAAACCACATCATATTTACAATCGGTTTCTATACTTTTTAGTTCTCCAACCCATATTTCATCATTATGCAAGTTTTTTCTTGCAGATTCAACTAATCTTTTAGCGACATCACATCCATATACCTTAATATCATTTTGATATAATGCCACTCCTATGGGCCAGCCATTTCCTATTCCAACCTCAAACACTTTCTTGGGCTTTCTTTTTACAATTTCATGAATTATATATTTTTCATATCTCGTAACCCCATATACTTTTGTTTGCTTTTCCCAGAATTTGTCGTATATTGAATTAAAATAATCTTTTGTCATTTTTTCTCCGTATAATTTTAGCGTATATTTTTCGTAGTTTTTTTTCTGAAATTCGATAATCTAAAATTTGCTTAATCCTATTAAATGCAATTTCTGCATTGATTTTCGTTCTTCCGCTCAGAATATTCATTATTCTATTCAACAATTCTTCTTCATCATGAAGTTTTACAATATATAATTCCTTATTGTTAGTAAATTTGTCTCCTATCCAGGGAAGGTCTGATACAATTACATTACTGCCACAAGCCATTGCTTCATACACGCTTCTTGGAGAAGAATCACTATTGGGAATAGAAATTACAATATCTGAATCCCTGTATATGTAGGGCATTTCTTTCTCATTATCAATATATCCTAAATATATAACATGATTATTTAATCCCTCTTGTTTTATTCTGTTTTCATACGTTATATTTCTTATTTGAGAACAGAAAACATAGTATGTATTTGGATACTGCTCTAATACAGGTTTAATCGTATCTATAATCTCTCCAATATTGCACAAAGGACGTAATGTACGTGGACTGAAAATCACCTTCGCATCTTTAGGAATATTATATTTTTTCTTAAATACTCCCTTTTCAACATCAGGGTTAAAAACAGATGTATCTATTCCCAGTTCAATTATTTCATTATTTATACTTGGTGCTCCTAATTTTATTCCGGCCTGCTGTGCCACATAAGAATCCTGCACTACACCCTTGCATAGCTTATATGCCAATTCATATCTCTTACGCAATTTGGAATCATTTGATGCAAGAATAACATCTGAACCATTATTCTCCAATATAACATTTACACCTAATAAACTAAGAAAAATGCCATATATTGCGAATGCCATATCAATAATATGGACAATTTGGACTTTATTTTTCCTGATAGTCCAAAACATTTTCCATGTGTTTTTTATAATTTGTTCCCAATCTATATCATCATGAATCAATTGAGTTACTACCATATTATTTCGGTATTCTAATGGTGCATCTAAATCCCTTGTTCTTTGCCTTGGATGCATAGCAAAAAAATATACTATATCATTCGATTTTGAAAAATATTTAGCTTTAATATTTATATGCATACTAAAAGAATATGTTAAAAAAGCAACCCTCATATCATTATGTCTCCCCAAAAATCTTTCACTCTGCTGTTCTTAATATTTTTCCACTGCATAATAATTCTACTAAATCATAACATTCAAACATTCCACTAATGCTACCATTAACTATTTGCCAAAATTCCAATTTTGATAATTCATCCTTCTCATAAAAATCTAAAGAAAAAAGGCACTCTATATCTGTCTGAAACGGAACAAAACACACTTTTTTACTATACGGAAGTTTTGAAAAATCAAGAGCAACATCCTTATTCTCTGTGTACATCATTACAAAAATATTGTCCCAGTTAATTCGTTTCTTACGCTTTTCCCATGTACTATTTGCCTCTTCAAATGATTCTGAATGGTTAAAATACAATAGAATATCATCACATTGGCATATCGGAAAACTTTTTTGAGTTTCTTCTACAAAATACTCTTTTTTTAGACTAAGCTTAGTATTAATATATTTTCTTGGATTACTCAAAAATTTTAAATAATCTTCATCATGAAAAAACATATTAATCAATGGAGATCTAAACTGCAGACCTAACCTGTGATAAACCAATCCACCCCAACAATTATTTGCAAAAATAGACACATTATTATTTATAATCTCCATATATCTTTTCAAATCCACTTTAGGAATTGTTAATACCTTATAGGGAACAATCTTTTTGTCAATCCCAAACCTTTCAATCTCTTTCTTTATTTCAATAAACAGGTGGTCATCAGCCATAACAATAACTACATCAAAAGTCAATAAAGTAACTCTCTCTGGATTATAACACTTATATCCTAAAATATTATCAAAAATCACCATATTGGATGAAATCCCAACTATCCCTATCTCTCCCAAATTTTCATAATATTTTATGGTATTTATATATTGATGAAATATTCTTCCATTTCCCCAAATAAGACATTTCAGCATTATACACCGCTCCCGTTTTTAGCATTCAAAATAATCTTTTAACGCATTAACACTATAACTGCTTTTATCCCATCCATAATAAATCGGCACACATTTGTGGTGTTCGGCTATCCAGTAACTATTGGGCAGATCGACCAGCTTTCCTTCAATTTCATTTCCAAAATCTGTCTTATTAAACACTTTTCCTGTTTCTTCTTTTATAGCATAATCAAATACAATATATTTATAATATCCTGATTTCATCCCTTCAGGGATTTTTACACGGTTGTCAAAAATTTTATTATATTTTTCTGCCAACTCTGTTTTCCACTCCAAAATCATTGGCAATCGCTCTAATTGAATAATTCCTAAAGCAGATGTAAATTCATTAATTCTATAATTAAATCCTGTCTTTAATGGATAAGTTACAACATTTCCGTTTATAACCTCTTTTCCATAATTTCTAAATTTCTTCATCCAATCAATTAATTCTCGATTTTTACTCACAACCATTCCACCTTCACCAAGTGGCATAGTTTTGGTAGCATAAAAACTATAACTTCCTGCTATCCCCCAACTTCCAGCTGATTTACCATTCCACTCAGCTCCATGAGCATGAGCACAATCCTCTACCAGCGCTATTTTTTTTTCATTGCAGAATTTTGCTATTTTATCAATATCGAAAGCAATATGACCACCAATATGCACAACCACTATTGCCTTGGTATCGGGCGTGACCTTTCTAATCAAATCTTCATAACTTAAACAAAGATCCTCTTTATTACAATCCGCATAAATGATATTGGCTCCAGCCATTTTAGCAGCTTGCGTCGTAGCCCAAAATGTATTAGCTGGTACAATAACATCATAACCTCTTACACCAATATATTCAAAGATAGATAACAGTCCTGCTCCGCCACTAGTTACTGCACAGGATGGCAATCCTGTGTATTCTTCAAACTTTTCTTCAAACATTCTTGTCATTTTCCCATCCGACCAAAAATTCGATTCAAAAACTTCATCCAATAATTTGTAATATTTTTTTCTATATTCTTCTTCAAAAGGCAATACCATTATTTTCTTCTCCCTTAAATAAAATGTTTTGTATTTAATTTACTAAGACTATCAAACAGCATATTAAAACCAGTAATTCTACAAGCGCTACATCCTTGTTGACATTCAGCATTTAACAATCTTTGAGTTACCTGTTCCCTATAAGGCGACTCCCATATCTGTTTAAAACAAGTCTCGTTTATGTTTCCAAAAACAATACTTTCGTTTCTTCTTTTTTCACAAAGGCTGACATCACCATTTGCATGAATAATAGAAGTTAATGAGTGAGCAATGCATGGAAGATTATTATTTTTATCTACAACCCTATCTGCAATTGTTAGCATGTATTTTATTCTTTTGTCTTTCGTCAGTTCAACCAGCTGCTTTCTAAGATCCAGCATCTCTTCTATTGTTGGTGTTATATCGGGAGCCTCTTCCACAGGTCTGATATATAAATAATCAATTCCCATTTCATCTAACCTTTCTAATAAACCGCCAAGATTACTCTGGTTTCTTGTAGTTAAAACGTATCCTACACCTATAAACGTCTTTTGCGGATTTCTAACAGCTGTCATCTTTTCCAAATTATCTAAAACCTTTTGAAAAGCATTAACTCCTTTTTCAGCCTCATATTCCTTTTCATTGCTTGAATCAAGGGATACTCTTATCCATTTCAGTTTGTGTACACAATCCGATATATCTATAGTACCATTGGTAATTAATCCCAAATCTAATCCTGAGTCGCTTCCCGCATCTATAATTTCTTTAAATTGAGGATGCAACGTAGGTTCTCCCCCTCCTTCCAATGTCACACCTGTATGATATTCTGCAAATTCTTCAAATAACTTTTTTATTGTTTCCAAAGGTAATGTTGCTTTGTTTTTTCTCAATTCCTTATCCGTACACCAATGGCAATTTAAATTACACATATCTGTTAAATGCAATTCGACACTTATCGGAAATTCTTTGTCTGACATTTTTTTCCCGTTAAATACACCCATAATACTATTTACTTTATCAATATTTAAAAGCAGTTTTAGTTTACTGTATTCAAATTCATCCCAGTAATTTGATTCCATCATTTTCTTCATCCTCCTGCACTTTTGTACTATCAGTAATTAAATATCTGAATTTTTATTGCAGATCAGAAACTAATTTCACTATTTCGCATAATGTTATCATATTTTTCAGACCTAGTTGCTTTAACTGATTTTTAATTTCATTATCCTGCTTTCGTACTGCAATAATAATATGATCATCCAATTCTTTTATTTCATTTGGCAGAAAAATTGTTATATCATTTCTAGATAAACAACCTTTACTTCGATTATTTGCCAGGAAATATTTTACTTTAATCCTCATTTCAGAAAATGCATTATCAAACTTTTCTCCCCAAAATCCTGTACCAAAAAGAATCACTTCATATAATTCTGTGGCAAAATAATTACATATTTTCTGTAATACTGCCTCCGGGTTCTCTAACAACAGCTGTTCTAAGAAAAAATACGAATATTCCTCCTTAAGAATTGGAAAAACAGTCTTTTTAACAGGACATTTATCTATATAGTGAAAAGAGATATCGTATCCTTCTTTTATGCAATGAATTCTATTGTGTTGACTTTCCCCACCCAATCGAAAATTGGCTAATACACTATCAACAAATGAAAACTTAACATTTTGACTATAAAGTCTTAACATTAATTCATAGTCTGCTGATAAATTATATTGTGTCTTAAATACACCATATCTTTTATAAATTTCCCTTCGCACAAAAACAGTAGGGTGAGGTATTACCATCTTGTACCACAATGCAGATAAATCGCATACCGGATACTCCTCTAATTGTGCATTCTCTGTTAATATATTCATTTTTCCATATATAACATCTGTATCATTGTTGGAAAAAAAATTTACGACTTTTTCCAGCGCATCTTTTTCATACCAATCATCACTATTGATAATTCCAATAATATTGCCTCTGGCCAATTTGATTCCCTTATTCATCGCATCATATATTCCATCATCTTCTTCACTGATATATCGCATTCTTCCCCCAAATAAGGGTATATACTCTTTAATTATATCAACTGTATGATCCGAAGAATTTCCATCAATAATAATGTACTCAAAATCAGTATATTTTTGATTTAATACGCTATTTATTGTCTGTTCAATTGTTTTTTCACTATTTAAGCAAGGAGTAATAATTGAAATCATTGTTCTATCACGCATAGCCTAATCTAAATATCATACAAAATATCCTCTATTGATACGATAGGACATTTCACCTTATTTGATAATTCTTCCACAATCTGATCAAAAAAAGTAATTGCAGTCACAATAATTACATCTACTTCGTCCAACTTATCATTTAAGGAAACTATATCAATATCTGCGTAAATATTGTCTGCATTTTTATCAATTCCATATGCTAGCATAATACTACTATCTTTCAATTCATCTAACAAAGTTTCCCCTACATAACTCAAGCCATAAATGGCAACTTTTTTGTAACCAGATTGTTGTAGGTATTCAGAAATACTCTTGCCTTCCTGTTTTATTTTTACCCATTGATTCATTAGCAAAAATAAGTCCCGATGTTTATCCGCCAGGTCTTTCATTTTATCATAATCTTCACTAATTATTTTTGATGCTTTACTTGCTCCGATGGCAGCACCTACGATAGTTCCTGCTATGGCAGAAATAACAGATATTGTTCCTCGTTTCATTTTTTCCCTCATCTTTCTATGTACTATTATAAATTATAATTTACCTAAAACAATTTGCATAAATCTTTTTTTAAAGTCTTTTTCCGTCCATTTACTTACTTGTTCATATCCTTTTTTTATCATTTGATTTCTTAGTTCTTTATCATCACAAACTTTCAAAATACAATTTGCAATTTCCTGTGGTGAATCAGGATCAAACAGCAATCCTGCATCTCCAACCTGCTCACCCATTGCATACCTATCTGAGACAATTGTTGGACACCCTAATGCCATTGCTTCTAACGGTGGGATATTGGTTGGTCCAAAATAGCTGGGCATTACTAGCGCAACCGCATGTTTATATAAATACGTAATTTGTTTGTCTGATACAAAACCCAAAATTTCAACATTATTTTGTAAATCATTCTTAGCTATTTCTTTTTTAATTCTTCGAAGTGAATTTTTTTCTGAACCAACTAATACCAAATGAATATCTTGTCCATTATCTATTAATATTTTAAGTGCTTTAATAAGATTCAAATGATTTTTGTGTTCCCAAAATTGAGCCGGATAAAAAATATATTTCAAAGGAGTTTCAATATACTCTTCTTCATCTTTCTGAATATGTCTTGGTACAACGAATGGTAATACTTTAACTTCAGGGAAATGTCGTTTTGTATGATATGATTCTATAAATTGTTTCTTTCCAAGTTTGGAATCTACTAAAACAACATCCGATAATCTTGCTACGGATTTAAATAATATTTCTCTTGATTCGTATGTACTTTTTAACTCCTGAAAATCAGGTTCATACCTATGCATCAAATCATGAACTGGTCGAATTAACTTACAAAGATATCGTGGCAAAAATGTACCCTGTTGTCCACAAATTAATAACGATATCCTGTATTTCCAGACAATTTTCCCTATTGGATCATTCCTCATATTTTGATATAAGCATAGATATGAAAATCTTGTTTGTAACCTCATCGCTTTCTCTGAATAAAATTTCAATTTTTCATGAACATAATAAACCTTATTGTATTTACACCAATTATCCCAAAATCGAGTACAGCTTATCGCTAATAGATTGTAATACTTTCCATTATATTTTAACAAACTTTCTGCAATAAGCATAAGATATTGGTGTTCTCCGCCCGTCTGCGGTTCACTCGTTAATAATATTGCTATATTTTTCATTTTATATCCATTCCTTTCGCACTGCTCAAGGCTCGAAAAACTATCTACACATTATTTTTTACTTTCATCTACTCCAATTTCATAATAAGCCCGTGCGAAATACAGAATCCTATTTTTGATACACCGTTTGCTCATGTAGGCACCGCAAAGTTCTTATTCCATTGTTTTTATTTACTAATACTCTCTGTATTTCACGATTGCCAATATTTATTTATCGTCAGACCATATACTCATATATTATCCGCATATGAAGTTTTTCAATGAAAAGTATTGATTACTTCACTACAATACTACTTCGCCTTTGCAATAAAATAGCTTGTCCAGGAGTTATAATCTGTTTCTTCTAAAGTATTGCAATCAATATTCGCCATTAGTTCAAAACCTGCCTGTTGTAAAAGTATTTCTAATTCTGGTCTAAAAAAATATCTCATACTATGAACTTCTTTAATTGTTTTTGTTATATTTGTTTTTTTATCTATTATCAAAACCTCATAATTAACATCAACTATATTTCGTTCATCATACATAACCGGCCTTGCAATTCTAACTAATCGGTATTGATCGTCCTCCACTTCTTTTACTCTTACTACCGGCGGATCTGTTAACACACCAGGTCCATACCATAAATCAAACAAAAACAACTTATCCCTTCCTATATTGTCAAGCCCTAAATCATTGATTTTACGGGCTTTTCTTTAAATAGTCACCTCGATAAACAGAGCCAAAAGTGATAAACAGTCATTGTATCCTGTACTGAATAGCTAAATTGGGGTATAGTTTTAAAAGCATCCTCTTTGTTTGCTTTATAAAGGCTATAAATCCTCTGTTTAGCTATGATGACCTTCCGTGTCTAAAGGGATCGTGTCCCAACTTCCTTCGTCCCACCTGTTCATACACCGAGTGCCAGCTAAGCTTTCAAACAGGGTCATGCCCTACGGAGAGAACTACTGCCAGCTACAGCTCTTGTTTGTCATTTTGATTTTTACTGACCATACCATTCCACAAGGGTCTGATTATCAGTGGACGCTATCCCTTGCTTCCCATGTTGGTCTTGTTACTGATGCAGTACCTTACATACTCCATCGTTATCGGGTTTCTTTCCAGAACCCTGCTCGATTTCAGATTTCTCTGGAACCCAGCAAGGGTCTGGATTTCATTTCTTTGTCTTGCTTCTTACGCTACTAACGCTTCTTCCTTTATAGGGTGCTTTATGTCCTTTAACATCTTTTGCGGATCATAGACAACTCCCTTGGTCAGTATCGTGTAAATCACTCGAAGCAGTTTGCAGGCAATTACAATCAGCGACTGCATCTTTTTCAGCGGATTATCCGGTCTAGTCGTGTAGTAGACATGGAGTTCTTTGAACTCCTCCGAATGTACAACTGCCGATTTAGCTGCCTGGAATAACCAGTATCGAAGTCTCTTGCGTCCTCTGTGACTGATTTTGGTTTCTCCCTTATGCTTTCCGGAACTGCAGGCTACAAGCCCTAATCCACTTAGTTTCTGTATTTCCTTGACATCATCAAATCTTGATACATCACCCATTTCTGCAAGTATTCCGGTTAATACTCGTTCGCCAATCCCGGATATTTCAAGGATATTTTGTGCATGTGGTATTTCCATGCATCTCTGGCTTAGTTGCAATTCAACTTCTGCAATCTGTGTGTCCAATTCCGTGATTTTTTCGGCGAACCACTTTACAGCCTGCCTGCTTGCATCTGTTCCATCCTTCATTCCCACGCTTTCTCTCGCATACTTCAGTATTTCATCCGCTTTGCTATACCCGCGACCTCTGAGCTTTGCATCGTGCCAGATTTGTCTTATTCCATCTGCTCCAAGCGAAATCAGGCTCTCTGGAAATGGTGCTGCTTTTAATAATTCCAGACAAAAAGCTCCATCTACTTTCCCAAGTGCGTCCTTATACTCTGGAAAATAAATCTTCATTTCTCTATGCAGCCGATTGAGGTTACGAATCCGATCCTCACACAACTGGTCACGAAACATGGATAACCGTCTAAGGTCTGCATAAAGTCCTTCCGGAAGATACGGCATTCCGAAGTTTCCATCCTTAACAAGGTTTGCGATAAGTTTTGGATCCTTCCTGTCGTCCTTCAGCTGACTGTTATCTTCGATTTCTTTGGTCTGCTTCACAGCATACGGATTAACCTGAACAATACTAATTCCATTTGAGATCATCCATGTGGCAATGTCAAACCAGTAATGCCCTGTCGGCTCTAGGCCCATTACTATCTGATTTTTATTATGTGTAGCAGCAAGTTTCACTGCCCACTCCATTACACTCTGAAATCCTTCTAAACTGTTGCTGAATGAAAATGCGGACTTACTGAGTTCTCTGCCTCTAGAATCAATCGCTCTCGCAAAGTGAGTCTCACTGCCTATATCGCATCCAATTATAAGCATGTCGTCACTGATGAAGGAGAGCTTTTCGTTCTTGTCAAACTTTCCTTTGGTTTCCAACTCATGCCAAATTGAAGCTTTGAGATTGTTTCTTATTACTTCAGCTCTTGCCATTAATTCCTGCTGTTCAAAAATATTTACCGTTGTTGCTTGATTTCTTCTCTGTTTGCCTTTAAAATTCATTTTAGATACCTCTCGTATTTTGGATTTTTACCAACTGGCAGGTCAGTAACAATCTAAATTTACTTTAGGTATTTTTTTCTGTCAATCTCTTAACCTATTTAAAGTATACAGGAAGCTTCCATTACAATTGACAAATATTGATGCTCTCCACCTGATTCAGGAATACTTGACAACAAAACAGCTATATTTTTCAAATTTTTTCCTCCAATATTATTTTGCTTTTGCAATAAAATAACTTGTCCATGAATTAAAAGTTGTCTGCTGTAAAGAATTACAATCCAAATTAGTTACTAATTCAAATCCGGCCTGTTGTAAAAACATTTCTAATTCCGGTTTAAAAAAGTATCTCATACTATGAACTTCATTTATTGTTTTTGTAACATTTGTTTTTTTATCAATTACAAGAACCTCATAGCAAACATCAACGACGTTTCGTTTATCATACATAACAGGTCTTGCAACTCTTACTAATCGATACTGTTCATCTTCTGTTTCCTTAACTCGAACAACAGGCGGATCAGTTAATACACCTGGTCCATACCACGAATCAAACAAGAACAGACCGCCTTTTTCTAATGACTTTCTTGCTGATTGAAAAGCGGACAGTATATCTTTATTCGTGTTTTGATAACTCATTACATGAAATAATGAAATAACTGCATCATATTTCTTTACAGGTTCATAAGTTCTGATATCAGCTACTGAAAAATCAATTTGATTACTTTCTGTTTTGCAGTTATGTTTTGCCACATTGATCATACTCTCACTTAGATCTATTCCTGTACATGAATATCCTAATTTTGATAACTCAATATCATGTCGTCCTGTTCCGCATCCATAATTGATGACTGTATGAACATTAGACCCATACCTTTTTATTAGTTCATCAATTTGTGCTGCTTCCATAGCATAATCTTTGTCCTTATAAAAAGCATTATAATAATATGCGTAATCTTGAAATGTTTCCATATTTTCCTCTTTTACTTATACATTATCTGATTTTCATCCACTCCCAGAAACCGCTTCTTATCCTGATCTCCAGAATATGGTCCCTGTTTTACTTCAATCATTTCCACTTCATCAATAACTTTAAATCCATGCCCACCAGACACTAGCAAAATAATATCTCCTGCATATAGATTTCTGCTTTCCAAATAGTCTTCATATTCATCATAAAAATCAACACGTAAAATTCCTTTTTTTATGATCAATACTTCCTGTGTTAACACTACATTTCTATGTACAAGATTATGCACGTGAGCATCTATAATCTTTCCTGTTGGATGATGCATATAAGCAACCTGTTGTGAATACTCACTGGGTGTGATAAAATCAACACCCTCACATTGATAATCATTACGAATGATCATCGCCAGTAATCTATTCTTCTTTTTTACTTCTTCAACCTGTCCCATCATTACTCCCCCCTTATCACATTAGCTAGTAAAGTATTTTCATTACCTTAATTACACTTTTAACAACCTGACTCATCTGCTCCTTGTTCAAAGCAAGTCCGCTCGGAATATAGAATCCTTTTCTTGCTAAATACTCAGCATTCTGATATTTCTCTCCTGCAAACAATCCTTTCTTTTGATACACAGGTTGTTCATGCATACACCAAAAAAATGTTCTTGCACCAACCCCTTCATTTGCTAATAATTTCTGCATCTGGCGGTTATCAATGTTTATGTCCTCATCTAACACCAAACCATATACCCAATATATATTATCTGCATATGATGTTTTTTCAACAGGAAGCCTTAATCCCTTTACTCCTCGTAATTCCTCTGTATAAAATTTTCCCATATTACGTTTGATTTCAATGAATTCTTCCAGTCTTTCCAACTGTGCAAGTCCTACTGCAGCCTGCATATTTGTAAAACGATAATTATCACTTATTTCATCATGCACATATCTTATATCTTTTCTAAAGCAAAGATTCCGAATTAAACGACATCTCTCTGCCAGTTGTTCATCATCTGTCATAACCATACCACCTTCACCAGTAGTGATATGTTTATTAGCATAAAAGCTAAAAGTACTGATATCTCCAAAACTTCCACATGGTTTACCATTATATGTTTGCCCGTGCATTTCTGCAGCATCTTCAATGACCTTTAAATTGTATTTTTTTGCCAACTGCAATACTTTATCTACTTGTACAGGCAATCCATAAATATGTACCATCATAATTGCTTTGGTCTTATCTGTAATCTTTGCCTCAATATCGTCAACAAGCATATTCCAGTCATTCATGTCACTATCAACTAAAACCGGAGTTGCACCAAGTTTTGTAACAGCCATTGCACACGAAATAATAGTAAAGGCGGGCATAATAACCTCATCACCTTCTCCTATATCTAAAGCCTGACATGCAATTTCTAATGCTGCTGTTCCATTCGAAACAGCGATTCCATATTTTCGATTAACAGAAGCACTCATTTTTTGTTCAAACTCTTTCACAAATGGCCCTTCTGAGGAAATCCACCCTGTATCAATACATTCACAAAGATATTTTTTTTCGTTCCCATTAAGCAATGGTTCATTTACTGGTATAAATTCCATATTTGTCCTATTATCCTTTTATTTTTTATAATTTTTTGTTGGCGTATCGTTTTAATAAATATTCATTTATTACACATTTCACCCTGCATCTGTATTTCTTAATGAAATATTCTATTCCATAAAATATGCTATAGCCTTTCTTTATTGCTATACACTGATGCAGAAGATAATCATAGTGCTGCTCCAATTTTTTATAACCTGCGTATTTAACTATTTGATGTTTGAATTTATTTATTATATATCTATAACCCTTTAATGCTTTTTGGTTATCTTTAGAAATTGTTGTTCCCGCATGAAGATGATAAATAAAAAGAGGTTCTTTTATGTGAACAAATTCATTATTCATAGACAATCTTATAGATGTATCCCACTCTTGATACGCAACGACATTTTCATCTAATAATCCTATCTGAAGTAAAGATTTCTTAGATACCAATAGTCCTTGAAACATTGGAAAAGGATTCATCAATAACTGCTTATAAACGTTTCCATTAGCATCTGGAAGTCTCCATCTTCTTTTTTTCTTGTTAGTTTCATTAAGTATATAGCAATCTGCATATAAAACTTTATCAAAGTCATCATTTATATATTTATAATAAGTTTCTATACAATTCGGTAACCATTCATCATCCGAATCTAAAAAGGCAATATAATCTCCTGTCGAATTTAATATACCTAAATTTCTTGCAGCCTGCGCTCCACGGTGATTTTGTTTAATTACTTTTATTTTATTACAATTAATAGCTTTAATAATCTTTAATGTATTATCATTTGATCCATCATCAACAATTACAATTTCCTCAACAGGTATCGTTTGATTTAAAATTGAATTTATACATCGTTCAATTGTTAATTGCCGATTATATGTCGGTACTACTACAGATATCTTCTTCATACACTCTATCCCTTTAACCTAAATAAAAAATCCTCAATGTCAACATACATACTCTCTCTGACAAACCCCATATATTCATATTTAAATCGTTTCATAATCTGGTCATGTACCTCTGCGGCTTTTTCCTCTGTTTTTATATAAATTTGTTCAACAAAATCTGTTTTCAAATTGATCTTGATAATATAATTTGTTCTTGACGGTAAACAATATACATTATCATCCACTAGCACATACCCATAAACCCAAGGCCGCATATCTCCCAAACAGTCAATGACAAGCGGTTGCTTCAAATTACCAGTCACTATTTGATATGTATTATTTTTTTCATCATAGTGTGCAATATTTATGCTTCTTGTTGGTAATAAATATTTTTTTCCTTTCCAGATTGCCATTTTCATAAAAGGTACTCTTTCATTGTTCAAATCAATATCATCAATACTATATTTTGCAATTTTTTCTTCATTACGATCATATATTACTAAATAGCGATCTCTTTCTGAAAGCATATACCATTTATCTCTATCACAATCCAAAGAGTAAATATTCATATCGCATTTTAAATCGATAATATTGATTTGATCTAGTTCAATATCTATATCCATTATTGAAGAAGTATTACGAATAGGAGCATAAATATGTTTTCCACAGCAAGTTGCATGATTTATCTCAACATTCCCAAATCTATTTCTAATTTTGGCAAATGCGTCATCTGTCCACGATAACTTTTTAAATTTTTTATGGCCATAATCAAATACAAATATTGCTGTATCAAGAAGCATTGATATAAAATATATGTTCTGGTCTATTATTACTGTTTCTGCAGTTTCTCTTTCATTAAAAATATGAGTATACTCACACTCTATATGTTCATATTTCTCTTCGTCAATATAATATATATCAATGAATAATCCTCTTCTCGGGATAAAAAAAAGTGCATTATCCACATTAATCACAGATTTATGCAAGTATGTGATCAATGCGCTACTTCCTTCAAAAAAGCCTTTATGTTTACCTATTCCACTATGAATATCTATTTCATAAAGACTATTATACAAATTACAAGATGCCCATATTGTATTTTCATTTATAAAAGCTGCATCAAATGTAATCATATTAGTTGCAAGCTCGGTGAATTCATTCAAAACTTTTCCCATGTTTATTCCTTTATGTATTTTTTTATAATATATTCATAACTTGTTTTTGGCAAAAAATTATGTAATAATTCATAATTTTTTTCTTGTATACCTTTTCTTACTTGAGTTGCTGAAATTACATCTTTACCTCTCATAAGTCTGGGTATTTCAATTAATTCTATACCATATTCAGGTAATATTTTCTTTAATGCTGAATTATATTGGTTGGTTACATTATCTGTTGGTTCTGTACCAACAAAACGCGTAGAAATATGCAAATTTGGTGCTATATATTTTCCAAATATTTCTATATCATCGGTTACATCAATATTTATATTCTGATTATTTTCTTTTAAAAAATATTCAGGGAAAGTATATGTTGAAATAATGAATTGTCCACTAGGAACAACATGAACATTTTTTAAATCTTGTGTTCCTAAACGAACCATCTCTATCCTATCTACATATTTTATAAAAGATTTATCCTCTTCTAACACAAACAATAGTAATCTATCCACATATTTTAAAGCTTCTTCCACTAAAAACCTGTGTCCATATGTAAATGGATTACTATTCATTACAATAGATCCAACCTTTTCATGACGCATTATCTCATAGGGAAGTATTTCCTTTATTTTTTTCACATATAAATTTATATTATTTTCTTCACACTTATAGTTTATTTTTTTATTCTTTGCCGGGAAGTCATTAATTTCCACTATCTCTTTCTCTACATGCTCATATATAAATTTAGCAATAAACCGATAACCACTGGCTGTCATATGTCCTGGAATATCGTAAAAAGTATCTCCCTCCTTCAAATGATCATGAAATGCCTTTGTTGTATCTATACATCTTACCGGTATTGCTTTCAATTCATTTAGAAACGGCAAAAAAGACATATATATAATGACTATATCGTTTTCACCTATCAATTCATCCTGTATATCCAAATCTAAATTATTTAAAATATATTGATCTTCCGCACCCCATAAACCATGATTTATTACCTTGTAATTTTTTCCGTTTTCATTACACAACTTTTGCAAAGCTGAAGGCATTGTGTCTTTATCTTCAACAGCATATCCAAATGCTCCACATCTTCCATATATATGTATTTTGGGAACTAAACCATCGGGTTGCCCAATTGTCACCCTATTACCACCTATTATATTTATATATTTTGACATAGTATCCACATGTCTATATCGTCCACTCTCTTTAATGATCGGCGATATTTTTGTCAGCTGTTGAATATACTTTGGATCATACTGGCTCTTAAATATATCTTTTAATTCATCCTTATAATCATTTATGTTTTCAACCATAGTAGTAAACGAGCATGAATTATTCATTCTATTAATCTGTTTTTGTGTATATTCTTTTTTTTCTAAAATATCTGGTCTATTAAAATAGAAACATTTGATATTATCGCTTATCATTTTTCTAAATGTAAACAGGTATTTTCTTATGTCTTTTTTTCCATTACATCCTGTAAACCGTCTTATTTCATAACATAGCTTATGATTCTCATCAAAAATGGGAATTCTGTTTATTTTATCATTTTGGGAAAAAATGCTATCTATGTCTTGTATACAATTTTCATTTAAAATCACATATTTAAATACCTTATTAACAGCTAATTCTGCACGATAATTATTTTTAATATATTCTCCACATGTAATAATTCCATTTATATGTTCTTCTTCATCTTGTATATATACTACTTCTTGCGTATCATTTTTAAATATTTCGTCAATATCATAATGTTCTTGCTTTTTTATTATTGTAAGTTTGTCAGCAGTTATAACATCTCCATATTTTAAAAATAAGTCACTGATAAAACTGAATTTGTATTTAGTGAATAATTGTACAAATGAATCATAACTACTACTAAGTATTGGAGGATTGGTCATATGTCTGCAACTTTCTAATGCATTATCTTCTTTTGCAATTTCAATATACAAATCATCATGAGCCCATTTTAAAAGTTTGTCCCCTTTTTCCGTATTAACTGAAACAAGAGAAATTCCTTGATCATTTGAATATTGAGCTAAACTACCCTCATATTGCCAATAATCAGCCAATGTTAAATCTGCAATTCTTTTTTTTGATGCAAACCTACATTCAGCGCACCCCTTCTGCATATTTATACCTTTTAAATATAATAAATGTACAGGATGCTCAGTGCTCAAACAGCTTTGATACTTTCCACTTTTATAATATTCAGTAATCAGGTTTTCTTTCCAGCCTATCCTTTTATCTCTAAAATTAATACTTATTAATTCATCGGTCAAATCTTCCTCTTTTTCTTTTATATATTTTAAAAATACCCTATTATCAGGTGCTCCATGACATACTACTTCACATGTAAATAAATTTGTATAATCTTTACCCAATACATTGTAAAGTGCTGCTATTTGACATCCGACTCCTGAAAATAAAACTATTTTTCCTGCTTCTAAATCTCTTTTTGCCAAATAAAATGTGTCATTCACCTTACTCATTAAATATTTGGATTTACGTAATAATTCTATATCATCAATTGTATCTACCCTTATATGTTCAACTCGTTTTGAATCTTTAAAAGCTGCTCCATAAACTACACCGCCCATATAGATTATTTTACTAGCCACTTCATAAAAAACGCCTCCTGAAGATGATCGCTCAATATTATTAATATCTTTTGAACACGAAGCCACATAATATGGATATTTCAACTATTTTCACCTCATTATAATTCATTTAAAATATCAAAACAGTTATTTTTTTGTATTTCTGACAATTTTTTATTTATCAAAATTTGATTTTGCGTTAAATTATTATCAATATCATCTATTGCTTCTAAAACTTCATTTATAACCAGTTCATCTCTTATATCAAAATTATATTTACTCTGTTCAAACATTTTTAATAATTCTAAATATTTTTCTGCCCACCCAATAGCAATAACAGGGACAGCTAATCTATAGGCATGAATAATAGAATGATATCTAGATGCGATTATAAAATCAAACTTATCTATAATATTGCAATACTCAAAGCAATCCAACTCTTTAGATATTATTTCAACATCAGATTTGTTTTGTATATTATTTACAATATCGTCACAACATTTTTTATCTTTATCAAATAAAAGAATATATACTATCTTCCCTTTTTCCCGTAATTTTTTAATAATATGCTTATACATATTAATCATTTTTTCAGGACTCATAAATTCATAATTGTTAATATTGGGAATTATAGCCACAGCATTTTCCTTTATGTCTGGTATTTCATCAACAATATTTTTCATATAAACATTTTGTTTATTTAATAATCTATTTTGTAAAACTAAATCCGGTGATAATTCCACATTTTTTAGATCATATTTTTGTTTCAGCAACTCATATCCTTCTTTTTCCCGTGCAAAGATTACTTTTGCATTAGATAGCAGCATTCTTAATTCAGCTTGTAAATAAGGATTAAAATCAAAAGGGCCAAAAGACTGAGGCATAATACACATAGGTAAGTTATAGGTATATGATATTTTTAGCATTTTTATATACATATCTACATTCCATTGCCATTTAGGAAATGATGCCAATGCATATCCACTTATGTCAATAATTCCGTCTAAATTTGCTTCCACATCTGAAAGACTGGAAACCTTTGCATCCCCATCTAGTAAAAAAAGAAAATTATATCTATCTGTTATATTTTTTGAATAGTATTTTTCATTATCTAATGGATAATACCATATTATAGCATTCTCATACCGTTTTCTAATTTCATCGACTGTAATAAACAACATCGACTGTGCTCCTTTATTATTAAATTGAGCACCAGTAATTAGGAACTGCTTATTTGTTATAGAAACGCTTATTTGTTTTAATTCATTATGTTGTTGCCGTATTTTTTCAAGGCATAGCTTAATTATAATATTTAGAGAAAATATTTTTTTCCTTTCATATCCATTTTGTAATAGTTCATCTAATATTTCTTTATAGCAATTTACCGGTGTTACTATCATAACTATATTACTATTGTCTATTTTTTTTGTAGGTAATACCGTGTAACTATTATTGTTTATCTGAATTTTCTTTTCATCCTTTACCGCCGAATCATACAATCCACATATATGAATTTTGTTATTGATATTTCCAAGCAAAATTCTACCCATTTCTCCTATACCAAAAATATTGACATTTTTGATCCCAATAGATTCAAGTGCATCCCCTAAACTAAATCCATAACTTTGCAGTAAAGCAATATTTCTGTATAATTCAAATACGTAATCACTCATACCATTTCCCCAATCTTCCTACCATTCAACCCATGTAAATAATTTTACAGCTTTATGTAAAAAAATAGGATTTGAAATTACCTCTTTTAATTCCTCTTTCATATTACCTTTTTTATCAAACATTGATAATTCTAAGAATTCTTTTTCAGTCCACCCGCTGCGCCGCATAAGCGGGCTAAATTTGATTTCATCTGCTTCCCATTTTAAACACTGATCAACAAATTTAGGCATTTCTAGATAATTATCTTTTTGAACAACAAAATTGAAACACAATTTTTTAATTTTTCCTTCTCGTTTTTTTTGAGCCAGAAAATCCATATTTGACTGTAATTTATTATAATCTGTTCCACATCTTAAATATTCATCAGTTTCTTTACATCCACCATCAATTGATATAAACACAGATATTTTTTTATATTTTGCTTCTATTTTATTCCAATTTTCTTTTGTAAATAACACTCCGTTCGATAAGATTCCTACTTCATCTATATTGTATGTCATATCTGAAAACAAAACCTTTTGATATTCTTTGCTTGCGAAAACCTCTCCATCGCCAGCCATTTTTAATTTCTTTATATAAGGCAAGAGATCAATTACTTTATCTGTTATATTAGATACTGTTTTTTTCTCTGGTTCAGGTAAAATATATACATTATCTCTACATGATCTACAATGCAAATTGCAAGTTGCATCATATGCAAGCATAATATTTTGAGGATATCCCTGATACTTGATATACAATCTATTTTCGTTCAAATCATCTATTCTCTTTTTTGCTTCTTTTTCTAAATCATATACCTCTTTCTGAAAACTATAATGTAATTCATTTATATCTATTTCGGGATATTCTGATAAATAACTACATTTTTTCCTGTTGCAAAATGTATATGTACCATTAAGAACAGACAATCTAAATACTTGCAAGCTTTTTGATAACCATACATTTTTAAAGTTACTGTTAAGAATATTTTCATCTTGGCTATCTACATTTGCTCCTGCACAAATCCAAACCACTCCATTCTTTCCGATATAAGCATCTTCAAATGCTTTTGGACAAACAAAATTAGTCTTTGAAATATCATGAATGGTCTGATACAGCATTAAAGAAACTTTATTGCCTAACTTTCTAAAATCAACAAAATCAATATTTTCTATATATCCTCTTTCTATCAAAAACTCTTTTATCTCTTGATAATATTTTGAAGTTGCTATAACAAAAAAAACATTCTTTTCATTAACCACATCTTCCGGCGAATACACAGTTTTTCCAAAAAAAGTCTTTTTATGTTTATTTATATCTCTATCAACCACTCCACAAATACTGATTTGTGGATTTTTTTCCACAAAATTATGAAAGAATGAATGGCTGTCGTCACCTGTTCCCCATATAAACACGGATCTTTCCATGCTAATCTTATATATAGGGAAATCAACTTTATACAATAAATCGTCAGCTAAAAAAAAATGTTTTTCTTTTTTTAACCCTATTCTATCCAGGAAAAAAAGTGTATCATTCACATCAAATTGACAAATAATCAAAATTGCTTTTTCTTCCAACAATTTTAATTTTATATCGTATATTTCATTTTCAAGATTTTCTATTATTCCAAGAATATTCATTTTGTCAAATATAAAAGTAAAATCACTAATATATTTTTTATTTCCATATAAATAAATATTGGTATCATATAAATCTAAATTCTCGTACATTTAATATATTTATTTGAATGTTAAAAATCACTAACATTCTTTTTCCTTTCCACAAAATCTAAATTAAAACATTTTTATGAACATTTCATTTATTGTAGATTTTCTTTATATACCTGTATCTACAAAGGTTTGGAGAAGATGACTGTTCCTCCATTATCGTTGCTTATGCAATACCCCACTTTATTTTCTTTTGAGAACTCAATAACTGCATCTCTCACTCCGGCCAACCCCTCATGTCTTCCATCATGAACCATAATATAACCTCCCGCATTCATTCTGGGCCAAAAAAATTTTAAACCAGCTAATATTGGCTTATACAAATCTGTATCTAAATGAACAAACGCAAACTTCTCATTCTCTAATCCCGTTGTAGTTTCTGGAAACCATCCTTTTCTTATTATGCAATTAGCTCTATATCCTATGTTTTCTAAGACAAATTCAACCGACGTATCATGGCACAAACCCTGCAAGGGCATATGGTTTACTAATGTATCCTTATCGCAATTATCTCTTTCATCAAACCCTTCAAAAGTATCAAACAGGTAAAATCTTCTATCTGGCATAAAACGGCTTATCCAATTAGCAAATTTTCCTTGATATACGCCACATTCTGCAATACTACCTTTTACATTATTTCTATATATTTCTCTACTTATTATTTCTAACTGATTAATTCTATTTATATCTGGTTGATTAATTTCTATAAATTCTTTATAATATACATTTTTATTCCAAAACATCGAAGTTGAAAAGACATCGATAAACTGGTCTATCTTTACATACTGCATTAGTTGGAAACGTATTTCCGAATAGCTCTCCTCGTTATCATTTACCAGTAAAATAACTGTATCATTTAATGATACTTCACCTAGTTTTGCAACAGGATAGACATCCTCTCTTATTTGAGATAATCTATTGTCTATTAAATACTGTTCTTTAATATTATATCTTTCATTTAAAATATTTTTAGTCAGCATCCCAAGTTCACCAAATGGATAAATAATAAATTTATCTCTTCCTGCTAAAATATTGCTTTCAATAACTTCACATATTTTTTTATACTTATTCACTTAATTTCTCCTTATCAACAATATGTCTGTATTCTGTATCATCACCGTTTTCCCTGTCTGTTGATACACTGGCACCAAACTACTCATGTCACCATAATATGCATCACTCAATACCACAGCTCTTTCCACATCACTTGTATCATCATAGATTCCCCAGCCTTCTTCCTTATACCACTTCACAAGCTTTTCATATTCTATCCAAAGCTGTGGTCTCATGGAAGATACGGTACTTTTTATCAGCGGATGTGGTCTCCACAGCAATGCTACTTCATCCTTATTTTCCTTAAAGATTCTAAATACATCCTTCATCTTCTCCAGCATTTTTTCATTATTCTCCAACAATGCTGCAATACTGGTATTATAAAAGATAATCTTCTTCCAACTTCCATCCAGTTTCTGTATAATCTTTAACCACTCTTTGGGTATTTCCAAATCTTCCTTCTTTATATTTAATACCTTATCAATCTTTGGAGATCCCAACCCAAGAAATTTTTCTTCCAGATATTTTCTATCTAAATGATTTCCCTGCAGTCCATTTGCCTGTGCCGCTTTCAGATATTCATTTACATAGATCTGTTTCATTTTTTCAGACTGCACAATTACCTTATCTGCATTGATAACTCCGGGAGTCCAAATAAAATGTTTCATATTGTCGATAGTTCTTTGATCATCCGGTTCAATTTCCTGTAATACAAAATACGGTATATACACCAGCTTTTCCGTATACTTTTTCAAATTATTGCTAAAATATCTTGGATGCACGCAAGTTACCAGATTCCAATCATCATAGGGGTTATGGATATAAATAACATCCGGTTTTCTTTCCTCGAAGTTATACTTCTGCCAGTCTGTTACCTCAATATTCTTCGGATATTCATTACCTTCGTAATGCATTTGTCCAAGGCTTCTATCCGGGTTTCTGTCATAATATGGAATCGGTACGCAATAAGCATCACATTCCGGGTCTTCTTTAGCTGCCAGATAGACACTTTCCAGGGAATCCCACATGGATGCTTTATATGGGAAGAAAGCGACTTCCTTACGAACAGGAATGTCGTTCTTTACACTGTTTTCAATTCGAAGGAGCTGTTTCTTTAGATTCTTGTAGATTTTATTGGCATTGCTGTCTGTGTTATTCTGCAATGCTTCATAGATTTGATAAACGAGGTCGCAATAATCCTGTATATAGGGAATGGTAATGCAATCTTCTTTTTCCATTGTCTCAATAGCATTCCCTATGCTGACTGCGCACTCCTGGCATTGTGCCAGCAGATCCTGTGCAGATACGGTATTGTTTCTGTCGATATGATTCTTGATTTCCTCATGTGCTTCATGAAGTGTCTGGATCATGTCCAGAATGTCTTTTTTCTGTGCCTTCCTCATATATATCCCCTTAATTGTACATTCCTTGTATTTCTTCTCTTTACGTGACCAAAGCCACATAAAGCAAGAAACTGTCTTTTCACATGTGGTTCTTTTTCACATAAAAAGAAGTGGCACTTTTATCCACTTCCTTAGATACACTGTTGCTATTATGCTATCCTGATCAATAGCTGCTGCCTACATATAAAGTCACTCTGTATTCCTTCATACTCCCCAGTATATCTTTGGAATAATCCTTTTACTTATAATCATTCTAGCACATTATTATGTAAATTGCGATAGAATTTTGAATTTTTCTGAATTTTTATACTGGAGCACGTTCATGAAGAAATTTATTTACAGGTATATTGTTCTATCACACATTCATGTTTCTTTTGTTTTTTATCGTAATTAATTCCCACTAACAATATTTCTCCTGCATAATGTACAAGTTTACCTGCGTAGTCTTTTTCCTTAATTTGAGATATTGCGCCTCTTGCTGATTTATCCCATTTTAATTCAACTACCAATGCAGGCTTATCTATTTCCTTATTGGGTATAAATACTAAATCTGCAAATCCTTTTCCACTTGGTAATTCTCTAATTATCGTGTAATACTCTCTTGCGCTATAATACGCTATGCTGATAACACAACTCAGAGCATTCTCATCATTATATTCTAATATAGACGTATTATCTGTATGAACCTCATCTAATATTCTGGATACAACATCTGTATCCATTGACAATGTTGCCTGTAGCAATTCATTAGATGTATTTAAAGCCCTTATTACCTCCGTCCATTTAGTCTGCGTCACGGCTCTTTTAAATTCTCTTCTTACTTCTTCATTTGGAATTGATACTGTTTCCGTTTCTGCATCATATGCCAGATAGCCGAGATGCACAAGTAAAGTCAATACATCATCTTTATTTTCCATACTTGTCATATCATTTTGAAATGTACCGGCTTCAAGAGGACAACTTTGCCCTGCCAGAAGTTTGATTACAGCATCTTTTAATCCGTCAAAATTACCTGTAATATATCCCTTCAGTGATTCATAGGTTTCTGTTGATGTCCAATAGCTTCCATAATCTTGTCTGTACATAGCCTCCACCACAGATTTAGGGCTGTAGATATGTCCTGCTTTTCTTAGCTTGTAACCATCATACCATCTTCTTGCTTCTTCATAGTCCATAGAATACCTTTGGCATAACCCTTTAACTTCATCTTCTGTAAATCCCATATAAGGCGCCATAATGCTTGGATCCACCATGGTATATTCATTAAAATTATTCAAGGCTGACTGTGTACCATATTTTTTGATAGGCAGAATTCCAGTCATGTAAGCAAGCGCAATTGTTTCTTCTGCCAGTACTCCTTTGAATAGGCTTCTCAATAGACTAATGTAAGTCTCCTGTAATTGCTCATTCTTTTTTTCTTCCCGAAATACACAGTCCCACTCATCTATAATAATAATAAATTTTCTTTTCGTTGCATGAAAAATGTCAGAAAGTGCTATTGCCAGAGAATGTTCCTTATCTTTTATATACTCTGGATAGCTCTCCTTTAATTCATGGATTACTTCATCCTGAATAAACTCTATCAGCGGCACTTTATTTTCAGATACACTGTACATCCATTGTATGTCTAATCTGATTACATCATATTGATTCATATATTTAGCAAAAGAAGGCTGCTTGCTAATGGACAAATTTTTAAAAAGATCTTTGGAATCACATCCCTTGCTATAATATGCGACCAGCATTTTAGCTGCTATAGATTTTCCGAATCTGCGTGGTCTGCTTACGCATACATATTTACTTTCACTCTCCAATACTCGATTGGTGTAATTTATCATATCAGTCTTATCTATATAGATTTCTGATGAGACTGTCTCTGCAAAGCCTTCATTTCCAGGATTTAGGTATCTGCCCATATTTTTACACTGCCTCTCTTACATATTTAACGTATCTATTTTTATTATAACAGTTTTATATGATATTTTCCATCTTAGTCAACAGAACTTCTTATTCATATTCTGTTCATAATTCTTTTCAGAATTGTTCAAAATATCAACACGATTTAGACACGAAACTCCCCTATACTATAATCATAAGATGCAGCGATGCAAAGGAGGATGTAACAGACATCCACCTTAAATTAAAAAGTGATAATAACATTACTTATAATAACTTTTTCATAATAATGCCAAGTAATCAGAGATTACTTGGCATCCTCCCTTTTTATGGGGATTTTTTTATTTTCTACAATATTTTCAAGCATATAAAAAACCTGACAGAAAGGATTTCTCCCCTCTATCAGGTCTTCTTTTTTCACAGCCTAGCCGTGTATTCTCTCAATTATTCTGCCTTGCCAACAGATCCGAAGAGTTCCATCTTCTCTTTTACTGTAGCCTTGATAGCTTCGAAGCCAGGATTTAAGAGTTTACGAGGATCGAATCCCTTACCTTCTAAGTCCTTACCAGCTTCGATGTACTTACGTGTAGCTTCCTGGAATGCTAACTGGCATTCTGTATTAACGTTAACCTTAGCTACGCCAAGTGTGATAGCTTTCTTAACCATCTCTGCAGGGATACCTGTACCACCATGAAGTACAAGAGGCATAACACCTGTCTTCTGCTGGATTGCATCCAGAGTCTCGAAGCTTAATCCCTTCCAGTTTGCAGGATATTTACCATGGATGTTACCGATACCTGCTGCTAACATATCTACGCCGAGGTCTGCGATCTGCTTACATTCGTTAGGATCTGCACACTCGCCCATACCGATAACGCCGTCTTCTTCACCACCGATAGAACCAACTTCTGCTTCGATGGACATGCCCATTGCATGAGCAACTGCTACTAATTCCTTAGTCTTTGCGATGTTCTCATCGATATCATAGTGAGAACCATCAAACATGATAGATGTGAAACCAGCCTTGATGCACTTGTAGCATCCGTCATAAGTACCATGATCCAGATGTAACGCAACTGGTACTGTGATTCCGAGTGATTTATCCATTGCCTTAACCATAGCGGCAACTGTATCAAAGCCTGTCATGTACTTGCCGGCACCTTCTGATACACCTAAGATTACAGGGCTGTTTAATTCCTGTGCGGTTAACAGAATGGCTTTTGTCCATTCAAGGTTGTTGATGTTGAAATGACCTACTGCATAATGACCTGCTTTTGCTTTTTTAAGCATTTCTGTAGCTGAAACTAACATAATTCCAAACCTCCATTTTCATTACTTGCCATAACTCTCCATAATTCTTTGCAGAATCTGTAGTTACTGCTTGCCTCTTTATCATTGGAACACAATTGTCCCTGACAAAATACATTATAAACCGTTTTCCCTGGGTTGTAAACTAAATTGTTTATTTTTTAACGTTATCTTTTTAACTTAAAAAAAACGCACAAGATACAAATATCCTGTGCGCTTGTAATATATTTCTTTAACTTGCAAATTGGGACCACAGGTACAAATTTGCCGTGTGAAAAACTACCATATATGGTTTTTTCACACTATTCTTTCACAATAATATCCACTGCCTGTTGTTTATTGGACAGCTCTACCTTGGTATGGTTGCCGCCGTATTCCCCATCCAGTGTCCATGCTATCTCTTCATCAGACTCTATGGTAAGGGATGCTGTCTTGAAGCAATACATATAAGCGGTGTCTACTCTCTCACTAATCAATGCCGTCAGGATGGAATTCAGTTCGATAGGATTATTGGGTCGCTTGATCAATGTGACTTCAAAGAGTCCGTCGTTAAGTGCCACATTTCTGCCGGTAATATTCTTGAATCCACCTACAGAATAGGAATTGGTAATCATTCCAAAGATGAAATCGTCCTCAATGACAGTGTCATCATAGCTTACCTTCATATGGTAGGATTTCACATTCTGTAAGTGTTTCATGCCTTCCAGAATGTATGCCATGTGCCCCAGTGCGTTCTTCATTTCCTGCGGTGTTCCATAGGAAACTTCAGTAAACAGGCCAAAGGCAGCAATATATACAAATACATCATGATTAAACACTCCGACATCACAGGCAAATGTATGTCCTGCTGCCACGATATCGGCTGCTTTCTTCATTTGAGATGGAAGTTTCAGGCTGTTTGCAAAATCATTGGTACTTCCTGCAGGAATATATCCTACAGTGGTCTTGAACCCGGATTGCATCATGCCGGTCACTATCTCGTCTAAGGTGCCGTCTCCTCCGCTGCATACAACTAACTGATAGGACTTGTCTCTCTCTCTGGTGACACGTATCGCATCTCCCTGGTTCTGTGTGGTATATACTGTCACCTCGCAGTCAGCCTTGACGAGAGTATCTGTGATCTCCAGCAGATGATTTCTGATCTGCCCTTTACCGGCATGGGGATTCACGATGAAAAGAACTTTCTTAGGCATCCTGTCCACTCAGGAATCTTTCAATATGTGCTACAGCTGCGGATTCATCAGAACCATCTGCAACAACTGTAAGTGTCTCACCGTTATCAAGTCCGAGACTCATCATACCCATGATACTCTTTGCATTTACTTTCTTATCATCCACTTCCACATAGATGGTGCTTTCATACTGGCTGGCTACCTGTACGAATACTGCTACCGGTCTTGCTTCCAGACCATTGTCCAACTGGACTTTCATTGACTTCTGAATCATAATATTCTCCTCCTTTATTTTCGCAATCTGTCTGCCAACTCACCCAGCTTTCTAAGCCTGTGGTTGACTCCTGACTTCCCTACTTTGGGATTCAGATATTCACCTAACTCTTTTAGTGTCGCATCGGGATAATCAAGTCTGACCTCAGCGATTTCCCGCAGCTGGTCGGACAGATTATGAAAACCATAATGTTCCTTGATATACATGATATCTTCTATTTGTTTTGTTGCTGCATTCACAGTTTTAGTAATATTTGCAGCTTCGCAGTTGACTTTTCTATTAATGGAATTGCGCATATCTTTCAGGATCCGCAGATTCTCCAGACTCATGAGTGACTGATGGGCGCCCATGACATTAAGTAATTCTACAATGCCTTCGCTTTCCTTGATATAGACTACCAGGTAGCGCTTTCTCTGTACGACCTTGCCTTCAATATCAAAATCTGCCAAAGCTCCCTGTATCTGCATTGCCTGTTCATCGTTTTCGCATACGAACTCCAGATGATACCCTTTCTCCGGGTTGCTCATGGAGCCAATGCCCAGAAACGCACCTCGTAAAAAGGCACGCTTACAACACAGGCTTTTGATGACCAGAGGATTGACACATAAGCTCTTCTCCTCGTACTTCACCGCCTGCAATATTCTCTGCACAACGTCTTCTTCCGTGTATCGGAACAGATTCACGAAATTGTCCATTTTGCCTTCTATATTAAATGTTTTCTTCAGTAATGTAAAGCCTTTTCTTGCAACATAGGGAGTTTCTTCCTGAATTTCAATATATTTCGCTCCCTTTTCGTCACATTTCACAGCTTTGGTATACTCCAGAATCGCTGCCAGCTCTGCAATATCGCAGTGTCTTGCTTCCGGCAGGAGTCTGACCAGTTCATCTTTCACTTCTCCTGAAAATGACATAGGCTACCTCTTATTTTATATCCCTGTGCCGCAGAGTCAGCCCGTATTCACCCTGATTACTCAGTCTGTTATACAGCTCTATCGCCAGAGTCACACTTCTGTGCTGTCCTCCGGTACAGCCAATAGCTACTACCAGCTGATTCTTGCCCTCTTTCACATAATTGGGAATAAGGAAAGTAATCATATCTGTCAGCTTATCCAGAAACTGATGTGCTTCCTGAAAGCTCATGACATAATCATGGACTTCCTTATCCAGTCCTGTCTTATGTTTCATTTCATCTATATAGAAAGGATTCGGCAGAAACCTTACATCAAATACAAGGTCTGCATCCTGTGGTATTCCATGTTTGAAGCCAAATGAAATCACATTGACCATAAGGCTGTTATATTTCTCATTATTTACAAAGATACGATCCAGCTCCGCCTTTAACTCTCTGGTCAGCAGGTTCGTTGTATCAATGACATAGTCAGCCTGCTCTCTGATGCTGGCAAGCAGGGCTCTCTCCTGGGTAATACCCTTCATCAGATCCCCATCTGTAGACAGAGGATGGATTCGTCTGGTTTCCTTATATCTTTTCAAAAGTACCTGGTCAGAAGCTTCCAGGAACAGTAATTCAAAAGAATACTTGGATTTTCTCAGTCTTGCAACTGCCTGATTCACGTCATCAAATGACTGTGCCGCCCTGACATCCAGTCCTAAAGCAACATTCTGTATTGTAGAATTGGGCATTGTGATCAGTTCCACGAACTTGTCGATCAATGCCACCGGGATATTGTCTGCACAGTAAAACCCGGCATCCTCCAACATTTTCATAGCGGTACTCTTACCGCCTCCACTCATACCAGTCACAATTACAAATCTCATAGCTCCCTAGCCTTTCTGTCAATCTCTTTCGCAAATGATGTCTGTTTGTGTTCCTGTACCGGATCTACTGAAAATCTCCCAGCATAATGACTTCCGGCTCTATCTTTACGCCAAAGCTGCTCCATACTTTAGCCTGTATTTCCTGTATCAATATATAAATATCTGTTGCTGTGGCATTGCCCTTATTTACAACAAAGCCACAATGTTTCTCTGATACCTGTGCGCCACCGCATTGAAAGCCTCGAAGCCCCGCATCCTGTATCAGTTTGGCTGCAAAATATCCTTCCGGTCTTTTAAAGGTAGAACCGGCACTTGGATATTCCAGTGGCTGTTTGTCTTTTCTTCTGGCAGCCAGGTCTTCCATCTTGAGACGTATCTCTTCCTGCTGCCCTTTCTCTAACTTTATGGAAGCTCCCAATACAATATAAGTTTCTTCTTTCAAAAGGCTGTGTCGGTATGCAAAATGCATCTCTTCACAGCTCTTCTCTACAATCTCTCCCTGTGGAGTCATCAGGCGTACAGAAGTAATGACCTGCTTCATTTCACCGTCATATGCGCCCGCATTCATCACAACTGCGCCACCCAGAGTCCCAGGAATCCCCGCAGCGAATTCAAACCCTGTCAGTGACTGTGCAAGAGCAACTCTGGCGATAGCCGCCAATGTTGCTCCAGCCTCACAGTACATAATATGATTATCTTTTATCTCGATATGGTTAAATTCTTTGGCAAGATGCAGAATAATACCGTCATACCCCTTGTCACTTACCAGAAGATTGCTGCCATTACCTAATAAATAGTAAGTCTCTCCTGCGTCATTTAACAGCTGAATCGTACTTTTCAGTTCTTCTTGTGTGGCTATCTCCAGGAACAGCCTTGCCGGTCCACCTACTCGAAATGTTGTATGACGGCTCATCGGCTCCTGTTCCAGTATTCTTTCTGTAGGAAGGTATTGCTTTAATTCTGTTATAATCTCCTGCTTCAAAATCTCACCTGTCATCTTTTATTTTTACAACCTATTATATTACAGTACCAGCTTCGCAGCACCATAGATTCCTGCGTCATTTCCCAGTGTTGCAAGCTTAAACTGCGCATTCATGCATCCATGGAACGCATATTTCTCATAGTATTTTGTGATGTACTGGCATAAGATATCTCCTGCCTTAGATACACCACCACCGATAACGAAGGCTTCCGGGTTGACTACTGCTGCAATGGCAGCCAGTCCTTTGCCAAGGTATTGTCCAAACTGCTCTGCGATCTCACACGCTACTTCATCACCGGCTTTTACTGCATCAAATACAGTCTTGGCACTGACTTCGCCCTGACGGAGTACACTGTCCTTTGTATCTGCTTCCAGTCTTCTCTTCGCCAGTCTTACGATACCTGTTGCTGATGCATACTGTTCCAGACAGCCATGATTGCCACATCCACAGGCATCTCCTTCTTTGTCTTCTATATGAATATGACCGATTTCACCTGCTGCGCCGGTAGCACCTGTCAGAATCTTACCGCCAAGGATAACGCCGCCGCCTACACCGGTTCCAAGTGTAACAAGTACCATGTTCCCGAAGCCTTGTCCACCACCGCGCCACATCTCACCAAGAGCTGCTACATTTGCATCATTACCAGCCTGTACGGCAAGTCCTGTCAGACCACCAAGAATTTCCTTTACATCCATGATGTCCCAGCCAAGGTTAACTGCCTTGAGTACAACGCCTTTATCATTTACAGGTCCTGGTACACCGATACCGATACCTGCTACTTCGTCTTTTGCAATATTCTTCTCTGCCATCTTGTCCAAAACGGATTTGGCTACGTCCGGAAGAATATTCTTACCATTCTCTTCTGTTCTGGTAATGATCTCCCACTTATCCTGCACATTTCCTTCCAGGTCAAAAAGACCAAGCTTTACAGTTGTGCCTCCTACATCGACACCGAAACAATACTTACTCATTACTCCTCATCCTCTTCTCTTTTTCTTGTTAATGAATTCTGTACACGCTGATACAGCTCCTGTGCTGCATTATAGCCCATCTTCTTCTGTCTGTGGTTGACCGCTGCGCACTCGCAGATGATTGCCAGGCTTCGTCCGGGTCTGATTGGAATATTATGGCATACTACTTTATTACCAAGATATTCCGTATAATTCTCTTCCAGACCAAGTCTGTCGTATTTCTTCTCTTTATCCCAATCTTCCAGACGGATAACAAGGCTGATATTGGTCGTATCCATAACGCTGGATACACCGAACAATGCCTTGACATCTATAATACCGATACCTCTCAGCTCAATAAAATGCTTCGTGATATCAGGTGCTGTACCTACCAGAGTATCATCACTGACTTTGCGGATTTCTACCACGTCATCAGATACAAGTCTGTGCCCTCTCTTGATCAGTTCCAGGGCGGCCTCACTCTTACCAATACCGCTCTCACCCGTGATCAGGACACCTTCACCATATACATCGACCAGTACACCATGTACAGAAATGCATGGAGCCAGCTTGACATTGAGCCATCTGATGATCTCTGCCATAAAAGCAGAAGTAGACTTCTGTGTCAGAAGTACCGGTACTTTATTTTTCACTGCGGTTTCCAGAAATATCTCATCCGGACGCAGGTCTCTGCAAAATACGATACAGGGAGTTTTCTCAGAAAGGACTTTAGGATAGACCTCTCTCTTATCCTCTTCTGTCATGTGCTCCATGTAGGAATACTCTACAAAACCGATGATCTGTGGTCTTGTCTCATCATAATGTTCAAAATAACCCGCAAGCTGCAGCGCAGGTCTGTTGATATCCGGCTGAGTCACCTTGATCCCCGTAATATCTACTTCCGGTGTCAGATTCTGCAATTCCAGCTTATCAATTAACTGTTTAATACTAACTGCCATATCCATACCCATACCTTTCTTTTTACACAAACTGCCTCTCTTCATAGGCACTGCTTTGTTTCAATCATAGCATACTTAACTTCGCTTTGCTACTTTTTATTGCTTCTGTTTATGGAAAAAGCGATAGATTTCCTCCGCCACATTTACCGTGATTCCCGGAACCTCCTGCAAGGTGCTGACCTGCGCCTGCTGCAGCTCTTCAATGGACTTGAAATATTTCATCAAAGCCTTACGGCGGCTGGGTCCCACACCGTTGATTTCATCCAGTACAGAATGCACCTGTGCCTTGCTTCGAAGTGATCTGTGATACGTGATAGCGAAGCGGTGGGCTTCATCCTGAATACGGGTAATAAGCTTAAAGCCTTCTGAATTCCTGTCTATGGGCAGCTCTTTATTCTGGAAATACAATCCTCTGGTTCGGTGGTTATCATCCTTTACCATACCACATACAGGAATATTTATCCCCAGTTCATCCAATACCTGCAAAGCAATATTTACCTGTCCCCGTCCACCATCCATGAGCAAAAGGTCAGGAAACTTCGTAAAGCTGCCGAAATTCTCATCCATGTTCTGTTCCTGCATTTCCTGTTTCTCATCCAGTCCATGCTGGAATCGTCTGGTCAATACCTCATGCATGCAGGCGTAATCATCCGGACCGGCTACGGTCTTCATCTTAAATTTACGGTAATCGCTGCGTTTTGGCTTGCCTTTTTCATAGACTACCATAGAACCGACGTTGGCGAAACCGCTTGTATTGGAAATATCAAAAGCCTCCATTCGGGAGAGTCCCTTGAGTCCCAGCAGATCTTCAATCTCCTTCACTGCACCAATGGTTCTGCCCTCTTCCCTGCGGATACGTTCTCTGTCCTGACTCAGTACCAGGGCTGCATTTCTGGCTGCAAGGTCAACCAGCTTTTCCTTGGAGCCTTTCAGCGGCACTCGTAAATGAACCCTGCTTCCCTTCTTGGCAGTAAGCCATTTCTCCACCAGCTCCATATCTTCTATTGACTCCTGCAGCATAATCTCTCTTGGGATAAAAGGAGTTCCTGCGTAAAACTGTTTTACGAAGCTTGTTAATATTTTATCAACAGAAGGTTCCTCTATCTGTGTCATATAGAAATGCTCTCTGCCAATGAGTTTACCATTTCGCAGGAAGAAGACCTGTACTACGGTCTCATTACCATCTATGGCAAGGGCAATGATATCCTTATCCTCCCCTATATTATCAGACATCTTCTGTGTTTCACTGATCTTTTTGATATTTTCTATCAGATCACGGTATTTGATGGCTTCCTCATACTCCATGGCTTCAGAAGCAGCCTGCATTTTTTCCTTCAGATCCTTGATGACCGGTTGATATTTGCCATTTAGGAAATCCAGCGCCTGCTCAATCTGTGCTGCATATTCTTCCCTGGATACATATCCCTGACAAGGCGCACAACACTGATTGATGTGATAGTTCAGACAAGGTCTTTCTTTGCCAATATCTGCGGGAAGTCTACGGTTACAGGTTCTAAGCTTGTAAAGCTTATTAATCAGATCTATGGTTTCTTTGACTCCTCCACTGGTAAAAGGTCCAAAGTACCTCGCCTTGTCCTTCTTCATCTGCCGAACCAGCAGAATACGGGGATATTCTTCTCCTACGGTTACTTTTATATAAGGATATGTCTTATCATCCTTGAGCATGGTATTGTACTTGGGGCGATTCTCCTTGATCAGGTTATTCTCCAATACCAGTGCTTCCAGTTCAGAGTCCGTTACAATATATTCAAACCGGGCAATGAGAGACACCATTTTGTCAATCTGCGGCCCCCTGCCGATATTTTCCTTGAAATAGGAACGCACACGGTTATGCAGGTTGATTGCCTTACCCACATATAGAATCGTATCGTCCTTGTCGTGCATGATATACACGCCGGGTTTGTTTGGAAGTTTATGAAGCTCTTCCTTTATGTCAAAATCCTGTGGCATTATAAGTCTCCTTCTGTCTAAGCACTTTGCGTTGAAAGCAAAAAATCACTGTTTTTGTAAATTCAGTGATTTTTCGCTTTTCTATATCTTCTTATTTACTGATTCCATCTGGAACTGAATTGTGAATTCTCTTTGTCTGTATCTGTTCCCGACTGATTTCCTGCACTCTGCTGCTCTGTGGTATTATCACCCTGCATCGGCTGCTGCGGCATTGATTCCTGCTGCTGTGGCTGTCTGGGTGCAAAAGAAATCTCATTGCGGGGAAGATAAGGATTCACCGCCTGTTGTGTCGGACGGCTGCGAAGTTCTTCCGGTGTCGGAGCCTTCTCGTCATCCACTTCCACAACTGTCTGTTTTGGAGCTTCCTGCTCTATAGCAGTCTCCTGTGGCTTTTCTTCCTTATTTTCTTCTTTCTTCTCTTCTTTATTCTCTTCCGGTTCAGGAAGTCCCTTAGCTTCTCTGTAAATCTTCATGAATTCCTTACCGGTAATGGTCTCTTTCTCAATCAAGTGAGCTGCGATCTTATCCAGAACATCACGATTCTCACGAAGCATCTGTAATGCTTCCTCATATGCGTCCTTGAGAATCTGCATCACTTCGTTATCAATCTCGGAAGCGGTATTATCAGCACAGTTCAGGGATGATCTGCCATCCAGATACTGACTCTCCACTGTCTCCAATCCCATCAGGCCAAACTTCTTGCTCATACCATAGCGTGTTACCATGGAGCGGGCTATGCTGGTTGCCTTCTCGATATCATTGGAAGCGCCTGTGGTTACTGTATCAAATACGATCTCTTCCGCGGCACGTCCACCAAGGAGTCCCACAATCATATCATGTAATTCTGCCTGTGTATTCAGATATTTCTCATCTTCCGGTACATGCATGACATAACCGAGTGCTCCCATGGTTCTTGGAACAATGGTGATCTTCTGCACCGGTTCCGAATTCTTCTGCAAAGCACTGATCAGCGCATGCCCTACTTCATGATAGGATACAATCTTACGCTCTTCCTTGCTCATGATACGGTCTTTCTTCTCTTTACCTACCAATACGACTTCTACCGCATTGAATAAGTCCTTCTGGCTGACAAATTCTCTGCCTTCCTTGACTGCGTTAATTGCAGCTTCGTTAATCATATTGGCAAGGTCAGAACCTACTGCACCGCTGGTAGCCAATGCAATGGCATCCAGATCTACAGTCTCATCCATCAGTACGTCTTTTGCATGTACTTTCAGGATGTCCACACGACCCTTTAAGTCTGGTTTATCCACGATAACTCTTCTGTCAAAACGTCCCGGACGAAGCAGCGCCTTATCCAGTATCTCCGGTCTGTTCGTTGCTGCCAGAACGATAATACCCTTCTTACCATCGAAACCATCCATTTCGGAGAGCAGCTGGTTCAGAGTCTGTTCACGTTCCTCATTACCGCCGCCGTACTTGGAATCACGGCTTCGACCAATCGCATCAATCTCATCAATAAAGATAATACATGGTGCATTCTTCTCTGCTTCCTTAAACAAATCTCTTACACGGGAAGCACCTACACCTACATATAATTCAATAAAATCAGAACCTGCAAGGGAGAAGAATGGCACATGTGCCTCACCTGCTACTGCCTTTGCAAGCAGAGTCTTACCTGTTCCGGGAGGTCCTACGAGCAGTGCGCCCTTTGGAAGCTTCGCACCGATCTTGGAATATTTACCCGGATTATGCAGGAAATCTACGATTTCTTTCAGGGAATCCTTGGCTTCTTCCTCACCTGCTACATCTTTAAAAGTAATTCCTGTTTCTTTCTGTACATATACTTTGGCATTGCTCTTACCCATGCTGAAAGCTCCGCCACCACCTGTCATCTTGCGAAGCAGCAGGCTTAAAAGCCCCCACATCAGCAGGATTGGCAGAATATAGGATAAAATAGATAAAATAATACCGGAGCCGTCAGGAACAGAACCGCTTACTTCTACATTGGCATCCAGAAGACGCTGTGTCAGTGTATCATCATCCTCAATCTTACCTGTATGGTAAGTAATGGTAGGCTGCATATAGAATAAGGATACTGTCTGTTTACTCTTAGGATAGATCGTAATCTGGTTGGACTCGATCTTAACCTTCTCTACCTGCCCTTCTTCAATCATGGAGATGAACTGATTATAAGATATCTCCGTGTCTGTCGCTCCTGTAAAAGCCTTCATGAAATAGCTGATACATAATAAGGAAAGCAGTGCTGCAATCAGAAGAATCAGAAGATTCTGTTTCTTAGGATCTCTTCCGTTTCCATTACCATTGCCACCTGAACTGCCGTTATTATTGCCATTTCCGCCTGAATTGTTGTTGTACTGGTTAAACTGATTATTGTCCATTGTATAATAACCATGCCTTTCGCAAACTTTATAGTCACGCGTCCTGGTTGTGCATGCTGCACGCAAGCAGCCGCAATAACCGTTATAACGCATCTTTCAACTTCCCTACTCAGAAGTATTGCCCAAGTGAAAGTATTCAATTATAATTATAAGTTGTAAGAGTTTATAAATCAACTTTTTCTTTCTGAAATAAAAATTCGAACTATTAATATTTTATAAAAAATAGTAGATTTTGACATCTGAGCGTTGTATAATACTCAGATGTGATTACAGAAAACGTGGTTTTTCCACCCATTAATATAGAAAGGAATCAAAGCTATGCCAGTAAAGTATGTATTCGTTACAGGCGGTGTTGTATCCGGATTAGGAAAAGGCATCACTGCAGCCTCCCTTGGACGTCTTCTGAAAGCCCGTGGTTATAAAGTGACCATGCAGAAGTTCGATCCTTATATCAATATCGACCCCGGAACCATGAACCCGATTCAGCATGGTGAAGTATTTGTCACTGATGACGGTGCTGAAACAGACCTCGATCTGGGTCATTACGAAAGATTTATTGATGAAAGTCTTGATAAGAACTCCAATGTGACTACCGGTAAGGTGTACTGGAGTGTATTACAGAAGGAACGCCGCGGCGATTATGGCGGAGGTACCGTTCAGGTCATTCCACACATTACGAATGAAATCAAGAGTCGTTTCTACCGCAATTTCACAGACCCGGATATGCGTATTGCAATCATTGAAGTCGGTGGTACAGTCGGTGATATCGAAAGCCAGCCTTTCCTGGAATCTATTCGTCAGTTCCAGCATGAAGTTGGCAGAGAAAATGCTATTCTGATTCATGTAACTCTGATTCCTTATCTGAGTGCTTCTCAGGAAATGAAGACCAAGCCTACCCAGGCCAGTGTAAAAGAGCTGCAGGGAATGGGTATCCAGCCTGACATTATCGTATGTCGCAGCGAGCATCCTCTCGATCAGGGTATCAAGGATAAGATTGCTCTGTTCTGTAATGTACCGAATTCTCACGTATTACAAAATCTGGATGTAAAGTATCTCTATGAAGCACCTCTTGCCATGGAGAAAGAACATCTGGCTGAGGTTGCCTGTGAATGTCTCCACCTGGATTGTCCGGAACCTGATCTTACAGACTGGAAGAAGATGGTAGATGACCTCTATGCTGCAACTCATGAAGTAACGATTGCCCTGGTTGGCAAATATACACAACTCCATGACGCTTATATCAGTGTCGTAGAAGCCCTCAAGCACGGCGGTATTCCCCAGCATACCACTGTCAATATCCGCTGGGTAGATTCTGAACAGGTCAATGCAGACAATGTGGCAGACATTCTCAATGGTGTAGATGGCGTTCTGGTACCGGGTGGTTTCGGCGACCGTGGTATCGAAGGTATGATTGACGCCATTCATTATGCACGTACTAATAACATTCCATTCCTTGGATTATGTCTGGGCATGCAGCTCTCTATCGTAGAATACGCCCGCAATGTTGTTGGATATAATGATGCACACAGCGTTGAGCTCAACCCCAACACCACTCATCCGGTTATCGCACTGATGCCGGATCAGAATGGTGTAGAAGATATCGGCGGTACTTTAAGACTTGGTTCCTATCCATGTCATCTGGACAAGGCTTCCAAGGCTTATACCCTCTACGGAGAAGAGATCATTCATGAGCGTCACAGACATCGTTATGAAGTCAACAATGATTTCCGTGCAGCCCTTACAGATAAAGGCATGATGCTCTCCGGTCTGTCTCCTGATGGACGTATTGTAGAAATGGTAGAGATTCCTTCCCATCGTTTCTTCCTTGCAACACAGGCACATCCGGAATTAAAGAGCCGTCCTAACCGACCACACCCTTTATTCAAAGGACTTGTAGAAGCAGCTCTTGCATATAAAAACGAGAAATAATCACAATAGACCGAATCACTTTTTAGTGGTTCGGTTTTATATTTTTATGGTTATTTTTCATACAAATTTCATTACTTTTGCTTTGATCTTGGTATCGTTCACTCTATGGCACATCCTCTGGGTGCTCTCTATGATACACCACATGGTATTGCCAACGCTATCATCCTTCCTACTGTTATGGAATACAATGCAGAAGCTACCGGTGAGAAATATCGTGAAATCGCAAGAGCTATGGGTGTCAAGGGTGTTGACGACATGACTCAGGAAGAATACAGAAAAGCAGCTGTAGACGCTGTAAAACAGCTTTCTCAGGATGTAGGAATTCCTGCTGACTTAAAGGACATCGTAAAGAGAGAGGATATTCCTTTTCTGGCACAGTCCGCATATGATGATGCATGCAGACCTGGCAATCCTAAGGAAACCAGCGTAGAAGACATCACCAAGTTATACGAATCCTTACTTTAATTCAATCGTTACTATTAAGAACCCGTTCTTCATAGTTTCAATAAAACATACCACTCTCAAAAACCGCTGGCTCACAGGACCAGCGGGTTTTATACTATATGGATCCCTGTCTGTAAGCTGCAAGTAAAAGCTCCAGATCATGAATATTGTCCAGTATCTTCTTTCCATTATCCGTATCCTTGATCATGACACGATCAGGCTCCATTTCAAAGAAGTTTGAACTGGACTCTATGTCTTTGTTCTCAGTTAATACCTTCTCAATACTTTCAAAGGGCTGATGTGCTTTCAGGCGCATACCATGCGAATTATAAATTAGTGTATATCCTGCAATTCCTGTTGTCTTCTGGTATGCTTTACAGAAACCGCCATCAATTACAATGAGACGATTGTTGGCTTTTACAGGGGATTCTCCATCTGAAACCTTAATCGGTGTATGTCCGTTAATGATATGGGACATGGACGAATGTAAGCCAAACTCCCCAAGAATCCTCACGCATACATCTTCCTGCTGATAATACCGATAGTACGGATCTTTTGCTTCTTCCCAGGCTCTCTTATCTTCTACAAAAGTCCTCTCAAAGGTCTTGATATTCCTGCCGGACAATGGAGATTTCTTACCACACCACAGATACCACATGAAATCCAGTGCCGGTCTTGTTCCCTGATAAAAGGCAAGTCTTGCTACTCTCTGGGCATAATCCATATATTCCTTACCACAGTAGAACTTCTCTCCTATTTGAATTCCATCCAGATTGCCATTTTCATCCAGTGGAATACAACCATGAAACAGCAGATTCCCATTGTATACACGGTATATGCTGCCTTTTTCATACAGGAATTCCACATGATCCCGCAGTACATGGCTGTTGCGGAAGGAAGCCCTCAGGTCTTCCATCACTTTTTGTTCCTCTTCGGACAATACATATGGCTGTTTAAAGTCTATTGTTGGAAAGTACGTATCATTCAGATCATATTCCTGTCCTTCTATGCATACAGTGCCTTTTCCAAGGTCCATCTTATCCAGCAGTAGGCGGTCATCCATATTGTATTCTGAGTGGCGCATAATAATCTGCCCTTCCAGCTTGAACAGAATAATGGAAATGGCTTTCAGCGCTGCCTTCATAGGTGTCAGATTGGGATACAGCTTCTCTGCAAAAAGAATCAGGGAGCGAAGACTGATTCCATAGGAATTCTCCAGAATCTCCATATTGCCGTATTTGATATTATTTCTCAACACATTTGCAATGCAGGCTTCGCTGCCACATGCCGCTCCCATCCACAGAATATCATGGTTTCCCCATTCGATATCCAGCGAGTGATACTTCATCAGCAGCTCAATAATTCTATCTGCATTACTTCCTCTGTCAAAAATATCACCCACGATATGCAGATGATCCACTGCCAGTCTTTTAATTAATTTGGTATACGCCTCAATAAAGGCATCTGCACTTCCTATGTCTATGATGGTATCTATGATCTTCTCATGATAGACATACTGGTTATTATCCTCGTCTGACTGCGCATGAAGCAACTCATCTATAATATAACTGAACTCTGGTGGCAGTGCCTTACGCACCTTTGAACGGGTATATTTGGATGAAAGCAGCTTCGCCAGCTCCGTCAGATTCTTCAGGGTCATTTTGTACCAGTACGGGGTAATCGCATTCTGCTCCTTTAACAGCTTGATCTTCTCCACAGGATAATAGACCAGTGTACAGATCTCCTGTCTCTCCTGCGCAGATAACCTGCTGCCAAAGATCATATCTACCTTCTCCTTGATAACTCCCGCAGCGTTATTCAATATATGATAAAAGGCTTCATATTCTCCATGCAAGTCACTCATGAAATGCTCTGTACCCTTTGGCAGATTCAAAATAGCTTTTAAATTGATAATTTCCCTGCACACTGCGGGTATGGACGGATATTTCTCAGCTAAAAGACGCAGGTACTTCAATTTTTCTTCTGACAGATAAGGTGTATAAGAACTCTCGAAATCCATATTTCCTCCATTTTATAAGATATGTATTATTATATCATGAACTTCGTTCATGATCGTCATTCGCCGTTCGGGATGAGCATGCAAGCATGTTCCCCCTCACTAACGCTCATTATATCGTAATTATTGTGATGTATAACAATACGTTGTTACGGATTTAACAAGCATGAAAAAAAGACGCCTGATCTGCATCAAACGTCTTTTGTCTATTCAACTCTATGTTAATCCTGTATATTCGTCTGCTCATAGCAACATTATAGCATCCCGGTAACGTTTCTTACAAGAGTAAATTTATGCCTTATTCCTGTATTCTCCATCTGTAATCCTGTCTCCATATCCGCCTGGTCGGATATCCCGCCCAAGAATGCTGTGTGTGCCCTGTTTATCATAGGAATAGAGAAGATATCCCTCTGTCCGGTTCACATCCAATCTGTCATAAGCATTCGCCTGCTGCCATCCATCATCTACTGGAAGGCTTCTGGATGTTGCTCCTGCTCTTCCCTGTCTCTTTCTTCTCTGCTTTCTGAATGCTATCTGTTCTCTTGCATCTCTCCTGCATCGGCTCTCGATCCGGTTCGCCTCCATTACGATCAGGTAGCCCGGCTCCTGCACTTGCGCATCATCCGGCTGTGAATGCTGTGCTGTATCTCTTCTTACAGGCTGCCGGACAGGCGGTGTAACTATCTGTGCTGCGGTCTGCAAATAAAGCGCAATTGCTTCCTCTATGGATATTCTGTTTTCACAAATGTCCCGCGCGGGTACACTATGCCCGCGGTCAGGAATGTCATAAGAAACCGCCTGCAGAAGCCTTACCAGTCTTCTGCTGTTCATAGAATAGTCACCTCCGTGTGACGAATATGGAATATAACTCCTATCCATGGAGTTATAAATGGTAATGTGGAGTGAAGGATGTTGCAATATACATGTTTAGATACTATTTTATCGTAACTATTCAGGTTTATACTCATACTATGTTTCAACTGCACTGCCAATATAATATAATATATAAATATATCGACATTTTACAGCCTCATAAACAGTTAAAAATATAGCAAAAATATATTCAGAATACTCGTTTATTAATCTTCTGATGTGTGTTAAAATATAATTGTTGTGTGTATACATCAAGAAACGGTATATACATTCCATAATAAACAGTCTTTAACAAAATACTGCAAAAACTGTATCAAATAAAGACAATGCCTTCTTGTTCTGTAAGAAGCATTGTCCACAATAACCTAAATATGCAACTGCGAAACGTTATCTTCCATATACAGAATTGCACAGCGTTAACAATTGCATAAGCAGGCACTCTGCAGCCGTCGGTACTTAGTGCGCATGCGTCGGCAAGACACATGCACACTTATGTACCGCTACGAGCTGCAGCGTAGCGAGAGCGTGCCTGTGGTGCAATTATTAACGCTGTGCAATTCGTCCCATGCATGTAACCCATTTTGCAGATTACCAAATTAGAAAGGAAATAACTATGTTTACAGAACAGAAATTAGAGCAACACTATTCTTCACTACCATCAGAGACTTTACATATTATCAGAGATGAGTACAAATGGGCATTGGAGACTTGTGGTGTACACAGTGAAGAACAGATCAAATACATCGAGAAGACATTAAGTCTGAGAGGTGAAAGCCTGGCAGTCAGAGTCAACCACAAGATATTATTCCTGTGCAAATGTGGTCAGAGCCGTATCGTAACTACAGACCTGCCGGAAGACAAGATCAAGATGTTCATCTTTGAACAATACAATGTACCATGTCCTAAATGCCGCAACGTGAACATGTATACATGGAAATATATGGATTAATACTCAGTCCAGTCTATGTGAACGCATAATCTGTCTTACTGTCCGCAGAAGATATGGTTTTAATTCCTCAATGCTGACAGGTTCCTCATTCAGAATAGAACTGTAACAGCTGGAACTGATCATTTCGATTATGATATACATCATAATCTCCGGTTTCTCATATTTGACCGGGGAATTCTCAAACATGGCATGATAGAGCTCATAGAAATTGTTTTCTTCTGTTGCCCCGGCGACAGCGTTTGTAAAAATTCCCCAGCTGAGATTCTTGGCAATGAAGTTCAGAAGTGTAGTATCTTCCACGAACTGATTCAGGATATTGTCGATCATGGCAATAATATGCTCTTCCAAATCTGCCATTTCCCGGCTCTTTGTTTCTTCTTCTGCACGCTGAAAGATTTCATTTGATTTATGGACGATCAGTTTATCTCTCAGGTCATACTTATCTTTAAAATACAGGTAAAAAGTGCCTTTTGCCACACCTGCTGCTGCGGTAATATCAGCCACCGAGGTCTTGGTCAGCCCCTTAGTCGTAAACAGGAGAAAGGCAGCATCCAGTATGGCTTCTCTCTTTATTTTCTTATTATCTTCCAGTTTGCCCATTAGATCATCTCCCTTTCTATATGCCTGCTAAAAGGCATCTGCCTCCGGCAGGAAAAACGGCAGCGGAAACCAGCCCTGTGGCGCCTGATACAGCGCACTTTCTTTACTCTGCATTGCAATATAATAATAACTGGTGGTTAGTTCCTTTACCAGCGTTAAACCATCATACATAATCTGTGCCGGTTCTGTCGTCTTTTCCACACAGATGTCCTTTTCCGTAATCGTTATCTTAATAGTTTCCGTATTCTGGTCTTCTTTTATTCCCAATACGAAAGTACCTTCCTGTAATGATGTATACTGCCTTTTCCAATGCAGAAGAAAGGCAATGACGCTTTCATACTGAAGGATTCTAATCTGATGTGACATCGACACCGTATAGTAATCACTGATGTGGTCCAGCAGAGGAAGTTTGGCAGTCTCATCCATACCAACATTGATTCCCAGCTCGTCTATATCCATCTCTTGCATATATGCATAGATAACCGCGGGCAGAATCTGCTCATCCAGAAGTCCAATCTCATACAGGGATGATCCATCCGCAGAAGTATTAAGATAACCAACACACTTTTCTTCCAACATAACAGCATAGAGATCGGCTCCCCAGCTCTGCATACACGGATAGAAGCTGTCCCTCTCTCTTGCTGTCACATTTCTTCTGCTATATATCTCATATATACTGTCCAACAGATCATCTTCTGCACTTTCGATCAGTTGAAACACCGGTGTTTTCAGATCAGCAACCGCTGAACATGCATGACGGATACTGTCAGAAGTGACATTAAAGCAGTATTTCATACCGGCTTTTTCAAAGCCATAATGCTGATAACGATGTCTGTTGCCGTCCAGAATGATCATATCATATCCCTGACTGCGCATATCCTCCTGTGCCTTAGCCATCAGTTCAATCATATAACCCTTGCTTCTGGCTTTCGGATGTACACTGACTGTTCCGATATAGCCGCATTTCAGGGACAGATCACCCGCTGCCAGTGTCAGCGGATACACATCTACCAACGCCTGTATAGCGCCTTTTTCCCGCATTACATGATGTGTCACGATATGCTGTCTTGCCTGTGAATATGCCTTTGGCAGAATTGCCTCAAAATCCGTGCTTCCAGATGACAAGCTGAATACCAGGTCTGCGAAATCCAGAATCTCCTGACTGGTCTGGTGCATCTCCTTACTATATACCGCCATTGCTCTTCCTTCTTTCCTCTACGCAAAAAGCCTGACACGTTACTGCATCAGGCTTATCTTCTATTCTATGTTCTATGTAACTATGTTTCGTGTATCTCTTATGAAGCAGCACTCTTGCGAGTCTTCTCTGTACTCTTGGTTCCTGCTGTCTTAGCCGGTTTAGCAGGTTCTGTCTCCGGGAAGAAATTCTTCGGTGTTACATCTGCATAGCACAGGGAGCAATAACCATTAATCGCAGCACCATTACTTACCTGAATGGACTTTGCCTTGATATCACTGTCTACAATAGCTTTATCTCCCAGCGTTACCGTTCCCTGAATATCCAGCTTACCCTGGATTGCTCCATCTACCATAAGATTCTTGGCACTGATATCGCCCAATACTACGGTATTCTCGCGGACGTCTACTCCTTCTGTGCAATCAATCTTGCCTTCTATAAAAGCATCCTTCGCATTCAGTTCATTTGCCTTAATATTGCCATTTATATTACTTCCATATATATTGACCTTATCGGTTGACTGGATGTCGCCATTCATTGTACCATACATGTCCAGTTTACCGGTAATTTCTATATTACCATTAATAATCGTTCCTTTGGGAATCAATGCTGCCTCTGTCTGTCTTGTGTCACCATAATTATTCATATTGCTTAACCCCTTTCTATCCCCCAGCCACTCTCTCTTATAGCTGTATATCTCTATTTAATCTTATTTGCATGAAAAAATCAACCTCTTTGTGCATGAAATATGACTTTTCAAACTGTACACTAAAATATATTTAAAATTGTGTATTTCTAAAAAGTCACTTTTCACTATACTTATGTACAAACATAAAAAATGTATCAAATGATAAAGAAACGAGGTATATGTTATGAATGAAAAAAACAACAAAGTCTATAAAATCGCTTTGACAGGTCTGATGGCTGCACTTTCCTATGTCGTATTTACTTTCCTGCAGATTAAGATCACACTCCCCGGCGGTGATGCTACCAGTATTCATCTTGGTAATGCTGTCTGCGTTCTGGGTGCTCTACTTCTTGGCGGCGTATATGGCGGCATTGGCGGCGCAATTGGTATGACCATTGGTGATTTGTTAGACCCTGTCTATATTGTATATGCACCTAAGACATTCCTTTTAAAGTTCTGTATCGGTCTGATTACTGGTCTGATTGCCCACAAATGTGGTAAGATCTCTACATCTAATGATAACAGGCATGTACTGAAATGGACTATCCTTGCAGCTATCGGCGGTCTGCTCTTCAATGTAATCTTTGATCCATTGATCGGTTATTTCTACAAGCTGCTTATTCTTGGCAAACCGGCTGCAGAGCTGACTCTTGCTTGGAATGTAGCTGCTACATCCATTAATGCTGTAACATCTACTATTGTATCTGTAGTTGTATACATGGCAGTTCGTCCCGCTCTTAGAAAGGCAGGTATGCTTCCTGTCATCGGCAAAAGTCCAAATAATTATCTGTAACTTACAACAGGAGCTTAAATAAGCTCCTGTTTTTTATTGCAATATTCTATCTATTCTGTCTCTGACTGGAGCCAGCTCTCCCATTCCGGATGCTGCTTCTTCCATTCTTTTGCGTGCTTCATCTGCCTGTGTATTCTTCCCCTGATCTACATATACCCGATACTGATATGCTGCCTCATAATACTGTGCCACTGCATAGCATTCCTGCAGGTCTTCATCCGGTTTTACTCCCAGTGCTTCATTTGTATAATAATAATTCAGGCATTTCTCATACTCCTGCTGTTGTATATATTGCAGAAATACAATCGCCCTTTTACTGTTATTACTCAGATCAAACGTATAATCTGCGATAAACATGGCTTCTATCGTTATGATACATGTGAGTAATACAATACATATATTTAATATTTTAGAAAGTGTCCCGGACTGCTTGTTTCTAATCTTCATTCTGCAATAGCCTTCCTATGATAATCTGATTGATCTGTGCCGAAGTCATTTCGGGAAATGGCTCCACATCTTCTCTTGTCAAAGGCAGCTTCTCCACCAGAAGATCGGATACTCTGTCCCTCATCTGCTGTAGACTTTCTCTGTTCTGATCACTTATAGCACCCTCATATTTCTTATATTGATCCAGATATGTTCTCTGATAGAAATCGGCAAGCTTTTCTGAAAGATACAATGCACTGTCTTCCTTATAATCCCCATAATCTGTCAGCATCTGAACCGCCTGTTCCACATATCCATAGGAATTGGCACACCAGAAAACAGGATAGTAAGCCTGAAAATCACCCTTCTCCGTATCTGTCAGATGATAATATTCTCCATACTCAAACAGTTCACTGTATTGTCCATTCTCCAGATACGTCTGAATCTGGCTGCGCACTGCATCATAATTTTTACTTGCTTGATGTCTTCTGATTATTTTCTCCAGACTTCCTCCTGAAAGTGCGGAAGCAACGAAAATATAGAGAATGATCAGAAAACCAATTATCCCAAGCAGCATACCCTTTCTGGATATTCGTGCAAAATGATGCGTCTTGTCCAGGACCTCTTTCTTCGTACTTCGATACGCTCTATCGTATTTTCCCATGGCTTTGCCATGTTCCCTTTGAAATTCCCTGCTTAATTCCTCATCATTCTTCATTTATGATTGCTTCCTTTAGCTGCTGTACCTGCGCCCTCTCATCTACTGCACTGTATAGATAAACAGCCAGTGTAAGGGCAAGAAGTGTAAGTATCGTTCCTATGATAAGCTTCGCCACAAAGACGCCTTCCCTGCGACTGTCCTTATGTTTTACATTCTGAAGATCTTCCAGATTATCCCGAATCCTGCCAAGATCCCTCATGTATGCCTTTTCTGCGCCTTTCAGATGCATGGCGCCACAATATGGGCAAGTCTCCAGCTCATCATCAAACATTGCTCCACAAAAGCTGCATTGTACTTTATTTTTCATTGGCTTTCTCTCCAAATAACAGCAGCATATCATCCTTTTTCATATTACTGAGATTGGCTGCCTCTTCCTTCGTCAGTCCAAAATACGTCTGCAGATTGGCATTCATGGCATCATAAATAGGCTGTAATCTGCGTGCTGTCTCTTCCTCACTGACCACATCCCTCGCCTTATAGTGCAGGGAATACACATCATAGAACTCTGGAAGCAGCCCGCAGATATCTTCCAGTTGTTCGTTTCTGTCATATACATTATCAGCCGCCAGATACTGATTGATGTGACTGTTCAGAAAATAATAAATCTGTGCCCCTTCCATAACCGGATAATATTCCAGAAAAGGTCCCACCGTCCATCCTGTAAGGTGATAAGAATCACAGTAAGCGTAGAACTCGTAATATTTTCCTGCTTCCAGATAATTCTCCATCTGCGCCTTTACTTCATCATAGTGGTCAACTGCCCATTCCTGCTTACGCAGATAAGCCCTGCTTTCTGCATGAAAGCCTACAAAAAGCAGCACTACCACCAATACAGCCAACACGCCGCAAGTGATACCTCTGACCATATAGGAAGACGATTTTCTATCTGTATCACTGACCTGTTTATGCGTACTCTGGTAGTCCTGTGCATAGAATTTTCTATCCCTGATATGACGTTTTGCCGCATAATTGACAGCACCACAGTAAGGGCATACTTCATCTGAAAGCTTCAGATCCGCCCCACATTTTTTACATTTCATTTATGCCTCCTCGATCACTGCCTGTTCCAGAAGCGCTTCGATATCAGCACCTTCCATATCCAGCCCCTGCGCACTGACAAAGTGGGAATGTTGTATTCCATATAGTTTGCACAACGCATTCACATACTGGAATCCGAAATTGCAATCTCCTATATAACCACCGCTGGTCGTCACGTAGTACATATCCTGTGCCTGACATAATCCTACAGGCGTTCCATCCTCAGCGTAGGCAAATGTAATACCGACCACGCTGGCTGCTTCCAGAAATATCTTGAGCGATGCCGGAAAAGACATATCCCAGTAAGGGGCTGCAATCACGATCATATCTGCCTGTGCCATAGCATTGGCATAGTCAAACATACTATCTTCATATATGCCATTTGCCAGCAGCTCATCTCTTCTTTGTAATCTCTCATAATTCAAAGGAATCAGATTCTCTGTAGAAAGTCTGATTTCTTCGATCTTAAAAGCCATATCCTTTTGATTCGCTTCTTTGATACTTGTCAAAAGCCTCTCACACAAGGCAAGTGTCCTTGAGTCCTTACCTCTTACACAGGCATTGATAAATAGAAGTGTTGGCATGCTCTTTGTCTGCCACTCAAAATGTGATTAAATATGCTCACATCGAGATAATGTAAGTTCTCA
>OGIR01000015.1_pt1 | contig 177694 bp, 168 predicted proteins | sample 1571831 | NCBI WGS metagenome assembly OGIR01 (sample SAMEA2582124, study PRJEB24529) | metagenome | biome: Human gut stool | place: China | collected 2011 | reverse complement strand
TTTTAGGTTGTTCTTTATAAGAACGTTCGTCTGTCTTTCAATCTCTTGATCGACAGCTTGAAATTTAGGATCTTTCAAGGTTTATTCACTGTTCAGTTATCAATGTACATCGTCAATACTTCGTATTGACTTTAGAAGTTGCTCCGCAACTTCCGAACGGATTTTTCAATCTCATTCATCGTTGTCATCTCTCGGCGACAGCTTATTTACTATATCATAGCGTCAACCGTTTGTCAACAACTTTTTTATTTTTCTTTTGCTTCTTCCGAAGCGGTTGTTCGCGTTTCGTTTCCGATTCGCAATCAGCTTGATTAGTATATCTCGTGTCGACTGTTTTGTCAACAACTTTTTTCGACTTTTTTTGAATTGTTTCAACAACTCAGAAAATATGTCTATCAAGCGAGCGGAGAAGGAGGGATTTGAACCCTCGCGCCGCTATTAACGACCTGCACCCTTTCCAGGGGTGTCCCTTCGGCCAGCTTGGGTACTTCTCCGAATAAAATAATGATATAAAATTGTATCAGCACTTCTGTTACCGGAGTCGGTATCGTCTGTGTTGATAAGCGGAGAGGATGGGATTCGAACCCATGCGCCCTTTCGGACAAACGGTTTTCAAGACCGCCTCGTTATGACCACTTCGATACCTCTCCGTGTTCTTGTCTCAAATCAGTGCAGAAATAATATTACCATCTGCTTCCACCAATGTCAACACTTTTTTTCACTTTTTCTATTTAAGTATAATTCCGCTGTCATAATGTCTTCAGGCGTCGTGATTTTCAGGTTCTGATAACTTCCCTCAATCACACGAACCTGCTCTCCAAATGCAGTCTCCAGCATCATCGCATCATCTGTGACGGCAGAATCTCCCTGTGCCATCACCTTCTCATACGCCTTCCGGATCCGTCCGTAGGGAAATGTCTGCGGGGTCTGAACCTGCCACAGGCTGCTCCGCTCGGGCGTCTCTTTTGCAAAGCCATCCGCCCCGACCACTTTGATCGTGTCCTTTACCGGCATTCCCACCACGCAGGAATCCCCCTCTCTGACGCACGCTATGGACCGGCTGATGATATCGGCGGTAACAAGCGGTCTCGCCCCGTCATGGATCAGCACGTAATCGCTCCCGTCCGCCGCCTTAAGCCCTTCATACACAGAATGGTAGCGTTCCCGCCCGCCTTCCACGACCGCACAGACCTTTTGGATATGATATTTTTCAATAATCTCTTTTCTGCAGTAATCGATCTCTCCTGCCCCCACTACGACGACAATGTCGGTTACCGCGCTCTCTGCAAACGCCTGCAGCGCATAAAAAAGCACCGGGCGGCCGGCAAGCATCATATACTGCTTGTGCACATCACTGTGCATCCGTTTTCCCGCCCCGGCTGCAAGTACCACTGCTGTTATTTTTTCCACTATCGCTCCCCCAGCTTCAGATTCGGGACCGCATTCAGATCCAGTCCGTCCCTCTGACCGCGCATGAAATCATAATATGCCGCCACACCGATCATCGCCGCATTATCGGTGCAGAAAATCGGCGACGGATGATAAAATGCCACGCCCTTCTTCTCGCACGCCGCACGCATTCCCTCACGCAGGGTGCCGTTGGACGCAACTCCACCCGCAATCGCAAATTTGTCCATTCCGAATTCATCAATCGCTTTCATGGCATTTCCGATCAGCACGTCCGTCACCGCTTTCTGGAAGGATGCCGCAATATCCGCCTGTACGATCGGAATGTTCTTCATTTTACAACCGTTTAAATAGTTGAGCACCGCAGACTTCAAGCCACTGAAGCTGAAGTCATACGGACCGTCCACGATTTTGGCGCGCGGAAACTCTACCGCATGCGGATTCCCCTCATGCGCCACTTTTTCAATCTTCGGTCCGCCCGGATAGCCGAGTCCAATGGCGCGCGCCACTTTGTCAAAAGCCTCTCCCGCCGCGTCGTCCCTCGTTTTTCCAAGGATCTCGTATTTTCCATAATCAAGCACCTTGACAAGATGCGTATGTCCGCCGGACACCACCAGGCATAGAAAAGGCGGCTCCAGATCTTTGTTCTCTATGTAATTGGCGCTGATATGCCCCTCGATATGATGCACGCCCACCAGTGGCAGCTTTTTAGCATAGCTGATGGCTTTTGCCTCCGCCACTCCGACAAGCAGTGCTCCAACAAGCCCCGGGCCGTAGGTGACACCGATCGCATCCATATCATCCAGCGTCATCCCCGCATCCGAAAGTGCCTGTCCAATCACCTGATTGATTTTTTCAATGTGTTTGCGCGAGGCAATCTCCGGAACAACGCCGCCATACAAGGTATGCAATGCAATCTGGGAGGATATCACATTTGATCTGACATCCCTTCCATTCACGACAACCGCTGCTGCCGTCTCATCGCACGAGCTTTCAATCGCCAATATTTTTATTTCATTACTGTTCATCGGAAGAATCTCCCTCCACCTGATAGAATACCAGAATCTTCCAGTCTCCATCGTCATCTTTTCTCAAAACATACATTTCGTTGGTACGGTCAAAGCTGTTGTTCTCATTCATAAAATAAGATGCCGTCACATAAGCGCACTCTCTCCCGTCCACCGTCTGATACACCACATCATTGCTGTCGCAGACATTACTGCTGCGAATCGTTTTTGATTTGTTGTGGTAATCTTCAATATCCGCTTTCAGGTCGGAAAGATACTGATCCCGCGGATTGTTCTCCAACAGTTCGTCGTCCAGCAGCTTTCTCGCCTGATCCGCCAGCGACTCCAGTTCATCGTCCGTATAGGTATCATCATAGAAGCACTCCAGAATACGGTTGTAATACTTCACAACCTCACGCGGAGTTGCCGGATAGTTGGTATCCAGATTCTTCGTGATGAGCTTTTGTATCTCTGTCAGCTCCACCGTATCTTCCACCGATGTCCGTCTCTGTGTCGTAAAAAAGTAATACACGCCCACGATCAGTAAAATGATCAGTATTGTTATCACTGCCTTAATCACGCCACTCTTCTTCATTATGACAACCTCCCTTTTTCTTTAGTCCTCATCCTCAAACATCAATTCCACGTTTTTCCCGTCTTTTCCCAAAAACGCATCCGGGAAAATCTCACGCACCTGGGGCAGATAGTTCTCCGCGTGCACCAGAGACGGGGAGTAATGGGTCAGCCACATTTCCCTGACGCCGGCTCTCTTCGCCATGTCTGCTGCCTCATAGAATGTCATGTGTTTGTACTGCTTCGCCTTGACGAGCTTCTCCGGCTCCGCATACATTCCCTCGCAGATAAAAAGATCCGATCCCTCCGCCGCTGCCACGATCGATTCTGTCGGTCTGGTGTCCGTGCAGTACGTCATCTTGATGCCGCGTCTGGCTGGTCCGAGCACCATCTCCGGCGTATAGACCGTTCCGTCTTCCCCGGACAGGATCTCTCCCTTCTGCAGACGGCTCCAGTATTTCTGCGGAATTGCCGCCGCACGCGCTCTCTCCACGTCAAACTTCCCTGCACGTTTTATTTCGACCGAATAACCGTAACAGGTAACATTATGATTGACACGAAATGCATGTATACAGTATCCATTGAGTTCCAGCCGCATTTCCGGTTCCGTAATCTCAATAAAACGTATTTCAAACGGAAGTTCCGGAGCAATCACCCGGAGCGCGTTCACCACCCGCTCCAACCCCCGCGGACCGATCATGGTCAGCGGCTCGGTTCTGTCCGCATTTCCCATGGTGAGAAGCAGTCCCGGCAGTCCGCCGATGTGATCTCCGTGGTAATGGGTAAAACAGATGACATCAATGGGCTTAAACGTCAGTCCCTTTTCCTTGATCGCCACCTGTGTTCCCTCGCCGCAATCAATCAGCAGACTGCTGCCGTTGTAACGCAGCATAGCCGCCGTCAGAAAACGGCGGGGCAGCGGCATCATTCCTCCTGTTCCCAATAGGCATACATCTAACATGAATAAACTCCTTTATCGCTATATCAGTTCTGTCTTTTGTTCCACCTCCGGCGCGATGGCAAACGTCCGCACCCAGGCGTCATAACACGGTTCGCACAGATCCATCCTGTGCACCGTACCGTCTTTGTGTTCGGAAAAATAGCCCCACTCTTTACAAATAGTAAGAAAGGAACTTTTTCCTGCTTCCCCTTCCGTACAGATCGGGCTGCCACATCGGTTGCAATAGATCACTCCGTTTTGTCTGCTCATTGATATATTCTCCATTCTATCGTCTGTTTTGCGCCGCTTTCTGCGCATCCGAAATTCCTTAGGAACTTCTAATCTGTATCCGTCAGGATTCATTATATCATTGAGCCGCCGTGCAATCCCACAGGGAATTACAGGGCACAGACCATAATTCTGGCATCTTCTCTCGGGAATTCGTAAAATCCCCGGCGGATGCCCACCGAGGAAAATCCCTGCTTCTCGTACAGACGGATCGCCCCCTCATTCGACACGCGCACTTCAAGGACAATGCGGGCAATCTTGTGGTCTGCGGCACGTTTTTTCATCTCTGTGAGCAGTTCTTCCCCGATTCCACGCCTGCGGCACGCAGGATTCACAGCCACATTCGTGATCTCACCCTCATCGGCCGCAAGATACATTCCGATGTACCCCTGTATGACACCCGATTCCTCTGCCACCAGAAAGATCGTGTCGGGCAGACAAAGCGAATCCAGAAAAGCATTCTCACTCCACGGCTGCGAAAAAATCTCCGTCTCCAAAGATGCCACCTTCGCCGCATCTTCCGCCATCATGCTCCGGATAATACTCATACGTTTTCCTTTCCTTTTGCGGCTTCCTGCTCCTTGCGCTCTCTTTCCGCCTGGGACAGCCGGAGATATTCCGGGCGGTGTTCCGCCGCGCTCTCCGTTTTTCCCTCTCTGTAATACTGCATGCCAAGCACAGCGACCGCGCCGGCCCGCTGCTTGTTCAGATGTGCAGGCGCATAGGAATGCGGCACCGTAAGCTGCTCCTCCAGATATGCCTTAAAAACCGGTACACCGTCTCCCAAAAATACGACCGCCTCACCTCTGCTGTTGATGTCCGCCGCAATCTCATCGATTCCCACGGCACACTCTCCGCGCAGCACCTGCATGTCGTTTCCATCAAAACGGTACAAACCGGTATAGGTCTGATTTCTTCTTGCGTCCATAAGCGGGCATACCATATCCCGGTGTCCCACCAGATTGTATGCAAGTGCGTCCACCGTCGGCACATTGAGGATCGGCTTCTCCAACGCGAGGCCCAGACCTTTTGCCGTCGCCGAACCGATCCGAAGTCCCGTAAATGAGCCCGGTCCGCCTGCAACCGCGATTGCATCGATACTCGAAAGATCCAGTTCGATCATGCGCGCCACCTCATCCAGCATGGGAAGAAGGGTCTGTGAATGTGTCTTTTTATAGTTTACGGTATATTCTCCCAGAAGGTTGTCATCCTCCGCGATTGCAACGCTCGCCACCAGACCGGAACTGTCCAATCCTAATATTTTCATTTTCTGTCCTCCTGATGCTCTCTTATGGTAATTCTGCGATAATCAAATCCCATTTCCAGATCTTTTTCTATAGTAACTTCGCTGCGCCGCTCCGGCAGAATCTCTTCGATCAGATTCGCCCACTCGATCATGCACAGACCATCCCCGTAGAAATAATCCTCGTAGCCGATCTCATCCATCTCCTCGATGTCCCCGATGCGGTAAACGTCGAAATGATAAAACGGCATCCTGCCTTCCTCATATACCTGCACGATCGTAAAGGTCGGGCTGGAGACCGGCTCCGTGATGCCAAGTCCCTCTGCAATTCCCTGTGTGAAGACTGTCTTTCCGACACCCAGATCTCCCACCAGCGTATAGACATCGCCGGGCTTTGCCTCTGCGCCCAGACGTTTTCCAAGCGCGTGCGTCTCCTCCGGCGAATATGTTTCATAGATCTTTTCTGTCATATTTTAAAATCCCCATTCTCTACTTCATCTTCAAACGGTACGCCGGCAGATGTGCCGCAGCCTGTGTCTGCAGTGCCGCGTAGCTTTCCCCCAGCTGTGCTCTCGGAATGACATAGGCATTGATCCGGCTGCTGTACACCAGAACGTTGTGCTTCGTCGCAACCATTTTATAGATCTGCTCCCACGGAAGCAGCGCACTCTCTTCCTTCTGCGATACGTGCAGCCCCTCCTCGTCCACCTCATAGTGCAGCGTTCCCCGCAGCACCTCGGACATTGCCAGTGTGCGCTTCGACCTTAGGTACAGACTCACCGGAGGATAGACCAGAAATACGATGCCAAATACAATATATAATGCGGTGTATACCGCCTCGATCTTCCCGCGGGTCACTCCTGCCACCACAAAAATCAGGATGGAAAACGCAATGGAAAACCACCCGTGAAATCCGGAGTAGGTCTGGTACATATTAAACCGGTACATATCTTCTGCTGTCAATGTAATATCAAACTTTAGCGGCATAACAGTCCCTCCTGTCTATATCTAAGCTAGTATAGCATTTTTCATTCCAAAAGAAAAGGGGCTGTCGTCTAAGACAGCCCCTTTTCTAGCGGTTCGCTCCTTTCAGAATCGGTGAAATGTGTTTGTATACCAGGAATGTGATTACCACGGAAAACAGTCCCTTCACGATGGTAAACGGCATATTGAAGCACACCAGGCACTGCAGAATGCTCTTCACGGATGGTACGATCACCTGATAAGCGCCGAGCACAGCTTCTTCCGGCATAAAGTTGTAGTATACCGGATATACCAGGAAGTAGTTGGATACCACGGAAAATACACCCATGATCACCGCACCGAGCAGGGATCCAATCAATGCGCTTCTGCGGCTCTTTTTGTGGCGGTAAATCAATCCTGCCGGAAGTACGAATGCTACGCCCAGAAGGAAGTTGGAAAGCTCACCGACGCCGCCGGTTGTTGTAATAAACAGATGAAGCACATTCTTGATCAGACAGATCAGAATGCCACATACCGGTCCCATGGAAAATGCACCGATCAGTGCCGGGAGCTCTGAGAGATCCATCTTGATGAAAGCCGGCATAAACGGAACGGAAAAATCCAGGAACATTAAAATAAATGCTACTGCGGAAAGCATTGCCGTGACGCTCATGTAGCGAACGCTCGAAATACTGTTTGTTGTTGTCCTACCTGTGATTGTACTGTTTGTGTCCATAATGACTCGTCTCCTTTTCTCTGCAGGAATTCGAGGTATTCTCGCGTGTCAGCCGTCTTTCAACGGATTGCATTCCGGCAGCGGAACAGCGCTTATTCCCGCCACACAAAAAGCCCCGGATGATCTCTACATCCGGGGCGTTAAACTGCATTCTTAAGACCCTGCTGCCGCAGGTCCTCCTAACATGCTTCTCTTCTCTCATCCAGACTATACTGTCGGTCCCGGATTCACACCGGCTCAACTGCAACTGCAGCTCACGGACTGATCTGGCGTCTGCCAGAATCACCGTCGGTCGGGAATCTATGCTTCCATCTCTGTGAACTCATATCACCCTGCCCCGAAGAATTCCTATATTTATTTTGCTTCTATATTGTATGCCCATATGGGCATACTGTCAACCCTTTTTCTCTATCCGTTCAGCTTCATCGTCAGCTGGATGCGCTGTTTTTTCGGATCAACGCTTAATACTTTCACTTCCACAATATCCCCGACGCTGACAACTTCGAGCGGGTGCTTGATAAACTTGTCGCTCATCTGCGAAATATGCACCAGTCCGTCCTGATGAACGCCAATATCGACAAACGCACCAAAATCAATGACGTTGCGCACGGTTCCTTTCAGAATCATCCCCGGCATCAGGTCTTTGATCTCAAGCACATCGCTGCGCAGAATCGGCTTTGGCATGTCCTCTCTCGGGTCTCTCGCCGGCTTCTCCAGCTCCTTGACGATGTCCTGCAGCGTCATCTCTCCCACACCCAGTTCTTCTGAGAGTTTTTTGTAGTCATGGATCTTTTTGGAAATGCCCTCTACCTTCCGCTCTTTTACGTCAGATAACGTATAATCCAGCCGCTCCAGAAGCTTCTTCGTGGCATCATAGCTCTCCGGGTGCACACCGGTCGCATCGAGCGGATTCTTTCCGTCACCGATCCTGAGGAATCCTGCGCACTGTTCATATGCCTTCGGTCCCAGCTTCGGCACCTTCAAAAGTCCTGCACGGGATACAAATCTGCCGTTTTCCTCGCGGTAGGTTACAATATTTTTTGCCAGTGTCTTGCTGATGCCGGAAACATATTCAAGAAGCGACGCCGAGGCAGTGTTCAAATCCACGCCGACTTTGTTCACACAGTCCTCGACTACGCCACCGAGCGCCTCCCCGATCTTTTTCTGGTTCATGTCATGCTGATACTGTCCCACACCGATGGACTTCGGATCGATTTTAACAAGCTCCGCCAACGGATCCTGCAGACGGCGCGCCATGGACGCTGCGCTTCGCTGTCCCACGTCAAAATTCGGGAATTCTTCCGTAGCAAGCTTGCTGGCAGAATAGACCGACGCGCCCGCCTCATTGACAATAATGTACTGTACTTTTACCGGAAGTTCCTTTAACAGATCCACAATGATCTGTTCGGATTCCCGCGATGCCGTTCCGTTTCCAAGGGAAATCAGGGTAATGTGATATTTGGCAATCAATTTCTTTAATACCGCTTTTGCCTCCGCCACTTTATTCTGCGGAGCCGTCGGATAAATCACCGTCGTATCAAGCACTTTTCCGGTCGGATCTACCACAGCAAGCTTACAGCCTGTCCGAAACGCCGGATCCCATCCGAGCACCACCTGTCCGGCAATCGGCGGCTGCATCAGCAGCTGCTCTAAGTTCTTTCCGAATACACGGATGGCGCCGTCCTCCGCACGCTCGGTCAGGTTACTCCTGATCTCGCGCTCGATCGCCGGTGCAATCAGACGGTCATAGGCGTCTCTCACCACATCGCGCAGCACCTCATTCGTCTGCGGGTTGTCCCGGACAATCACCTTTTTCTCCAGATAGCGCAGAATGTCCTCCTGCGGCGCTTCGATCTTCACAGTGAGGAATTTTTCTTTTTCTCCGCGGTTCACCGCCAGAATCCGGTGTCCGGCAAGCTTTGCCACCGGCTCGTCAAAATCGTAATACATCTCATAGACGGATTCCGTCTCCGGGTCTTTGGCAGTAGAGGTCATCCGGCCTTTTTTCACCGTGAGGTCACGGATGTGCGTACGGTAATCCGCCTCGTCAGAGATGGACTCCGCAATAATATCCGACGCTCCCGCAATCGCCTCCTCGGCGGTTGTAACTCCCTTTTCGGCATCCACGTATTTTGCCGCCTCTTCTATGAGCGGCGTTTTTATCATCTGCAGTGTAATCACACCGGCAAGCGGTTCCAGTCCCTTTTCCTTGGCGATCGTGGCGCGCGTTCTGCGCTTCGGCTTGTACGGGCGGTATAAATCCTCCAGCAGAACCATCGTCTCCGCCGAAAGGATCTGCGCTTTCAGTTCGTCCGTCAGCTTCCCCTGCTCCTCAATGCTGGCGAGCACCGTCTCCTTGCGCTCCTCCAGTCCTCTTAAATAGATAAGGCGCTCCGACAGGTTACGAAGCACCTCATCGTTTAATGCACCGGTCGCCTCCTTCCGGTAACGCGCAATAAAAGGAATGGTATTGCCTTCATCGATCAGCTTGACTGCCGCCTCTGTCTGATGGCGCTTAATCCCCAGTTCCTCAGAAATTTTTGCAATAATATCCATATCTGTCCTCCAAATTTTACCGAGTCTGCTCCCAGTATACCGAAAATCCGCTGTAATCTCAAGTGCCTTCCTCATTGTCTTTTTGGCTTTCCCATGTTACAATAGACAAAGTTATCCTGCGATATACTGGCAATACCGGCATATCGGGAAAGGTCTGATTATCATGAACAACAAACGACGTTCCCAGCGAATGGAAAATGCCGCTCTGCTTCTCGGCGTGATCGGGGCAGCTACTTTTTGTCTGGTCTATCCGGCACTGATCTGCGGATCTCTTGCCATCGTTTTTGCACTTTTATCACGGGGCGGCGAGCGCACGCTGACCTCCCGTGCGAAAATTGCTCTGATCCTTGGCGCCATTGCCCTGGGCATTGTCCTCGCCATGATTATTTACACATTTGCGATTGCCGAATTATATTATGGCGGCGTGGAAAATATGGCGCGTCAGGTATACGGCACGCTCGGCATCGATTTTGATACACTGATGAATTCCCTAGGCCAGTAAATCCACATGCCACACAAACAGGGCAAGATTTTTGACCAGGCAGTTGACCACGATCAAAAGCAGGGCGATCCATATATAGACATCACGAAAGCGCAGGGCAATCCGTATCCGGCTTCCGCTCACGCGTTCAATGGTCTGGCTGATCATAAACCAGCCGCTAAGCAGCGCCGCATACGGCACGAACGGATGCAGCACAAAGGAGCGCAGCCATTTGCCGGCAAGCAGCGCCCTGACGGCTCTTGTCCCGCCGCACCCGGGGCAGTACGCTCCGGTCAGCGCATGAAACGGGCAGGGCAGCAAAAATTTCCAGACCGGAATTCCTGTTACTCTGACAAACAAAAACAGCGCCGCGAAAATTACCGCCGCGCACCAGCCCATAATATAAAAATCCCGGTCTACCCGTCTATCCGTCTGAAACATTCCGATCTCCATTCCTATCTTACTCCCTGCTATTATAACCGCCGCATTTTCGGTTGTAAAGCACGCGCACGTTTCCGGATTCCAAATCTCTTTAACTGCCAGTAGCATATCACCGTCTTCCATGTTATAATGTTCGCGAAAGCAATGAGCAGTGCCATCCATGAATGTTACAAAATCCGGCTGCTTGCAGACAATATTTTGTAACATTCATGGATGATAGGGCGAATGCCCGTGGGTTTGAAAATGCCTTGCATTTTCAAACCCACAGGCACTGCGTAACTATAGGAATATAATGTTCGCGCAAGCAAAACTTTCACCAGAACATACACAAATATCACATCCACAGGAGTCTGCACATGTCAAGATCATCCAGCGAATTAAAACGTATTTCACGTGACATTTTAAATAACCGTTATTCCGTACCGATGGCAGCTTTTCTGACTGCCTCCTTAATTCCGACACTCATCGAGATTCCGTTCTCCATGACGCTCGGCGATTATCCCGGTACTCCGCAGCTTATCATCAGCACGATTGCAGATATTTTAATTCTTCTGATCGCCCAGATGCTCGACACCGGCGTTATGCTGGTTCATATGAATATGACGCGCGGTCAGACATACCGCATCCGCGATGTTTTTACACCGTTTCGCAATGGCGCAGAGCGCTTCTTTCTCGCTGCCGTTCTCTTCGATGTATTTCTGGTGATCGCAGGTATTCCTGCCATTCTTGGCATTCTTTATTTTTATAAAACCGGTGTCTCCGGTCTCTCCGGTGCCCTGCTTGCTGCAGGAAGCATCTTCGGTCTGATTTTTACTTTCTATGTGCTGCTTACCTACCGCATGGTTTTCTTCTTTCTTTTAGACCATCCGCAGTTAAGCGTGCGGGATGCTTTTCGCACCTGCCGTAAATTTATGCGCGGACGACGCAGGAAGCTGCTTTACATTTTATTCAGCTTTCTCGGCTGGGGCGCGCTTGCCATCTGCTCTTTCGGCATTGCGGCTCTCTGGATCAGTCCTTATATGACGCAGACGCTGCTTACTTTCTATCTCGACGGCACCGGCGAACTGGATCAGATTCCCGTCCGCGATTACGATCAGGAGGCAAAGCGCTTCACCGGATCTATCTTTTGATATCTTATGGCAAATCAGAAGTTCTGATTTGCCATTTGTATATACGCAACTATCAATCATATCACATCAGGAGGAGTTTACTATGAACGAAAAAGACGGAGCAATCCGCGACGCCAGCGTACTTGGCGTACCAAAAATGCTGATTCTTGGCCTGCAGCACATGTTTGCCATGTTCGGCGCAACCATTCTCGTGCCGATTCTGGTCAACAGTTACTTCGGCGAAGATGTTCTGCATGTACAGGTTACTTTGATCTGTGCCGGTATCGGAACTCTATTTTTCCATCTGTGTTCCAAATTCAAGGTCCCGGCGTTTCTCGGTTCTTCCTTTGCTTTCCTCGGCGGTTTTGCCACGATTGCAAACATGGATTCCGGTGTATTCGCCGACATGTCCAACGCTGACAAACTTTCCTATGCCTGCGGCGGAATTGTTGTCGCGGGTCTTTTATATCTGATTCTCGCGCTGATTATCAAGCTTGTCGGTGTCAAGAAGGTCATGCGTTTTCTTCCGCCGGTCGTAACCGGTCCGATCATCATCTGCATCGGGTTGAGCCTTGCCGGTTCTGCCATCAACAACGCTTCCACCAACTGGCTTCTCGCCCTTATCGCTCTGGTTACGATCATCGTTTTCAATATCTGGGGCAGGGGAATGTTTAAGATCATCCCGATTCTGATGGGCGTCATTATTTCTTATATTGCCGCATTGATCTTCAACGCCATGGGCATGACAAACGCAGACGGCTCCGCCATTCTTTCTTTTACCGACATCGCAAACGCTTCCTGGGTCGGCGTACCGGCATTTTCCCTCTGCAAATTCAATCTGTCCGCCATTTTGGTCATGGCCCCGATCGCACTCGCAACCATGATGGAACACATTGGCGATATTTCCGCTATCTCCGCGACGGTTGACCAGAATTTTATCGAAGATCCGGGACTTCACCGCACCCTGATCGGCGACGGACTCGCCACTTCCCTGTCCGCTCTCGTCGGAGGTCCCGCAAACACCACCTACGGCGAAAATACCGGCGTGCTCGAGCTGAGCAAGGTATACGATCCAAAGGTCATCCGCATTGCAGCCTGCTACGCCATCATCTTAAGCTTTATTCCGAAGATGGCTGCTGTGATCGGTTCCATGCCGTCCGCCATCATCGGCGGTGTCAGCTTCATGCTCTACGGTATGATCTCCGCCATCGGCGTCCGCAATGTTGTGGAAAATCATGTTGATTTTACGCAGTCACGCAATCTGATCATCGCAGGCGTGATCTTCGTGTGCGGTCTTGGTTTCTCCGACGGTCTTACCTTTACGATCGCCGGAACCTCCGTCACACTCACCGCGCTGGCAGTCGCAGCGATCGCAGGTATTTTCTTAAATGCCATCCTGCCGGGCAACGACTACCATTTCGGAAAAGATGTCACGGGCGATGCAAACCGCGGTATTGACATGAAGCCGAACCTTCACGAAGATACCAGCTACGCAGATACAGAGGAATAAACATACCGCCAAAAGCGGAGGCGGCAGGGATCGAAACCGGATCAAAAAAAATTACAGCGTTTCAGAGTGCAGCCGGAGACGGTTCATTCTTTTGAGCAAAATCCTTGTATTTCTTCCACACCGCGTTTGGCATCGGATTCTGTGTCTTGGCCACGTTTTGACAATCCGCGGGATGTGTCCGTCACGCCGCAGACAATTTAAGGACTTCCTGGTGCCCCTAGCGACACCGCTTCACAGACAATATAAAACCGCGCGAACCGAAACTCGCTGGCATCTGCTATTGAAAATAGGGCAGATGCCAACTCAGACATCGGCTTCGCGCGGTTATGTTTTGTTTAGCGGTGTCGACAAGGGGCACACACGAAAGTCCTTAAATTGTCTGCGGAGTGCGGACACATTTCGCGGAGTGCTCAAAACTTGGAAAGACACGGATCATCGTGGATGTCAAACGCGGTGCGGATTAGAAATACCGGATTTCGCGATCAGAATGACCGTCTCCGGTTGCATCCTGAAACGTCAAAAAGCTTTTTCTTGAGTGGGCTTTGATCTCTGCTGCTTCCACTTTCCGCGGTATTTATCAGATGTAGTGCAGATGAATCTCTCCAAAGTTCGCGGAACCATTCAGATACAGCACCGTGCTGCTCGTTCCGATGCTGTTGCCGGTCTCACGGATGGCGCCGAACGAACGGTCCAGATTATTCTGAATCTTCCATTCTTTCGGGATGTAAAGGTTGGTCTCCCCGAAATTATTCTCCACGCTCACATTTGCAGAACCTTCCTGCACGATCGCATTGTCGAAGTACACCGAAAGCGATCCGAAATTATTTTCGATGGCGGCGCGTCTGAAGTTGTCGGAGTTGATGTAGCGGATTGCGGAACCGAAGCTGTTCTCGCACCGGATCTCTTCGCCGGTATACTGTTCACTGCTGGATGTCCCGACATTGCCGGTCACCGTCTTCCATTTCCGCTTTTTCCCGCCGAAAATAAGTGACAGACCGATACTTCCAAGAAATGCCGCGCCAAGCACCGTCCACGGCGTGAGTGCCGTAATTCCAAGCGGCTCATCGTATATGATACAGATAAACGCAATTGAGAACAGGATTTCCCAGAAATTCACATTGCGGATTCCCTCGACAAAAAGCCAGAGGAAAAATACGGTCAGAATAATGCTGAACACGCCGATATCCGGCAGAATTCCAAACTTGCTTATAACGACATACACTGCTGCGAGGATAAAAAAGATTCCCCAGAATACTTTGCTACTTTTCATGATGCAACCTCTTTTCTTCTAATTTTTGAGTCAACGGTTTATAGTAATACCGCGATACATAGACCTTCTTGTGCGTGTTCAAAAACGCCACCACACTCGACGCCGTCAGATTGCGGTCAATAGAGTAAATCTGATCCGTATTTAAGATCGTGGATTTGGATACTCTCATAAAAACGCCCGGAAGCATATCTTCCAGCTCGTATAGTTTGTACCGGGTCTGATACATCTCATCCCGGGTGTGTGCGCTGATCCCGTTCTCGTCTGTCTCGAAAAACAAAATCTTGGACAATGTCACATAGTATTCCGTGTTCCCTTTATAAAGCAGGATCTTCTCGGAAGCGTTGGTGACATCCCGCACGGCGCGCTGCACGGCAGCGACCTGTTTCGTCAGACCGCGGCAGCGGATAATCACTTCATCCTCCGCGGCGCTCTCGTCAATCTCAATTTTTATTTTCATCTCTGTAACTCCTTTGATGGTTCCAGTATAAAAAAAGAACCTCCCGGTGTAAACAGTTTTACACCAAGAGGTCATTTTCTCCGGGTAAGTGGTAACACTTTCCCGTTCCTGTCACATTAAAGTGTCTTTAACTTCTCTACGCCCGCATCCAGATAAGCGTTCTCCATCGTTGCAAACGCTCCCTTGTCTGCCTGCTCCGCAAACGCCGGATCAAGCGGAAGCTTTCCAAATACCGGGATCCCGAGCTCTTTTGCGACATCGTCGATATGACTCTCGCCAAACAGCTTGATCTCTTTTCCGCAGTCCGGACATTTCAGGTAGCTGAAATTCTCCACCAGACCGAGCACCGGCACATGCATCATCTCCGCCATGTTGTACGCCTTTTTCACGATCATCTGCACGAGTTCCTGCGGGGACGTCACAATCACGATTCCGTCTACCGGAAGCGACTGGAACACCGTAAGCGGTACATCGCCGGTTCCAGGCGGCATATCCACGAACAGATAGTCCACGTCTCCCCAGACTGTCTCGTTCCAGAACTGTTTTACCACGCCGGCAATCACCGGACCTCTCCAGATGACAGGTGCCTCCTCGTCATCCAACAGCAGGTTGATCGACATGATCTTGATGCCGTTCTCCGTCTCCATCGGAACCATTCCGTCGTCCGTTCCGTATATCTGTCCATGAATTCCGAACATCTTAGGAATCGACGGACCGGTAATATCCGCATCCATGATGCCTACCTTGTATCCGGCGCGGTTCATCGCTGCAGCGAGTGATGCTGTGACAAATGATTTGCCGACGCCGCCTTTTCCGCTGACAACACCGATCACTTTCTTAACGTTGGATGCCGCATTCATCGGCTCCTTGGCAATTCCGCCGCCTGCTTTATTCTTCGCGTTGCTCGGACATCCCTCGCAGCTCTCCTTTGAGCAGCTGGATGCTCCGCTGCAATTACTGTTCTCTGGCATATTCTTTCCTCCTTAAATCGCTTACATCTTCTCTATCAGGCTTCTTTTTTCTCTCTGGCACGCTTTTCCTTTTCTGCAAAAATCGCCGCCAGCGACTCCGTGTAAGGCGCTCTCGCCACACCGTATTCGGTAACGATGCCTGCAATCAGCTCATGATCCGTCACATCAAATGCCGGGTTGAAGACCTTGACGCCCTCCGGTGCCATGCGCTCCTTGTACCACATTTCCGTGACTTCCTCCGCCGGACGCTGCTCGATCGTAATCCCGGCTCCGGTCGGCGTATTTAAGTCGATCGTCGACGTCGGCGCGCAGATATACACCGGCACACCGTAATACTTTGCCACCGCCGCCACCACAGAAGTACCGATCTTATTCGCCGCATCTCCGTTCGCCGCCACACGGTCACAGCCGACAAATACCGCATTAACCCAGCCGTTCTTCATGACTGTCGCCGACATATTGTCGCAGATCAATGTAACATCCACCCCGGAAGACTGCAGTTCAAATGCTGTCAGTCTGGCGCCCTGCAACAGGGGTCTGGTCTCATCCGCAAATACACGAAAATGATAACCGCGTTCCTCTCCCAGATAAATCGGTGCCGTCGCGGTGCCATATTTGCTTGTGGCAAGCTGTCCCGCATTGCAGTGCGTCAGGATGCCGTCCCCCGGCTTTACCAGAGTCAGGCCATGCTCTCCGATCATCCGGCACACCCAGATATCTTCCTCCTGGATCGCCACAGACTCCCGGTGCAGTGCCTCCTTGATCTGCGCTACAGTCTCCCCGCTGTGTGCCTCCACAACACGCTGCATCCGGTTTAACGCCCAGCTTAAGTTCACGGCTGTCGGACGCGAAGAATCCAGATACTCCTTCTGCCGTACAAACTCACGGTAAAATGTATCGTAGTCCTCGGTATCCATCTGTTTTGCCAACACATAGATCCCGTATGCTGCCGCCACTCCGATCGCCGGTGCGCCGCGCACCTGAAGCAGATAGATCGCGTCCCAGATCTCCTGCGCCGTGTGAAGCGAAATGATCTCTATTTTTCCCGGCAGCTTCGTCTGGTCGATGATCACCACTGCATTGTTCTCATCATCCAGCCGCACGGTGTCATAATCCATAACATTCCTGCTCTGCTGTTCTCCCACACTTTCACCCCTTTATTCTTATTCATCACAGACTATTATACTCTCTTTTGGCGATGTTTCCAAGAAGGCTCCCTCTTTCTACGTGTTCTTTTTTGCGGACAAAAAAGGAATTGCCGCAATAAGCGTAGATCGTTTGAGTGATAAGTAATATTACGAGAAAAGACACACTTGGCAATTCCATTTGCATTTCCACATGAAATCCACAAGTGTGTCTCTTCTCATAATATTACTTATTATTCCTAGTAGCGGAGTGCTTTTTTCAGTGCCATGGAAACCGCTGTTCCGATAACGAAACATACGATCGCCTCGACAACGCCGTTCACGCCGACAAATGCTGCGATAAACGGAATCACTTTCGTCATGCCGAACTGCTCACGCATTGTTCCTGCGAACAGGGTTACCAGTGTTCCCATGAAAAATGTGGTGTTCAGCAGCGGACAGCAAAGGCTGGCAAGCGTTACCGAACCTGCGGAAGGCATTTTGGTCTTCTTCAGTCCCGCATAGATCAGTCCGGTCAGCCATCCGTCCAGAATACGTGTCGGAACGCATACCAGGAATGTAAATACTGGGTTCACGCCAAGAAGAAGCGTACCAAATGCGCTCATTCCGAAACACTGGATAAAACTCGTGATACCGAACACGCCGCCTAAGATTGCTCCTGCCGCCGGTCCCAATGTTACAGCTCCTACCGCAACTGGTATGACAATCAGGGTAATCTCAAGACCCGCTGTCTTTATGTAACCAATCGGGGTAAAAGCCATGAGTAAGATGATGGCGACTAAAAGCGCCATCTCCACGAGATACTTCGTGGAAAATTTCGACTTCGTCATAGTCTTTTCCTCTTTTCTATACATTTTGTTTATGGTTCCTGTCTGCCAGGAACTTTTTGCATCTTTTGCAGTATATCACTATGTGAAATATTTATCAAGCGGTTGGCACCACAAGACCGCATTTTTTCCGCCAGGTTCCTGCCAGATACCTTCCCACGAAGCAGATCACACGGAATACCCAGTCAATCACCATGGCAGCCCACACCCCGACTGCCATCCATCCCATGTGAACGCCAAACACATAACTGAAGCCGATGCGGAAGGTAATCATGGAAAAAATCGACACAACCATCGTGTATTTTACATCATTGCAGGCGCGGAGCATATTCGGCAGCACAAACGACGCCGGCCACAGGAAGATCGCCATTCCATCATGAATCATGACCAGAATGTAGGACAGGCGCGTCGTCTCCTCTCCCAGTCCATAGATCTGTAAAATCCACGGCAGCAGAAGTAAAATGATGCTGTTGATGACCGCCGTATAAAAATAGGTCTCTCCCAGCAGCTTTTTGGTGTAATAGCGCACCTGTCCTTCTTCTCCGGCTCCCACACAGCGTCCGATCACAGTAATCATCGCAAGGCTCATCGCCTGTCCCACAATACATCCCATGGAATCCAGACTGTTCGCCACCCCGTTCGCCGCGATCTGGCTGGTGCCGAACGCAGCTATGATGCTGACCACAAGCACACGTCCCAGCTGGAAGATACCGTTTTCAATTCCGCTCGGGATGCCGATAAAAAGAATCCGCTTCACAATCGTTGCATCCACTTTAAATTTTCCTCTGGTGAGAAAGACCAGATTGTCCGGATTATGCAAAAGCGTAAAAAGCACCACTCCTGCCACACCGCGGGAAACCAACGACGGAATGGCGACTCCCGCTACTCCCAGTTTCAGCACATACACGCCGATTGCATTTCCCACAACGTTGATGACATTCATCAGCAGCGATATTTTCAATGTGATCTGCGCATTCCCCATCGAACGGTACAGCGCCGCACACGAGTCATACACTGCGAGAAGCGGAAATGAGAACACGGAGATAATGAGATAGATGATCGCATTCTGCATAACATCCGTCTCAATCTGTCCGAAGAATAATCCGAGGATCTGCCTGTGAAAAAGAAGTACCAGTACACTGATACCGATCGTGATCGCCGCCTCTGTAAACACAAGCTGTCTGGCAGACCGGCAGGCTTCCTCTCTCCTTCCCGCACCGATACACTGTGACGTTACCACCGCACCGCCGGTCGCAAGCGCCGCCAGCACACTGATGATTAAGTTGTTAAACATGTCTACCAGCGACACGCCAGAAACTGCCGCTTCTCCCGCAGAAGAAATCATCATCGTATCTGCCATTCCCACGGTGATGGCAAGCGTCTGTTCTAAGATCAGCGGAATAATCAGTTTCCGCAAATCTTTTTTACTGAATAATCGATTTTCTGTTACTGTCTGTCTCACGTTCTTTCACTCCTTCGGAATGACAATAATACGCAAAACGGCAACTGTCAAGCTCGTGAAATAAAAACATAAAAACTCCCGCATGACAGACGCCACATCTGCCACGCGGGAGTTCTTTTCACCTATGTACTTTTCTTTGCTTATTTGCCAAGTTCTGCCTTTAACGCAGTGGTCAGTGCCGGAACGATCTTGTTGAGATCTCCTACCAGACCATAATCTGCAACGTCGAAGATCGGTGCATCCTCATCCTTGTTGATAGCAACGATGAGATCAGAATCCTCCATACCTGCAACGTGCTGGATAGCTCCTGAAATACCGATTGCGAAGTAGATCTGCGGACGTACTGTCTTACCTGTCTGTCCTACCTGTAAATCTACCGGCAGCCAGCCGTTCTCCACTACGGCACGGGAGCAGCTTACGGTACCGCCAAGTACCTCTGCCAGATCCTCGAGAAGCTTGAAGTTCTCCTTGGAACCAACACCACGTCCACCGGATACCAGGATCTTTGCATCCATGATGTTCGCTGTATTCTTAACAGCCTTTACAATGTTTAAGATCTCTACATATCTGTCATTCGGGGTGAATCCCGGATTGTACTCTACCACATTTGCCTTAGCGCCTGCAATCGGAGCGATCTTCTGCATAACACCCGGGCGTACAGTAGCCATCTGCGGACGGTTGTACGGGCACGCGATCGTTGCGATCGTGTTACCACCAAATGCAGGACGTGTCATAAGAAGCTGATTGTGCTGCTGCTCCTGTCCCGGTGCTGCGTTCAGCGGGAAATCGCCGATCTCAAGCATCGTACAGTCAGCAGTAAGACCTGTCTTCACACGAGCGGAAACAGTAGGTCCGAGGTCACGGCCGATTGCAGTTGCGCCAACCAGCATGATCTCCGGCTTGTACTCATTGATCACAGATGCCAGTGCATGTGCGTACGGCTCTGTTCTGTAGTCTTTTAACTGCGGATCGTCTACCACGATAACTCTGTCAGCACCGTACTCAGCCAGCTGATCTGCCAGACCCTTAACGCCGGAGCCAATCAATACTGCAGTTACTTCTGTGTTTAAATCCTTTGCCAGCTCTTTTCCTTTTCCAAGTAACTCGAATGCAACGCCGTCTAATACGTTGTCAACCTGCTGTGCAAAGACAAATACTCCTTTATATTCTTCTAAACCCATTTTATTCACCACTTTTCCTTATATTTGTTAGATAATGTGCTTCTCTTTGAACTTGCCGATCAGGTATGTTACGGACTCATCCGGATCAAGGACAACCTTCTCGCCTGCGCCCTTACGTACCTTGTCAGATGCCTTTGCGATCTTTGTCGGTGATCCCTTTAATCCAAGATCAGAATCATCTACATCTTTAAGATCTGCTCTTCCCCATACGGTAACTTCCTTATCGTATGCGTCGAAGATTCCGCCCGGAGTCATGTAACGCGGCTGATTCAGTTCGGAAAGTGCTGTGATCAGGCACGGCATCTTTGCCTTTAACTCATGGTATCTGTCCTCGTACTGACGCTGAACAACGACATATTCTCCATCAATCTTGATGTCCTGTGCGTAGGAAATAACCGGAAGTCCCAGATGCTCTGCGATCTGCGGTCCTACCTGAGCGGTATCACCATCGATCGCCTGACGTCCGGTGATGATCAGATCGTAATCCAGATTGCGGAGTGCGCCTGCGATTGTGGTGGAGGTAGCCCATGTATCAGCTCCGCCTAACACACGATCTGTTACAAGGATTCCTTTGTCTGCGCCCATTGCCATTGCCTCACGAAGCACCTCGTCTGCCTTCGGAAGACCCATGGTAAGAACGGTTACTTCTGCGCCGTACTGCTCTTTTAATCTAAGTGCTGCCTCAAGACCTGCTTTGTCATCCGGGTTCATGATGGTAAGCATTGCAGCTCTGTCTAATGTACCGTCCGGGTTGAACTTAACGCCGCCCTTGGTATCTGGTACCTGTTTAATACATACTACGATATTCATGTATTTTTCACTCCTTATATTTTTATATTATGCCACGGATTACGACTATTTCAGTAATGCACCAGAGATAACCATTCTCTGAACCTCACTGGTTCCCTCGTAGATCTCTGTGATCTTTGCGTCACGCATCATACGCTCTACATCGTACTCTCTGATGTAACCGTATCCACCAAACAGCTGGACAACCTCTGTGGTAACAGCCATAGCAGTCTCTGCTGCGAACAGTTTTGCCTTTGCGGCCTCTACGGAATATACCTTCTGTGTTGCCTTTGCCATAGCAGCTTTGTATACAAGAAGCTGTGCAGCCTCAATTCTTGCAGCCATGTCAGCCAGCTTGAACTGTGTATTCTGCTGCTGGGCAATCGTACGGCCGAACTGCTTTCTCTCCTTGGTGTATGCGATTGCGCGGTCTAATGCGCCCTCTGCGATACCAAGTGCCTGAGCAGCAATACCGATACGTCCGCCATCCAGTGTGTGCATAGCGATCGGGAATCCCTTGCCCTCTACGCCAAGCAAGTTCTCCTTCGGGATTCTGCAATCCTCGAAGATCAGCTCGTATGTAGATGATCCGCGGATACCCATCTTCTTCTCCTTGGTTCCGAAGGAGAAGCCCGGAGCTCCCTTATCTACGATAAATGCAGAGAAGTTCTTCTTCTTTCTGCCTCTCTTATCCTCTGTTACGCTTGTGATTGCGATTACGATGTAAACATCTGCAACCTTACCATTTGTGATGAAGCACTTGGAGCCGTTCAATACCCACTCGTCTCCGTCTAATACAGCCTTGGTCTGTGCGCCCTGCGCATCGGTACCTGCACCCGGCTCAGTCAGTGCGAATGCACCGAGCTTCTCGCCTGTTGCAAGTGGCTTAACGTATTTCTGCTTCTGATCCTCTGTACCGTAGGTCATAATCGGATCGATGCAGAGAGAAGTATGTGCAGAAACAATAACACCTGTTGTAGCGCATACCTTGGACAGCTCCTCTACGCACATTACATAGGTGAGCGGATCGCAGCCCTGTCCGCCGTACTCCTTCGGTACCGGAATTCCCATGAAGCCGAGCTTCTGCATCTTCTTCACGTTCTCAACCGGGAATTCCTCTGTCTCATCTACTTCCTGAGCGAGAGGCTTTACCTCGTTCTCAGCGAACTCTCTGAACAGGGAGCGCGCCATTTCATGTTTCTTGTCTAAAGTGAAATCCATGATATCATTTCCTCCATTATTACCTTATATTTTACTGAGCATCAACCGGGGTCTTTGTACGGTCAGCATTGTATACATAGAATCCCTTGCCGCTCTTTGCGCCAAGATTGCCGCCGCGAACCATCTTGCGGATTAACGGGCATGCGCGGTACTTGCTGTCGCCTGTCTCTTTGTAGAGAACATCCATGATTGCAAGGCAGATATCCAGACCAATGAAATCACCTAACTCAAGCGGTCCCATCGGATGATTTGCGCCGAGTTTCATTGCTGCATCGATACCTGCGATATCAGATACACCTTCCATCTTAATGAAAGCTGCCTCATTGATCATCGGGATTAAAATACGGTTTACAACGAAGCCTGCTGCCTCATTTACCTGTACCGGAGTCTTGCCGATCTCTACAGAGATCTTCTTGATCGCCTCAACGGTCTCTTCCGGTGTATTCACACCTGCGATAACCTCGATTAACTTCATACGGTCTGCCGGGTTGAAGAAATGCATACCTACCATTGGACGGGTCAGTCCGTTGCCGATCTCTGTGATGGAAAGGCTGGATGTGTTGGATGCAAAAATGCACTCTGGCTTTGCAATCTTATCCAGCTCCTGGAATGTAGTCTTCTTAACGCCCATATCCTCGAAAGCCGCCTCTACGATGAGGTCACAATCCTTGCAAAGGTCTTCCTTTAAGCCTGGGGTAATCTTTGCGAGAATGCCGTCTACTGCTTCCTGTGTCATTTTTCCTTTCTCGACAAGTCTTGCATAGCCTTTCTTGATCTTCTCTTTTCCGCCGTCAGCCCACTCCTGCTTGATGTCGCAGAGTGCTACTTCATATCCGTCTACCTGGGCAAATGCTTTTGCAATACCCTGTCCCATTGTTCCTGCACCAATAACTCCAACTTTCATGTCAGTACCTCCTGAAATATCATATATATATATTCTATTAACTGATTCTATGCCTTTTAATAAAATAGGAACAAAGATTCCTATTACGCAAAGCAAGAACTTCTCCGGTGCCGCCCACAGGCTGGCGCCGGTTCAGAAGTTCTCATAACTGCATTAGTCTCTCTCAACGATGGTAGAGCATCCCATACCACCACCGATGCACAGAGTAGCAAGACCTCTCTTTGCGTCTCTCTTCTGCATCTCATGTAATAAGGTAACAAGGATACGGCATCCGGAAGCTCCTACCGGGTGACCAAGTGCGATTGCACCGCCGTTTACGTTTACCTTGGACATATCAAACTTCAGGTCTCTTGCAACTGCAACAGACTGTGCTGCGAATGCCTCGTTTGCCTCGATCAGATCCATATCATCGATGGTAAGTCCTGTTCTCTCAAGTACCTTTCTGGTAGATGCAACAGGTCCGACACCCATGATCTCAGGCTCTACTCCGCCGAGTGCTCCGGCTACCCATGTTGCCATCGGCTTAACGCCAAGCTCTTTTGCCTTCTCCTCGCTCATAACAACGATTGCAGCTGCACCATCGTTAATACCGGAAGCGTTACCTGCGGTTACCAGTCCGCCCTCTTTGCCGGAGCAGCATTTTAACTTGGACAGTGACTCAGCTGTTGTACCAGGACGCGGTCCCTCATCTTTTGCAAACATAACGGTCTCTTTCTTAACCTTAACCGGAACCGGAACGATCTCGTCATCGAACTTGCCCTCAGCAATTGCCTTCTCACACTTCTGCTGGCTGTTTGCAGAGAACTCATCGAGTTCTTCTCTTGTAAGACCATACTTCTCACATACGTTCTCAGCTGTGATCATCATGTGATAATGGTTGAATGCATCAGTAAGTGCATCGTTTACCATGGTATCAATGATGGTCGCATTGTTCATACGATATCCAAAACGAGCCTTCGTCATGGCATAAGGAGCCATGGACATGTTCTCCATACCACCTGCAACAACGATATCTGCCTGACCAGCCAGAATCATAGTAGCTGCTTCATTGACACATTTCAGTCCGGAACCACATACAACGTTCAGAGTAACTGCCGGTACTTCGATCGGAAGTCCTGCCTTGATGGAAGCCTGACGTGCAACGTTCTGTCCCTGTGCTGCCTGGATAACACATCCCATCAATACTTCATCTACCTGCTCCGGCTTCACGCCAGCTCTGTTCAATGCCTCTTTGATTACGATTGATCCCAGCTCTGCTGCCGGAGTATTGCTCAGTGCTCCACCCATCTTGCCGATAGCGGTACGGCATGCGCCTGCTAAAACTACTTTCTTTGCCATTTTGAATTCTCCTTTCAGTTTTACACACAAAACCCCGTATGTACGGGGAATTTGTTCCTCTTTAAAAATAATTTTGCCGAAAAACGCTGTTAATTTTTTAACAATCTTTTTGTTAAAAAAAATAAATTCAACTTTGCAGTTAAAATTTATGTTTCTCCCTCTTTTTTTCACAAGGTGCATTTTAAATAATCGGCGTTTTTACTAGCTTTTTAATACTTTTTCATGCTACCATATTTCACTCTTAAATGCAATAACTTTCTTCTTTTTTCATCTTTCTAAAGTTTTCTTTACGCTCCTTTTTCCCCCTCTATACGACTGTTTTACAATCTTTTTTTGTTAAAAATTTATCATGCAAATTTTATTTTCCAAACAAAAACAAAGCGATTCTTGTGTACTTTTCACAAAAATCGCCCTGCTGCCATTCTGCGGTTTTCCGCACTTTTTTCACTTCTAATAGAATACATGGTTTCCGATTACGGTTCCCTGTATGATGCCGTTATTCTGTCTGAAATACAGGCAGCCCACCGTAATATTGCCGTTTAGCACATCCTGCGCCGCCTGAAGGCAGCTTCCGTCCACACCCGCTTCCAGACGGTACGCCAGTCTGCCGCTCGCCACCGGCGAGAACTGACCGCTCTGGTAGATCACACCCGAGACAGAGTTCGGAAAATACGAACTCTTCACACGGTTTATCACAACGCTTCCGACCGCAAGCTTCCCGTCGTAGGATTCTCCGCCCGCCTCGCACTGGATGATTGCTCCAAGCAGGTACTGGTCACTGTCCGTCGGCACATAGACCACGGTGGAGGTATCCTCCTTCTCCTGCTCCTTAATCGCCGCCAGACGCGCAGCGTCCTCCTTCGCCTTCTGGATCTCCAGCTGCTTCTCGTACTCGACCATCTGGTTGATCTTATCCTCCAGGTCCGCGACGTTGGACTGCGCATCCGCCAGATCTTCCTGTGTCTGCGCCAGATTCGCCTTGGTGGTGTTGATGAGACTGCTGACGTTCGCCTGCTTTTTCTTCATGTCATCCTGCATCGCCACCAGCTCAGTCATGTCGCTCTCCAGTTCTTCCTTCTGGGCGGCTATCTGCTCCTGCAGGTTCTGGTATTCCACAAGCTTTTTTCTGTCGTAGGCGTTGATGTCGGTAATATATTCCGTGCGGTTCAGGAAGTCGGAAAAAGATTCCGCCTCCGCAAGCATCTGCCATACCGGCGTGCTTCCGTTCTCATACATGAACTGAATCCGCAGCTTCATATCCTCATACTGTTTCGCAGACTGTGCCTCCGCCGCAGCCAGATCCTCCTTCGCCTGGTCAATCTCCCCCTGTTTGTCCGAAATCTGCCCCTCCAGGTCATTGATCTGTGCGACAATATCGGAAAGCTGACCGTTTAACCCGCTAAGATCCGACTCCAGTGCGTCCTTTTTGCCGGAGATGTCATTGACGGTATCCTCGGCATCCTTTTTCTGATCTTTCAGATCCTCAATCTGATTCTTCGCATCATTTATGTTGTCCTGTGTCGTCTCGGCATAAGATGTATTTGCCAGAAGCAGGCACATCACCAGCGCCGCTCCTGCCACGCGTCTCCACGGAATCTGTATCATAAGTACCTCTTTCTCCGGAAAAGTAGGATTTTCTTTCAAAAACCCCGGTTCTAAGAGTATCATATCAGATTGTATTTCAGCTTTCAATATGCTATCATAGAGGGAAGATAAAGAGGATTTTGGTATGACAATACCGGAAGAGGGGGAGATAAGCATGCAATTTGTCAAAACTGCTGATCTAAAGCCCGGTATGCGCCTTGCAAAGCCAATCTACAACAGGATGGGGGTTCTGTTATACGAACGGGATACAAGGCTCACGATCCAGGGTATTAACAGTATTGAGAATTTTGGTCTGATCGGCATTTTTATTCTGGAGCCGGCTGAACCGCTGCCGCCGCTTTCGCGGGAAGATCTGGAGTTTGAACAGTTCCAGACCATCTACATGTTCAAGTTAAAGGACAACATGGACAAGCTTGTCGACAATCTTGTCCCGTCCACACTGCTCTCGCTGGTCGATGATATCCAGCGGCATTACGGCAGTCTTGACCACAAGCTGAATTTTACGCAGACACTCCGCAGTTCCGCGGACTTTGTATACAAACACTCGATCAGTGTCGGTATCCTATCCGCAATGATCTCCAATGAGATGCAGCTCCCGGCAGAAGATATCCGGGCGCTGATCACGGCTTCCCTGCTGTATGATTTCGGTTATCTGTATGTTCCGCAGGCCATCCTCGACAAGGGCGACGACCTCTCGGACAGCGACCGAAATTTTATCCAGATGAATCTGGAACGCGGTTATGAATCAATCCGCCCGCGCTATGAGGAGTGCAATCTTCCGAAGATTTCCTTAGAGATTATCCAGCAGTTCATCTTCCAGAAGAGTCAGACCTTAAAGATCAAGGATCCTTCCCCGGAGACACGTCTGCTCTGTGATATTTTAAAGGTGGCAGATCAGTTTGACCGGCTTACCGCCATGAATATTAACAATCCGCCGGTCTCGGAGGTTGCCGCGATGTCTTTTTTGCGCAGACACAGCCGGACCTACAATCCGCGCGTCGTTGCCGCACTGGCGGAATGCATCCACATTCTCCCGACCGGCGCATGCGTTGATCTCTCCGACGGTGAGAAGGCGCTCGTCCTCGTGGAAAATGCCGCGGATTTTACCCGCCCGATGATCTTAAAGTTCTCCAACAATATGATCTACGATCTGAGTGATCCGGTCATCGGAGATTCCCTGCGTGTGACGGACATCATGAAAACCATGGACAACCGGATTGCGATCGACGAGGAGGCGCTCGAGCATTTTGTCGCAGACCAGTACATCCGTGAGACGGCTGACCGTTTCCGGCAGAAAAAGCTTGCCATCGCACAGCGCAAGCAGAAAGCTGCCCAGAAGAAGAGCATGGATGATCTTTTGGACAATGCCAGAGTGCTTACACCTCCGCCCATCGCACCGGTACCGGAAGAGGACGCTTCCCCGATCAGGAAAGCGCCCCGCAAGCGTGTGAAACTGGTTTAATATTTTATGTGCAGGGTGGGAACGGCGTATCGTTCCGGATGCAGCCCGGTGTGAAGCATTCTAACCGCCAAATCCGGCATTTCTAGCCGCACCGTGTTTGACATTCTCGATGATCCGTGTCTTTCCAAGTTTTGAGCACTCCACGAGGTGTGTCTGCAGGTTGCAGACAATTTTAGGACTTTCGTGTGTGTCCCTTACTGTCATCGCTGAACAAAACATAACCGCGCGAAGCCGATGTCTGAGCAGGTATCTGCCGTGTCTTCAATAGCAGATGCCTGCGAGTTTCGGTTCGCGCGGTTTTATATTGTCTGTGAAGCGCTGATATTAGGGACACCAGGAAGTCCGCCCATTGTCTGCAACCTGTCGGACACATCCTGTGGATTGTCAAAACGTGGCAAAGACACAGAATAAAATGTCAAACACGACGTGGAAGAAATGCTCGTATTTTGCTTCAAGGATGCTTTACACCGGGCTGCATCCGGAACTTATATCCTCTTCCCCTGCGCATACACAGCGCAGTTATTTTGCTTCCACATAAGGATTGTTTTCCGCCATCCGGCGCGCCTGGCGCGGAGTACAGTGGTAACGCTCCTTAAACATCCGGTAAAAAAGCTTCTGATTAAAGAAGCCATGCCGCTCCATGATCTCCTGTACCGGATCGTCCGTGTGCAGCAGATCCTGATAGATATAGTTGAGCCGCACCTGATTCACATAGCGCATAAACGAGCTTCCGGTGCTCTGCTTAAAGAACCGGCAGAAGTATTCCCGGTTGAGCCCCAGTTCATCCGCCGCTTCCTGCAGCGTCATTTCTTCCCTGTAGTGATGATCCACATACATACAGATCTGCTCCAGCCGCTCCATATTGCCCGCCCTCGTCTGCGTTGCCACCAGGGAGACCGGTTCGGAAAAATGTTCCACCAGACATGCCAGCAGTTCCAGAATCCGCGCCGTGCTTTTTAACCGGTATGTCTCATTCTGATTTACATAAAGCACCGTCAATTCTTTCAGATACCCACAGATCTCATTGTAATATTCCTGCTGTCCGGGAAGGAGACGCTGCCCCGCACAGCGGATCGCAAAAGGTTCCGTCTCCGGCAGATAGCGCCGCAGAAGCTGCCTTGACACGTGGATACAGATTCCCATCGTCTGCGGCAGCGCATAGATCACCTCGTGAATTCTGGCATAGTCCATCACAATCGCGTCCAGCGGATTCAGCTCGTATTCCTCGCCCTCCATATGTACGGTGGCATGCCCGTTTAAGATGTAGAGAATCTCCATCTCCCGGTGCCAGTGAAACGGAGAGTTATGATCCATCGTAACAAACCGGATATCAAAGCCGACATCCGGTTCGAGTGTGACATTTTCATATGTATTTTTCTGTTCTTCCATTTTTTCTCCCAAAAGTCAATATCGCCCAACTTTTTACTAATATCTTATCTATAATATTACCATATTTCCGTGTATTATAATAGCTGTCAAAGGGAAAACCTTTGATGAACAAGCAAAAATGTACCAATTCAATAAAGGAGGAAATGATTATGTTAGCAAAAATCAAAGCATTCTTCATGGAGAATATCGACGGAGTCGCAATGGGTGTTGAAGCAATGTACGGAGTTGACATTCATCCATATTACAACTAATCCCGGAGCAACGCCATGACAACAGAAAATTTTACCAAAAAAGAGCCTGTAACGGTGCGATGAGTTTTCATCCATCCGTGTACAGGCTCTTTCTTATTTCATAGGAAATACATTGGCACATTAATGTATGAAAGCGTACCCTTCCTATGAAATAAAAAAAGAATCTCGCAAGCGAGATTCTTTTTTTATTTATAAATTCTTTACTTTCGCAATATCAACCGGAGTCAGCGTATCCATCGCTGTCTCAAGGCTTCTTGCAAGTGCGTTTGCCGTATCCATCGCTGTGATACAGTACACGCCGGTCTCGATCGCATTTCGGCGGATCAAAAAGCCGTCGCGCGTCTTGTCTCCATTGCCCTGTGTCGGGGTATCAATCACAAGATCAATCTTATGACCAAGAATCAGATCCATGACATTCGGGGATTCCTGTGTGATCTTATTGACACGCAGCGCATTCACCCCATGCTCCTGCAAATATTTCGCGGTGCTTCTGGTCGCGTAGATCTTGTAGCCGAGGGCTTCAAAACGCTTTGCAACGCCAACGGCCTCCGGCTTGTCCGCATCCTTTACCGTCATAATCATCTGCTTATATTTTGGCAGTGTCACTCCGGCGCCAAGGAACGCCTTATACAATGCCTCGTTGAATGTTTTTGCAATACCAAGGCACTCACCCGTGGACTTCATCTCCGGTCCAAGGGAAATCTCCGCTCCGCGCAGCTTCTCAAACGAGAATACCGGCATCTTGATGGCAATGTAATCAGCCGTCGGTGCAAGTCCCGGCTCATAGCCAAGTCCGCGGATCGTATTTCCGATAATGACCTTCGTTGCGAGATCGACAATCGGAATACCGGTCACCTTGCTGATGTACGGCACGGTTCTTGAAGATCTCGGGTTTACCTCGATGACATAGACTTCTTCATTCATCGCAATAAACTGGATGTTGATCAGTCCGATGACATGCAGTGCCTGTGCCAGGCGCTTCGTATATTCCACGATCGTCTCTTTTACATGGTCGCTGATCGTCGGCGCCGGATAGACGGAAATACTGTCTCCCGAATGGACACCGGTTCTCTCGATGTGCTCCATGATACCCGGAATCAGGATGTCCGTTCCATCACACACAGCGTCGACCTCGATCTCCTTGCCCTGCAGATATTTGTCAACAAGGATCGGGTGATCCTGTGCAATCCGGTTGATGATGCCGATGAATTCCTCGATCTCGTCATCGTTAAACGCGATCTTCATGCCCTGTCCGCCGAGTACATAGGACGGGCGCACAAGCACCGGATAGCCCAGACGGTTCGCCACTTCCTTCGCTTCCTCCGCGGTAAATACCGTTCCGCCTGCCGCTCTCGGAATTTTGGTCTTCTCGAGAATCTCGTCGAAGAGCTCACGATCCTCCGCAGCGTCGACGTCCTCCGCCTTAGTTCCGAGGATCTTCACGCCCATCTTCATCAGGCTCTCCGTCAGCTTGATCGCGGTCTGTCCGCCAAACTGCACCACCGCACCGTCCGGCTTCTCAAGTTTTACGATGGCTTCCACATCCTCCGGTGTCAATGGCTCAAAGTACAGCTTATCCGCAATATCAAAGTCTGTCGATACGGTCTCCGGGTTGTTGTTGACGATGACGGTCTCCCAGCCTTCTTTTGCGAATGCCCAGGTACAATGTACGGAGCAGTAATCAAACTCGATTCCCTGTCCGATACGGATCGGTCCGGAACCAAGTACCAGCACCTTCTTGTTCGGGTGCGTCTCTTCCGCCTCATTCTCGCTGCCGAATACGGAATAGTAGTACGGTGTGGTCGCCTCGAACTCCGCCGCACAGGTATCTACCATCTTGTATGCTGCCACGATACCGTTAGCGTAGCGCATATCGTGGATCTCTGTCTCGGTCTTGCCGGTCAGTTCTGCGATCACCTTATCCGGGAACTCAATTCGTTTTGCCTCTTTTAACAGTTCTACCGTAAGCGGCTCGCTCTTTAACTTCTGCTCCATCTCAACCAGGATTGCCAGCTTATCGATGAACCACTTATCAATCTTGGTAATATCGTGAATCATATCGTAATCCATACCGCGGCGCAGTACCTCTGCAATCACCCAGATTCTCCGGTCATCCACAACGTGAAGCTGTTTTACCAGTTCCTCTCTGGAAAGCCCTGTAAAATCATAGGACATCAGACTGTCCACATGCTGCTCCAGGGAACGGATCGCCTTCATCAGGGCTCCCTCAAAGTTATTACAGATACTCATAACCTCTCCGGTTGCCTTCATCTGTGTGGTCAGCGTACGTTTTGCGGTAATGAACTTATCGAACGGCAGTCTCGGAATCTTGACAACGCAGTAGTCGAGCATCGGCTCAAAGCTTGCGTAGGTTTTTCCGGTGATGGCGTTCTTGATCTCGTCAAGCGTATAGCCAAGCGCGATCTTTGCTGCAACTTTTGCAATCGGATAACCGGTCGCCTTGGATGCAAGCGCGGAAGAACGGGACACACGCGGGTTTACCTCGATAACGCAATACTCAAAGCTCTCCGGATTGAGTGCATACTGCACGTTACATCCGCCCGTGATATTTAATTCAGATATAATGTTTAAAGCAGAGGTACGGAGCATCTGATATTCCTTGTCGCCCAGCGTCTGTGACGGTGCGACTACGATGGAATCGCCGGTATGCACGCCGACCGGATCAATGTTCTCCATATTACATACCGTGATGCAGTTGCCATTCGCATCACGCATTACCTCATACTCGATCTCTTTCCAGCCTGCGATGCAGCGCTCCACGAGTACCTCTCCGACACGGCTTAAGCGGAGTCCGTTTGTCAGAATCTCGATCAGCTCGGTCTCGTCGTGTGCAATACCGCCGCCGCTTCCGCCAAGCGTATACGCCGGACGAAGCACAACCGGATAACCGATGGTATTCGTAAACTTAATGCCATCCTGCACATTGTGCACGACCTCGGATGCCGCACAAGGCTCTCCGATCTTCTCCATCGTGTCTTTGAATGCCTGGCGGTCTTCCGCCTTGAAAATAGTCTCTGCGGTCGTACCAATCAGCTTCACGCCGTACTTATCCAGAATTCCTTTCTCGGAAAGCTCCATGCCGAGGTTTAATCCGGCCTGTCCGCCAAGGGTCGGGAGGATAGAATCCGGTTTTTCTTTTGCAATGATCTGCTCTAACACCGGCACAGTGAGCGGCTCAATATAGACCTGGTCTGCGATGTCTTTATCCGTCATGATGGTCGCCGGGTTGGAATTGACCAGAACGACTTCCACGCCCTCTTCCTTCAGGGAACGGCATGCCTGTGTTCCTGCATAGTCGAACTCCGCTGCCTGTCCGATGACGATCGGACCGGAACCGATTACAAGTACCTTCTTAATCTCCTGATTTCTTGGCATTATTTCGCTCCTCCCATCATGTTGATAAATCTGTCAAACAGATATGCAGAATCCTGCGGTCCCGGACACGCTTCCGGATGGAACTGCACCGTGAAAATGTTCTTGCCGACATAGGAAAGTCCCTCGTTCGTTCCGTCGTTGACATTGACAAACGCCGGTGTCGCCACCTTCGGGTCTAAGGTATCGGTGTCTACCACATAGCCGTGATTCTGTGAAGAAATGTAGACGCGGTTCGTCGCCAGATCCTTGACCGGATGATTGCCTCCGCGGTGGCCATACTTCATCTTGTGCGTGTCAGCCCCCGTTGCAAGCGCCATGAGCTGATGTCCCAGGCAGATTGCAAAAATCGGCGTATCGGATTCATACAGCTTGCGGATCTCTGCAATGATCTCCTTGCACTCTTTCGGGTCTCCCGGTCCGTTGCTTAACATAATGCCGTCCGGGTTCGCCGCCAGAATCTCCTCCGCAGAAGTATGTGCCGGGTATACCGTCACCTCACAGCCTCTCTCTCGTAAGGACTGGGCAATATTGCGCTTTGCTCCCAGGTCAAGTAGCGCCACTTTTTTCGTCTCAGGAGCATTCCCCTGCTTTTTTAATACTCGTTTTTCCGTGCAGGTAACTTTATCTACCACGTTGCCTGTCGTGTATGCTTTTAATTTAGGAATGATTTCTTCTATATTATAGTTCTCATTCGTCGTGATCATACCGTTCATCGTTCCCTTCTCACGAAGGATCTTGGTAAGCGCACGCGTATCAATTCCGGCAATTCCCGGAATATCGTATTTTGCAAGAAAATCCTGAATCGTTCCCTCGCACCGGAAATTGCTCGGCATTCTGGACAGTTCCCTCACGATATAACCGTCCGGCCACGGCCGTTCCGACTCCATATCCGGCGTGATTCCGTAATTTCCAATCAGCGGATAGGTCATCACGACTGCCTGTCCCGCATAGGACGGATCGGTCAGAACCTCCAGATAACCGGTCATCGATGTGTTAAACACGATCTCACTGATGACCTCTCTGGTGGAACCAATACTGGTTCCTGTAAATACATTCCCATCTTCGAGTATCAAAAAAGCTTTCATTCGTCTCCCTGTCCTTTCACTTTTTTCCCAAAAAAAAAAACGTTTCCGTTTTTCTTCTTTTTTCCAGAACGCACATGCACACGGTGTGTGATGCATCGTCTTCGTGCCATTATGGGCAGTGCTATGCCTTTTTCCTAAATTGTAAAAAGTTTATCATATCACAGGATATTTTTCAACCTTTTTCCGGAACCAAATAATGTATAATTTTTACACTGTGATGTATAAAAATTATACATTATGGCTAAAAGCACTTACTCTGCGCTATATTTCTCCCACAGATCGCTGTCCGTCCGGTACGGTTCCAGTTCCTCCATCGTCCACTGCGTGGAATCCCAGCCGTGCATAATCAGTCCTTCATCGTAATAATGATAGGTAAGATTCACATAAATATCATTTTTACAGAGGACATAGTTGCTGTAATATCTTCCGTCCAGAATCTCCCCGTCCATCGTCTGTCCCGCCATCTGGGCGGTAAATGCGGGCGCATCGTTGAAAGAATCCGACTTCTCACAGATTTTTTCATAATAAGCCTCCGCAAATGTATCATCCGAACGCAGTACGTCCTCAACCTCATATCGCTCTGCCGTGGCAAGATTGATGACTCTTGTGCGCAGGTCACAAAACTCGCCCCACATACTTCCGTTAAAATAGTGATCCTGAAATGCCACGCACAGAATCTCATCACTCATATACGTGATCTCATAATCCACATAACATGCCAGATACGGGTAGTCTTCATCCAGATACAGATATTCCGGCTGCGGCTCCGGATACATGGTATCCAGCTGCGCACAGGCGGCATTCCGCAGAAGCTCATTTACTCCGGTCGCATCTCTTCCATCCGCATAGGTAATAACCGGATACGAAACATCGTACTCCTCAAATCCGTCTTTCCGCTGATTCGGGACCTCGATATGCTGTGCGGTAACCGTATAGGAAAGCTGATCTGCCACATAAATGTCATCCTGTGTGACAAAAAAATCCTTTCCCAGAGAATCCGGCAGTTCTAATACCTCACGTTCCTCCCCGGTGTCTTCTACCACCGTATCGTCCTCCGTATAGCTGCCATCTTCCCCGTCTCTGTCCGCCTCTGCAGACGGCTCATTCCACGTCAACGTATCCTGCACGGTACGGTTGACCGCGTGAAAAAGAATGAACGCCGGCACGGTCACAAGCAGCACGGCACCAGCTATGACCGCCAGCACAATCCACAGCAGAGCACGGCTCTTTTTTTGAGGTGCTGTCTGCTGACCGTAACTCTCTCCGTACCCCTGTCCATATCCTGTGTTCTGATAGGACTGCTGACCGTAACTCTGTCCGTAGCCCATATTCTGATTCTGCTGCTGGCCGTAGCCCTGTCCGTAGCCTGTGTTCTGATTCCAGTACGGCTGCTGCCCCGGCGCGGTCTGCTGTCCTGTCACAGACGGCTGCTGCCCCGGCGTGGGCTGCTGCCCTGCCGCAAACGACTGCTGCCCCGGCGCGGTCTGCTGTCCTGTCACAGACGACTGCTCCGGCGCACCCGCTGTCGCTGTATACTGCATCCACTTCTCTGGGATCTTTATCTCTTCTCTTGCAATACTGCGCCCGACAGTCGCGAACTCCTCCATCTCGCGCAGCACTTCCGCCTCCAGTCCCCGATGCTGGAAATTCAGCCCTGCGTAGAGAAGCGTGACCGCACCCGCCGCATCGATCGCACCGACGGCGCACATCTGTTCATTGTCATCAAACGCTCCAAATAAAAAGAGCTTATTTTTACATGATTCCACCCATAGATGGTCTTCATCTGCATAGCGTTTGAAATCCTCTATCTCTTTTGGATTCGCCACATACGGCTGCTCCATCCTGCTGTATGTCTCCATCACCAGCGCTGCCGCCGGTCGGAGTTCATACGCATACAACTGTCTGATTTTCATTTTTACCGCCACTCCTCATTTTCTTCTTTCTATTTTATATTATCATACCTGGCGGCTTCCCGCCACGACTTTTCTCACCTGTTTCTGACACACACCGGCGCACTCAAACGGTATGTAAAAAGAATCTCGCTTGCGAGATTCTCCGCGCGCGAGCGGTTCGCAAAGCGATATTTTCTTTACCGCGAGCTGCGCATCCTCGCGGAGCGTTTTTTATTTCATAGGAATGTTCTGCTTTCACATATTAATATATCACGGTATTTCCTATGAAACAAAAAAATCCCCTCTCCGCCGGCAATCCGGCAAAGAGGGGATCTGTCCTAACCTGACTTCTTAATTGCGTTCATGTAAGATGGATTACATAATCTTGCGGAACAGCTCTTTTAAATCCTCCACCGATGCATCCTTCGGATTGCCCGGTGCGCAGGCATCCGCATGCGCGGACTCTGCAAGGAAATCAAGATCTGACTCTTTGATAGCTTCCAGTTTTGACGGAATTCCCACATCCTCGGAGAGCTTTCTGACTGCTGCAACAGCGGCTTTCCGGTACTCTTCCTGGGACATGGCATCCACACCTTCTACGCCCATCGCCCGTGCAATTTCACGGTACTTCTCGCCTGTGCAGTCTGCATTATACTCCATCACAATCGGAAGCATCATCGCACATGCCACGCCGTGCGGCGTATCATAAACCGCACCTAATGTATGTGCCATGGAGTGGGCAATTCCAAGACCGACATTGGAAAATCCCATACCTGCGATATACTGTCCGAGTGCCATACCCTCGCGCCCTTCCGGCGTGTTTGCCACCGCGCCGCGCAGAGATTTTGAAATAATCTCGATGGCCTTTAAATGGAACATATCTGTCATCTCCCATGCCGCCTTCGTCGTGTAACCCTCGATGGCATGTGTCAGCGCATCCATTCCGGTCGATGCCGTCAGCCCCTTCGGCATGGAGGACATCATTTCCGGATCTACCACAGCAATGATCGGCATATCATGCGGATCTACACATACAAACTTTCTCTTTCTCTCAACATCCGTGATAACATAGTTGATCGTAACCTCTGCAGCGGTACCTGCGGTTGTCGGCACAGCAATGATCGGCACACACGGCTTCCTGGTCGGCGCAACGCCCTCCAGGCTTCTGACGTCCTCAAATTCCGGATTTGCGATGATAATGCCGATCGCTTTTGCCGTATCCATAGAAGATCCGCCGCCGATTGCAATAATATAGTCCGCTCCGGATTTTTTGAACGCAGCTACACCGGTCTGCACGTTCTCAATCGTAGGATTTGCCTTGATGTTGGAATAAATCTCGTAGGAAAGCCCTGCCTGATCCAGCAGATCCGTTACCTTTGTGGATACCTGAAACTTAATCAGATCCGGGTCTGAGCAGACAAATGCTTTTTTGTAGTCGTGCGCTTTCGCCTCATTCACGATCTCCGCAATCGCTCCCGCCCCATGATAGGATGTCTGATTCAACATAATTCTGTTTGCCATTTTTTGTTCCCCTTTCCCATACATAATGATCTTTGATCGTATTTTAACAACACAATGTACAAAAGGGAAGTGACAGAATCCGGGAAGTGTAACTATTTCTCACAATTTCTATTTCTAAATCCTCTATTATCAATACAATATTTCTAATTGTTCAAACAACTCGCTTATTTTCTCGGGCATCGCCTTCACCATAAGCTCTGCTAAGCGCTCCGGCGGCATCTTCGTCCCCTCCGTCACCCATTTCACTGTCATATACACGGAACTCTGGCAGTACATCTCAAGTAAAAATCCAATCTCCTCATCGGGCATTTTCCCTGTTTTCTGTCGGATCAGATCCTCGTAAAACGCCAGAATCAGCCTGAAATCATGATCTTTGAGATTATTCTGGTCCGCAGACTTAAAACCGGCAGAAAAAAAGACCCGCTCTTCCCGAATATAGATAAATTTTTTCACGAGGCTCTCATAAATATTTTTCCCGCTCCCCATATGCTCAAAAGACTTGTGAAGCAAAATATCAAAATACCAGTTGATCAGATCGTACTTATCAATAAAATTGCGATAAAACGTCTGCCTTGTAACACCGCACAATTCCGTCAGCTGTGTCACGGTAATGTTATCGACCGGCGTCGTCTTCATGCATTCCTTCATCGCCTCCGCCAGACGGTATTTTGTGCGGGTTCCTTTTGTCGTCGTATCCACCTTCCGTCTCCTTCCGCTTCGCGTCCTGCGCTTCTTTGTCCGGTTAAATGCCTGCTCTTTTTCTACAGTTCCTGTCCATCGTCTGCTTCCGTATTCTCGTCCCACACCGGATCAGGCGTCTCATATCCGCCCGTGATTCCCTCCTGTGTGATATGATATACGGTAATTCCCGTCACCACCGCCACTGCGAAGGCGATGGTTACCGCAGTAAGCCAAAGCACCACCCGGGCGCTTACCTTCTTTTTCGGATAAGTGATCTCCGGCTTTGTGCGCCGCGGCTGCGCCACCGGCACACCACCGCCCTGCGCGGATGTACTGCCGCTTCCCCCGATATTTCCCATGTATCCCTGGGTCATCGGGACCGACCAGATTCTTCTCTCCAACGGCACGTACATTCCCGCCGGTGCCCCCTGAATCAGCGTAAATCCCGTGTGATAAAAATAATTCGCTGCTGCCGGCGCAGCCTGCACCGTCACTCGCCCGCACTGCAATCGGGATGCCGCAAAGTTGCACATCCGGTCCACCAGATTGCTGCCGATCCGTCTTCTAAAATACTGCGGTCTTACATACAGCGCCGTGATATGTCCGACATTCTGCATGGCACTGACGCCGCACATCTGCCCGTTTTCAAATGCGCCCCATAAAAACAGCCTTCCCGCCAGCATCTCCTGTGAAAGATTGGGCAGATTCATATAGTCATAATACTGCTGCACCTCCGCCGCATTTCTTGTATACGGACGCACACACTGCTCATAGACCTCATGCGCCGTCTGCACCGCCCACTGTATCTCATTTCCGTATAATAATCGAATCTCCATCTGTATCTGCTCCTCTTTCACAATGCCCGATCCATTGTAACTCTTCCATCACATTTTAACTCATTCTACCATGAATCTGAAAATTCAACAATATCCCGGATACCGGCAGCTGCACCGAAAACACGGTATCTCTATAGAGAAAAAACCGCGCGGGCCTCTTTGCGGCTCTGCGCGGTTCTGTTTCATCCTATTTATCCTGTTTATGTGATAAGCTCTGCCTCTGGCGCGCCTTCTATTCCTCTTCTTCCTCCGGCTCGTCTTTTGCCCAGCCGTATGCATACTTGACTGCCTTATTCCAGCCCTTGCGTTTTGCCTTGCGCTCTTCCTCCTCCATCTCCGGGGTAAAGATGCGGTCGATCTTCTGGTTGTTGACCACATCCTCCTTATCCTTCCAGTATCCGACTGCCAGACCTGCCAGATAAGCGGCTCCCATTGCAGTCGTCTCGACGCACTGCGGACGCTTCACCGGCGCATTGATCATATCCGCCTGAAACTGCATCAGGAAATTATTCGCACTTGCACCGCCGTCGACTTTCAGGGACTTTAAATCAATGCCGGCATCTGCACGCATCGCATCGATGACGTCGCACACCTGCAGTGCAATCGATTCGAGCGTCGCGCGGATAATGTGGTTCTTGTTCGTTCCTCTCGTCAATCCCACGATCGTGCCTCTCGCATACTGATCCCAGTGCGGCGCACCGAGTCCCGTAAACGCCGGAACCACATAGCAGCCGTGTGTTCCGTGAACCTTCTTCGCCATATATTCCGAATCCATGGAAGAATCAATCATCTTCATGTTGTCGCGCAGCCACTGAATCGCAGCGCCCGCCACAAAGATGGAACCTTCCAATGCGTAATTCACCTTTCCGTCGAGTCCCCACGCAATCGTAGTGACCAGGCCATTCTTGGAAAATACCGGCTTCTCTCCGGTATTCATTAAGAGAAAACATCCGGTACCGTAGGTATTCTTCGCCTCGCCCTCGTGGAAACAGGTCTGTCCGAAAAGCGCCGCCTGCTGGTCGCCTGCAGCTCCCGCAATCGGGATCGCATCTCCTAAAAACGAAGGATCTGTGTAGCCGTAGACTTCGCTGGACGGACGCGGTGTCGGCAGCATGCACTCCGGAATCTCCAGCTCCTCCAGGATCTCCTTGTCCCAGCACAGATCGTTGATGTTGAACAGCATCGTACGGGATGCGTTGGAATAATCGGTCACATGCACCGCACCCTTGGTAAACTTCCAGATCAGCCAGGTCTCCACCGTTCCGAACAGCAGCTTGCCCTGCTCTGCAAGCTCTCTCGCACCCTCAACATTATCGAGAATCCACTTGATCTTCGTCGCGGAAAAATACGCGTCAATGATCAGTCCCGTCTTCTGACGGTATGTCTCCTCGAGACCCTTCGCCTTCAATGCATCCGCAATGTCCGAAGTTCTGCGGCACTGCCACACGATCGCATTATAGACCGGTTCTCCAGTCTCCTTGTTCCAGACAATCGCCGTCTCACGCTGATTGGTGATACCGATCGCCGCAATATCCGCCGCCGTCGCGCGGATCATGTTCATCGCCTCAACCGCCACGCCAAGCATTGTAGACCAGATCTCATTGGCATCGTGCTCCACCCAGCCCGGATTCGGAAAAAACTGCCGGAACTCTTTCTGTGCCATCGAACAGATCTCTCCCTGCTCGTTAAATAAAATACAACGGTTGCTCGTCGTTCCTGCATCCAGTGCCATCACATACTTTGCCATACCATGTTCCTCCTTGTTTGCCCCTTATTGCTTATTTATGCTTCCCTCTATTGTGAAATCCGTTCCTGCCCCGTGCTCCCCATGCGCAGCGCATAAAAAAAGGAGACATCGTTATAAAACCTGTAAGCACCCCTCATGTGTACAGGAATTAAAATCATCTCCACTCTCAGATCCCACAATATCTAATTATATTTTACAAGAGCTGTGCGTTTCCACTGCTTCATGTATAGGCATATTATACCATACCACAATGAAAACGCAAGCTTTTTTTGACACATTTACTATAAATCTACAAAATCTTGCTGAATGCCAGCACCACAAACAGGGCGCCGCCGATCCAGGAGTAATCTCTTTTGCACCGATCCGCCGCATATTTCCCGACAGCGCTTCCGCCAAGCACCGCAAGTGCACTGAATACCAGATTCAGGCATACCGTGCCGGCAATCGAAATATCCAGAAACGCCGCCCCCAGACCGCCGAAAAATCCGTCCACCGACATGGCGAGCGCGAAACATATTCCTTCCGTCACTGACATGGTCGCAGAGCAATCCCTATCTGCCGCCGCCGGATTATTGTAAATGCTGATGATAAAATTCAGCTGTGAAAATTTCATTTTTACCTGCTTGCACAGGAAATGGTGTCTCCTGATATACGCCCGGATTCCGTACTCCGTCAGCTTATAAGCGCCGACCAGAAACAATCCCGCAAAACACAGATACGCCGCATATTTTTCCCTGACCACTCCATCGATCAGTTTTCCGCACACTAATGAAAAAAACAGCACTCCGCTGCATACCGCGCCGATGCAGAGTGCTGTCTTCTTTTCGATCCGGATCTGTTCCGCCCCGCACGCCACGGATGCCAGAAAGACGTCCATAGAGAGCGCTACGATCAATAAAACTGTCTGCACATTTTTCCTCGAAACGGCTTTCTCATTCTATCTTATTCAAATCCGCGGCGGCTGCCACTTTGTATTCCGGATCACCGTTCCGCGGCGGCTGCCACTTTGTATTCCGGGTCACCCTTTCACCGCGCCCGCAGCCATGCCGTTCACCATGTCCTTGACCAGGAAAAAATAAAGCAGGACAATCGGCACCGCGATGAACACGCTTCCCGCCGCAAATCTTGCAAATTCCGTCTCATCGAGGCTCATCAGACCGGCCGCCACCGTATACAGGTTCTTTTCCTTCAGCAAAAGCTTCGGCAGGATAAAGTCGCTCCACGGCCAGGTAAAAGAAGAGAGCGCAGTATAGACGATGATCGGCCGGGAGAGCGGCAGATTGATTTTCATAAAAACCTGAAAATTCGTGGCTCCGTCAATTCTCGCCGCCTCGTCGATCGCCTTGGGAATCGTATCGAAAAAGCCTTTCTGCGTCAGATAGCCCATCGGCGCTCCCGCACTGTAAATTAAGATCAGTCCCCAGAGATGATTAATCAGATTAAACTGCGTCATCAGAAGGTACACCGCAATCATTCCCATAAAGGAAGGAAACATTCCAAGCACCATCGTAATCTTCATCATCGGTTTGCGCGCCGCGAACGTAAAACGCGACATGGTATAGGCAGTCAGGATCACCAGAAACGTGCCGAGGGTGCAGCTGCCTGCCGCCACAAAAAGTGTATTGGCAAACCAGCGCGGATAGTTGTACAGTGCCGTATCCGTAAACAGCCGTTTGAAGCTCGCCAGACTGTATCCGGCCGGGAAAAAACCGTCAAAAGAATAGATCGTTCCCGATTTGGAAAACGACGCAAGGATCAGCCACAGGCACGGAAAGAAGAATATAAACGCCACTGCAAGCAATATGAGATAGGTCATTCCGGTATCGAGGACTCTTCCTGCGGACATTCTCCGCTTTTTCTCTGTTTTTCTGCTCATTGAAACGTATCCTCCTCCCTGTAAGACGGCGATTTTATGTAAACCGCAAGTGATATTGCCGATGTGATAAAGAAAATAATCAGACTGATCGCCGCGCCGATGCAGTAATAATTGTTGTCGATGGACAGGTTATAGAGCCAGTTAATCAGAAGATCCGTATCGCTCGCAAGGAAATAGCCGTCCATATACAGCCCGCCCCGCAGGAAGTAAAAGATCCCGAAATTATTGAAATTTCCGATAAACTGTCCGATCAGCACCGGCATTGTCGAAAAAAGTACGAACGGCAGCGTCAGTTTCCGGAACTGCTGCATGCGTCCCGCCCCGTCAATGCGCGCCGCTTCATATAAGGAAGCATCCCGGTTTGACAGGATTCCTGTGGCGAGCAGCATGATCTGCGGGAATCCGGATCATAGCCGCCCGGCACGTTTTTGTGTCATAGGAACGAAGTTTGCTATGACACAAAAAAATCCACCTTCCTACCCTGAATAGGAAGATGGATTTTTCTTACATCTGCAGCAGATATTCGATCAGTTTATGTCCTTCCGGAATAAAGTTGGCTGTCTGCGCCGCCTCGCGCTCATTGTAATGCCAGTTCTCACTGCGCTCTGCCGTGCTGTCATAGAGCAGATACGGCACATTGTCCGCCGTGTGTGTGCGCAGGGAAATCGGTGTCGGATGATCCGGAAGCACCACCATGCGGAAATCCTCTCCTGCCGCCGCAAGTCCCTCGGCGATCGGCCGGATAATGCGCTCATCCAGGCGCTCGATCGCCTTTACCTTCTTCTCAACGCTGCCCTGGTGTCCCATCTCATCCGGTCCTTCCAGATGCACGTAGACAAAGTCATATCCGTCCTTCGTCAGGACATCTAACGCCGCGTTCGCTTTTCCCTCATAATTCGTATCCAGACCGCCGTTCGCACCGTCCACTGTGATGACCTTCATGGAAGTGCCGACCGCAATTCCCTTCAGAAGATCGACTGCGGAAATCATCGCGCCTTTCTTGTGGGTGCGCTCCGTAAACGGGTAGAGTGCCGGCTTTGTGCCTGCGCCCCAGAACCAGCAGGAGTTGGCAGGATTCAGCCCCTTTTTCCTGCGCTCGATGTTGATCGGATGGTTCACCAGAATGTCATAACTTTTCTTCATCATGGTGCGAAGCGCTTCGTTCTCCGGAAGCTTGTCTCCGATCTTCTGTCCCAGCACGTCGTGCGGCTGCACCAGATCCACAACCTCGCCGTTCTCCCAGATCAGACAGTGGCGGTAGCTTGTGCCTACATAAAAATGAAAAATGTCTGTCTCCAGCTCCTTCTTCACCGCCTCCAAGAGCACTGCACATTCCTCGGTACTGATCTCACCCGAACTGTGGTCGATGATCGTGCGGTCCTCGTAATTGTCCTCCTCCTCGGAAAGCGTGACGATGTTGCAGCGCAGAGCCACATCCGTATCTTTCATTGGAACACCGATAGAGAGTGCCTCAAGCGGAGAACGCCCCGAATAAAATTCTCTCGGATTGTATCCCAGCACGGAGAGATTGGCAGTGTCGCTGCCCGGCTTCATGCCGTCCGGGATCGTATGTACCATGCCGATCTCACCTTTCGCTGCCAGTTCATCCATCTTCGGTGTCTTTGCATACTCTAACGGAGTCCTGCCGCCCAGACTCTCGATCGGGCGGTCTGCCATGCCATCTCCAAGAATTACCAAATACTTCATCTCACACTTCTCTTTCTGCTGTTATCAGCCTGCTGCATCACATCGGGTCCCCTGTTTTACTGTGTCACGCGGATCATCTGAAGTACACTGCCAAGCTCCGCCGCCTTTTTCTCATAATCAGCTTCGCTCATGCGCGCCGTCACAAATCCGGTCTCTCCGGATACGCCTTCCGCCGTTACATAACTCACTTCACCGAAGACTTCTTCTATGCGCTTCTCATCTGCGGACGTGCGCACAAAATAGCAGTTCTCGACGTTGCGGTAATCCACCAGCTCCAGTTTCTTAGAGCTCCACTCCACCGCGATATTGGTGTCCAGATGCTTCGCCATATCCACGATATCCGCTACAACCGCGCTCGCCGTCGGGAGCTTGCCGGCGCCGCTTCCGTAAAACATGGCATCGCCGAGCACATTGCCGTGTACAAAGATGGCATTGAACACATCGTTGACATTGTAAAGCGGGTGTGTCGCCGGCAAAAGGAACGGCGCTACCATCGCCACATATCCGTCTCCCACCTTGTGGCTGGATGCCAGAAGCTTGATGGCTCTGCCCATTGTCTTCGCATACCGGATATCGGTCGCTGTGATCTTCGTAATACCCTCTGTGTGGATATCCTCAAAGTCCACCTGCTGTCCGCATACCAGGGATGTTAGGATGGCGATCTTGCGGCAGGCATCGTATCCTTCAATGTCAGCGGTCGGGTCTTTCTCCGCATAGCCCTTCGCCTGCGCATCCTTTAACACATCGTCGAACTCCGATCCCTCCTCGGTCATTTTCGTCAGCATGTAGTTCGTGGTTCCGTTCACAATTCCGGTGATCTCCTCGATCTCATCTGCCGTCAGACAGGAATTGAGCGGCCGGATAATCGGGATGCCGCCGCCGACGCTCGCCTCGAACATGAAATTGACATTTTTCTCCTTGGCAAGCGCAATCAGCTCCGCACCCTTTGCCGCAACGAGCGCCTTGTTGGAGGTCGTCACATGTTTTCCTGCGGTAAGCATTGCCTTTACGAAGGTGTACGCCGGCTCCACACCGCCCATCGTCTCAACGACGATCTGCACTTCCGGGTCATTTGCGATCACCTTATAATCATGTACCACCTTTTCCTGAATCGGATCCCCCGGAAAATCTCTTAAGTCCAGAATATATTTCACACCAATCTCTTCTCCGGCACGCTTTGCAATGCTGTTCTTATTGATGTCTAATACTTCCACTACGCCGGAACCGATGGTTCCATATCCCATTACTGCTACTTTGATCATACTGCCTCCACTTTCGTCTTCTATCCTATTCTGTTCCTACTCTCTTCCGAGGATCTTCACATAATGTATCCCTGTCTGCTCCTCAATGCGCGCCACCATCTGTGTCACATCTCCCGTCTCCGGCAAAACATCGACCGAGAGTGTCAGCGATGCGATCCCGTTGATCGGAATACTCTGGTGGATCGTCAGGATATTGGCGTGAAACTCTGCCACCGTCTTGAGCACAATCGACAGCAGTCCCGGTTCATCGTCCAGCTGGATAACCATGGTGATCGTCTTTCCTTTCGCCGTCTCATGAAACGGAAAAATATCATCCTTGTATTTATAGAAAGAACTCCGGCTGATCCCGACCTGCTCTGTCGCATCCTGCACAGAATCCGTCTTCCCCGAATCCAGCAGCCGCTTTGCCTCCACGACACGAAGCAGTACATCCGGCACCGCCTTTTCCTTTAATACATAATACTGACCTTTCTCTTTCATGTTCCTCATAATCCTCTTTCTTCTGGTATCCCTCACGAGTGCAATGTGTGCAGCACGCTGACACTTGTCCTCATGAGGAAGATAATAACACAAAGAGGCTGCACAGGCAACCTCTTTTGTGAATATCCGTAATAAAATTTAGTTATGGAAGCTATTCTCCCTTTAAAACTTGCGGCTTCCTCCGCCGTGTGATCTGCCGCTGCTGCTCGTGTGCGTCGTGCTTCTTCCGCTGTGCGAGGAGGAATGTCCTCCACTGCTGCCGCTGCTCGTTGAGATCCTGTGATGCGTCGTCGTCTGATTCACCAGACGATCTTCCTTGACGCGCAGATTGACCCTGGAATTCTGCTGGTAAGCGTAATAATATCCCTTTCCGCGCACCTTGTAACTGTTGCTGATCGTAAAATAAATGATGCAGCCGGCTCCGATGGCGACCGCCAACACGCCGAAGATCTCCCCAAGCGTCAGAACATGGTACCTTGAAATCTTCCCGGTCTCGGAGTCATAATTGTACTGTCCCTCTGAAATGCCCTTTTCGTAGTAATTCTCCACACCGGTCAGCATGGAATGCATACAGCCATTGTAATCGCCATTGCTGATCTTAGAATATGCTGCGTCGAGAATATTGTCAATTCTGGAATCCGTCAGATACCGGATCGCAATGCCGCAGGTGGAAATCGTGATCTCACGGTTATCCATATCGATCAGTAACGCCACACCGTCTTCCTGTTCCGTGGAATGTTCATCAAAGAAATCATCCGCGTAGGCGGTCGCACTTTTCCCCTGTGCATCATCTGTCGTGACCGCATAGACATTCCAGCCGGATTCTTCCATAAAGGAGGCAATCTCATCGTTCAGGTCTGAAATCTCATCTGCCGTCAGAAGTCCTGCCGCATCGTACACATAACCATCCGCTACATCCTGCGCCGCGTCCGCCTCCGCCGCCAGTGCCGCACCGCTGCACGGAACAAGACACACCAGGCATACCAGACACCACAGGAGTGATTTTTTCATCTTCTCTACCATAAGAAATACCCTCCTAACAGTCCGAATACCAGAATGCCAAGCGCCGTCAGTAGACTGGTAAGCGCAAGCCTCGGGCGGTCAACCGGCAGATCGCCGCAGATATTTCCATTCTGTCCGTTCATGGAATAGTAGTATACTTTTCCGTCTCTGCCCTTATATGTAATCGTCCACACCGGAAGCAGCACATACGACCAGGTCTCCTTCTTCGGTGCAAAAAAGGTATTCTTGACCGATACGCTGTTGTAGCCGCTGATGGTGTCGCGCATCAGCTTTTCCGCGCTCTCACGCATGGTGTGCTGCATCTTGCCCTGCACAATATTCTGTTCAATATCTCTGCGCTCTGCAAGGAATCCGGAAAGGTATCCCATGTGGAAATCCTTCATTTTATCATAGGCGTATGGCATCACACCGCTGGTAAGCTTTACATTTGCCTTCTTTAACGCATTCTCCGTCAGATTGCGAAGCGACACATCGCCCTCGCGCTCCACCGCATAATATTTGGTCTCCGTGTACTGGGTATTGCCCGTCGTCCACATGCGCACACTTCTCGCGTCTCCCTGCATCTTTCCCTCCAGCTCCACATCGTAGACCCAGTACGGGAAATAGACGCCTGTCATGCTCTCAATCTGCTTTTTGTCAAAAAATGCTTTCGGCACATATTTCTTCTTGCCGACAAAATCCAGGAACTTCTTCTCGGCTTCCTCTCTGCTGATCTCGAACGGAATAATCTTGTTCGGCAGATAGGTACCTTCCAGCCGCTTTCCGAGCACAACCGGATTATGGCAGTAATAGCAGAAGGTTGCCGCAGTCGTCGCGTCCGTCACAATCTCTGCGCCGCAGGACGGACAGCTGTAATACACCGCCTCGCCTTCCGGTTCGCTTTCCCGCTCTCCGGCTGTCTGCTCCGCCGCAGCCGTCTCATCTGCCCGTTCTCCGCCTGCCTGCTCCTGTGCCACAGCGTCCGGCTCCCCGCCCTGCATCGGCTTCATCGCATCCAGTTCTTCCTGCGTGAACAGCGAATTGCAGTATTCACACTTATACTTCTGTGTCGCCGGGTCAAAAATCAGTTCTCCGCCACAGTTTGGACACTTAAAACTGATAATTGCCATCGCTATTTCCTCGCTTTCCCACAGTTGCTGCAGAACTTTCCGGTGTTCGTCTGTCCGCACTCACACGTCCACTCAACGGATACCGGCTTTGGCTTTCCGCACTCGCTGCAGAACTTTCCGGTGTTCACATGGCCACACTCGCACGTCCATTCATCGGATACCGGCATCGGCTTCCCGCACTCGCTGCAGAACTTTCCGGTATTCACGTGACCGCACTCACATGTCCAGCCGCCCTGGGCACCTGCCCCAGGCATCTGTCCTGCCGGCACTGCGCCTGCCGCCTGCATCTGTCCTGCCGGTGCCGCGCCGGCCTGCTGCATTCCTGCATTCGCCTGCATGTCTGCCGGTGTCTGCATCGCACCAAGTCCGGACAGCGTCTGGTTCATGGCATTCATTCCCATGCCGACTCCCATAAAGCCTGCCATGGCACCGTTCGCATTGCTTCCGGCGTCACGCACACCCTCCGTAATATTCTTGACCGCCATACCGCGCATAACGTTGAAGTCGCTTCCGAGCATTGCGCCCTCATTGCGCATGTTGATGAGCTTCTGGGACTCTTCATCATAAGAGATACCAGCGATACCAACCTTCTGGATCTCCATACCGCGCATCTGGTTCCAATCGGCATCCAGAATGTCCTGCATGTACTTGCCCAGCTCCATCGCCTTGGAAGTCACGTAGGAAATACGTGTTCCGTCCGCCGACATCTGGTTGATTGCCGACTGCAGCGCCTCTAAAAACTCCGACAGGTACTGCTCGCCGATCTCATCGTAATTGACACGATCTTTGTTCCGCGGGATCACTTCCGCATAGAACTGGAGCGGATTCGTGATCTTGATGGAATAATTACCGTGTGCGCGCAGGAAAAGCTCTGCGTTATAGAAATTATCAAAGTAATTGATCGGGTTTCTCGTTCCAAACTTGATCCCTTTGATCTCCTGCAGATTCAGGAAATATACTTTCTGTGCCGTCGGCGTCTGTCCGCCGTACTTGATACGGTTGAACGTCTCTTTTACAGATTCTCCCAGTTCACCGTTTAGCATGGACGGCAGGGAAGAATTATCTACCTTATAATATCCCGGTTCTGCCGTGTAATCGACTACTTTTCCTCCATCCACAAGCATCATAAACTGGTTGTCATACACGTGAATCACGGAGCCATTGCTCACCGTATTGTTCGTCCCCTTGGTATTCTGTCCTCTCCGGATCAGCACACCACTCGTAAAGACGGTCTGTTCCCCCATGTCATCCGCCTCGAACACCTCGAGCCACTGATCCGCCAGTCCTCCGCTGATCGCACTACCGATTGCCTTGATAATTCCCATAACAATTCCTCCTGTTCTATTCTTTCGTTGTACTCTGACGAGTTCTTATTGGAAGTTCCTGCAAAACTTCATATGCACAGAATCATGCGCCAAAAATGTATTCACACATGGTGATAATCCACCTCAGAAAAACGTACCATCCGCCAGACTCTGGTGTCTACCGGTACAACCGGGCTGCCGCAGTATTCACAGATCTGCTGTCCAAGTCCCTTCATCGGCGCCCCGCAGTTCGGGCAGTTCAGCCCGAAGGCATTTCCCTCCGTCTGCTGCGCCGCATCCTGTACATAGAGCAGCTCCATATTGTACTTTGTCTGCAGCTTCCGGTCTTTGTATCCCCAGATAATTTTGCCCGCTTTTTCCTTGTAGTGGTAATGCTCTACCGCACTCTGAAATGTGATCACACAAGTGCCGTTCTTTTTTTCGTAATTGGAAATCTCTGTCTGATGAATGCGGATCTGCTCATAGGTCTCACGCACTCCTGCCGCACGGTTCCCCTCAATCTGACGGCTGACCTGCTCCTTCAGTTCATCGGAAGCGCGCGCGACGCTTTCCAGATTCCCCGCCGACACTGCCTGAAGCGCCGCCACAAGCTGCTGCTGTGCGAGCGCCTCAAACTGCTCCAGATTCATTCCCGGGAAATCACGGGAAATCTGGGGTGCAAAAATCCGCGTCATGGAAGCCACCGACTTCGGTGTCTCCTCCAACATCTGTTCCTGGCGCTTATATTCCTCAATCAGACCGCCTTTTCCAAACACCCACTTTAAGGTGCGGATCACATCACTGCTCATCGTCTCCTCCAAGTCCCTTCGGGCAGCCGAGGGAGAGCCACTTCAGATATCCATTCATAAAGATATCCAGCTTGCCGTCCAGCACGCTGTCCACATTTCCGGTCTCCACACCGGTGCGGTGATCCTTCACCATCGTATACGGCTGCATGACATAGGAGCGGATCTGGTTGCCCCATCCGATCTCTGTCACCTCGCCGCGGATTCCCGCCGCCTTCTCAGCATTCTCCTGCTGCTTTAACAGATACAGCTTTGCCTTTAACATCTGCATCGCCTTGTCCTTGTTCTGGAACTGGGAACGCTCATTCTGGCACTGTACCACAATACCGGTCGGAAGATGTGTGATACGGATTGCGGAAGATGTCTTATTGATATGCTGTCCGCCCGCACCGCTGGAGCGGTACGTATCGATCCGAAGATCATCGTCATTGATCTCCACATCCAGATCTTCCTCGATATCCGGCATGACATCGCAGGACACAAAAGAGGTCTGTCTCTTTCCCGCCGCATTGAACGGCGAGATACGCACCAGACGGTGCACGCCTTTTTCTGATTTCAGATAGCCGTAGGCATTTTCTCCATTTACCTGGAATGTCACGGACTTGATGCCTGCTTCCTCTCCGTCCAGGGAGTCCAGCACTTCCACGCTGTATCCCTTGTCATCTGCCCAACGTGTATACATGCGGTAAAGCATTGCTGCCCAGTCACAGGACTCCGTACCGCCCGCGCCCGCATGAAGCGACACAATGGCATTGTCCCCATCGTACTCGCCGGACAGAAGCGTCTTTGCGCGGATGGCATCGTACGTCGTCGTAAACTCCGTTAGCATTTCTTCGATCTCCGGGATCAACGTGGCGTCATTCTCCTCATATCCCATCTCGATCAGTGTCTCAATATCTTCAAACTGTGTCGTCAAAGAAGCATATGTGGCAACATCGTCCTTCATGCTCTTTAACTCTTTCATTTTTTTCTGGGAGACCTCCGGATCATTCCAGAAATCCGCAGCTTCCATCTCCCTCTCTAACTCCTGGATCCGCTGTTCTTTATTTACCAGGTCAAAGTGAATCCCTCACTTCCTGCAGCGGTTCCCTGTATGTGTTCAGGGTCACTTTAAATTGATCAAGTTCTACCACAGTTATCACCTCTTTCATTTTTTTCTATTCTTATTGTACTGGAAGCCCCGTCTTTTCGCAATCTTTTCCCACAATTTTCGCAGCGCTGTAAAAAGCAGCAGCCAGATCACCGCTCCCAGCGTATCAATACACACATCCGAGAACCGTCCGGCGCGCCCCGGGACAAACAGCTGGTGGATCTCATCGGTCGCCGCGTAAAGCGCCGCAACCGCAACCGCCGAAATTCCGCACACTTTCCAGTTACCGGAATATCCGTGCACAAAAGCGCACGCCAGCAGACAGAGTATTCCATATTCTGTCATATGCGCCAGCTTGCGCACCGGATAATCAATCCGGTCGGCATATGCTTCCATCTCGCTCTGTGTATATTCTGTTCCTGTCAGATGACTCCATGTTTCCACAATGCGGTAGGCAACCCCACCGCTGACCTGCTCCGATTCCGATGCCGGCTGTGCCGAAAACCGGAAAATCATCACCATACAAAGAAGCAGAAGTCCTCCTGTTATCACACGGTATATCCGAAGCTTCATCCCGTCTCCTCACTCCGATCAGTCGTTCTGTGTCTTCTCACTCAGCACTTCGATTGCCTTCTGCACCTGATTATCGTATTGGATCTCATACTGCTCTCCGTCCGGGTCGAGATACTCATATTCCAGTTCAATGTCCGGATCGATTCCGACACCGTGGATATAGTTGCCGTTCGGCGTAAAATATTTCGCGGTTGTCAGCTTGATGGCGTCTCCGTCTTCCAACGGGAACAGGCTCTGCACGATGCCCTTGCCGAATGTCGTCGTTCCGATCAGCGTTCCGTAGTTGTAATCCTTGATGGCTCCTGCAAAAATCTCGGAAGCGCTGGCGCTGTCCTGATTGATTAACACCGCCATCGGATAGTCAAAATGCGTGTCTCCGCTGGAACGGTACTCCTCGCGGTGTCCGTTCTTATCCTCCGTGTAGACGATCAGACCTTCCGGCAGAATATCGTCAAGAATCTGTACCACGGAATCGACAAGTCCGCCGCCGTTATAGCGAAGGTCGACCACCAGCGATGTAAGCCCTTCCCCTTCCAGTTCCGCAAGCGCCTTCTCAAACTGGTTTGCCGTATCCTTCTCAAAAGATTCAATCCGGATATAACCAATCGTATCGTTTAACATCTGTGAAGATATGCTCGGCAGCGTCACATCGGCACGCTCCACGTCAAACGAGAGATTCTCTCCGGTAGACGGGCGGTAGATCTCAAGATGTACCGTCGTCCCGGCTTCCCCGCGGATCAGCTTCACGAGATCCGTGACATCCATCGTATCCGCCTCGGTTCCGTCCACCGACAGAATTACGTCTTCGTTGCGAAGTCCCGCACTCTCAGACGGTGTTCCCTCGTAAACCTTTGTGATTGTGACCTGCATGGTATCTTTATCCTGCGCAAGCCCTGCCCCGATTCCGTAATACTGACCCGTCATGCTAACCTGCGTCTGCGCGTACTCATCCGCCGTGTAGTAAACCGAATATCTGTCATCCAGTCCCTCCAGCAGTCCCGCATACAGACCGTCCTTTAAATCCTGAACATCGGTATCTTCATAATAATACAGATCAATGTAAGCTGACAGTTCGTTGATCTTTGCCGTTGTCCTTGCATCCAGCAGGGTCGTTCCGTCCGTATCTGCCGCTGCATTGGTGATGAGTATCTGACTTCCGGTAAAGCGGCAGGTCAGATAAATGCCAAGCGCTCCGACGACCAGTGTTCCGCAGATTCCAAGAAGGATGCCAGCTCCCATTCCACGGCGTCTGCGCTCTTTTCCGCCGTCCGGCTTCTGCTCTCCGGTTGTCTCATTTTCTATCATGCCGTTTTGCATATTTTCTCTTTGTTCGTCCATAGTTTCCCTCATTTCTGTATGCTATCCGTAATAAGATATGTAAAAATTCCCTGTCCAAGGACAGGGAATTTCGGTCAATGCCTACGTGCACTTTCTCCATCAGCCGCCCAGGTAACTCCACGGGCTGACGTAACTTCCATTTAAAGAGACGCCGAAATGCAGATGGCTTCCGGTTGAAATGCCGGTACTTCCGACTTTTGCGATCACATCTCCCGCCGACACGGTCTGTCCGGGCGATACCAGCAGGGATGATGCGTGCATGTAGACGGTGTAGAGTCCTCCGCCGTGGTCGATCATCACATAATTGCCCGCCGCACTGCTGTAGGATGCCGCTGTTACCGTTCCATCCGCCGCCGCGATAATGTCCGCTCCCGCCGATGCTCCGATATCAATTCCCTTATGGTTCGACGACGCTCCCGACATCGGGGATACTCTCGTTCCATAATCACTGGTCACCCGCGTGCTGCTCGGGCACGGCCACCGGAACGCTCCTCCGGTATACGGATGTTCCTCCACCCCGGCTGCTGCTTTCTCCGCTTCCGCTCTCTTGATCGCCGCAATCAGTTCTTCCTGCGCCTGAATCTCCGCCGCATAATAGTCGGCGTCGCTCTGCGCATCTTCAATATCTCCCGAGATGTCCGCAAGCTCCGACTCCTTCTGCCGCATCATAGCGGCAACAGTCGCTTTATTGCTCTCGACCGTCGACTTGAGTGCCTCCAGATCGGTATACTCCTGCTCCAGCTGGGCTTCCAGATTCACAATCGACTCCACGGTGTCCTGGTACTCGGTAAGCTTTTGTCTGTCATAGCTCTGTATCTGTGCGATATAATCTGCGGAATTTAAAAATTCAGAAATGTTTCTGGAAGATAAAAGCGCCTCCAGATAAGAGGTCTGCCCGTTCTCATACATGAACTGGATCCGCACTTTCATATCCGCGTACTGCTGTGCTTCCCTCTCTTTGGCTCCGGCAAGTTCGTCCTTCGTCTCCTGGATATCCTCGCTCTTTGCCGTCAGCTGATTCTCAAGATCCGTGATCCGCGCGGATATATCTATCAGCTGCTGGTTCAATTCTGTTACCTTGCTCTCGATATCACCCTTGGAATCCTTGAGATCCTCAATCGTGCCCTGCGCCTCTTTGAGCGCTTTTTCCAGCTGGGCTTTCTCGTCCTGCGCCTCCTGCAGGGATTTTGTGGAAGCGGCGTCCTCCGTCACTTTCTCTGTGGAAGCCGACGATGCCTGGATCGGTATGCCCGCCGCCAGCACCAGAATCAGTCCGAGCGCTGTTATTCTTCGTATCATTGTAAACTTCATGTGTTTCCTGTATGGCATCTTATCATTATACCCTCAAATGCTTGCGAATTGTGATGCGGCTTCCGATAAAACCGATTCCCACACCCAGAATCAATGCCACCGGGATCAGATTATGGAAAATCTCGTTCACGCTAAGGAACTTCATCATATTGCTGATAAAGCTGAACTTATCGCTGATGTACATTACAATCTTCCCGTACAATGCGTACAGAATGCCAAGCGGAATTGCCGCTCCGATCAGTCCGATTACAATACCTTCGACCACAAACGGTGCGCGCACAAAATAATCCGTCGCTCCGATCAGCTTCATGATCGCAATCTCTTCCTTGCGGACGGAGATACCGACCGTGATCGTATTGCTGATCAAAAAGACGGCAACACCGAGCAGGATCAGGATGACGCCCGCCGAGATGTACCCGATCAGACTGTTAAAGTCGGTCAGCGTGTTGGCCACCTGCTGGGACTGCTTTACTTCACGCACTCCATCGACGGACTTCAGGTAGGTAACCAGCGAGTCCTGCATCGATATATCGTTCATGTAAATGGCATAGCTCGCGGAATTCGCCAGCGGGTTATCGCCGGCAAAACTTGCAGCCGCCGCTTCATTTCCCTCAAAGTAAACTTCCTTGAAGCTTTCCCATGCTTCATCCGCTGAGATAAAGTCATAATGTGATACTTCCGGTCTCTCCGAAATCAGCTCCCCGATCTCCTCGATCCGCTGATCCGAGATTCCCTCATCAAACAGCACCGTCACTGCCACGCCGGACTCCGCATCCTTTACCATGGACTGGAAGTTCACGACAATCATATAGAACAGACCGAACAGGAAAATGCATGCCGTCATCGTGGCGATCGACGCCAGTGAGAACAGCTTGTTCTTCCAGATATTCACGATTCCCTGCTTAATTGTATAAAAAAACGTACTAATTCGCATAGTCGTCGTCACCTCCATCATCCAAGAAATCATCAAACAGATCATCGTCCTGTTCGACAGAGGTATCCTTACCGTAATGATCCGAAGCGGTATCGTCTACCACAACGCCTTTTTGCATCGTGATGACACGCTTATTCATCGCTTTCACAATCTCCAGATTGTGTGTTACTACAACCACCGTTGTCCCCTGCTCGTTAATCTCCTCCATCAGCTTCATAATCTCCCATGCATTATTCGCATCGAGATTACCGGTAGGCTCGTCCGCCAGCAGAATCTTCGGCTTGTTAATCAACGCGCGCGCAATCGCCACACGCTGCTGCTCTCCTCCGGAAAGCTGTCTCGGGTATGAGCGGTATTTTGCCGCCAGCCCCACCATCGACAACAGTTTTGGAACATTTTTCTTGATGGAGCGGTTGGATTCGCCAATGACCTTTTGTGCAAAGGCTACATTGTCATAAATATTTCTATCCTTTAACAATCGGAAATCCTGAAAAACCACCCCAATGTTGCGGCGGAATTTCGGGATTTGTCTTCGTCTGATTTTATTTAATTTTCTGCCATTGATTGTAATGGTTCCCTCCGTCGGTTCCAGTTCCTTCAACAGGAGCTTGATCAGCGTCGACTTGCCCGAACCGCTGTCACCGACAACAAATACAAACTCTCCCTCCTCAATGTTAAGACTCACGTCATTAAGTGCAGGAATTCCCGCAGAGTACGACTTGCTGACATGCTCTAACTTTATCATGAAATTACCTCATTTCTGTATGCATCTCCGATGGTTCCGGAGAATCAAATGCTCTGTCCCATCCCATATAGTCTACTCAATGTATGCAGTTGTTGCAATACCCGTATGCAAATTTTAAGAATTAGTAGTCCAGAGACTCCATATACTTCATATATTTTACGACCATCAGTGCGATCTTGAACGTGATGGCATCCTCGAACACGCGCAGATCCAGTCCGGTGCTCTTCTGCAGCTTATCCAGACGGTACACTAACGTGTTGCGGTGGATGTAAAGCTGTCTGGAAGTCTCTGATACGTTCAGGCTGTTCTCAAAGAACTTGTTGATCGTCGTCAGCGTCTCCTCATCGAAATCATCCGGGGACTTATTGTCAAAAATCTCCTTGATGAACATCTTGCACAGCGGAATCGGCAGCTGGTAGATCAGACGACCGATACCGAGTGTGGAGTAAGCGATTACATCCTTCTCCTCGAAGAAGATCTTGCCGACATCAAGTGCCATCCGCGCCTCCTTGTAGGATCTGGATACCTCTTTGATCTCGCCGACAATCGTTCCGTATGCCACATGAACGTCGCTGTCCGCATCCGCACGGAACAGGTTGACCATGCTCTCCGCGATCTTGTTCAGCTCCTCGTAACCTTCGTTCTCGCCGACTTCCTTCACAACGATAATATTCTTCTCGTCGACTGCTGTGACAAAATCCTTCGTCTTCGTGCCGAAGATTCCGCGGATCTTCTCCAGTTCATTGCCGTCCTTGTCGCGGTTCGTCTCCACAATGAATACCACGCGGCGCACCTCGGTGTCGATGTGAAGCTTCTTGGCACGGTTATAAATATCAACCAGCAACAGGTTGTCGAGCAGCAGGTTCTTGATAAAATTATCCTTATCGAACCGCTCCTTATATGCTACCAGAAGATTCTGGATCTGGAAACTGGCAATCTTTCCCACCATGTATACATCATCGCTGTCTCCGCTTGCCAGAAGAATATACTCAAGCTGGTGCTCATCAAATACCTTGAAAAACTGATATCCGTTCACCACCTGGCTGTCTGCCGGTGACTCCACGAACGCCTGCGCCGGCTCAATGTACTGATCCGCCTCCGGAAAAGTGGCTGCTAACACCTTCCCCTCCACATCAATAATGCACAGATCTATTCTGGTGATTCCCTTTAATCCATCGATTGTATTCTGAAGTATTTGATTTGAAATCATAAGCTCCGCTCCTTCTCATCCTGCTTCTGCTGAAACTCTTCTGTCCGGTCACTGTGTTTCTTCCCTATGAGCAACTTTCACAATAAAAAGCCGCCTTTCTACCTCGGAACAAAAATATCTAAGCTATATTTTAATGCAAAACAGCAAAAAAAGAAAGAGGAAATGCATTTTTTTTATGCATTTCCTCTTTTTCACTTCGCTTCCCCGAACTTTTCCTGATCCTGATACTTGTTCATACTGTTCTTCAATCTTCCCAGATGCAGCCGGTTCTTAACGAAACTTCCAAGTCCATGCTTTTTTCCATGAACGCCGAGTTCTCCCATGCCGAACCATATGGTCGCGCTCATCTTATCCTTATGCTCCGCGAAAAAATGTTCCTGCAGCGGAGACGGCAGAATCGAAACGATCACATCCGGCGTCGTCGCATTCATCTCATTGATGACGGCATCCAGATTCCCCACACAATTTTCCAGTGCATATTCTCCCGCCAGAATCAGCTTCGGGAATGCTTCCTGCAGTTCCGCTTTGACCTTCTGCACGCCCTCCTCCGTCTGTCCCAGCACAAAAATGCTCCGCTTATTGCGCTCGATCCTCCGATAGAATTCATATGAAAAATCATTCTGCTCCGTCTCCTGCACACGCTGCATGCTGTCCGCATCCGCCGCCTTTAAGATCTCCTTCTCCCCAATGACGGAAAGATCCAGCTCCGAGATCACGTTGTGTACCACCGGGTCCGTCCCTGACGCAATCAGCATCTGCATGGAAATGTTTTCGATTGTATTTAAAACATCATTACTCAGATAGTTCTCGACCTGCCGCATCGATTCCCGCACGGTATAGTTGTCAAGACCGATCCCCATAATATCTATTTTTTTAATCATTGTGCACCTATATCATTACCATTATTTGAAAAAACATACCTTCGTCTGCGAAAGATATGTTTTTAGTATAGCAAACTTGTATTCGTATTTCAAGATTCTTCCATTCCGGTCAAATTTACAGACTTCTTTTACTGCTTTTTTATAATTATTTTATATTTGAAATGTCAATAACTTTTCCAAACTTTCCACGAAATCGGACAACTTTATTATTTCTTCACAAAACAGACATTCGATTATTTTACTATGTAAACCAGATTTTTTTCCCACTTTTCTGTGGATAATGTGAATAACTTCGTGTATAACTCGATTTTTCCTGTTTTTCCGTTTCTGCATTGTGGATAACTTTTTTGCAATTCACACTCATTTAGTCAGTTTTCCTTTTTCATTTTTTACAATTTGTGCACATTGTATAGACTGTGCCTTTTGTCCTATTCCTTCATTTTTTGCAATAATCCTGCGTTTTGGGGTGCAATATTGAGAAAATCATGTCCCTTCGTTATCAGGCAGAATGTAGCTGAAAATCAAAAGAACTTCCTCTTCTCTTCCTCTTCTTATGACGCAAAAATGGGACTATCACAAGTGATAGTCCCATTTTATATTCTCGTTTAGAAAATTCTTCTTACACAGATCGGGCTGCGGTAGGTAACACTGGAGTAAGTGATACCGCTGGACGGTGTGCTGGCATGCACGATCGTTCCATTTCCGATATAGATTCCAACATGTCCGCTGTAACATACAATGTCACCCGGCTGTGCAGATGAAAGGCTTACTTCATAACCACAGCCTCTCAACGCACTGGATGAATGCGGAAGGCCAATTCCAAATGCTGAATACACACTCATAACAAATCCGGAACAGTCCGTTCCATTCGTAAGGCTGCTTCCGCCATATACATACGGATTACCGACAAACTGACATGCATAGCTTGCAACTGCCTGACCGTTTGAACTGGTCGGTGCACTGTAGGATGCACTGGAATCTGAGGAGCTGGATGAACTGGATAAACTCTCAGAGTTCTTCTTTCTGGCGCTAGCTGCCGCTGCTGCCGCCGCCTCACGCTCTGCCTCTTCCTTCGCAAGACGTGCTTCCTCTTCTGCTTTGGACTCCGCCTGCACATACTCTGTCGTCAATGTGACATAATCGGTGGATACATAGCCGTCTCCCTCTTCTGTCGTCACAAGTGCCCAGCCCGGAATGGACTCGTCTGTTACCACGAGGTCATCCTCAATCGGAACCATGGTTAAAACCGCTGCATCTGTGGACGGCTCTGTACGCACATAAAGCGTTGTCGTCGTAACTTTTGCATAGCGGGTACTTACAGACTTTGCAAGCTCCTCATCTCCGGCAACCACGTACTCACACTTCACATAGCCGGTAACATTGCCGGATGTGATCTCATACCAGCCATCCTCTGTGGTCTGTAAAATCGTTGCCGCTGAATTATTGTAAAGCTTACCGACTACCTCGCTCTCTGTGTTCGGCTCGGTACGCACGTTTACGTAGTTATCTACCTGCGCAATGGCAATGTCTGCATATTCGGACTCTACCACCGGTGTCTCATTCTCGCTTACCTGTTCCTGCTGCGCTGCTGCTTCCTGCGCCACTTCCTCATTGCTTGCGACCAGACAATCTGCCACTGCAAGCGAAACGCCTGCGCTCGGGCTGCTGCTTCCCGTTCCGACTGCCACTGCTTCTGCTGTGGTAGCAACGGACACACCCGCAACCGGTGCTGCATATATCATAGATACAGGATCTCCTGCCAATAACATTCCAGTCAATACAATCCCTGTAGCTCTCAGTGTTCTTCTGTTCATGAATGCCTCCAACGGATTTATTACAAATTTGTTACATTTATTACATGGTTATTATAACAAAGCGTCTATATGATGTCAACCCGCTATATTTTGTAATACTCCGCGGATTTTACACAATATTTTCTTTTTCGACATGTCTTTTCCACAATCTGCGCCATTTTCCGACAAATCCGGGTTACATATGCTCCCAGATTTTCCCTTCCTGCTGCTGCCTTATGCCTTTCCGGTTTTATAATTTGTTGCATTTTTCATAATTGCCATTCTCCTCCATCTGTGGCATAATAAAGCCATCATAAGAAGGAAAGGTGGGATTCGTATGGATTTTTCCAATGTTGATCTGGCGCTTGGCACACTGACGGCCTACGACTCCGGTTCTTCTGTCAGCTCCGGCAGTCTCGCCTATGCAGTCGGCACGGCCGTTCTCAGTCAGTCATTAGACCTGACCCAGCAGATGGGCGCCTCCATGATTCAGATGATGGAACATTCGGTGAACCCGGAGCTCGGCGGCAATATCGATATGTACGTATAGGGATCATGTAACAGATGCTCTCTGAAAAGAAAAGACGCGGCACACGATGTAACAGTGTGCCGCGTCTTTTTATGTTCCGGATCTCCTCCGGCAGTCTCAGGTATTCCTGTTCCTGTCGCAGCAATTATTTGGTAGCAATCGCTTCGATCTCGAGCATAACGTCCTTCGGAAGACGCGCCACCTCAACGCAGCTTCTCGCCGGGTACGCGCCCTCAAAAAATGTCGCATATACTTCGTTGATTGCTGCGAAATCATTCATTTCCTTAATAAATACGGTTGTTTTTACCACGTTCGCCATGCTGGTGCCTGCTGCCTCAAGCAGATGGGACAGGTTCGTCAGCGCCTGCTTTGCCTGCGCCACAGATCCCTCCGGGATCTCGCCTGTTGCCGGTACAACCGGAATAATACCGGAAGTGTATACCATGCCGTTTACCTCAATCGCCTGGGAATATGGTCCGATCGCTGCCGGTGCCTTGTCCGTGCTGATTACATTTTTCATGCTGTATTCCTTCTTTCTTATAGTCTGTCGGTTTCGTCTATCATAGCACACATGGAACATCCATGCTACTATAATTTGCGGATTGCGCGCTCCGTAATCTCGATGCGGCGCTCCTTGTACAGTCTGCCGACCGCACGCTTGAATGCATTTTTGCTCAGCCCCGTCTCACGCATGATGACTTCCGGTGAAGCCTTGTCCGTAAACGGAAGCACGCCCGCAAATTCTTCAATCACTTCCATGACCTTCTCGGCGTCCGCATCCATCTGCAGATATGCCTTTTCCCGCATCGTGATGTCAAGCTTGCCGTCCGGCTTCACCCCGGTGACCTTCGCCTCAATCACATCGCCGATCTGAAGATGGCTGCAGTCCTCATGTGCCGGTATCATCGCCGAGTAGCAGTCATCCACTGCCACAAACGTTCCGAAATCATGACCGAACTCGTAGATCCGTCCGTTTACCGTGTCTCCTTTTTTATAAGGAGAATCCGTGCGCATCAGGTCGTACAGCTTTTTCATGCTTGCACAGAGTCTGCGGCTCTTATCGATGTAGAGCGTCACCAGAACCTCATCCCCCGGCTGCACCTTTTTCGTCATCTCTTTATATGGAAGAAACAGGTCTTTTTCCAGTCCCCAGTCCAGGAACGCACCGATTTTTCCAATCTCGGCAACCTCAAGCACCGCCAGTCCGCCAAGCGTAAGTTTCGGCTGGTTGGTCGTCGCAATGATGCGGTCCTTGGAATCCTTGTATAGGAATACTTCGATCTCATCCCCGAGCTTTGCGTCCGCCGGCACCTGCTTCTGCGGCAGAAGCACACGCGTCTCATCTCCCTCATGCTCCGCCAGATAGACTCCAAATTCTACTTTTTTGATCACTTTTAACTTCTGATATTCGCCTAATTTCATCTCGATCCTCATTTTCCATCAATTCTTCTCTGCCGCCGCAAATTCCACGATCGCATAGATCTGGTCTCCGCCGTCAGTCAGCACCACCGTTATCTTTTCCTCTGCCACCGCAACAACCGGATGCAGCACGTCGCCCAGCATTGCCGCCCGTCGGTACTCTGCCCGCACGCCGCCGATTGCAAAATTCTCCGGCACAGATTCCTTTGCCACCAGAATGTATTTCCCGTTGTTCATGTGATGGTTGGTGTCAATAAAAAATCCCGCCACCGGAACCGGCGGCATCTCAGTCCCGTCCTCCGGAACCGATAGCTTTCTCGCGCCCCACTCGCCCGGCAGTTCTTCTCCGATCTCCGGCCGGTAGGCATCCGCCACTTTCTCCGGGATACGCATCGGGCGCATCCGTTCCATATCCATGTAAACCCAGACAGAATTCGCAAGCACCAGTTCCTCTCCCTGTCCGTTCGTGATCCGGAAGTTGCGGTATCCATAAAATCCCTTAAATGCATACGGCCATGTCTCCACGCAGATTTTCTCTCCCATAACCGGGTAGCGTCTGATCTTAATCTCCCAGGAAGACAGTACCCACGCCTGCTTCTGCTCTGCCAGATATTCCACGCCGATGTCCATATCTTCTGACTGGAAGGTGCAGCAATCCTGCAGATAATCCATCACCGCCGGCAGTGTCAAATGCCGTTCGCTGTCCACTTCACTGTAACGTACGCGACTTTCAAACTGATACATGGAGTCCCTTCTTTCAATGCCTGTGTCTGTTATTATCGTAGTAATAGTAACACAGGGGAACAGGTTTTTCAATGACAGGAAGCAGATGCCGGATAAAGAAAAGACCTCATGAACATCGTTCATGAGGTCTTAGAAGCAGGGCTACAAGGATTCGAACCTTGAAATGACGGAGTCAGAGTCCGTTGCCTTACCATTTGGCGATAGCCCTAAGTGCTGTCAACAAAAGCTATTATAACAGGTCGGCAGAAAAAATCAAGTGTTTTTTTCAAAAATTTCGATTTTTTTGTCTACGCGTGCGTACAACACCTTCTCACCCCAGGAAATCCGGGCACTTCCGTTCGTTGCCTCCACAATTTCTTTTTCCACTTCCTGCTGCTGTTCTGCCGGAACCATAAGCTGAAGTTCCACTTTTTCTGTATACACGGTGTCGATCAGCGTGAGATTCTGCTGCGCGATCAGATACTGCAGCTTTCCAAGCCCGGTATAGTCCGTGCCGACTGTGAGACGAACGCCTTCCTTCTTATCTATAATGGTGCTCGCTGCAAGCCCCGCCTGCACAGCACCCTGATATGCCCGCACCAGACCGCCGGTGCCGAGCAGCACGCCTCCGAAATACCGTGTGACCACGACCGCCGCGTTGTGAACCTCCTCGCGCAGCAGCACATCAAGCATCGGTCTGCCCGCCGTCTGCGCCGGCTCACCGTCATCCGAACAGCGGCTTAACTCCTGCCGGTCTCCGATCACAAATGCGGAACAGTTGTGTCTGGCGTCCCAGTATTTTTTCTTCATCTCCGCGATGAATGCCACCGCCTCCTCCTCCGAGGCAACCGGCCGGACCGTCGCTATAAATCTGGACTTCTTTTCTACAATCTCACCCTCGCCGCCGATATACACTGTCTTCATATGATCCACAATCCCGCCACCCGGGTCCTTTCCCTTCTCTTTCCACTCTTTTCAAATAGTAACACGGCAGCTTTCTTTTTTGCAATACGAATCCTTAAGAAACTGTGAAGAATGTCCGTATTTTCAGTTTTTTCTTTATTCTGACACAGTTCTTTGGTATAATACATTGATGGTGAATCAGAAAAGGAGGCCTACTATGAATTATGGAAAGAAACGTACTCGGAAGCGCGAGCATGAACTTGCTTCCAAGGGTACCATGATTCGCAAAAAATTCAACGTAATTTTTTGTAAGGCATTGCTTATATGCTTTTTTGCAGTCGTGATTGTCGGCGGATGCTCCGCGTTCGGAGTGATCTCCGGAATTATTGCTTCCGCTCCATCAATCGAAGATATTGATGCAACCCCGACTGGATACCTTACGACCGTGTTGGACAACCAGGGCAACCAGACCGCAACGCTCGTTGCATCCGGTTCCAACCGTAAATACGTGACGATCGACGAGATTCCGATCAATCTGCAGCATGCTTTTGTTGCGATCGAGGATGAGCGTTTTTACGATCACAACGGTATCGATCTGCAGGGTATTCTGCGTGCGGGATTAAAAGGCGTCGCATCCGGTTTTCATTTTTCGGAGGGCGCAAGTACCATCACACAGCAGCTGCTCAAAAATACCGTGTTTACCCAGTGGACAAGCGAACAGTCCATGGCGGACAAGTTCGAGCGAAAATTCCAGGAACAGTACCTGGCTCTCCAGCTGGAAAAGGTTGTGGACAAGGACTGGATTCTGGAAAATTATTTAAACGCTATCAATCTTGGTCAGAATACGCTGGGCGTCGGCGTCGCATCGGAGCGCTATTTCGGAAAAGATGTCTCGGAGCTGACACTTTCCGAATGTGCCGTGCTCGCGGCGATTACCCAGAGCCCGAGCTACTACAACCCGATCACACACCCGGATCACAACAAAGAACGCCGGCAGAAAGTCTTGAACAACATGCTTGACCAGGGCTACATCTCACAGAGTGAGTACGACGAGGCCGTTGCGGACAATGTGTATGACCGGATTCAGGTCGTCAATGTAGAGTCGCAGGATGAGAATATCAATTCCTATTTTGTAGATGAAATGACGGATCAGATCGTTCAGGATATGATCGACCGTCTGGGCTACACGGAGACGCAGGCTTACAAAGCTCTCTATCAGGGCGGACTTACCATCGAGTCCACGCAGGACCCGGATATCCAGAATATCTGCGATGAAGAGGTCAACAATCTGGAGAACTACCCGACCGATCCGAAGGTATCCTTCTCCTACCGCGTATCGATCCAGTCCCCGGACGGCACCATCTCAAATTACAGCCAGCAGACGATGCTTTCCTATTATCAGAAGTCAAACAAGAACTACAGCATCAACTTTGCCAGCGAGGATGACGCCCGCGCAGCGATCGAGCAGTATAAGATGGATCTTATGCAGGACGGAGACGTCGTTGTGGACGGCAGCGAGACGCTTACCTTTACCGTCCAACCGCAGGCCGCTTTAACCGTCATGGATCAGTCCACAGGAGAAGTGAAGGCACTCGTCGGCGGACGCGGCGACAAGACGGCCAACAAGACGTTAAACCGTGCAACGGACACCACAAGACAGCCGGGTTCCACCTTTAAGATTATCGCTGCCTATGCACCTGCACTGGACGCGGGAGGTCTCACACTTGCCGATGTCCAGGATGATGCGCCGTACAATTACGGTTCCGGACAGGGCGGAGCGGTCAATAACTACGACAAGCGCTACCGCGGTTTCACCACACTGCGCGAAGGTATCATTGATTCCATCAACGTCGTAGCGGTTAAGACGCTGGCGCAGATCGGTCCTTCCCTGGGTTACGATTACATCCGCAACTTTGGTTTTACCACCGTCGGCATCGACGAGAGCGGCAACGAGACACTGGCACTCGGAGGTCTCACCAACGGTGTCACCAACCTGGAGCTGACCGCCGCTTACGCCACCATCGCCAACAGCGGAACCTACATCAAGCCAAAATTCTATACAAGAATTCTGGATCATGACGGAAATGTACTGCTTGACAATACGGCACCGGAATCGCACACCGTCCTGAAGGAGACCACTGCATGGCTTCTGACCGACGCCATGAAGGACGTCATGACACAGGGAACCGGTACGCCGGCCTACTTCGGAAGCAGTATGGCGCAGGCAGGAAAATCCGGTACCACCACCAAGAACCGTGATGCCCTGTTTGCCGGATTCACACCTTATTACACCTGCGTGGTATGGGGCGGTTACGACGACAATGCGGTTCAGAACAGCGGACAGACCACCTATCCGAAGAAGATCTGGAAAGCGGTCATGAGCCGGATTCACGAGGATCTTCCTTATGCGGACTTTGAAAAACCGGACGGCATCGTCACTGCTACCGTCTGCAAAGAATCCGGAAAGCTTGCCATCGACGGCGTATGTACGAACGATCCGCGCGGCAACATGGCATATACCGAATATTTTGCAACCGGCACGGCACCGACCGATTACTGTGACCACCATATTCTGGCCAACATCTGTGCGGATTCCGGACAGCTCGCCGGCGCAAATTGTCCGAACACCTACGCAACCGGCGTATACGTGATTGGCGGCTCTGCGAACACAGAGGATGCTCCTTATCTTCTGACCGAAGAGGCTCTCGCCAATACCTGTACGATGCACAATGCACCGTCCACACCGTATGAGTCGACGCCGTACACACCTGTTCCGGGCGTGACGGATCTCCCGTCGCAGGATACCAATACCGGAACCACAGACAACAGCACCTCCCCGGGTGACAGCGGCACATCGACGGGTGAGAATCAGACCACCGGTGACAATACCGGCGGCTCTGCTGAGAATACCGGCGACAACGCCGACGGCAGTCAATAAAAAGATGCGCCCGGGTTTTGAAACTCTCAAAACCCGGGCGCATTTTTTTATCTGTCATGTTTTAATTCTCTGTAAAGGATCTTACCGTCTGCAGTACCTCCTCCGCCTTGTCCAGCGATTCCGCTGCATGTTCTCCCTGCTCACTGCAAAAATCGATGGTTCTCGCCTCAATACGCTCCAGATGCCCTCTGGCCTCCGCGCTGAGTGCCGCCGGCGTGTATTCTTTGATCGTAAGTCCTGCCAGCCGCTTCATATAACGGTTCGTCGTCTCTCTGGCCTGGCGCTGACTGCGCATGCGCTGATCCATGATCTCAATCTCGCGCTCCTGCTTTTCCTGCTCCTGTCTCCGCGCGCCTGTATCCTCCTCATTTTTGACCTGCACGGCATGATATTCATACGCCTCCTCAAGCGCCTCCCAGAATGCTCCACGGAAGTCTACCGGACGTAAAAATACACGGAATACATTCCGCTCGTTGATGAAGAAATGAAGCTGCGCCGAACTGATTGTGGTCGTATAGATGATACAAACGGTACTGGGTGCCGTCTTGTTCAGATACGTTATGATCTGCTCCCCGTTGTACCCCTCCAAGGATAGTCCCGTTATCACGATGTCGTAATTCTTTTTCTTGATCTTTGCCGCCGCCTCTATGCCGTTTATCGCCGTCTCAATCTCAATATCCCGATCCTTCATCGCATCTGTAAATTCATGAATGATCTGGGGATACTTGCTGATGAACAGCAGATTATGCTTTGTATCGTCCTGTCCCATATCACATTCCTCCTATGTCGTTGCCTTTACTTCTTCCACAGGTCTCAAATTATTTTTCCAACCCTATATCTGCTGATATTTCCCACACTACTTTTCGTTTATTTTCTTATCTTGAATTATAATGGAATGTCCCCAACTATTCAATAGACTTCTTCTCCACTTTCTCCCTCAGATATTCTATCCGCAAAACTGCCTTCGCAGATTTTTTCTTCGTATTTACTATACAATCACAATTTATGGACTTTACAGTCAAAAACGCGAAAGCGCCCGGCAATCTGCCGGGCGTTCCCGCGTTGATGTATATACTAACTAAGGGGATTAGATTCACCAATCTAATCAAATTAGATTAGTGCATATTAGTGTAACTCTCTGGATACGAAATCCGGATAGCCGGACTCTAATCCATGCTCTGTCGAGTCAAGACCCTCGATCTCCTCCTCTGCGGTGACTCTGAGACCGATCGTTTTCTTTAATACGGTAAACACGATTGTCATTGTGATGATCGTCCATCCTGCGATGCAGAGGATTCCCAGGCACTGGATGGCAAGGTGATGTACACCGCCGCCGTAGAACAGTCCGTCCTTGTAATCAAAGAATCCTACCGCGAGGGTACCCCAGATACCGTTGCAGCCGTGTACTGCCACTGCACCGACCGGATCATCTACTTTCAGTTTATCCTCAATAAAGTATACTGCCACGCAGACAAGCACACCTGCGACTGCTCCGATAATAAAAGCTCCGATTGCATCTACGTTCGAGCATCCGGCTGTGATTGCCACAAGGCCTGCCAGCGAACCGTTTAAGGACATGGACACATCCGGTTTTCCGTTTCTGATCCAGGTATAAAGCATTGCGGTTACGGTTGCAACTGCCGGTGCAATCGTTGTGGTTGCAAAAATCTGTGACAGCTGCATGGTGTCGGTTGCTGCTGCGCCGTTGAAGCCGTACCAGCCGAACCAGAGAATAAATACACCAAGGGCACCGATCAACAGGTTGTGACCGAGAATAGGCTTCGGCTTGCCGTTCTTGTCATATTTTCCAATACGCGGTCCCAACATTGCCGCACCGATGAAAGCAGTGATACCGCCAACCATATGGATGCAGGCAGAGCCCGCGAAATCTGTAAATCCCATATCTGTCAGCCACGGTGTACCGCCCCATACCCAGTGAGCTTCAATCGGGTACACACATAAGCTGATGATAAAACTGTAGATACAGTAGGTAATGAACTTTGTTCTCTCTGCCATGGCACCGGATACAATCGTTGCAGCGGTTGCACAAAATACCAGGTTAAACACAAACGCCGACCAGTCGGTCTCGCCGAAATTCGTAAACGGGTTCAGTCCCCAGCCGACAAATTTTCCATCGCCGCACAAAAGGTTGTAACCGAGCAGATAAAACGCCACGGTTCCGATACAGAAATCCATCAGGTTCTTCATCGTGATATTTCCGACGTTCTTTGCTCTCGTAAATCCTGCCTCTACCATGGCGAATCCACATTGCATAAAAAAGACTAACGCTGCTCCCATAAGGAACCATACACTCATATCCATAAGCTTATCCTCCTGCAAAAAAAGAGGATAACAGCGAGCGCAGACATTCCTGTGTTCTCTATTATCCCCTTTGATAATATGTTACAATATTTGATTTTTTCATAATAATCTGTAGTGCTCCTTCATCGCTCCTATAGCAGGCTCCTCAATTCCTCCTATAACAGCACTCCTTAAACAGGCTTACAATGCTTTCGTGCCATGCTCACCTGTACGAATACGGATTGCATCTTCGACATCATACACGAAGATCTTACCATCTCCGAAATGTCCGGTGTTAATCTCATCTACGATCTTATCAATCAGCTTCGGTGCAACTTCGTCTGCCACAACCGTCTCGACTTTGATCTTCGGAAGCAGATTCACGGAATACTCTGCACCGCGGTAGTTCTTAATAATTCCCTTCTGGTTACCATAGCCCATGCTGTTGACGATATTCAAACCGTTTACTTCCTCGGTATCCAGCACGCCCTTTAAGTCTTCCAGTTTTTCCGGCTTAATAATAATTTCCAGTTTTTTCATGCCAAGCTCCTCCTTTATATTCAGTTTTAGCGAAAGCGCTGCTCCCATCCCTCTGCTGTTCACAGTTTATTCATTTAAGATTCAAAAATCTTTCATCCTGTAAACATGAAATTTTCATTTCTGCTCCATATACTATAACCATACAAATGATAGTTATCAGTATTTGTTACTACCCACAAAACTTTTTCATAATCTGCCAGGTGACGGTTGTCACCTGGCAATCCTCCCCTTTCGGGGAGTTTTTTCTCCCTTTAGGGGGAATTTTTATTTAGGAGGTTGATGGTAGCAGTTATACCTCGAAAATCAAATCTCCATAGGACGGCATCGGCCACATTGACTTATCAACTAACATCTCGAGCTTATCTACCGGCGCTCTGAGTTCATCCATCGCTGTCTTTACCGTATCTCTGTAGTATACAGCCTGCTCTCTGCCCTCATCCATTGCAGATGCTTTCTCTGTCACATCCTTTAACTTGTCGAGAGCATTCTGTGCGTCTGCCAGAAGATCGGATACCTCTGTGAGGATCTCTGTCTGCGCGCTGATATCTGCGCCGCATGCACTCTTTACGGCATTGATGGACTGTGCCAGTACCGTTGTATATTTGATAACTGCCGGAATGATCTGCTTTGCAGCAATGTCGATCATTGCCTTTGCCTCGATATTGATCTCTTTTGCGTAGGTCTCATACTCGATCTCCACACGGGAATCCAACTCAGCCTTGGTAAATACCTTGAACTTCTCAAACAGTGTCACTGCCTTCTCTGTGTTGAGTGCCGGGATCGCATCTACCATGGAGCGGATGTTCGGAAGACCGCGCTTCTCTGCCTCTGCTACCCACTCGTCTGAATATCCGTTGCCGTTGAATACGATTCTCTGATGCTCGGTTGCATACTCCTTGATCAGATCATGTACTGCCATGTCAAAGTCATCTGCCTTCTCTAAGACGTCGCATGCCTCTGCAAATGCCTCTGCCACGATCGTGTTGAGTACCACGTTCGACTGGGCGATGGAATCCTGGGAGCCTACCATACGGAACTCGAATTTATTGCCTGTGAATGCAAACGGTGATGTACGGTTACGGTCGGTTGCATCCTTCATGAAATCCGGAAGCGTCTTAACACCGGTCTCTAACTTCTTGCCGGAGATACTGTGTGTTGCCTCACCAGTGCTGATCAGCTGTGAAAGCACATCCTGCAGCTGCTCACCAAGATATATGGATACGATTGCTGGCGGTGCCTCGTTTGCTCCTAATCTGTGATCGTTTCCGACATCTGCTGCTGCCTCTCTCAAGAGATCTGCATGCCTATCTACTGCTTTTAAGATGCAGGTAAGGACTAACAGGAACTGGATGTTCTCATGCGGTGTCTTGCCCGGCTCTAAAAGGTTGATGCCATCGTCTGTCGTGATCGACCAGTTGTTGTGCTTACCGGAACCGTTCACACCTGCGAATGGCTTCTCATGAAGCAGACACTGTAAACCATGACGGCCGGCAACTTTCTTCAATGTCTCCATAACGAGCTGGTTGTGATCGACTGCCACGTTCGCCTCTGCGTAGATCGGAGCAAGCTCATGCTGTGCCGGGGCCACCTCGTTGTGCTGTGTCTTTGCCGTAACGCCAAGCTTCCAGAGTTCCTCATTGACGTCCTTCATGTACGCACCGATGCGCTCACGAATCGATCCGAAATAGTGATCGTCCATCTCCTGTCCCTTCGGCGGCATTGCTCCGAATAAGGTACGTCCGGTAAAGATGAGATCCTTTCTCTGTAAATACTTCTCGCGGTCTACGATAAAGTATTCCTGCTCCGGTCCAACGGACGGTGTTACTTTCTTTGATGTAGTATTTCCGAATAATTTTAATAAGCGAAGTGACTGCTCATTGATTGCTTCCATAGAGCGGAGAAGCGGCGTCTTCTGGTCAAGCGCCTCACCTGTGTAAGAACAGAACGCGGTTGGAATACAAAGGGTTGCACCTGCTGCATCCTGTCTCACGAATGCCGGTGATGTACAATCCCATGCGGTATAGCCTCTGGCTTCAAATGTTGCTCTAAGACCTCCTGACGGGAAAGAAGAAGCATCCGGCTCACCCTTGATCAATTCCTTACCGGAAAAGCTCATCAGCACTTTACCGTTCTCCATCGGAGCTGTGATAAATGCATCGTGCTTCTCTGCGGTCACGCCTGTCAGCGGCTGGAACCAGTGTGTGTAATGGGTAGCACCCTTTTCAATCGCCCACTCTTTCATCTCATGTGCGACAACATCTGCTGTCTCGAGATCCAGTTCTTTTCCCTCGTTGATTACTTCCTTTAACTTCTTGTAGACTTTCTTCGGAAGACGTTCCTGCATCACTGCATCGTTGAATACGTTTTCGCCGAAAATCTCTGCTGCATTAAGGTATCCTGTTTCGCTCATCTTCTACATCCTTTCTTTTCACTAATCCAATCCCCTAAGACCAGACTTGCTTATTCTAATGTACGCGATTTCCTGTCGGATTTCAACCAGAACTTCATGTAAAGTTCTGTATACAGAAAAAAGGGCATTCCAAGTCTATTGGAACACCCTTGTTCATCGCTCACATTGTTTTGTTGGTATTAAGATAATACTTTTTAAAACGAAATGCAAGCGAAAACTTTATATATTTTTAATTTTTACACTTCTAACAAAAATAATAAAGTTATAGTCAAATTATTGTGAAAAAATTCTGTTGTCCGACAAAACAACTTCATTCCATAAAGAATTAGTCGTTTGCCTTACCTACGGAACCGAACAGCTCCATCTTCTCTTTTACAGTTGCCTTGATTGCCTCTGCGCCAGGAGCAAGAAGTTTACGCGGGTCAAAGCCCTTGCCTTCCAGATCCTTGCCAGCCTCGATATATTTACGTGTAGCATCTGCGAAAGATAACTGGCACTCTGTGTTTACGTTGATCTTTGCAACACCGAGAGAGATTGCTTTCTTGATCATGTCAGCCGGGATACCTGTACCACCGTGAAGAACTAACGGCATAACGCCTGTCTTCTGCTGGATTGCATCCAGAGTCTCAAAGCTTAAGCCCTTCCAGTTTGCCGGATATTTTCCGTGAATGTTACCGATACCTGCTGCAAGCATATCTACACCAAGATCAGCTACACGCTTGCACTCGTCCGGATCTGCGCACTCGCCCATGCCGACAACGCCGTCTTCCTCGCCGCCGATGGAACCAACCTCAGCCTCGATAGACATTCCCATTGCATGTGCAACCTGAACCAGCTCCTTGGTCTTCTCAACGTTCTCGTCGATCGGATAATGGGAACCGTCGAACATGATGGATGTGAATCCAGCCTTGATGCACTTGTAGCATCCTTCGTATGTACCATGATCCAGATGAAGTGCAACCGGAACTGTGATACCAAGCTCATCATGCATTGCCTTTACCATAGCTGCAACTGTACCGAAACCGGTCATATACTTACCAGCGCCCTCGGAAACACCAAGGATTACCGGAGACTGTAACTCTTCTGCTGTCAGGAGAACAGACTTTGTCCACTCAAGGTTGTTGATGTTGAACTGACCTACTGCATAGTGACCAGCTTTTGCTTTTTCTAACATTTCTTTTGCAGATACTAACATAATGAATTCCTCCATAACTTAATCAATTTACCGCAATGCGGCAGTTGTTTTTACCCTACCGCTATTATATATTACTTCCTGTAAAAAATAAAGTTAAATTTTTAACAAAACATACTTCCCGACAAGGTCTCTCACTCGCCCTGCGGCACCATAATCTCGACCGCCCTGCACAGGTTCTTCACCACAACCTCCTCATGGTCGCCGCCGAATTCCCCGTCCAGCGTCCACGGAATCGTATTCTTCGCCGTGAACCGCACCTCGCTGGTCTTAAACGAGTAGATCATGTCCGTATCGTCCACAAGATTGATCAACGATGCGATGATCTCGTTTAACTCGATCGGGTTCTTCGGCTTTTTGATGAGTGTGACCTCGAAGACTCCATCATCCAGCAGGACGTCCTTTCCGGTCATCCCCTTAAATCCGCCCACAGAGGTGGAGTTGCTGATCATCCCGTAGATGAACTCGTCCTGAAGACGCACATTGTCATACTCTACCTGCATGAGGAACGACGGGATATCATGCAGGCACTTCGCGCCCTCTAAGATGTAAGCCGCGTGTCCGAGCACATTCTTCCACTCCTGGCTCGTCTTGTAGGAAACTTCCGTAAACAGTCCGAACGCCGCCACATACACGAAGAAGTCCCCGTTAAACGCTCCGATGTCGCACGGGAACACCCGTCCTGCAACGGCTGTCTCTGCCGCCTTGACCATATTCTTCGGAATGCCAAGCGATGTGGCAAAATCATTTGTGCTGCCCGCTGCAATATAGCCGAGCGGTACCTTTTTCTCACGGTGCATCATCCCCGTCACCACTTCATCCAGCGTACCGTCCCCGCCGCTGCACACGACGAGATCATAATCGCCGGCTTCCGTCTCGATCTTATGTATCGCGTCTCCCTGTGCCTGTGTCGGATAGATGGTGACCTCATAATCCGCCTTCACCATCACATCCACAATATCCAACAGCTGATTCTTGATCTGTGCCTTGCCTGAAAACGGATTAAACACAAACAGTAACTTTTTCTTTGTACCCATTATTTATACACCCTTATCTTATTTCTTTCTATGAGACGAGGAATTCCTCAATCGCTGCAACGGCTTCCGCTTCGTCCGCTCCCTCTGCATCCACAAGAATCTCCTCACCGTTTAATAGCGCCAGACTCATCATCCCCATAATGCTCTTCGCATTGACACGGCTGTCACCATGTTCCAGATAGATTTTGCTTTCATACCGGTTTGCCACCTGCACGAGATTTGCGATCGGTCTTGCCTCAAAATCCTGCTGCATCTTTACTACCACACTCTTTTTCATTGCATCCTCCCATCCTCGCTTTTTAACTTACACCTTACACTGTCTGCTGCCGGAGGCTGTCTGCCATCTCGCTGATTCTGCGAAGCCTGTGATTCACACCTGATTTTCCCACAGGAGGATTCAGGTAGGTTCCCAGTTCTGCAAGCGGCGCATCCGGGTATTCCAGCCGAAGCAGTGCCATCTCTTTGAGATTCTCCGGCAGATATGACAAGCCGGCCGTCTCTCTTATATATTCAATGTCCGCAAGCTGTTTGACTGCAGCGTTTACCGTCTTGCTGATATTCGCTGTCTCGCAGTTCACCTTACGGTTCACCGAATTACGCATTTCCTTCAGAATCCGCACGTTCTCCAGATTCATGAGCGCAACATGCGCCTCCATAATGTTTAGAATATCTACAATCTGCGAGCCTTCCTTCAAGTACACAACCTGATATTTTTTGCGCGCCACAATCTTGGCATCCATGTCAAAACTGTTGATTACATCCCGAAGCTGCTCGGCCTGCGGGATACTTCGGCACACAATCTCAAAATGGTAGGATTTGTTGGGATCGCTGATCGATCCTCCCGCCAGAAACGCCCCTCTTATGTACGCCCTCTTGCAGCAGCTCTGCTGAATGAGGAGTCCCTTGACTGTATCTTCCGGCTCCGCCTCCCCCGTGGCATCGTTGTACATTTTAACCGTGGAAAAAACGCTGCGCGCCTCCTCCTCGGTATGGATTTCTTCTATATGAAACAGTTCTGCTAACAGCAGCTGATATTTTTGCATCAGCAGCCGGTTCTCCGACTCTGCCGCAGGAATCCTTCCCTCAAACGCAATCAGCGCCGCCAGCTCTGCAATCTGGCAATGTCTGCTCTTTCCCAGATGTTTTGCCAGTTCTGTTTTTACCTCACTTGAAAATGACATAGCTTACTCCAACCGTCCCCCGCGTCCATCGGCTCTGCCCTTTGTCTGCGGGGTCTATTTCCCGCGAAGCGCATCTTTGCCGATGTCGCGGTGCTCTATTTTCAGTCCGTATCCCTTCTGTCCGGAAAGCCGTTCATACAACGCATTGGCGAGTGTGACCGAACGGTGCTTTCCTCCGGTACAGCCGATGGAAATTACAAGCTGGTTCTTCCCTTCTGCAATATAATTCGGAATCAGGAAATTCAGCATATCCTCGAGCTTGTCCAAAAACGTATGTGCCTCCTCATACTGGAACACATAATCCTGAATCTCCTTGTCATTGCCCGTCTTTGCCCGCAATCCCTCCACATAATACGGATTCGGCAGGAAACGCACGTCAAAGACCAGATCGGAGTCCGCCGGGATCCCGTACTTAAATCCAAACGACAGAATCGTAATAAAGAGATTCTTATAGTCCTGATTCTGCACAAAAATCTTATCCAGCTCCGCTTTCAGCTCTCTGGTCAGAAGCTGGCTGGTATCTATAATATAATCCGCGCTCTCTTTTAAAAACGCCAGACGCTTTCTCTCTTCTTCAATGCCCTTGTCCACCCGGTCTCCGCCGGACAGCGGATGGTTTCTTCTGGTCTCCTTGTAGCGCTTGACCAGCACGGAATCCTCCGCATCAAGGAACAGGATCTCATAGTGTACCTGCTTTTTCTTGATCCGCGCAAGCACGTCACGCATCTCTTCCAGCGCCTGACCGTTCCGGATGTCAATACCGACCGCCACCTTCTGCAGTTCTGCCGTTTCCTGCAGACTCGACAGCTCCACGAACTTTTCAAGCAACGCGATCGGAAGATTATCCACACAATAGTATCCGATATCTTCCATCATCTTAATTGCCGTACTTTTTCCGGCCCCGGACATTCCGGTCAAAATTACGAACTTCATGCCAGTCACTCTCCATTCCTGCGTATCCTGCTGTTATCTTTGTCCATTGGGCTAAAATTCGCCAAGCATCTTAATCTCCGGTTCCAGCTTCACCTGAAACTGTCTGTCCACCTCTGCGCTCACATCCGCAATCAGCGTCCTCACATCCTGTGCGGTCGCATTCCCTGTGTTGACCACAAATCCGCAGTGTTTCTGCGATACCTGTGCTCCGCCGACCCGGTATCCGCGCAATCCCGCATCCATGATCAGCTTTCCGGCAAAATATCCCTCCGGCCGTTTAAATGTGCTTCCCGCACTCGGATATTCGAGCGGCTGCTTTTCGGCGCGCTGCGTGGCAAGTTCCTTCATCCGTGCCCGGATGGCCTGCTCCTCTCCCGCTGCAAGCTTCAATACCGCCTGTGTGACAATATAGTGCTTCTTTAAAATGCAGCTGGTGCGGTAGCCAAGCTCCAGCTCCTCCACGGACAGCACATGCTGTGCTCCCGTCTCATCGAGCACGGTCACAGTCTCTATGATGTCCCGCATCTCTCCGCCGTAAGCTCCCGCATTCATCACAACTGCACCGCCGATCGTTCCCGGAATCCCGGCTGCGAATTCCATCCCGGTCAGCGCATGTGACGCAGCAAGCGACGCCGTGCGTGACAGGAGTGCTCCCGCTCCCGCCGTAATCCGCACGCCGTCTGCCGAAATCTCATCCATCCCGTCTCTGGTAAGAATGACCACCCCACGGATACCACCATCTCCCACCAGGAGGTTACTGCCGTTTCCGACAATGTAATATGGCTCTCCCGCCTCCCGGCATGCACCGGTAACTGCTGCAAGCTTCTCCGCTTCCGGCATCACCAGCACATCCGCCGGACCGCCCACACGAAAGGTCGTGTGGCGGCTCATCGGCTCGTTCGGATGAATATTTTCTTTTCCTGCGATCTGTTCTAACGTATCCAATAACTGTTGTTTCATGCCTGTTCCTTTAAAAATGCAATATAGCCGCGATATGCCTCATACAGATCCACCTTGCTGATGATCTCCCACGGTGCATGCATGTTCAGCACTGCCACACCGCTGTCAATCACACGCATGCCATAGTTGGCAAGAATGTAGGCGATCGTTCCGCCGCCGCCCTGGTCTACCTTGCCGAGTTCTGCCGTCTGGAATGCCACCTCGTTGCGGTCCATGATCGCGCGGAGTGCTCCCACGTACTCTGCATTCGCATCGTTCGATCCGGATTTGCCTCTGGCTCCGGTATATTTGTTAAACACAAGTCCTCTTCCAAAATATGCTGCGTTGCGCTTCGTCATCACGGACGGGAAGTTCGGGTCAAATGCCGCCGATACATCCGAAGAGAGAACGCTCGAATTCTTCAGTGCACGTCTGAGTGCCAGTTCAGAATACGTTCCTGCCGCATTCATCACCTCTGCGACCGTATTCTCGAAGAAACGGGACTGCATACCGCTCGCGCCGACACTTCCGATCTCTTCCTTGTCTACCAGAAGGCATACACTTGTGATCTCCGGCTTCTCCATCGCCGCAATCGCCTCAAAGGAAGGATATGCGCACACTCTGTCGTCGTGTCCGTAACCCATAATCATGCTTCTGTCAAAGCCGTAGTCTCTCGCTTCGCCGGCCGGCACGACCTCAATCTCCGCAGAGAGGAAATCCTCTTCCTCTATATCATATTCCTTTGCAAGGATCTTCATGATATTGGCTTTTACTTTTTCCTTGACGTCGTCTTTTTCATCCGCTTCCGCCGGAATGCTGCCGATGATCAGATCGAGGTTTTCTCCCTCAATGACCTTGGCTGCCTTTTTCTCCATCTGCTCTCCGGAAAGGTGGATCAAAAGATCGCTCACGCCGAATACCGGATCACCCGGCTTGTCTCCGACACTCACTTTGACCACGGTGCCGTCCTTTTTCGCAATGACGCCGTGCAGAGCCAGCGGCAGTGTCACCCACTGGTACTTCTTGATACCGCCGTAATAGTGGGTATCCAGCATTGCAAAATCGGTATCCTCATACAGCGGATCCTGCTTTAAGTCCATGCGCGGGGAATCGATATGCGCACCGAGAATATTCATGCCATGCTCCATGCTCTTCTCACCGATTACGAACAGGGCAAGTCCTTTTCCCATATTGTTTGCATATACTTTATCTCCGGCCGCAAGCTTTGTACCCTTCTCCAGCACGGTATCCAGATTTACGAATCCCGCCTTCTCTGCTTTCTGTGCAAAATAGGTGACGCACTCGCGCTCCGTCTTGCAGTCTGACAAAAACTTACGGTACTCCTCCGCAAAATCAAAAACTTCGTTTCTCTTTTTTCCTTCCGGGTATTTCTCCCATGCGTTCATTCTTTCCATTGCTGTTGTTTCTCCTAACCTATATTGATCTATTCGTCTTCCTCATCGTCGGACTTCTTCGTCAGGTTCTCCTGTACACGGCGGTACAGCTCCTGTGCGGCATTGTAACCCATCTTCTTCTGTCTGTGGTTGACTGCCGCCGCCTCACAGATGACTGCAAGGTTACGTCCGGCGCGGATCGGAAGCGAATGACATACGACTTTATTGCCGAGGAACTCTGTGTACTCCTCCTCAAGTCCCAGACGGTCATACTCGTTATCCTTCTTCCAGTCTTCCAGCTTGATGACCAGATCGATCTGCTGCTTCTCCTTGACACCCTCGACACCGAACAGCGTCTTCACATCAATGATGCCGATTCCGCGCAGCTCGATAAAGTAACGTGTGATGTCCGGTGAAGTACCGATCAGCGTATGCTCGTTGATCTTGCGGATCTCCACGACATCATCGGTTACCAGGCGATGTCCTCTGCGCACAAGCTCGAGTGCTGCCTCGCTCTTACCGATGCCGCTCTCTCCCATAATCAGAAGTCCCTCGCCGTAGACATCTACAAGCACGCCGTGAATGGTGATGCACGGTGCCAGCTGCTCGCTCAGGCAGTAGATCAGCTCCGCCATGAACTCGGATGTGCTTCGCTTGGTTCCGAATACCGGCAGATTGCTCTCCTCCGCAATTTTGAGGAACATCTCGTCCGGCTTTAAATCACGGCAGAAAATGACGCACGGAATATCGTAAGCCATAAACTCCCGGTAGATCGCTTCTTTTTTCTTCTCATCCAGTTGCTGCAGATACGTGTATTCCACGGTACCAATGATCTGCACACGGGACTGCTCAAAATGCTCGAAATAGCCGCTCAGCTGCAATGCCGGACGGTTGACATCACGGATCATGATCCGATGTCCTTTTAATTCCATCTGCGGAATAAAATTGCACAGATCGAGAATCTGCGCCACTTTTGCTACACCAACACCACTCATCCCTTACGCTCCTTTGTATGTGATTTACTTTTGTGCAAATTATACCATAGGCACATGGAATCTTCAACTAATCGGACGGCTGGTTTTCCCGTTCTTTCTCCCGGAAAAACCGGAAAACCGAGCGCGCCGCCTGCGGGCTCATGCTGTCCGTCTGTGCAAGGTCTTCCTCCGTCGCCTCCCGGATTGCCTCCAGCGACTGATATTTTTTCATCAGCGCCTTGCGCCTTGCCGGTCCGATATCCGGAATGTCATCCAGCACGGAATGTACCTGCTCCTTGCTCCGGAGCGACCGGTGGTACTCAATGGCAAAACGGTGCGCCTCGTCCTGAATTCGCGTAATCAGCTTAAATCCCTCGCTTCCACGGTCGATGGGTATCTCTACATTATGATAGTATAGCCCGCGCGTGCGGTGATTATCATCTTTTACCATTCCACAGACCGGAATATTAAGATGCAGCTCCTCCAGCACTTTGAGTGCGATGTTCACCTGCCCGCGGCCGCCGTCCATCATGATCAGATCCGGAAATCTTGTGAAACTGCCATACTCCTCCGACAGGGCTTTTTCTTCCATCTCCTCCATCTCACGCATGCCATGCGTAAATCTTCTCGTCAGCACCTCATACATGGAGGCATAGTCATCCGGTCCCGACACCGTCCGCAGCTTGAACTTCCGGTAGTCACTCCGCTTTGGCTTACCTTTCTCATACACGATCATGGAACCGACCGACTCAAAACCGCTCGTATTTGAGATATCGTACGCCTCCACGCGGTTTAATCCTTTCATATCTAAAAGCTGTTCAATCTCCTTTAACGCGCCGATCGTCCTGCCTTCCTCGCGCTTGATCTTCTCGCGATCCTGCGCAAGAACCATCTTGGCATTCTTCTGTGCGAGTTCCACCAGCTTTTCTTTCATGCCCTTCTGCGGTACGCGGATGTAAACCTTGCTGCCCCGCTTCTCGCCAAGCCAGTCGGCAAGCACCTCCTGCTCCTCGATCTCCTGCGGCAGCATAATCTCTCTCGGAATAAACGGCGTTCCCGAATAGAACTGCTTTATGAACGTGGTAAGGATCTGGGCCTTGGTGTCCTCCGTCCCGATCTTCACATAAAAATGGTCTCTGCCGATCAGCTTGCCGTCACGGATAAAAAATACCTGCACCACCGCGTCGCGGTCATCCGCCGCCAGCGCGATAATGTCCTTGTCCTCGCCGTCCGTGTGCGTAATCTTCTGCTTCTGTGCGATCTGTCTGACACTGTTTAAAAGCTCCCGGTACTCAATCGCCTTTTCAAATTCCAGATTGGCCGACGCCGTATTCATCTTCTCTTCCAGAGACTTTAGCACCGGCGCATAATTGCCATTTAAAAATTCCACCACCGCATCCACGCGCTCACGGTACGCTTCCTTTGTGATATATCCCTGGCAGGGCGCCGTGCACTGATGAATATGATAATTCAGACACGGGCGGTCCTTTCCCGTGTCGCGCGGCAGGTTCCGGTTGCAGGTGCGCAGCTGATAGATCTTGTTCACCAGCTCGATCGTATCCTTGACTGCTCCCGCGCTCGTGTAAGGGCCAAAGTACCGCGATTTGTCTTTTTTCTGCTGGCGGGAAAAGAGAACTCTCGGAAAATCTTCCCCGAGAGTCACTCTGATGTACGGATATGTCTTATCGTCCCGCAGCATGGTGTTGTACTTCGGCCGATGTTCTTTGATCAGATTACATTCCAGTACCAGCGCCTCCAGTTCGGAATCCGTCACAATGTACTCAAACCGCGCAATCTGTTTTACCATCTGCGCTTTTTTGATACCCTCATCATGGCTTGGCTGAAAATACTGGTGCACCCGCTTGCGCAGACTGACCGCCTTGCCAATGTAGATAATGGCATCACGGCTGTCATGCATAATATAAACTCCCGGCTGATCCGGGAGTTTTTTAAGTTCTTCTTCAATTACAAACATTACTATTCCTCATGATCCTGCGTATTGCGCAGCAATACATCATCCATGTTCTGACTCTCTGCGGCAGTTTTTCCCTCCTCGAGTTCCTGACGGGCTTCCTCCGCCTGCTCGAAGAACGTCTTCTTCTCCGCCTCGTCCTCCGGCTCCGGGATTCCTTTCAGTTCACGGAAAATCTTCATGAATTCCTTACCGGTAATCGTCTCATGCTCGTAGAGGTATTCTGCGATATGATCGAGCACCTCCCGGTTCTCCGTGAGGAGACGCATCGCCTCATCATATGCGTGATTGATAATGGCAAGTACCTCCTTATCAATCTGCGCCGCCGTGTCCTCACCGCAGATCAGTCCTGCGCGGTTGTCCAGATACTGGTTCTCCACCGTCGCCAGGCACATCATACCGAACTTATCGGACATACCGTACTGCGTTACCATTGCCCTGGCAATCGCCGTCGCCTGCTCAATATCGTTCGCCGCACCGCTGGTTGCCGACTGGAATACCAGCACCTCCGCCGCACGTCCTGCCATGTAAGTGGTAATCTTCGCCAAAAGTTCATCCTTGGTCTGGAGATATTTCTCCTCCTCCGGCGTCTGCAGCGTGTAGCCGAGCGCTCCCATCGTACGCGGAACAATCGTGATCTTCTGTACCGGCTCGGTGTTCTTCTGAAGCGCCGTCACCATCGCGTGGCCGACCTCATGGTAGGACACGATCTTGCGCTCCTTGTCGCTCATCACGCGATCCTTCTTCTCCTTGCCGCCGACTGCCACAAGTTCAAACGCGTCAAACAGATCGGACTGGTTGACAAACTTTCTGCCGTTCTTGACGGCATTGATTGCTGCCTCATTGATCATATTGGCAAGATCGGAACCCACCAGACCTGCCGTCGCAAGTGCCAGTGCATCCAGATCCACGGTCTCATCCATCATGACGTCCTTGGAATGTACCTTGAGTGTCTCCAGACGCCCCTTCAGATCCGGCTTGTCGACAATGATCCGGCGGTCAAAACGTCCCGGACGGAGCAACGCCTTGTCCAGTACCTCCGGACGGTTGGTTGCAGCGAGAATCAGAATTCCCTTGGACGTGTCAAAACCGTCCATCTCCGCAAGGAGCTGATTCAATGTCTGCTCTCTCTCGTCGTTGCCGCCGTAACGGGTGTCACGGCTCTTACCGATCGCATCGATCTCATCGATAAAGATGATACACGGTGCCTGCTTCTGTGCTTCCTTAAACAGATCCCTCACACGGGAAGCTCCGACACCGACGAACATCTCCACAAAATCCGAACCTGCCAGCGAGAAAAACGGTACCTTCGCCTCGCCCGCCACTGCCTTGGCAAGGAGCGTCTTACCGGTTCCCGGAGGTCCCACAAGAAGCGCACCCTTCGGCAGCTTCGCACCGATGTCGCGGTACTTTTTCGGGTTGTGCAGGAAATCGACAACCTCCTGTAGCGATTCCTTCGCCTCATCCTGTCCCGCAACATCCTTGAACGTCACGCCGGTCTGCTTCTCCACATAAACCTTGGCGTTGCTCTTGCCGACGCCCATGGCGCCGCCGCCCATCCGGCGCATCACCACGCCGAGCACAACCCAGATCAGCACCAGCGGAATCAGGTAGCTTAAGATGCTGTAAATCCATGTCGATGTGTTATCCGGAATCACTCCGCTGATATCCACGCCCTTTTCCTTAAGTAACGGAATCAGCTCATCATCCGCCACACGCCCGCAGTAGTAAGTCACCTCGTAAGGTGTTTTCTCATCGGAATCCAGTGTGATGTCGATCTGGTACGAACCGATCTCCACTGACTTCACGCTTCTGCCTTCCCATTTGCCGGTGCCGTTCACCATGTCGAGAAACTCCGAGTAAGACACCTCCTGCGTGCTCATCTGGTTGAACTGATTGGTTACAAGACTCATAATAAACAGCGCAATCAGTGAAATCAGTATAAATGCCATCAAAATCTGACCATTGTGATTCCCTTTGCCGCCGTCTCCGTTATTCCCTCCGTTTGAATTACCGTTATTGTAATTGTTATTCGATCCCTGATTGTCCATTGAAGTATTTATCCTTTCCAACAGGCTCCGCCAGTTCAGAGTCTGGATTCTTATCGTATATCTTCTATATTATATTGAAAATGGAATTTAAAAGCAATACGTTCTTCGTGAAGTTTTCCTGTCATTTCTAAAATAATTCTAAAATTTCCCGGCATACTATTTTCTGTGTTTTTGAAATTGTGCTGGATTTTCCGGACACTTAGTTGTATACTGTATGGGTTATATAGAGCGTATTACTATTATTTACACAACTGTACTTTTATATGAGGAGGAAAACCCTATGCCTGTAAAATATGTCTTTGTCACCGGTGGTGTCGTTTCCGGCCTTGGGAAAGGTATCACGGCTGCTTCTCTGGGAAGACTTTTAAAAGCCCGTGGCTACAAAGTGACCATGCAGAAATTCGACCCGTACATCAACATCGATCCCGGAACCATGAACCCGATCCAGCACGGCGAGGTATTTGTGACCGATGACGGTGCAGAAACAGACCTGGACTTAGGACATTATGAGCGTTTCATCGACGAGAGCCTGACCAAGAATTCCAACGTTACAACCGGTAAGGTATACTGGTCTGTTCTTCAGAAAGAACGCCGCGGCGATTTCGGCGGAGGTACCGTACAGGTCATCCCTCACATTACAAACGAGATCAAGAGCCGCTTCTACCGGAACTTTACTTCCGAGGAGACACACATTGCCATCATTGAAGTCGGCGGTACCGTCGGCGACATCGAGAGCCAGCCGTTCCTCGAGGCAATTCGTCAGTTCCAGCACGAAGTAGGGCACGAGAATGCAATCCTCATTCATGTAACATTGATTCCATATATCAAGGCATCCGGCGAGCTTAAGACAAAGCCGACGCAGGCGAGCGTCAAAGAACTGCAGGGAATGGGTATCCAGCCGGATATCATCGTCTGCCGTTCCGAGCATCCGCTCGATCAGAGTCTCAAGGACAAGATCGCGCTGTTCTGTAACGTGCCGAACCGCAATGTACTTCAGAATCTTGACGTTGAATATCTCTACGAGGCGCCGCTTGCCATGGAGAAGGAGAATCTCGCCAAGGTTGCCTGCGAAGCGCTTCATCTGGACTGTCCGGAACCGGATTTAAAGGACTGGGAGGCAATGGTCGACGCACTCCGTCATCCGAACAAGGAAGTGACTGTCGCATTAGTCGGAAAATATACCGCACTTCACGACGCTTATATCTCTGTTGTGGAGGCGTTGAAGCACGGCGGCATTGCGGAGCGCGCAACCGTGAATATCAAGTGGGTGGATTCTGAGGACGTCACAACAGAGAACGTGGACGAGATCTTATCCGATGTATCCGGTATTCTCGTACCGGGTGGATTCGGTTCCCGCGGTGTCGAGGGAATGATCCTTGCCGCAAAATACGCACGCGAGCATCAGATTCCGTACCTTGGTCTGTGCCTCGGCATGCAGGTTGCGATCATCGAGTACGCAAGACATGTCTGCGGCTTCAACGATGCGCACAGCATCGAGCTTGATCCAAACACCACGCATCCGGTCATCGCACTCATGCCGGATCAGAACGGCATCGAGGACATCGGCGGAACCTTACGTCTTGGTTCTTATCCGTGTATTCTGGACAAGACCTCCAAGGCATACGAGGTATACGGTGCTGAGGAGATCCATGAGAGACACAGACACCGTTATGAGGTCAACAACGACTTCCGCGCTTCTCTCACCGAGAGCGGCATGAAGCTCTGCGGTACCTCTCCGGACGGCAGAATCGTAGAGATGATCGAGATTCCGGAGCATCCGTGGTTCGTTGCCACACAGGCTCATCCGGAGTTAAAGTCCAGACCGAACCGTCCACATCCACTCTTTAAGGGCTTTGTGGAAGCTTCGATCCGGTGCAGCGAGAAATAAATAGAATGAAAACTTAAGGGACTGCCATTGCAGTCCCTTAAATATTATTCACTATTTTTATATATTACTGTAAAATTCCAGTATTTACATCAAAGTAATACGTAGTGCCATCAATCTCCGCATTTCCTTTCGCCATCGTTCCATACACCAGATCAAAATAGTATGTTCCTTGATCTGTCGTCTGCCAGCCTTTTACCATGTGACCGTTTGCATCATAGCGAACCCATTTTCCGGTTCCGTCTCCTCTATCTGCCCACTGTCCAGCCTCCGACTCCTGATATACATCTTTGCTTACTGCTTTTGCTCCCTGCTGTACATTGTCCAACCAATACCACGCGTCTGAATCCGGATCATAGATTTCTTTTCCCCGATAGTCCGCATTATTTGGATCATATCCCTGACGAACGCCATTTTCATACCAGTATGCCTGTCCACCATCGCTCCACCAACCGTTTTCAACCGGAGATGTCCTCTGTAGAATGCCCGTATTTGTATCAAAATAATAGGTCATTCCGTCAATCGTTGCCGTTCCCTTTGCCATCGTTCCATACACCGGATCAAAATAGTAGGTTCCCTGATCTGTCGTCTGCCATCCCTTTACCATGTGGCCATCTGCATCATAACGGACCCATTTGCCTGTTCCATCCGCGTTCTCCGCCCACTGTCCGGCTTCCGACTCCTGATATACATCCTTGCTTACCGCTTTTGCTCCCTTCTGTACATTGTCCAACCAATACCACGCGTCCGAATCCGGGTCATAGATTTCCTTTCCCCGATAGTCCGCATTATTTGGATCATATCCCTGTAACACATCATTTTCATACCAATAAGAGTTTGTCTTAATGGTTACCCAGCCGGAAAAGACTGTACTTGGCCACTCATCCGGTCCCTGGGAATTATAATGTAGCGTAGCGTTAAAATAACAATCATTATTTGCTCTACTTACTCTCACATACGAATTATAATTTTCCTGCGAAGATGCATAGTAAACCTCTTTCAAATTAGGGCACCAGCCAAAGGCTGAATACCATATCTCTCCCGTTTTTGTCGGCAACAAGATTGCCTCTAGGTTCTGGTCATAGCAAAATGCAAAACCTTGTATAGCATCAAGTGAAACATTGCCATCTGCTATCCTTACCCACGCAAGTATTGGATCATAGCCAAACGCCTCCTCATATATCGCTCTTACCCTGTTAGACAGATCTGCCCATTTCAAGTTGGCACAGTGTGAAAATGCATTACTAAAAATCTGTATTTCATCATTTCCATCACCGATGGTCACGCTACGGATACCTGTTTCGTAAAATGCACTACACCCGATTTCTGTAACGGTAGATGGAATTACCAAATCACCTTCAAGATTATAATCCCACGCAAATGCATAATTTGGTATCGTCTTTAAGCCTTGTGGCAATGTAACCTCCTTAAGGGATTGATTATTCTCAAAACACCCCTCACCTATAGCTGTCACACGATTTAATTGTATTTTTCTTAAATTTTTACAGTTGCGAAATGCATAACCATCTAACTTAATGCCTATTGATCCCTCATCTATCGTTAATCTCGTAATAGGTGTTGCGGCAAACGCATATCTCCCTATTCTAGTTACTGTGGTCGGAACATCTATCTCCGATATAGATGTTCCGGCAAACGCGGAATCGCCAATTTCTACCAATCCCGCATTCAAAACAATACTTTTAATATTTACACATTCGGAAAAGGCATTGTCACCAATTCCTGTAACCTTACGGCCATCTATTTCCGCAGGAATCACAAGTTCAACATCCGTATCATCATTTGCATTATCCATGCCGGTAATTGTAATGGTGTTATTATTGTTTATGGTGTATTTCAAATGATTATATACCCCGTCAGCGCTGTCCTTACGCAATTCCTCTGTCTCTTCCTGTATCTCTGCTGCAGATACCGCATTTGCTGTAACAGCCGTCGGCATCACCGCTATAAAAGCTGCTATCATTGCCACTGCTGCTATCATTCCTTTTTTCTTCATTTTTTCTCCTCCGTGTCATTATTTTAACATCTTTTTGCGCCTCTTTAAAAGTTCAACAGCCTTCAGCTTTCGCTTGTATTTCTTTAAAAAGTATTATACAATACCTGTTTTTTCATTGCAATAGAGCTGCCGCTTCACAAATTTCTGTTTGCTAAAGCGTCAGCTCCTTCAAAACATTTTCACTATTCTTTCTATATCGTTATTATATATTACTGCAAAATACCAGTATTTACATCAAAATAATAAGTAGCTCCGTCAATCACTGCGTTTCCTTTCGCCATCGTTCCATACACCGGATCAAAATAGTAGGTTCCCTGATCTGTCGTCTGCCATCCCTTTACCATGTGGCCATCTGCATCATAACGGACCCATTTGCCTGTTCCATCCGCGTTCTCCGCCCACTGTCCGGCTTCCGACTCCTGATATACATCCTTGCTTACCGCTTTTGCTCCCTTCTGTACATTGTCCAACCAATACCACGCGTCCGAATCCGGGTCATAGATTTCTTTTCCCCGATAGTCCGCATTATTTGGATCATATCCCTGTAACACATCGTTTTCATACCAATAATCTTTTCCATCAATTATCATCCATCCGGTATAAACTGTACTTGGCCACTCATCCGGTCCCTGAGAATTAAAATGTAACGTAGCGTTAAAATAAGGATCATTATGTCCGTTCGCTACTGTCACATATGTATTATAATTTTCCTGTGAAGATGCATAATAAACATCTTTCAACTCGGAGCAATCATAAAATGTCCAATTTCCTATCTTTGTCAACTTTGTCGGCAGTGAGATTGCTTTTAAATGCTTTGCTCCATAAAATGCGCTTCCACAAATCTCAAGCGGATAATTTCCATCTGCAATCCTCACCCACACCAACTTCGAATCACCCCAAAATGCATCATAGCCTATTTGTTTTAGCCGGTTAGACAGATTCGCATACTTCAGATTAACACATTCCCTAAATGTGTCATATCCAATCGTTATACCTTCATTTCCCTCTTCAACAGTCAGTCCTTCGATAGATGTTCCCTTAAAAGCCTCATCGCCAATAGATGTAACAGTAGATGGAACGATCAAATTGCCCCCAAGATTATTAGCTCCTAAAAATGCCTGTGTACCTATTATTTGTAATCCTTGTGGCAAAGTAACGTTCGTAATTGCCATATCATTCTTAAAACACATATAATCCATGACTGTCACACGGTTCAACTCTAATTCACTTAAATTTGCGCAATCAGTAAACGCTCTACCATCTAATTTAATTCCTAATGCTCCTTCTTCTATCTTTAGCCCAGTAATTGCCGTTCCAGAAAATGCATCTATTCCTATTTCAGTTGCTGTCGAAGGAATTACAATATTTCCAGTAAGCAAGCTGCACTTTGTAAATGCATAATTTCCTATTGTTTTCAATCCTTCTTGAAAAGTCACCTTTGTGAGATTAAGGCAACTGCTAAATGCATATTCGCCTATTGTTGTTACTGTAGCAGGGATATCCACCACAGATATGGATGTTCCGTCAAACGCCCAGTTACCAATTGTCACCAATCCATCATTTAAAGTAACGCTTTTGATATTTACGCATCCAGAAAAAGCGCTACTTGCTATCGTAGTGACTTTGCATCCATTTATTTCTGCCGGAATCACAAGTTCAATATTGGCATTTTCATTTGCATTATCAATTCCTTGGATTGTAATTGATCCGTCATAGCTAACGCTATAGATCAAATGATTATACACCTTGTCACTACTGCTTTTACATATTTGATCACTTACTTTCTGCACTTCTTCTGCTGATAAATCCTCTGCATGAACTGCTGCTGACGATGTAGATGATAATATCATCAATACTGCCAGTACCGCTATCATTCCTTTTTTCTTCATCTTTCTTTTTCCTCCATTATTTTTTATCTTCCCTTTCTGGTCACATTCCTGAATGTAACATAAACAGGGTTTTGCATTCCTACCTTTTCTTCCCCATTACAAGCATAATGCTACACTTATTTTCATAATGTAATATTGCACGTATGTTTATATGTGTTTTTATATTTCATATTTTTATATCTATTACACACTAAATAATTTATGTGTTATTTTGTTGTGTATATTTTACATTATATAAGCACTAAAATATAATTGTAAAATATATTTTAGGCAGGTGATATAATGAAATTTGAAATCAAACATCCAGAATATGTAAATAGAACATACCGCATTCCTAAAGAATTAGCTGATAAATTATCTCAGATAGCACAACAGGAAAATATATCTGTAAACGAACTTGTTGTTCAATCTTGCCAGTTTGCACTAGAAAATCTAAAAAAAGAGACTACGTGACATTATGGTCTGCCTTTTATTTTTCCGAAACTGTTTCCTAATTTTTATGCATTTCCTCAAATTTGTTTTTTAGCAAATTATTTTCTTGTATCAACTTTTGTTTCTTGCTTTTTCTGAATCCGGCTTATAACAAACGTATTCATTTAAAATAGAACACATATCATATAAACTTAAAAGTTATATTTTCAAGTAATACCGTTCAAAAAACTTCAAAGCAAAAACATTCAACTACGAACTGCATATCCGCCAAAATTACCCTTGTCCGCCGAACAAATCTTTTGGCTATATACCAAAAAAGGATGTGTATCTGTCAGTCACATTGACAATACACATCCTTTTTCTTTTTACATCTGGTGTCTTACCACCGCATATTCATCGTCCAGCTGATAATACGGACATTCTCTGTAATGTCCCTGCATCAGTCTCGCCGCATCATCCTCATCCATATCCACTTCACAGTAGTAGGTCTCGTCATCTTCATCATACACATTGTATACACAGCTGTCACAGCTTGCTTTCGCCATAAAACGTCCTCCTTTTTATATCTCTTTCTTATTTCCAGGTCGAAATCACTTCATCGTACAGCCGCAGCAGGAAATCATGCAGCAATTCCCTCTGGGTATCCCAGTATACCTCCGTGATCTCATCGCCGTCCTCCTGGGCTTCCGTCACATCCATCACCGCATCCAGAATCTCCGGGTTCAGATCATCCATCGCCTCCTGCACGGCAGCCTCAAAATCACAATAGCTGTTACTGGTCAGATATAAAATAAAGTTCTCGCGGTTCAGGTTTCTCGCCTCATAGCTTCCCGTAAACAGATCGTTCCCGATCGATGCGATCCGCTCAAACTCCTCCTTGACCGTCTCATATTCGACGGTGCAGTAACTCTCTTTAAAAAATTTATCAAATACTTCCTTGTCTATCTTCTGTCCCATTCGTTTCACCTCTTGCAATTTCTCGTGTGCCGTGCTATTTTAACATAAAATTAAGAAAAGAGGAACCCATACCATGAATACACTTCCCAAAGATCCCGTCATGCTCTTAAGCTTTGTCAACACACAGCTTCGTGACCACTACCCGTCACTGGAAGAATTTGCCGCAATCTACCAGATTGATGCTGCAGAGGTTATCTCTGCATTAAAAACTATAGACTACGAGTACGATCCGGCGACCAATCAGTTTATCTGATCCGTCAGCCCTGCTTCTTCCGGCACGCTAATCCACAGTCTCGTCATTCAAATATTTTCGCACGCGCTTCCAGTCCGGGTAAAACTTCGTCATGAATCCCCAGAAGCGCTGATTGTGGCTCGCCTCCAGAATATGTGTCATCTCATGTACCACGACATACTCGAGGCACTCCGGAGGCTTGGACAAGAGCGCCAGATTGATGTTGATGTGATGTGTCTGCACATTGCAGGACCCCCATCTCGTCTTCATCTGCCGGATGGTGATTCCGGAGACTTTCACCCTCATCACCGGCTCCCATTTTGCCACAAGACGCTCCACCTCACGCTTTAACTGTTTCTTTCTGCGCGCGATTTCTGCCGCATCCAGTTCCCGTTTTTCCGAACGGCGCTCTCCGGCTTCTTTGTATTTCTGCTGATATTTCCGTATCCATTCGATCCGTTCTCTGGCAAATGCCGCAATCCGCGCATCACTCATCTGATGCGGCGCTGAGATCCGCACTGTACCGTCCTCTTTACTGATGCGCAGATACATGTTTTTCATCCGTTTTTTCGTGACAATGATCGGCACGCCCTCTATCTTTATCTCATAAATGCGCTCTCTCATAGTTCCTGCTCCCCGTATGTTTTCAAAATAGTTTCCAGATACTCGCGGTATTCCCGCACGACGGATTCCGGCGACTCAATCCGCACTGCCGCGCCAAGTCCCGCCAGCCAGCCGAAGAACTGGCGGCTGACCGCGACGCTCACCCGCACCCGGATTCTTGTCTCATCATACCGGCGCATCGCAACCTCCTTGCCGAAACGGTCGATCATGACTCCCGTGAGGGCGTCTTCGCAGATTAAGGTCACAGTCTCGTCCTCCCCCGCGAACATGCCGAACGTTTTTCGGGAATATGCCGCCACGTCAAAGTTCCCGAACTGCTCCTTCCCCTCTCTGCTTTCCGCCGTAAGTTCGATCTTTAGCATTTTATCCACACGGTAATGGCGGATGTCGCGGCTTCTGTCGTCGTAGGCGATCAGATAATAGTTTTCGTCATCCCACGAGAGTAGCCAGGGACTCACTTCATAGTAACTGCCGTCCCGCCGCAGTTTCATCTCTTTATTGACCGTCCATTCAAAATACTGAAAACGGATCTTCACATTTTCCGCGATGGCATTGTAAATCATATCTACATTATAATAAATATTTTCATTGACCGCCTTGCTGCGGTTGGTCACCACGACCTGCCTGTGGAGCTGCTTTGCCTGTTCCCTACCGCAGAGCGTCTCCAGCTTGGCAATCAGCTCTCTCGACTTCTTCGTCGTGATGAACTTCGACGCCTGCACGGCATCCACGAGAAGTTTTAACTCCGCCAGTTCAAATTTGCGGCTGGCAAGATAATATCCGCCGGGTCGCTCCTTCACCCGTATAATATCCAGCCCGAAATCTTCCAGTTCCTCCATATCGGTGTACACTGTCTTGCGCTCCGAACGGATTCCGTTCGCCTCCAGATAGTCGATCACCTCCTGCGTCGTCACAGGATGATCCTCGTCCGTTCTCTCATATAAAAGCTGCGCCATGTAAAGCAGCTTCTGTTTCTGCTTCTCGCTTCTTCCTCTTCCCATGACATGTTGTCCTTTCCACGCAGGTGTCCGGCATTTCTTCGCAGTGCCGCGTGAAAACGCTCCGTTTTTTTCACGCTGTCGGGCATTCGCACTATCAGACACTCGCACTACATCTTACGCTCCGGCAAAAGCCTGCCACCTCTTCGCAGTGCAGCGTGAAAACACGCCGCTTCTCCTGTCTGCACTGCTCATTGCTTATTCACATTATACCCTAATTCGTGATGATATGGGGCACTTTCTTGCAAAGCCAGGTGCAATGTCTGTTTTTTTCAATCAGGTCTTGCATCCTGTTCATTTCGTGTTATAATATAGTTAAATTCATAAGGATTACCGAGAGACATGAGCAAGGTAAGATCAGAGACGATGAGATCGTTTTTGTTTGCCTTGCTCTTTTTGTATTTCAAAGAAAAGGAGAATGTATTATGTATGATGTAGCAATTATCGGTGCCGGAGTCATCGGCAGTGCAATCGCAAGAGAATTATCCAGATACCAGGCGAACGTCTGTGTCATTGAGCGCGAAGAGGATGTCTGTGATGGCACCTCCAAAGCCAACAGCGCCATCATCCACGCAGGCTTCGACGCAACCCCAGGTTCCTTAAAGGCAAAGTTAAATGTCCGCGGCAACGAGATGATGGATGCCCTCTCAAAAGACCTCGACATTCCGTTTAAGAGAAACGGCTCCCTCGTTGTATGCACCAAAGATCAGGACCGCAGCGGCCTTGATGCCCTTTTAGAAAAGGGTGAGAAAAACGGAGTACCTGGTCTGCGCATCTTAGAGCGTGAAGAGCTGCTTCAGATGGAGCCGAATTTAAGCGACGACGTGACCTGCGGTCTGTATGCCCCGACCGGCGGCATCGTCTGCCCGTTCCACATGACCATGGCCTTTGCGGAAAACGCATACACCAACGGTGTTTCCTTTTTCTTAAATACCAAAGTCACTTCCATTCAGAAAAAAGACGGCGGTTACACGTTAGAGACCATCCACACCGACACAGACACCCCGGAAACCTTTGAGGCGAAGGTTATCATCAATGCCGCCGGCGTTCACGCTGACGAATTCAACAATATGGTAAGTGAACACAAGCTTCATATTACCGCCCGTAAAGGCGAATACTGCCTGCTCGACAAAGAAGCCGGAACGCATGTATCGCACACGATTTTCCAGCTTCCATCCAAAATGGGAAAAGGCGTGCTTGTCACTCCTACCGTACACGGTAACCTCTTAGTCGGCCCAACTGCAGTGGATGTCACGAATAAGGAAGCAGTCAACACCACACAGGACGGACTGGATTCCCTTGCAAAGACTGCTGCATTGAGCGTTAAAAATGTTCCGATGCGCCAGGTTATCACCTCATTTGCAGGTCTGCGCGCACACGAAGACGGCAATGATTTCATCATCGGAGAAGCGGAAGACGCGAAAGGTTTTATCAACGTAGCCGGCATTGAATCTCCGGGACTCTCCTCCGCACCGGCAATCGGTGAGATGGCCGCAGGTATCGCCGCTGATCTTCTTTCCCTTACGGAAAAAACAGATTTTATCTCCACAAGAAAAGGCATCTTAAGACCGGAGACACTTTCCATGGAGGAGCGCAATCAGCTGATCAAAGAGCATCCGGAATATGGCAACATCATCTGCCGCTGCGAAATGATCAGCGAGGGCGAGATCATGGACGCCATTCACCGTCCGCTCGGTGCCCGCTCCCTCGACGGAGTAAAACGCCGCACAAGAGCCGGCATGGGGCGCTGTCAGGCAGGTTTCTGCTCCCCGCGTACCATGGAGATCTTAGAGCGAGAAGTACCAATGAGTATGTTTGATATTACCAAAAACGGCGTCGGCGGCAATATCGTCATCGGCATCAACAAAGAGATTTAAAGGGGGATTCTACTATGAAAAACTATGATTTAGTCATCGTCGGCGGAGGTCCTGCCGGACTTGCAGCCGCTGTATCCGCGAGAGACCACGGCATCGAGAGCATCTTAATCATCGAGAGAGATAAAGAACTCGGCGGTATCTTAAACCAGTGCATCCACAACGGTTTCGGCTTACATACCTTCAAGGAGGAGCTGACCGGACCGGAATACGCTTCCCGCTTCATCGAGCAGGTGGCAGAGCGCGGCATCGAGTACAAATTAAATACCATGGTCATGGACATCGCTGCCGATGCCCCGTCCGGAAATGTAATCACTAAAAAAGTAACCGCCATGAACCGCGAGGACGGCATGTTTGAGATTCACGCAAAAGCGGTCATTCTCGCCATGGGCTGCCGCGAGCGCTCCAGAGGTGCCTTAAATATTCCGGGCTATCGTCCGGCCGGTATTTTTTCCGCAGGTACCGCGCAGCGTCTGGTCAACATGGAAGGCTACATGCCGGGCCGTGAAGTTGTCATCTTAGGTTCCGGTGACATCGGTCTGATCATGGCGCGCCGCATGACGCTGGAGGGCGCGAAGGTCAAGGTGGTTGCCGAACTGATGCCTTACTCTGGTGGTCTGAAGCGAAACATCGTACAGTGTCTCGATGATTTCGGCATCCCGTTAAAGCTCAGCCACACCGTCATCGACATTGAGGGCAAAAACCGTGTCGAGGCCGTCACGATTGCAGAAGTCGGTCCAGACCGCAAACCGATTCCGGGAACCGAAGAGCGCTACACCTGCGACACCCTGCTTCTCTCCTGCGGACTGATCCCGGAGAACGAGCTGAGCCGCAGCGCAGGCGTTGCCATCAATCCTGTCACCTCCGGTCCAATCGTCAACGACAGCTTAGAGACCAGCATCGACGGCGTTTTCGCCTGCGGAAATGTCCTTCATGTACATGACCTTGTGGACTATGTTTCCCAGGAAGCAACCGCCGCCGGAAAAAATGCCGCCGCTTATATCCAAAACGGCTCCAGCAAAGATGCCTCATCCGTCGAGATTTTCCCGGTGGACGGCGTGCGCTACACCGTTCCGAAATATGTCCGTCCGACCGAGATGGACGACACTTTAACCGTCCGCTTCCGTGTCGGCGCGGTATACAAGAACTGCTCGATTGCGACTTACTTCGATGACACCTTAATCAGCAAGCGCAAACGTCCGGTTATGGCTCCCGGCGAGATGGAGCAGGTAATTCTCGACAAGAAAAAACTTGCTGAATTCCCGGATCTATCCAGAATCACAATCCGCATTGAAGAAAATTCATAAATAGAATGGAGGAATCATCATGAGCACAAGAGAATTGACCTGTATCGGCTGCCCGCTCGGGTGTGCCATCACAGTTACCATGGACGGATCTACCGTCACCGCCGTTACCGGCAATACCTGCCCAAGAGGCGACGCCTACGCCAGAAAAGAAGTCACGAATCCGACCCGCATCGTAACATCGACGGTCCGGGTGAACGGAGGCATCTACCCGATGGCAAACGTGAAAACAGCCTCCGATATTCCGAAAGGCAGGATTTTCGACTGTGTCAACGCCTTAAAGGATGTCACCGTCAATGCACCGCTTAAGATCGGCGATGTGGTCTTATCCGACGTTGCCGGAACCGGCGTCGACATCATTGCAGCCAGAAACGTTCCTGCAAAATAAGCGCTTTCAAAGAATCTCACTTTATTATATAATAAGGTCATCATGCGATCGGCATGATGACCTTATTGATTCATCGAACACAGGAGATTGTCATGAAGAAATTATTTAAAGAAGCCTTAGAGGATTCTCCCATCATTGTCGCTGTCAAGGATGACGAAGGCCTCTCCAGATGCCTGACCAGCGACAGCCGCATTATCTTTATCTTATACGGCGACATCGTCACCATCAGTGACATCGTGGAGACCGTCAAATCCGCCGGAAAGCTTGCGATCGTCCATCTGGATCTCATCAACGGACTGAGTTCCAAAGAAGTGGCAGTCGACTTTCTTCAAAAATACACGAATGCCGACGGCATTATCACAACCAAGCCGACACTTATCAAACGCGCCAAGGAACTGGGGTTCTTTACGATCCTCCGGCTGTTTCTGATTGACTCCATGGCATACGAGAATATTGACCGTCAGGTCAAATCCTCCCGCCCGGATCTGATTGAGATCCTGCCGGCACTGATGCCCAAGGTCATCGCCAAAGTCTGTCAGTCCACCTCCACACCGGTCATTGCCGGCGGGCTGGTCTCCGAAAAGGAAGACATCCTCGCCCTCTTGGATGCCGGCGCGACCAGTATCTCCTCCACAAACGAGAAAATCTGGTTCTTATAAGCACTCCTCTCCTGCATGTATTATGATGCAGTGTCAAACATTCTGTGCTGGATCATATGCGCCACCAGCAGGATTACAAAAACGCAGGCTGCGTTTATTCTTCATATTCGATTCCTCTGCTTCCTGTTTTTTCTTCTGGAAGTGTCTTTACAACGCCAAAAAGTAGGTCACATGATATACCCACACAACGGATAAAACACTCCTGCTGACGGGCACATTTTTCATACAGATAAATCCGATCGCCATAAGAATCGTCACAGTGGCAACAATACTGATCTTGGTTTTCATCTGCATGCCTTCTTTTCTCACATAGGATTCCAGATTCTTTTTGTAAAGATCGGTACCGGCAAACCAGCCATGAAGGCGTGTTGAACTTTGTGAAAAGCAAAAAAGAACCACTGCCTTCCGGCAATGGTTCTTTCTAAAAGTCATGGGCAGAGGTGGATTCGAACCACCGAAGCAATTTGCAGCAGATTTACAGTCTGTCCCCTTTGGCCACTCGGGAATCTGCCCATTTGTCAGCATGTCCTGACGAAGATAAATTATATCACAGCACAATCAGATATGCAAGGCTAAAATAAAATTTGTCAAAATCAAATATAACGGTCAGATTATGTTCCGGCAAAAGACCGGGAAACCCTTCGGCTCCCCGGTTCTGTGCCTTTCTGCACGTCTGAAATTCCGCAGAAACTTCTAATGTGAATCCGTCAGGATTCCCTATAACATGCCCTCCTTGATCACATCATGATCCCGGAGCAGCTTCTCCACGACGGTTCCCTTGACCACACGAAGCAGCGGCTTCTTTAATACATTGAGCGGTCCCGGCAGTTCGATCTCAAGCGGAGACTTTCCATCCATCAGCTTCACACTGCTGTCGAGCAGCTCTCTGACATCATAGACACTTCCCCATACCTCAGGAACGCCTCTGTCTACACCGAGCAGTCCATATACCGCCTCCATTGCGGTTCTGACCGAATATTCCGTCGTGAAGACCGTATCACGCGGTGTGTCCGCGAACTGTCCGAGGAACGCAAAGTTCACACAGCCATCCGGGATGACGTCCGGGCGGTCGCCCTTGGTTCTCGGCATAAAGAACGCTGTGATGTACGGCATCATCGTCGGTACACATACGGCGCTGTTCTCTGCCAGATCCGGGATCTCCTCCACCGGAACACCCAGATGATACAGCCACTCCTCGGTGATCTCCTTACCGGTACACTCCTTCATCGGCTTCTTCACATAATCGCCCGGCACATCGGTGAACAGACCGTATACCCACACGCATACTTTATCCTTATCCTGATCCTTGAACTGTCCCTGGCGGTTGATCGTCCAGCTGAGCAGCCAGCTGGAATCCTTACAGCTTACGATACCTCCGGTCACAACTTTTCCGCTTCTCGGATCACGCTTGCAGATATTCGTGATGTACGGAATGATCTTGTCGTCCAACGTGGTCACGGTTGCAGATTCCCAGTTCGTCTTCGCCACATCCGAGCAGAACTTCTCCGGATGTCCAAAAGACGGATCCTGCTTTGCAATATTCTTCCACAGGCTCCAGCAGCCGCTCGTGCGCACTTCCGCGTCCCCGTTCGGCGCATGGTTCTGATCACCGTAGATCGTACCCTCGGTACAGCTTCCGTTTGTCACGAACACGAGATCATTCTCCGTAAGCACAATACCTTTCTCCACACCGTTGACCTTGCACTCGAGCGCCTTGGCAACCTTCTTGTCATCTTTGATGTCGAAAATGACATTCGTTACCTCGGTGTTAAACTGGAAGTCAACACCGGCTTCCTCAAGGTATCTCTGCATCGGCAGAATCAGCGACTCATACTGATTGTACTTCGTGAACTTCAAAGCGCTGAAATCCGGCAGTCCGGCGATGTGATGGATGAAACGCTGGAAATAGAGCTTCATCTCCAGTGCACTGTGCCAGTTCTCAAAAGCAAACATCGTGCGCCAGTACAGCCAGAACGTAGAATTGAATACCTCGTCGTCGAACACATCCTCGATCGTCTTGTCGTAGAGATCCTCATCCTTTGTCATGAACAGCTTCATGATCTCCATGCAGCCCTTCTGGCTCAGATTGAACTTGCCGTCTGTGTGCGCATCCTTGCCGCGCTCCTCTGTGGCACGGCACAGGGAATAGTTCGGGTCTTCCTTGTTCAGCCAGTAATACTCGTCCAGAACGGAGACGCCCGGCGTCTCAATCGACGGAATGCTGCGGAACAGATCCCACAGACACTCAAAATGGTTCTCCATCTCACGTCCACCGCGCATCACATATCCTCTCGTCGGATCGTTGATACCGTCGCAGGCGCCTCCCGCGATGTCCATTGCCTCAAGAATGTGAATGTGGGAACCTTCCATCTGACCGTCTCTCACCAGGAAGCAGGCTGCTGCCAGAGAGGCCAGTCCGCTGCCGACAATATAGGCACTCTTCTCATCCACACCCTCCGGCTTTCTCGGTCTCGCAAAAGCCTCGTAATTACCGTTGGTATAGTAGATACCCTTGCTGTTCTTCTCATGCTTGCCGCGCTCGGTATTGCGGTATTCCGCTCTCGCCTTCTCCTCGACCGCTTTCTTCTGCGCACGCTCGCCGTTGTTCTTATGGCTGCCTGCCGCCAGTGCCGCCACACCTGCTCCGGCTGCCAGCGCAGCCACGCCAAGTCCTATATGTTTTCCTTTTCCCATCGTAACTACCACCTTTCCAGTTATGCTGTAAATTCTTTGTGTCCTTATCTTAGTCTGCCCAGGTGAATGACACAATTTACAAAAAGTTCAAAATGATAAAAAACTTATCATTCCGGCTCTTTTGCTAAGCTTGCTGATTGCTTCTGCTCAAAATTCCGGGCGGCGTTTAAGATACTGCCGCGTAGCATCGTGCTCAGCCGCTGCACAAGTTCTCTGTAATCCGCCTTCATGCCGCCGTCGATCCAGTGCAGCATCATACCCACAAAGCCGTATTTGTAGAACTCTGCGATCAGCGCCTTATCCTCCCCGCTAACCGCCGCATCACGACATTCTTCCTCTACCACATCCGCCAGCAGATCGTAGGTCAGCTTATAGAGATAGCTCTCGATCTTCTTCTGGCTGACCGAGTGATAAACATTCAAAATAAACGGCTTGTTCTCCAGTACCGCCTCAAAGATCTGCTCCAGACCTTCACTCCACGTACTGTACGTCTTCTTATCCGCAAGCGCACGCTTTCCGTCCTCCAGGCACGCCCACTCAATCAGGTCGTAAATATCCTTGAAGTGATAGTAAAACGCCATGCGGCTGATCCCACAGTCCTCCGTCAGATCGTTGATCGTAATCTTATCCACCGGCTTCTTAAGCAAAAGCTTTTTAAGTGATGCCTCCAGTGCAAGTTTTGTCGTGTTCGACATGGCTGCCTCCCTGTTCCGTTCTTGCGGCAACGGATCTTACCGTCCGCATCTTTATTGTATTCCTCCTCACAGGCAGGGGCAAATAAAGAATTTCTAAATTTTCTTAATTCTTTTTTAGCCGTTGATGCACGTTTTTGACCACCTGCACATCCAAATTACTATATACATTTATGATCTATTTGTTATAATATTATTATATTTGCGCTTATGGACAAATTGGGGGGTTTTCACACATATTTAAATGCGCAGGCGGAGGAATACATGATCAGCAACACGGATATCCGTTACTTTTTTGATACTTACTATGACAACTTCATGCACAGTCTCGCCTGGGAGGATCACCTTCTGGAGCCTGCCAGCCGTGAGGAATGGCTGGCAACACTTCGCGCATGTGCAGACGACCAGCAGCAACGCTGTGCGGACAATCAGATACTGCTTGAACAGTATCTCTATCCGCTAAGCAGCAATCCTGCTCTTCTGTCCGATGAGGGATATGATCTTTTACTTTCTTTTTGCCGTGATTTTTACTACAGCAACTATACCGAACCGGCTCTGCTGATCCGCATTATTGATATTCTGCTTCCACATTATGAAGACCGCAGCGATACGGAAAGCCTGCTTTTTCTCTATATCTGCGCCGGCTTTTCATACATGGAGCTCTCACGAACCGGAGAGCCCACCTCTCGCGATAAGACTATATATTTCTACACCAAAGTGCTCTCTTACCGCGATCAGATTGAATTCTTTGAATCGGCTGCAAGCCGCGACTATATTTTTATTGCCTATTACAATCTGATCCGGGTGGCGCCGGGGCTTGGCATCTTAGACATTGAGGCCGCTTACCGGCTCTGGGAGGAGCTCTGCCAGATCCGTACCATGCCCAAATTCTGTCAGTACGATACCACCAATCCACGGATTCCGCAGCTCTGTGACCGTGCGATCAACGATTTCCGCGCGTACGGCGCTGTTCTTAACGTTGAACGTGTTATTGCACCATCCGCGATCCTGTCCTCTCTGGAGAATATGACGCAGATCTATTACTCCGAGATATTGCACGAGCATGGTTCCATCTATGAATGCCCTGTATTCACAGTATTTAATTACCACTATGTGCAGGCACGCAATGGTACAATCACCTGGGAAGCCGCCTGGCAGATTCTGGACGATTATTATGTCCACAAGATGCAGACCATCGGTCAGGTTTCCTCGCCTGACCTGCTTGCTTTTTATACCAATCTGCCGCTCAACCTGATCGACGTACTGGGGCATACGCATTTCAAGGAAGAGTTTAAGCAGGCAACTTACCGGCGCTACCGCAATCTGATTACCAGCTATCTGATAAATCAGCCTGCCAGTCTCAATTCCTACACGTTAAACAACGGCGTCCAGCTGGTGGCGTTTCACCCGCTGATCCTTGGGACTTTCCAGAACCGTATGGAAAAAATGAACTTTATCGTAGATCTGGTCGTAACCAGACATCTCACGACATTCACACACTCCGTTATGGTTTCCTATCTTGCAGAAGCGATCGGAAAGCATATTTTAGCCGCACGGCCGGAGCTTTTGCGGATTCCGTCCTCCTATCTGGAGGGAAATGTCTATGCCTCCCCCGCGGAAGTATTAGACTATATCGTTCCCGCAGCTTTGTTCCACGATATTGGGAAAAACGGCATGATCCCGATCATCAACACGCAGCACCGCAAATTAAATGACTACGAATTTAACATTATTCAGACACATCCGCAGAAGGGCTCCGACTATCTGTCGTCCGATCCGGACTTTTTAATCTACCAGCCGGTTGCGCTCGGACATCACCGCTCCTACGACGGTACCCGCGGTTATCCGCTCAGTTTTGACAATACCGCCTCGCCGTATCGGGATGCCATCGACCTGATCCACATCTGTGACTGTCTGGATGCAGCGACCGATTACTTAAGCCGCAATTACCACCGCGCGAAACCGTTCGATGTGGTATTGAATGAACTGAAAGCAGGGCGCGGCACCGAGTACAATCCTGATATGGTGGATGTGATTCTAAGCGACCGGGAATTATATAACGATTTAAAGATGCTTACGGAGCAGAACCGCGAAAATATCTACTATGATATCTATCTCACGTTTGTGAATCTCCGCAAGAAAAGACAATAAATGGGATACGTTTTATTATAAGAACCAGAGACTATCACGTTCCAGATGCAACCGGGGCGGCAATTCTAATCACAAAATCCGGTATTTCTAACCATGCCGCGTCGGACATCCCTGATCATCTGTGTTTTTCCAAGTTTGGAACATTCCACGTGGTGTGTCCGCAAACCGCAGACAATTTAAGGACTTTTGTGTGTGCCCCTTGTTGGCACCACTGAGTAAAACATAACCGCGCGAAGCCGCTGTCTGAGTTGTCATCTGCCCTGTTTTCAATAGCAGATGATAACGAGTTCGGTTCGCGCGGTTTTATATTGTCTGCGAAGCGGTGCCACTAGGGGCACCAGAAAGTCCGCTCATTGTCTGCGGTTTTGCCGGACACACCCCGGGGACTGTCCAAACGCGGAAAGACACAGAACCCGATGTCCGACGTGGCACGGAAGAAATCCTCGGATTTTGCTTCAAAGAATTGCCGCCCCGGTTGCATTCTGGAACTTCATTTTCTCCGATATTCTTATAATAAAACATGTCCCATTTCAAATATTTTTATTAGAAGGTAAAAAAAAAGACAGCCTGTCGAACTGCTGTCTTTTTAGGAGAAGGTATTTTTACTATGGGGTATAGCAAAAACTATATATAATGTATTGGGGGGTTTTTACGGTTATTATAATAGCATGCCCCGCCGGATAAGTGTGCACAAACTTCACAATTTTGTGCACACGTTTTTATTCATTTTGTACAGTACCTTCTGCCCGGTTTTTCTTTTTTCATTGCCGTTATGCACAATTACTGCTCAAACAATGCCTCAAACTCCTGCTGGCTGATTTTTTCCTTCTCCAGCAGAAGATTCGCGCAGGCATCCAGCACGTCGCGGTGCTCCGCAATCATCTGCTTCGCTTTTTCATAACATTCGTCAATGATCCGCTTCACTTCCAGGTCAATGGTGGTCGCAACACCCTCTCCATAGCCTCTCGTGTGCGCCAGGTCTCTGCCGATAAATACCTCATCGTCGTCATTGTCGTAGCAGATCAGACCAATGTTCTCTGACATTCCGTATTTTGTGACCATATCCTTTGCCATCCGGGTCGCCTGCTTGATGTCCTGAGATGCCCCTGTCGTGATGTCATCAAATACAAGTTCCTCCGCCACACGTCCTCCCAGAGATACGATAATATCCTGCAGCATCTTGCCTTTCGTGTTGAACATGTCGTCACGCTCCGGCAGCGGCATCGTGTAACCGGCAGCTCCCGCTCCCGTCGGAATGATCGATACGGAATAGACCGGACCGACATCCGGAAGCAGATGGAACAGAATCGCATGACCGGATTCGTGGAATGCGGTGATACGCTTTTCCTTCTCGGAGATCACGCGGCTCTTTTTCTCCGCGCCGATTCCCACCTTCACAAACGCCTTCTTGATGTCCGTCTGTGTAATATACGCACGGTCTTCCTTCGCTGCGATAATAGCCGCCTCATTCAGAAGATTCTCAAGATCCGCGCCGGTAAAGCCCGCAGTCGTCTGTGCGATCTGTTTTAAGTCGACATCATCCCCGAGCGGCTTGTTCTTCGCATGAACAGAAAGAATCTCCTCTCTTCCGCCGACATCCGGACGTCCCACATGCACCTTCCGGTCGAAACGTCCCGGACGCATGATCGCCGGATCCAAAATATCCACACGGTTCGTCGCCGCCATAACGATAATTCCCTCATTGACACCGAAACCGTCCATCTCAACGAGCATCTGGTTCAATGTCTGCTCGCGCTCATCGTGGCCGCCGCCCATACCGGTACCACGCCGTCTTGCGACAGCATCGATCTCATCGATAAACACGATACACGGCGCATTTTTCTTGGCTTCCTCAAACAGATCACGGACACGCGAAGCGCCGACGCCAACAAACATCTCCACAAAATCCGAACCGGAAATACTAAAGAACGGCACGCCTGCCTCACCGGCAATCGCCTTTGCCAGAAGTGTCTTACCGGTTCCCGGAGGTCCCACGAGAAGAACACCCTTGGGAATACGCGCGCCAAGCCTGGTATACTTCTTCGGGGCACGCAGGAAATCCACGATCTCCTCAAGCTCTTCCTTTTCCTCTTTCAGACCTGCCACATTGGCAAATGTCACCCGCTTTGCCGGGTCATCTGTCATGAGCTTTGCGCGGCTCTTGCCGAAGTTCATCATCTTACCGCCGCCGCCGGAATTGGTAGCCGCCTGATTGGTCATAATCATGAAGAAAATGAACATCGCCGCAAAAATAATCAGATACGGAAGTATCGTCACGATCCAGCTCTGCTCCGGCGGATTCTCCACGGTGTAAGACGTAAACTGCTGATCGCGCAGATAGTCTTCTATATCATTTACATCGTTTACCGCCAGAACCTGTGTCGAGGAGTCCTTAAATGTAATGTATACATTACCGGTCGGCACCTCGCCGCGGTTCGGTACAATCTTCAGCTGTGCAACATTTCCATCTGCAACCGCAGTCTCAAACTGTGCCCGCGTGTAACTGTTGGTTGACGTGTTTCCGTCCATCCAATACCAGATACCTATGATGGCAAGTATCAGGAGCAGATAGATGCCAAATCCTCTGTAACTGCTTCTCTTACTATTCAATCGATTTCTCCTTTATTCCTCTATCTCAACAAATCCGATATACGGCAGATTGCGGTACTTCTGGTCGTAGTCGAGACCGTATCCTACCACAAATTCATCCGGAATGACAAATCCCACATAATCCACATTGACATCCACCACTCTCCGATCCGGCTTATCCAGAAGCGTACACAGTCTGAGTGTCTTCGGATTTCTTGTCTTCAAATTCTCCAACAAATAGCTTAAAGTTCTGCCGGAATCGATGATGTCCTCAATTACCAGCACATTCTTGCCTTCAATACTGGTTCCAAGATCATTTACGATACGCACCACGCCACTGGAACTTGTGCCTGATCCATAGCTGGATACCGACATAAACTCTATCTCAACCGGTGAAGTAATACGCTTTGCCAGTTCGCAGGTAAAAAATACCGATCCCTTCAAAATACAGATCAGGCATACCGGCTCATCTCCGTACACCTTGCTGATCTCTGCTCCCAGCTCTCTTACTCTCTGCTCAATCTGTTCCTCTGTAAGATGAACGTTAATTTTCTTGATCTTCACAATCGTTTCCTCCACTTAACCGTACTTCTAATATCTTTTCTGTATTCTCTCCGACTTTGCAGCCGGCGCCGATGCGCCCGCCTGCCACCCACAGGATCTCGGACCCCGTTGCCAGAAGCCATATAGCGTCTCTCTTCGCCGCCGGAATCTTCTCATTGACAAAATATTCCTTCAGCTTCTTGGTATGTCCGGCAGCATCTATCTTCAGGTAATCGCCGCTCTCTCTTCTGCGCAGCCGCAGACCAGATTTTATTTTACCATAATCGAACCATTTCGTATATGTTTTTTTCGGGATTTCCTGCATATTCCCCGAAAAATCACGTATCCGCAGGTGCAGCCTGCCATCCGGCAGCGCAAGCACCACCTCTTCCTTTTCTGCGCGCGAAAGCATCTCCCCGGTAATCTCGATGCTCTCCCGTTCCATATCAGCCGCCGGCGCTTCCCTGTACAGCCGGATTCCCTCATACACGCGCTCCGCACGCACGCCGTAGGGCAGGCAGATCACACGGCCGACCTGTCTTGTATACAGTGTGCACAATTCTTCCACATGCACGCTTCCGATGTCACGGCTGCTGCCCGCCACTTTTTGCAGCGCCCCAAGCAGCACTTCCCGAATTAAAAGCACGGGATATTCCGAAAAAAGAACCGCATCAATCACACAGGCATCCGGATTGTCACGGCACACGCGCTCTGCCGCCCGGCGCGTCTCTTCCTCCAGGTAATCCGACAGCTCCCTTAACATCTGTGCGCTCTGCATCATGTGATGCACCGCCCCCGTATTCACCGCTTTTAATTCCGGCATCACCTTATGGCGAATCCGGTTTCTGCTGTAGTCGGTATCCTCATTGGTCGCATCCCGGCAGTAAGGCTGTCCCTGTGCCTCCAGATACGCCTCGATCTCCGCTCTCTCCATTCCAAGCAGCGGCCGGATTACCGTGACGCCCTCCGCAAGCCTGCGCGCCGGGCGCATACCGTAGAGTCCGTGGAGTCCGCTCCCCCGGATCAGCCGAAACAGCATGGTCTCCGCATTATCATCCGCATGATGCGCGAGCGCGATCTTCACCGGTCTGCCGTCATAGTCCTCTGCTGCCTCCCTGAAGCACTCATAGCGGAGCTTCCTCGCCGCCTCCTCAACGCCGAGGCCGTGTCCCTTTGCATACGCCGGGACATCCACCGGATAAATCCTGCAGCAAACGCCCCGCTTTTCGCAAAGCTTTTTTACAAACGCGGCGTCTCTCCTGCTGGCATCTCCCCGGATCCCGTGTTCCACGTGCACCGCCTCCAGGAGAAAATTGCAGTGTTTCCGGTACTCAAGCAGCATAAGCAGCAGGCACACCGAGTCCGCTCCCCCGGAGACGCCTGCAAGCACCACATCCCCGGATTTAACAAGCCCCTCCAGTTCCATTCCCTTCTTCTGCATCGCATTTCCTCTATCGTTCCACATTCTATTCTATGCCTTTTTCCAGATGCATGCCGCAAGTACCGTCATATCGTCCTGCGCGCGCCCGCCGGTAAAAAGCATCACTCTGTCCATAATCTTTTTTGCCAGAATTCCCGGATTGTTGGTTTTGATACTGAGAATCATTTCCCGCATCGTCTCCTCCGGCTTCGGAACATGTAAGTATTCTAACACACCATCCGTCACCATGACAATAAAATCACCGTCGTTCAGCTGTATCTCCCTCGGTTTTGCATCCAGGTGCGCACGCGCCCCCACCGGCAGATTTTCCGATGCAATGCACTCCACCTCATCCTCCCGCCGGATAAAGGCAGCCGCCGCTCCCACCTTGTACAGGCGTGCCATACCGCTGTACAGGTTCACCATGCAGAGGTCTAACGTGGAGTAGATGTCATTTTCCCCTTTCATCACCATCGCCGAATTCATCATGCGTATTGCCGTCTCCAGGGAAAACCCTGCTTCCAGAAAACGTTCCACAAGATCCAGCACCATCTCGCTCTCCTTGCAGGCACTGCTCCCGGAGCCCATGCCGTCCGACAGTCCAAGCAGCATTTCCCCTCGCTCGAGTTCCAGAAAAGAAAAGTTGTCGCCTGAAATTTTTGCCTCATCCTTCTTTACCCGCGCAATTCCCTGCACGCTCCGGTATGCGGTGTCCTCGTAGATCAGGAACCGGAACGGCTCCTTTGCAATAAACGTCCGCGCATCCGCGGTTGTCCGGAGCTTTTTTCCAAGCACGGCGCCGGAGAGCGCCAGAAATGTCTTCACCGCGACACAGCCTCCCAGCCGGCTTTTTAACACTGCATCGATCCGGATCCTGCCGTCCACCGCCTCGATCAGGTGCAATTCCTCCACCACAATCCCCTGCTCCTTCGCACGGTACTGAATTTCTGAGAGAACATGGCGTTCCCCCACATCCAGAATTTTCTCCTCCCTGGCGCAGTCCTGCATGATATACGCCATCGCATCCAGCTGTTCCGCTATCACCTCCCGATTCTCCACCAGTCTCTGGTACCATGCCCGGTTTAAGCTGACACGCTCAAAGACGCGCACCGCCTCCTCCACCATATCGCTGCTGTGCCTGCAATACTGTGCAAGCTCCTGCTTTTTCTCCTCCCCGGGAGTCTCTCCGTTCCAGATCGCGGAAAGGATCCCCGACAGCGCGCCGTATAAGGGTGCAGGATCTCTCTCCCAGCAGACTGCACACGCGTCACACGACGCGCAGATCTTTCCAGTCAGCTCGTTCTGTATCTGTCCCAGTTCCTCCGCCGCACCGTTCTGATGTGCGGCACTCATACTGTGAAAAACCTGGGACAAGCCCTGAAACGATTCCGCATACCCCAGCAGCCGCTCCTCTCTTCCTCCATCCGGCCGCTCTGGCACCCCCGCCTTTCTTCCCCAGTGTAATATCATATGCAGGGCACGGTTAAAAAGAATCACGGCTCCCAATATAAACGCGCCCTCCAGCGCCGCCGCCAGAATTCCGGGCTGATCCTTCCATTCAAGAAGTCCCCCCGCCACCGACAGGATCATGGTAATAATTGCTGCCATACTGCCCGCCATATAGGAGGGGCATCCCTCGTTGGCCCATTCCACGAGCCGGATTGCTCCCATCACCACGACAAGCGCCACCGCATACTTTACTGCTGCCGCCGTCGGCATAAACACAAACATTCCTATGTACATCATACCGAGCAGCACCGGCCCGCTGACCCGCTCCAGATACAGCGCCGCAAAATACGCCGGCACCAGAGGGTAACACCCCATCACGCCCACACTGCACATTACACTTCCCGCCATACAGAGCATCATTTGTCTTGCATTCATTTTTTTCATCGCCTACCTCCATTCCCGCCTCCGGTCTGTCCCGGTGTTTTTCGCGGGTGACATCGATTATAGGGTTGTTCCCGGAAAATCTTTGTCAAAGGAAGGACCCCTTTTGAAAAACTTTTCGCCAAAATATCGGTTCCATTGTCTGTTTCATGGACTTTGAAGCGCTTCGTGCCTTTTAGGAAGTTCATCCAAAAATATTCCTCTACCACATTTTTTCATGCCGGTGTTATAATGTACGCAAAAGCATAGCCACCATGATATGAAAGGAGATTTTCTTATGGGTTATATGGCAAAAGAAAGCCGCTATGATACCATGCAGTACAATCGCTGCGGCGCCAGCGGTTTAAAGCTTCCAATGGTTTCTCTCGGTTTCTGGCACAATTTTGGGGACACCGGACATTATGACAACATGAAGGCAATGTGCCGCACCGCTTTTGATAACGGTATCACGCATTTTGATCTTGCGAACAATTACGGTCCCGCTTACGGCAGCGCAGAGCGCAACCTGGGACAAATCCTGCGGGACGACTTTTCTGCGTACCGGGACGAGCTTCTAATCAGCACCAAAGCCGGCTACGATATGTGGCCGGGGCCTTACGGCAACTGGGGCAGCCGCAAGTACCTCATCGCAAGCCTGGACGCCAGCTTAAAGCGCCTGGGGCTGGATTATGTGGATATTTTTTATCATCACCGCATGGATCCTGAGACACCGCTCGAAGAGACGATGGGCGCTCTCGATTCCATTGTCAAAAGCGGAAAGGCACTCTATGTCGGTCTGTCCAACTATGACGGTCCGACACTGGAACGTGCATGTGCGATTCTAAACGACTTGAAGTGCCCGTTTATCATCAACCAGAACCGCTACTCCATCTTTGACCGCACGATCGAGAAAAACGGTTTGAAAGATACTGCCAGAAGGCTGCAGAGAGGCATTATCGCCTTTTCACCGCTGGCACAGGGCATGCTCACCGACCGCTATTTAAACGGTATTCCGGCTGACAGCCGCATCGCGACCGACGGACGTTTCCTCAAGGAGACCGCACTTACGCCGGAGCGTCTCTCACAGATCCGCGCTCTCAATGAGCTTGCCAAAAAGCGTGGACAGACGCTCGCGGAGATGGCATTAAGCTGGATCTTAAAGGACGGTGACGTGACCAGCGTGCTGATTGGTGCTTCCCGCCCGGAACAGATTCTCGACAATATCGCCATTGTCGGACATACTTCCTTTACGCCAGAAGAACTCGACGCGATCGATCAGATTACACTTTAACAGCCAAAAAAGAAGCCTTATCCGGGATGATCTCTCCGGGTAAGGCTCCTTTTATTCTGTCATTCTCATGTTCTTAAGGTTCTTCCTTAAATATAATCTCATTGTCATAGGCTAGTCCCAGTTTGCTCTTCGCAATATCCTCCACATACTCCTGGGACTGTGTATAGGACTGGTAATTCTGAAGTTCCTCCTGCCTTGCCGTCTCATCCTGAAGCTGCACCTCCAGCTGTTCCTGCTTTCTGGCGTACTCCTGATCTTTCTGATAAGCTTTTACAATCTGGACAGACATTGCCGCTGCAAATACAACCAGAATCATGCTGATACAGATCTTGCCCGCCCTGTTATTCCGATTTGATTTTCTCTTCTTTGCTGCCATTCCTGTCCCTCATTTCCTGCATCTATGTAGCAACTTACAGTTTACATAAACCTATTTTAACCGCTCTCACAAACTTTTTCAATCGTTTTCCACAAAATGCTGCAACTTTTTTTAAGGTTTTCCACACCGGACGCACAAAAAATCCCAGCACTTTTCCAAGTATTCCCAGTATTTTTTTCCAGATCCACACCTGACAGTGCACGATCAGGCGGCTGAGCAGCAGATAATAACACGTCATTCCGACGAGCAGACCGCCAAACGCAAACCCGCGCACCATGCCGTCATTTTCCCGGTATAAAAGGACAAAGACCACGCCGGTAAAAATGATCCAGTACAGAAAATCCTCCACGCCGATCCAGATATTTCCGTGCGGAAGAATCCGGCGGAAAATGCGCAGGATATCATAGAGAAAGAAAAGTCCCATTCCTACCAGCACAGAACTCCCGAGAAACAGCAATTCCTGATAGATCGATGTGCTTACCGCCATCTATCGGAACAGCCTTCCCAGAAGAGATTCCGCCTGTTTTCCCGCCGTTTTGACATCCGAATAGGTCAGGGAATCAATCCGTCCCTCAATATCCACTTCCCCTTTTTCCAGGCTCAGACGGTTCACGTGCAGATCCTGTCCCTTGATGAGCAGCATCCCCAGTTCCGTCTCGAGCAGAATCTCCGCCACATCAAAAGACAGCACATCCACAACACCGGAAAACGCGCCGTTTCCACGGTTTACCAGCAGGACCTTATGTGATTTTGCCGTATTATTATAATTCTTTTCCTCCATAAAAAAACCTCCCGCTTTCCTTTTCTATTAAAAAGTATATGGGAGGTTTTTCATATTATGATACATATTCAAACAAATCCTTGGCTTCTTCCTTTTTCGTCGTATCCTGCAGATCCAGCACGCGGACTTTCACGGTCTTCGTTCCAAAACCGATCTCAATAATGTCGCCGACTTTTACATTCACGGAAGCCTTCGCCGGTTTGCCGTTGACCATCACACGGCCAGCGTCACAAGCTTCATTCGCCACTGTGCGTCTCTTGATCAGCCGGGACACTTTTAAAAATTTATCCAGTCTCATCTTCTTCTCCTTATGCCTGCGGAGCGTTCCTGCTTCCAAAGGCTCCTTTTCCCTGAAAGCAAAAAAGTGGATTCTGCAACCGCAAAATCCACTCTGCTATCTCTATATCACTTAGGCGTTGATCATATCCTTTAAAGCCTTACCAGCCTTGAACTTCGGAGCCTTGGAAGCTGCGATTGTCATCTCTTTACCAGTCTGCGGATTTCTTCCTGTTCTCTCTGCTCTCTCAGATACCTCAAATGTACCGAATCCTACTAACTGGATCTTCTCGCCCTTCTTTAATTCCTCAGCAACAACATCTGTAAATGCCTTTAATGCTGCCTCTGCGTCCTTCTTGCTTAACTCAGTCTTCTCAGCCATTGCTGCAACTAACTCTGCTTTGTTCATGTTAAAAATTCCTCCTCTGGATTTTCAATATAAATAATATTCGAGGTTCTCAAAATACCTACTTCATATTTATACTTGTTTTTTCTTTCTTTGTCAAGAAAAATCCCCAAAATATGGGGATTTTCCGAGCTTTTTTACGTTTGGGAAGCGTTTACATCATGGTGTCGATCAATGCGTGAACCGCTTTTGAGAGCGCTTCTGATTTTGCGTCCGCATCCGCGAGCGATGTCCCCTTTACGCCGAGATAAAATTTGACTTTCGGTTCGGTTCCGGACGGTCTGACGCACACCCATGCCCCGTCGGTCATCTCGTAATAAAGAACATTCGACTTCGGCAGACCTGTCGGCCGCACTGCACCCGCTGCCGTATCCGTGATAGTGTCCAGCTTATAATCCCGCACCGCCGTCACTTTGTATCCACCGATCTCTGCCGGAGCATTTTCACGGAGCGTATTCATAATCTCCTGGATCTTCGCCAGTCCTTCGATTCCCTTTAATGTGATGGAAGTCACATCATCCTTGTAGTAGCCATAACGCTCATACATGGCAAGCATTGCATCCCAGAGTGTCATGTTCTTCGTCTTATAGTAAGCCGCCGCCTCGCACAGCATCATCGATGCTGCAACGGCATCCTTATCTCTCGCGTAAGTTCCCGGCAGGCAGCCATAGCTCTCCTCCATACCAAAGAGGTATGTGCCCTTTCCTGTCTCCTCAAACTCTAAGATCTTCTGTCCGATAAACTTAAATCCGGTCAGCACCTCGATCAGATCTATTCCGTAGTATGCCGCAATCGCATCTGCCATATTCGTGGATACGATCGAACGGATAAATGCGCCGTCCTCCGGCAGTCCGAAGAGCTCCTTGCGCTGTCCGATCACATAGTCACCAATCAGGCATCCGGACATATTTCCGGTCAGGCTGTGGTATTCTCCGGTCTGTGCATCCTTCACATAAACACCCAGACGATCCGCGTCCGGATCTGTCGCAAGAATCAGATCGGCATCTACTTTTTTACCCAGTGCAAGTCCTAATGCAAATGCCTCTGCCGCCTCCGGATTCGGATAGCTTACCGTCGGGAAATCGCCGTCCGGCAGTTCCTGCTCCGGCACAACGTAGACATTCGTGAATCCAAGCTCTTTGAGCACACGGCGTACCGGAAGGTTGCCGGTTCCGTGAAGCGGTGTGTATACAATCTTTAACTCGGATGCAACTTTGTCAATGCAGTCCTGATGAAGCACCAGTTTTTTCAGCTCCGCAATATACGGATCGTCAATATCCGCGCCGATCGTCTGATACAGACCATCTGCCTTTGCCTTTTCAAGCGGCATCGTCTTCACAGAAGCATAATCCGTCACGTTTCTCACTTCATCCATAATCCCCGTGTCATGCGGAGGTGTGATCTGCGCGCCGTCCTCCCAGTATACTTTGTATCCGTTGTATTCCGGCGGATTGTGGCTTGCCGTGATGTTGATGCCCGCCGTACAGCCAAGCTTGCGCACCGCATAGGAAAGCTCCGGCGTCGGTCTTAACGATTCAAATACATATGCCTTAATGCCGTTCGCTGCAAGACAAAGCGCCGCCTCGTCGGCGAACTCCGGGGACATATGTCTGGAATCATACGCGATGGCAACACCTTTTGCCTGTGCTCCCACTTTGCAGATATAATTCGCCAGTCCCTGTGTCGCTTTGCGCACCGTGTAGATATTCATGCGGTTGGTTCCCGCTCCGATCACGCCGCGCAGTCCGGCAGTACCGAACTCCAGATCCATGTAAAAGCGCTCTTCCATCTCCTTCTCATTCCCGGCGATCGCCTGAAGCTCCGCTCTGGTCGCCTCGTCAAAATATGGATTGTTCAGCCATGACTCATATGTTTCTCTATATCCCATCTCTGATTCCTCCTACTTTTTTTCTAAGCCTATCTTATCTTTCCTGTATCACTTTTTCAAGTACTATTCCCATGAAAAAGTGATACAATTCTCTCAACTTCCCTTAATAGCCTTAAGAAGTTCTGTCAGCGTCGAAAGATAATCTGATGAAGAACTGTTGCTGCTCTTTGTACTCTCCCCATCATCATCCAGAATCTCGTTTACGATGGCATCCAGTGCCGCATCACTCGTCGTGTCCGATGTTCCCGTCGATGTGGACGACGAACCTGAAGATGAACTGGAAGACGAACCCGAGGAACTGCTGCCCGAGTGGCTTCCTGCCAAGCTTCCCGCGAGACTTCCCGCCTGTCCGTCTGCGCTCTCTCCTGTGGATGTACTGCTGTCTGCCTCCGATGACTGCGTCTCACTTCCGGTCGTAGTCGATGAGCTTCCCGATTCTCCTGTCATTCCGATGGCGATCGTTGCCTCCGGTGAATTCACGAACAGCTTTTTGCTGTATGTATCATAACCGTCCGCCGTCACGGTGAGCGTATGCACTCCATACTGTAGTTCCACCGGCTGGCTGTAATCCACCAGCTGCCCGTCTACCTGAAGCCATGCGCCCTCAACATTGACTGCGAAGAGAATGCTTCCGTACTTCGGTCCCTCGCCCTTTAACGTCTCAAGATCCAGAACCGTCTCCTGACCTCTCGTGATCGTAATCTCCGTACTTCCGCCGTATCCGTTATTCGCGACAGCTGCCGTGTATGTTCCCTCAGGAATCTCAATCGTCATCTCTCCGGTAATCTGTGCAAACACCTTGCTTCCCACCTGAATGTAACTTCCATCAAAGACACTGGTATTGACCAGCTTTAACGAACCGTGCCCGGTGGTCACCGAGATGGAATAGATTTTCTTGTCAATTCCGACCACCCGAAGCGTATCCAGTGCCGTCAGATCCGAAAGCTGGAGGGGACTTCCGTCCGAAACCACAAACAGATCCTCATCATACGAATAATTCGTATCCGCGATCTTAAATGCACCGTGCTCCTCATCTACACTGTATCTGGTCACATCCGGGTATTCCCACGCCAGATCGGAGATCTGCGCTTCCACAAGCCTGCCCTGCTTATCTTTTTCCCCGACACGGATAATGCGACCCGCGTCAAATCCAGACACCGGCATCCGGCTGCCATATTTGTCAAGGAACCGGGTAGCAATCGTGTAATTATACATATACTGCTTGCCGGAGTTCAACTGTGTTAAAATCAGACACTCCGCCTGCATATCATTGTTGGTGATTAAAAACAGGTCTGCTCCGATCGACGTGCCTTCCTGCTCCGTCCCCTGTTCCATCGCATCCAGCACATCGTTCGCATCCGCCTCCGTCCCGACGGTCTGTGCTGTGTTTTCCGCATCCTTTGACGGATTATAGTAAGTTCCTGTCACAACTGTATTGCTGCTTTTTCCGCATCCAGCCAGTAACAGCATCATGCAGACTGGCAGGATCCATCGAACTATTTTCTTCTTCAAGTATATCTGCTCCTTTATCGTGTACACAATTCTACGGCAAAAGTACCGCCAGATTGATTATATCATCTTTTTTGCGCTGCTTTCTGCGCATCCGAAGTTCCACCGGAACTTCTAATATGAATCTGTCAAGATTCATTATATCATATTAAACAACTCAGCGGAACTTTTATCTCAGGACGCGGGCGGCTGCAAGGTGAAATGGCGCATCATTTCCAGGAATCGTTCCCGCTCATCCTCCTGCCGTATGAATTTTTCCAGCTTTTCAATATTGCGTCCGGACACCCATGCCTTGTGTGTGTTATAGTAGCGGTTCGCAATTTTCCAGAATTTTTCCGGATATGCCATATACAGATACAGATAGTTCAGTTCCACGGCAGTCAGCCGGCGCACACGGTCATACGCACAGATGAGATCCATGCCAAGTCCGGTGTTCCAGTTGTTTTTTTCCAGCATTTTCCGCATGTAATTCGCCAGATCGCTGACCTGTATCTGGTAGGAAAAGCACTCAAAATGGACAATGCCGATTCCGTTTTTGGAAAACAGAATATTGTGCTGGTTATAATCTCCGTGGCAAAACCCGGCGCTCTGCCCGCCCTGTCCCATCGCCGAAAGTTCCTGTGCCACCTGCCTTGCTTTTTCCATAAAGCGCTCATACTGCCCGTAAAAGAGCACTTCAAAATCATTCTTTTTCTTCTTGGACCGTATGTAATTCCGGACTTTGACCAGTTCCCGGTTATGTTTCTCATACAGTTCCTGCAGTTCATTCGGGTCGTTGCAGACAAACTCCGGAACCGTCTCCGAATAAGTTCCCGCCGCGTTGTGCAACATTGCCAGTTTTTCCGCCCCCGCGATCATGTCCGCCCGGTTTCTGGTGTCACACTCGCTCCCGGAAACAGCCGTCAATACCATATACTTTGTCTCATCCTCCGCGACGGCAATCGGGGCGTCCTCCTTCGTCCGCACGACCTGCTCCGTTAAGAGTCCCTGTCCACCCAGATGCCCGAGTATGGCAGAGAGAAACTCTGCCCGCTCCGCCGATCCTTTGTATTCTTTTAAAAGTAACTGCCCCTGTGTTGTATCACAAATATAACTTTCACGCCCTTTGGAAACCGCTCTCACTTCCAGGTCGTACTGCTCCAATACCTGCTCCGGTCGATTATACACGAAAACCCCTCCATATGATTGATCTGCGGCTGCTCTGCCGTGTCTCTTCATCATATGTGAGGGGTTTTTATTTCATGACCTGTTTTGATCAGAAATCTTTCCTGTCACAATTTTTAATAATTGTTCCTTCGTATTCAGCCCGGGATCTTCCAATACCCGATCCAGCAGTTCATTCAGCATCTCCCCGATCTGCTTTCCCGGCTGCATTCCGGCTGCAATCAGATCCTGACCGGAAACCGCCAGTTCCCGGATCGTAAGACACTCTTTTTTCTCCATGCACTCCCGGTACATCTGTTCATATGCGTCCACATACGCCAGCTTTTCCGCGCGCCGGTACCCGCTCTGCGCCAGAATATCCGCGCGCTTGACCGCAAACAATGCCGGATACTGTTCCACGCCGATCCTGTGCACCGCCCTGCGGACCGCCTTCCCGGAAAGCTCCGGATTATCATCGTGCCAGTGCACCAGCCGGCACACCCGGCCGGTGGTATCATTGTCGAACTTCAGCCGGCGCAGAATTCCACGCGCCATCTCGCTTCCGCGCACCGGATGTCCGTAAAAATGATCCACGCCTTTTTTGTCCGTCGTCCTGCAGGCAGGCTTTGCAATGTCATGCAGCAGCATCGTAAGCCGGAGCACCTTATCCGCCGGCACCGCTTCGATTGCCTTTAGCGTATGCTCTCCCACACTGCAACAATGATGCGGATTGTTCTGCGGCGTCTCCATCATCACGTCAAACTCCGGCAGAAAAACAGCCGTAAGTCCCATTCGATATGCCACTTTCAGCTCTCCCGGATTCGGCGAAGTCAAAAGCTTTACCAGTTCGACCTGAATCCGTTCCGCACTGACCTTTTTTATATTGCCCGCCAGTCCGGCAATGGCTTCCTGTGTCTCCTGTTCAATCGAAAAACCAAGCTGCGCCGCAAAACGGACCGCCCGGAGCATGCGAAGGGCATCCTCCGAAAACCGCTCCATGGCATTTCCCACACAGCGGATCACACCTCTCTCCAGATCGCCGATTCCGTCAAAGGCATCCACCAGTCCGGTCACTTCATTGTAAGCCATCGCATTGATCGTAAAATCGCGGCGTTTCAGATCCTCCAGAAGATTCGCGGTAAACGCTACTTCCTTTGGATGCCTCGCATCCTCGTATTCTCCGTCAATCCGGTAGGTTGTGACCTCGAATCCCTCATGATCCAGCATAACCGTCACCGTCCCATGCTGGATCCCGGTATCAATCGTGTGCCGGAAAAGAGCCTTGACCTGCTCCGGTCTCGCCGAGGTCGTAATGTCCCAGTCCTGCGGCGTTCTCCCGAGCAGGGAATCGCGCACGCAGCCTCCGACCGCATACGCTTCATATCCGTGCTCGCCTAAGGTATTCAGAATCCTCGCAACCTTCGCAGGCAGGCTGATCTTTGCATTTTTATCCACGCACTTCTCCTTAATATGCCTTGCCCCAGTATACCAGCTTGTGCGCCGGTCTGCCGCAGCATACGCAGGTTCCGGAAATCTGCTCCTGATCATGGAACGGGATACAGCGGGATGTCACGGCAAGCTCCTCTTTGATCTTGTCCTCGCACGCCTGATCCTCGCACCACATACCGCGGATAAATCCCGGTTTGTTTGCCGCGATGTCCTTTAATTCTTCATAATTGTGGGCATCCCAGATATGCGCGTCGCGGTGTGCCTTTGCACGCTCGAACATCTCTTTCTGGATAGTCTCTAAAATCTCCGGAATCTTCTGCTCCAGATCCTCCAGTGCGACCTCGATCTTCTCTCTGGTGTCTCTGCGCACTACTACGCACTTGCCTGCCTCGATGTCTTTTGGTCCAAGTTCGATACGAACCGGAATTCCGCGCATCTCCTGCTCGGAGAACTTCCAGCCCGGGCTCTTGTCCGAGTCATCCAGCTTCGCGCGGCATACTTTTCCAAGGCGCTCGCAGACACTCTTTGCGGCATCCATAACGCCGTCTTTGTACTGCTGGATCGGAATCACCATCGCCTGTACCGGTGCAATTCTCGGCGGCAGAACCAGACCCGAATCATCGCCGTGTACCATGATGATCGCACCAATGAGACGTGTGGTCATACCCCAGGAAGTCTGATGTACATACTGAAGCTTATTATCTTTATCGGTATACTGGACACCAAACGCTTTTGCGAATCCGTCGCCGAAGTTATGGCTGGTACCGGACTGCAGTGCCTTTCCGTCATGCATCAACGCCTCAATCGTATAGGTAGCCTCCGCACCTGCAAACTTCTCCTTCTCGGTCTTGCGTCCGCGGATGACCGGCATTGCCAGTACCTCCTCGCAGAAATCCGCGTACAGATTCAGCATCTGAATCGTGCGCTGCTCGGCTTCCTCTGCGGTCGCATGCGCGGTGTGTCCCTCCTGCCACAGGAATTCCCTGGAACGGAGGAACGGTCTCGTCTCCTTCTCCCAGCGTACCACCGAGCACCACTGATTGTATACCTTCGGAAGGTCACGGTAAGAGTGAATAATATTTTTATAAAAATCGCAGAACAGCGTCTCAGATGTAGGTCTGACACAGAGACGCTCCGGCAACGGGTTCAATCCGCCGTAGGTTACCCATGCAACCTCCGGTGCAAATCCCTCCACGTGATCCTTCTCTTTTTCGAGCAGGCTCTCCGGAATAAAAAGCGGCATGTATACATTCTCCACGCCGGTCTCTTTGAATCTGCGGTCAAGCTCTTTCTGGATATTCTCCCAGATCGCATAGCCTGCCGGACGGATGATCATACATCCCTTTACCGCGGAATAATCGATCAGCTCCGCCTTTTTTACCACGTCCGTGTACCATTGTGCGAAATCAACATCCATCGATGTGATCGCTTCTACTAATTTCTTGTTGTCCTTTGCCATCATCTATCTCCTTTTCATAGCTCTTACTGCCGTTGCAAGCAGCTTCAAGGTTGTCTGTGTGCAGCTCCTGCACAACTAATGATTTTATGATAAATGGAAAGGGTTGTCAATTTCAAACGCAAGATTTCTGCGTGTTTTCGGGTGTCTGAACCCGATTTTGTACGAACAGAGGCAGAGCGGTTCCCCCGACGGCTTCATATTCTCTTTAAAATTGTACTTCCGGTCTCCCACAATCGGTATCCCTGCATGTGCCAGCTGCACGCGGATCTGATGATGTCTGCCGGTTCCCAGATGAATCCGAAGAACGGCGCGCCCGTTTTTCTGCTCTAAAACCTCGTAGGAAAGCTCTGCCCTCTTTGCTCCCGGCGTACTGCTTTCTACAACCGCAGACGTATTGGTTCTGCCGTCACGCAGAAGATAATCTGTAAACTGCCCCTTTCCGGCTTCCGGCACCCCGTCTGTCACGGCATAGTAAAACTTGTCCGCCAGCCCCGACGCAATCTGCCTGCCAAGTGCGGCTGCCGCCTCCTTCGTCTTTGCAAACACCATCACTCCGGATACCGGCTGATCCAGCCGGTGCACCACTCCGATATACGGCAGTTCGCCCTTCCCCGCCCGCCTGTTTTTAAGCAGGCTCTCCATATCCGCCTGTCCAAGTCTTTTCGTCTGTACCGCCACACCTGCCGGCTTTTCGCAGACAATAATCTGCTCATCTTCAAATAAAATTCTGATCTCCATATTCTAAACCGCATCCACCATAGTCTGTGCCCACTGGCGTGCATCCGCAAAATCTTTCTCATCCGGATGTGAAAGCGCCTCGTCAAAATTTTTTACGCTCGCATTCAGCTTCTGATCTTCCGGGTGCTCCCGCAGCATCGCCACATAGCGGTTTCTCACTCCGATCGGCATTTTCCCCTGGCAGTAAAAGCTTCCGAGCACCTCACTGGTATCCGGAACGCACTCCGTTACCCGGCACGCCAGCTTCTGATAGTATTCTCTGGAGCCACCATAACCGGCAGTGCCGAAAACCGCCAGTTTTTTTCCTTCCAGCTGCTTCAAATACTCACCAACCGTTCCATCACAGCTTCCCTTGTCCGTCCAGGATCCTACAAAATAAAGATCCGCCACAATGTCCGGCTTCGGCTCACCGAAGTATACAATCTCTTCACCGCCAAGCGCATCCCGTATTGCTTCTGCCACCTGTCTGGTATTCCCTGTCAGACTTTTGTATATGATTGCAATTTTTTTCCCACTCATCTGTGCTCTCCTTCGCCCGCTCTGTCATCCTGCTGCCTATGAATTCTTCACCGGTCTGCCGTCGATACATCCGGTAAAATCTGCTTCGCGCGCAGACTCCTCGCCCGGAAGCGGCGTATTTCTCTGCCCGCCGCTCTTAGAACACTCCTGGCAGGTGTCCGAACCCGCGTTTGCTTCCTTTCTGCCAAATCGACAGACAGATTCTTCCGGTCCCGACGAATTATCTGTCGAACCGCCGCTCGCCAGATACACGCCCTCCGCATATTCTTTTGTCTCCACAACTTCCGGTTTTACATACTTTTTCATTTTCCTGCACTCCTTCCAAATTATAAATTACAGCTTAAACCGGTACCCTACTCCCCAGATCGTTGCTGCTTCGCAGCGCAGGCGCTCATTTCAGTACAGCTTCGCTGTGGAGCGCCTGCCTTGCACGCCTTTACACATCCTTACGCTTTAAACTCTACAGCTTAAACCGGTACCCTACTCCCCAGATTGTTTCTATGTACTGCGGTTTGTTGGTGTTCATCTCGATCTTCTCGCGGATCTTTTTGATGTGTACCGTCACCGTCGCAATGTCCCCGATGGATTCCATATCCCAGATCTGGCGGAACAGTTCTTCCTTCGTAAATACATGATTCGGATTCTCCGCAAGAAATGTCAGGAGGTCAAACTCCTTTGTCGTGAACTGCTTCTCCTCGCCGTTGACCCAGACACGTCTCGCCGTCTTATCGATGCGGATTCCACGGATCTCGACCGTATCATTCTCAGGCGTATTGCTGCCGATCAGCCGCTCATAGCGCGCCAGATGTGCCTTCACGCGCGCCACCAGCTCGCTCGGCGAAAATGGCTTGGTAATATAGTCATCCGCTCCCAGTCCCAGGCCGCGGATTTTATCGATATCATCCTTCTTCGCCGACACCATCAGAATCGGCGTGTTTTTCTCCTCCCGGATCTGCTTACAGATCTCAAAACCGTCAATGCCCGGGAGCATCAGATCCAGGATGTACATATCAAAATCTTCCGTCAACGCCCGTTTCAGGCCGACAGTTCCGTCATTCTCTATCTCCACCTCAAATCCGCTGAGTTCCAGATAATCCTTCTCAAGGTCTGCAATCTCCACCTCATCCTCAATGATCAATACTCTGCTCATATGGCACCTCCTGATATTTTCGTAATACAAAATACATCACGGTTCCGATGGACTCCTTGCTTGTCGCCCAGATCTTACCGCCGTGGTCTTCAATAATCTTCTTCACAATCGATAATCCAATACCGCTGCCTCCCGTCGCAGAATTGCGCGACGCATCCGCACGGTAAAACCGGTCAAAAATGTAAGGCAGATCGCGCGCGGCAATTCCTCTGCCGTTATCCTCAATCTCGACCTGGATAAAATCACCGACATCCTTGATCCGGATATTGATAAATCCCTTCTGCTTGTCCAGATATTTGACCGAATTCCCCACGATATTGTTAACCACGCGCTTTAGCTGCTCCGGGTCTGCAATAATCTGGACATCCTCGTCCGCATAATTAAAATATGCCAGTCCGATGTTTTTCGCCTCGAGATCGAGCCCGATCTCCTCGATGCAGTCATTGAAATACTCCGCCACATTCAGCTTTGCAAAATTGTACGGAATGCGGTTGGTGTCGATCTTCGCATACAATGTCAGCTCATTGATGAGCGTATCCATCTCATTCGCCTTATTATAAATCGTCCGGATGTACTTGTCACGCTTTTCCGGCGTATCCGCCACACCGTCGATGAGTCCCTCCGCATACCCCTTCACAGCTGTGATCGGAGTCTTTAAATCATGGGCGATATTGCTGATCAGCGCCTTGTTCTCACGCTCACCGGAAAGCTTTTCCTCTGCGTTATCCTTCAGCCGCTGCCGCATCTCCTCGAAATTGCGGCAGAGCTCCCCGATCTCGTCATTCGTCTCTACATCCACCGTAAAATCCAGATTACCGTCCTTAATGTTCTGCGCCGCCACCTGCAGCTTCTTGATCGGATTGATAAAACTCGTATAAATCCATACCGTCAGCATGCATGCCGTCAAGATTAAGATCAGGACAATCGAGATCGCCACATCCGCCATCAGGCTCTTCAACTCCGGCACGGTCTCCTCGAGGATCGTGATAATAAAAACGCTTCCCTGGCTTTCGTCCGAATATTCAAAATCAATCTGCTTGATCAGCGCCTGCTTGTCTCCGTCGACATAGATGCCGGTGTCTGCCCCGGACTCTTCCCCTCCGTAGGCCGGCAGATCCGTCAGCAGCGACGACTCCTTATCATCCCCCACATAGATCAGCTCATCTCCCCGGCGCACGACAAGATACGAATACTTCTCGCGCAGAGTGTCATTCATCTGCTCCAGAAACGCCTTATCCTCCAGCTTATCCGGATCATGCTTTGAAAGATCCAGAAGCGTCTCAAAGGACTCGCGCGTAAAACGGCTGAGCAGCTGCATGGAATTGGAAAAATAACTGTAATCGTCACTCTCCACGCCGTATGTCTGTTCAATCGACTTCAACTGGATCTTCTGGAATCCGAAAAGCACCGCCACCGCCAGAAGAATGGGGATAAATATGATAATACAAAATGAAATGATAATTTTATTTTTGAACTTCATGCCTGCTTTGTCCACCCCGCAAATTCCCGCAAAAAACGGGTCATAGAACTGTAATTCTATGACCCATTATAACACGAAACATCCAAAAACCTATTTATTTTATGTAAAATTGTCTAAACTTTTCATAAAACTCTACAAATATTTCTTTAATGTCTCCACCTTATCGACTGCCTCCCACGGAAGGTTCAGATCGGCGCGTCCAAAATGTCCGTATGCCGCTGTCTGACGGTAAATCGGCCTTCTTAGATCCAGCATCTTGATGATTCCTGCCGGACGGAGATCGAAGTTTTCACGAACGATTTCCACCAGTTTCTCGTCAGAAAGCTTTCCGGTTCCGAAGGTGTCTACCATAACCGATGTCGGCTGTGCAACACCGATCGCATAGGAAAGCTGAATCTCGCATTTTTCTGCAAGACCTGCGGCAACGATGTTCTTTGCCACATAACGTGCCGCGTAAGCTGCGGAACGGTCTACCTTGGTGCAGTCCTTACCGGAAAAAGCGCCGCCGCCGTGACGTGCATATCCGCCGTAGGTGTCTACGATGATCTTACGTCCGGTCAGACCTGCATCTCCGTGCGGTCCGCCGATAACAAAACGTCCGGTCGGGTTGATGAAGAACTTTGTCTGTGCGTCTACCAGTTCCTTCGGCAGGATCGGGTCGAACACGTATTTCTTGATATCCTCATGGATCTGCTCCTGTGTAACATCATCATCATGCTGTGTGGACAGTACGACAGCTTCCAGGCGAAGCGGCTTTCCATTCTCATCATACTCAACGGAAACCTGTGTCTTTCCGTCCGGTCTCAGGTAGGAAAGTGTGCCGTCCTTGCGCACCCTGGTCAGCTGTAATGCCAGCTTGTGTGCGAGGGAAATCGGATACGGCATAAGCTCCGGTGTCTCGTTTGTCGCATAACCGAACATCATACCCTGATCTCCGGCACCGGTATCCAACTCATCCTTTAACCCGCCCTCTTTTGCCTCGAGTGCCTTGTCTACACCCATGGCAATATCCGGTGACTGCTGATCAAGTGCTACCATAACCGCACATGTATTTCCGTCAAATCCGGTCTTCGCATCGTTGTAACCGATCTCGTTGACTGTCTGTCTCACGATTGCCGGAATATCCAGCTTTGCCTTTGTGGTAATCTCTCCGGTTACCAGTACAAATCCGGTACAGCTTGCCGTCTCACAAGCCACACGGCTCATTGGATCCTCTGCCATGCACGCATCCAGAATCGCATCAGAAATTGCATCGCAGACTTTGTCCGGATGTCCTTCTGTGACGGACTCAGATGTAAATAATCTCTTTTCCATTCCTTATTACTCCCTTTCTCATCATGTAAAATGACACAAAAAAACCACTTGCGAAAAACAAGTGGAAGTGACGTATAGATAATCAAATCCTCTTATTGTTCGAACTATCGCGGATATCGCTTCTGACAGCGCTCATCCATAACAGTATTTGCTCGCTCAGGTTGGCACCTTCCGTAGAGGGGTTGCCGTGACTTCACAGATCCTATGTATCTCCATCACTCTGAATAAGAAAATTTACACACAATATTGAATTTTCAAATCTACGTCTGATACGTTACACCCCTTTCCCCGCTATGTCAAGCTTTTTATTGACTTTCTTTTTTCAAACTCCTATACTGAAAGTAGTTGTAGTAAATATAGGTAGAAGGGGTAAGCAAATGAAAGAATTGGCACTGTACAATTTAAAAGAGGGCATGGTTCTTGCAAAAGACATCACTACCCCCAGTGGGCAGGTGGTTCTTGAAAAAGGAAAAGAACTTACAAAGCAGTCGATCCTGCGGCTTTCCTTTTATAATATCAAGTCAGCCTGCATTGTGGACGGGGAAGAAAAGCAGGCGGCTCCCAAGTCCTATTCGCAGAAGATCAAGACCTCGCAGAAGTTTCAGTCCTTCCAGGTGGATCACACGATCGTACTCAGTCAGATCCGTGTCAGCTTTGAAGGCTACGTGAACGAGGGCAGGCCGTTAGACACAGCAGCGCTCCTGTCGAAGGTCATCGAATTATTCCAGTCCTGTAAGACTTCTCTGGAATTGTTTAATATGTTACATAACATGCATTCCTCAGACGACAGCATCTATGTCCATTCCCTGAATGTCTCGCTGATCTGCAGGCAGATCGGAAAATGGCTCAAGGCAGAAGGCGCCACTTTAGACACGCTGACGCTCGCCGGACTGCTTCACGACATCGGCAAGCTCAGGATTCCAACAGAGCTTCTCAACAAACCGGGCAAATACACCGACGAAGAGTTCGCGCAGGTCAGGCTGCACACCCAGTACGGTTACGAACTGTTAAAGCCGCTTCCGCTGGATGCACACATCAAGCTCGCCGCACTCTCTCATCATGAGCGCTGTGACGGCACCGGCTATCCAAGCGGTCTTACGACGAACGATATTGATCCTTATGCACGCGTTGTTGCGATCGCAGATGTTTATGATGCCATGACGACCGCCCGCTCTTACCGTGCTCCCCTGTGCGCTTTTCAGGTTATCGCCAACTTTGAGCGTGACGGTCTGCAGAAATACGATACCAAATGTGTTCTCGCATTCCTCAACCGGATCGCCGGCACCTACCAGAACCACCGCATCCTCTTAAGTGATGGTCGTAGTGCCAACATTGTCATGCTCAACGACAAGCAGCTTTCCAGACCGATCGTGCAGTTAGACGACGGTTCCTGTATCGATCTGTCATCTGCGGGCGATCTGCATATTCAGGCGGTTCTCTAAACCGGCAAAGCCGTGTCCGAAAACACCCGGTGCCTGCGATAGCCGGCAGAAGATAATCTGTAGACTCAGACGTCAGAGAACATTGGAACGTTATGGTTCCCTCATTTTTTTGTCTACAACTTATCTCCTGTTACATAAAAATGTCTGCTGTGGGATCCCCTCCCGCAGCAGACCTGATGGTTCAAAACTTCCATTCTATGATACTTTCAGTGTAAACTTCTGTATTTCTTTTTCGTCGGAAACTTTCTCAATCAATGCCCCAAGCAGTGACAGCTTCTGATCAAATGCCTCGTAGCCGCGCTCAATGTAATAAATATCGTCCACAACAGTAATGCCCTCTGCGCCAAGTCCGGCAATCACAAGCGCCGCTCCGGCTCTTAAATCCGGCGCATTGACTCTGGCACCGGTGTACTGGTCCACACCGCTGATAATAGCGATGTTGCTCTCCACCTTGATGCTTGCACCCATGCGTGTCAACTCATCCACATACTTAAAACGGTTCTCGAAAATGCTCTCCGTCACGGTACTCGTTCCCTGGGCCACTCCCAGCACAACCGTCATCTGCGGCTGCATATCCGTCGGGAAGCCCGGGTAAGGAAGCGTCGTCACCTGTGTATGACGCAGCGGCTTCGATGCCACCACGCGCACAGCGTCGTCGAACTCCTCCACCTCGCACCCGATCTCAAGCAGCTTTGCGCTGATCGCTTCCAGATGTTTCGGGATCACATTTTTCACGGTAACGTCGCCCTTGGTCGCCGCTGCCGCCAGCATAAAGGTGCCTGCCTCGATCTGATCCGGAATAATCGAATACTCTGTCGCATGCAGCTTCTCCACTCCGACAATCCGGATCACGTCCGTACCGGCACCGCGGATATTGGCTCCCATGCTGTTTAAGAAGTTAGCAACGTCAACCACATGCGGCTCCTTCGCCGCATTCTCGATAATCGTCTTGCCCTCTGCCATGGACGCCGCCATCATAATATTGATGGTTGCCCCGACAGACACCTTATCCAGATAAATGTGCGTGCCGGTTAACTTTTCTGCATAAGCCCGCACCAGACCATACTTGATATCCACATCAGCCCCCAGAGCCCTAAAGCCCTTCATGTGCAGATCGATCGGCCGTCCGCCGATGTTGCATCCGCCCGGAAGCGCCACTTCCGCCCGCTTATATTTGCCGAGCAGTGCGCCGATCAGATAATAAGATGCGCGTATTTTTCGGATAAATTCATTGTCAACATTAAAATCCCGGATAAAAGATCCATTGATCCTTACCGTGTGAGCATCCAGCCGCTCTACCCGCGCTCCAATCTCCTCGATGGCATTGAGTAAAACGTTGGTATCTCTGACATTAGGTACATTTTCTATTGTAACGGTCTCATCCGTCATAACTGCAGCAGATAAGATCGCAAGCGCCGCATTCTTAGCGCCTCCGATTTCCACTTCTCCTACCAGCGGATTTCCACCTTTGATCACATACTGTTCCATATCACACCTCTATGAACGCTTTATACAAACACGTAATTATACTAGTGCTTACATGCTTTTGTCAAGTAATTCTTAAGTTCTTCGTTCATCAACCATATAGTGTACATTATACCATAAATTTCATCCATTTGTACAGCATACAACTATTTCCAGTCTGTGTCCTCTTCCCATCAGTTGCTGATGTATTTGAGCGGATCCACTGCTGAACCGTTGATATAGATCTCAAAATGAACATGCGGTCCTGTAGAACGTCCCGTACTTCCACTTAACGCGATCGGCTCTCCCTGCTCAACATGCTGTCCAGCCTTCACCAGAAGCTTACTGTTGTGTGCATATCTCGTCAGTCTGCCATCCGCATGGCTGATGACCACGTTATTGCCGTAGCCGCCATTATAGGACGCAGAGATTACCGTTCCGGCACAGGATGCGTACACCGTCGTCCCGATCGGGCATGCCCAGTCAACGCCCTTGTGCATACGTCCCCAGCGTCTGCCAAATCCTGACGTATATCTTCCTCCGGAAATCGGTTTGATATAGGTCGGCGGAATGATGGTACCGCGCTCAATGACTGCCGCCTGTGACGCCACCATAACGTTCTGATGTATCATCTCGCGGCTTGTTTCCACACCGTTCTCATAGACCACAACGTCATTGCGCTCCCGGTGTCCCGTCGTTCCCTCCTGCTGTACAACCTCTTTTGTCGTATACCAGGAATCGTTGTCTATGATGATCGGCTCTTCCGTGTAGTCCTCCTCATAGACCTCTCCTTTTGTTACCCGAAGCTGCAGATCCGGCTCCGGCACCGCAATGATGAGTTCCTGACCGTCCCTTATCATCGCATCCGCGCTGTCCAGCCCGTTTAACGCCACGATCGACGACACTGTCGTATCATGATCCATCGCAATCACGGAGAGACAGTCTCCGCTCTCCACTACATATATTTTATTCGATTCTTTCTCTTTTGTTACTTCGGCAACCTGTTCATCCACATCTGCAATCTGATTGGCATCGACATAGTTCTCGAACACATTCACCCGCTCCACAAATTCCATATCGAGGATGCCTGTCTCATACGTGGCTTTTGGATCTGCAAATGCCTCCTCCAGCGTACAGATCACATAGGCGCTGATTCCTGCCTGCGGCAGAGAAGCCTGTGCTTCCTCCAGCACCTTTTCATCCGCTGCAGCCCCTGCGTCCCTTCTGGCAAGAGACGCTGTCAGAATTCCGCTCACATGGGAGCCCTGATCCGCAATGACCGCCCCGTACTCATCCGCCTCATCCGCAGAAGCCTTCACTTTTTCCAGAAAAGACTCCACCTCGTCCATCGTCGCAAAGTTGGCGCGGTATTCATCGATCGCCACTGTATAGACGCGCTGCTTTTCCTCTGCATTTTTCTCACTTAGTATGTTCTCTACGGCTTCTTTTAATTCATTCTCCGACAACAACTTCTGGAACGGTTTTCTACACTCCTCACTGCTCCATACGACTTCGCCGCTGATTCTCTCCCCGGTCTTTTGCGTCAGTTCCTGTCTCGCCTGACGGACGATGTCATCCATATCAGTGTTCTCCGGCGCATACCCGATGATGCGGTCATCCACGCGCACCTGCCGGTATGTCTGTCCGATTCCAATCTGCCCGGAAAGGCAAAAAAGGACTCCGCCGACCGCCAGGACTCCTACCGCAGCTGCCTGCCAGACTGCCTGTTTTGTAAACGTTTGTTTCTTCATTGAAAGCGTTCCTTCAATTCCATAATTTTCTCAATCGTCTGTTCCACGTTCAAATGATGTTCATCCACAATCACATCTGCATATTTCTCGTACAAAGGCACACGTTCCTCATAGAGATCATGAAGTGTCTGTCCGTTTCTTAAGACAACCCCTCTTCCCTTGATGTCCGAGAGCCTGCGCTCCAATTCCCGGTACGGAAGTTTCAGATAAACCACCGTACCGATCCGGCCAAGGTGTTCCATCGCTTCCGCTCCGTACACCACGCTCCCGCCGGTTGCAATAATGGCATGTTCCGCCTCGATCCCGCTGTTGATGCGGTTCTCCACCTTAAGGAATCCCTCCGGTCCGACTTCAGCGATAATCTCACGCAGAAGCTTTCCTTCCTTTTCCTGTATCACCAGATCGGCATCAATGAACTGGTATCCCATCACTTTTGCAAGAACCACGCCAACGGTACTCTTTCCGACACCGGGCATTCCAATCAGTATGATATTCTTTTTCATGTGTACCTTCCTTATTCACTGTGGCTGTTCCAATTTTTTCACAATCTCCGAAAATCCCATAAAATGGGACGCCTTTACCAGAATGGTATCCCCCGGTCTGCGGTACTCCAGCAGCGCCTCCTCCAGCGCCTCTTTGTCCGGTTCCGCATAGACCCTGGTCTCCGGCGCTACACGCCGCGCCTCCTCCGCAATCTCCCCTGCAAGTGTTCCGGTCACAAACAGCGCATCGATCTTCTTCCCCGCAAAGTGTGTGCCGACCATTCCGTGCAGCTTCTTTTCCTCACTGCCGAGTTCTCCCATATCGCCGAGCACGGCAATCTTTCGTCCCTTCGCCTGGGACAGCACGTCTATGGAAGCCATCATGGACACCGGATTCGCATTGTAGCAGTCATCGATAATTGTGATGCCGTTCTTCCGGATCAGATTACTCCGCCCGCCAATCGTGTGCGCATGCTCAATTCCAAGCTTCATCTCCTCCGCATCAAGTCCCAGCCGTCTTGCCACGCAGACTGCTGCAAGCGCGTTGTATACATTGTGCTCACCAGCAATCGGGATCACCACCTCAAACTGCTGCTCCGGCGTGTGAATGACCGCCTTCGTTCCCTCAAGGCCGATCGCCTCCACATCGGTCGCGTACACTTCCTTTTCCGCGAGCCGTTTGCTGCCGGTCTCTGTCTCTGCCGTCTTTGCTTCCTGTCCGATTCCATAGAACACCGCCGGTCTGCCATTCACCATCTTTTTGTCACAGAGCTTATCGTCATCCCCGTTTAATACGGCGATCCCGTCCGGTGCCAGATGCTCGAAGCTCTCCGTCTTCGCCTTTAAAATGCCATCTCTTGTGATGAGGTTCTCCAGATGGCATAAGCCAATATTAGTGATGACGCAGATATCCGGCTGTGCCATCTCTGCAAGACGGTGCATCTCACCGAACTCGGAGATTCCCATCTCGAGCACCGCCACCTGATGTTCCTCTCGGATCTTAAAGATCGTCAGCGGAAGTCCAATCTCATTGTTCAGATTCCCCTCGGTCTTTAACACGCGGTATTTCTCGGAGAGCACCGACGCGATCATCTCTTTTGTGCTGGTCTTTCCAACGCTTCCTGTGATCCCCACGACTTTGATGTCGAGCGAGCGGCGGTAGAACGCCGCGATCTTCTTCATAGCTTCCTCCGTGGAGTCAACCAGAATATACGGTCCTGCCGGATGCTCGAGCCGCTGTTCGGAGAGCACGGCAAGCGCTCCTTTTTCAAAAACCGCCGGAATGAAATCATGTCCGTCGACGCGCGCTCCGCGGATGGGAATAAACAGATATCCCTCCCCGACCAGACGGCTGTCAATCACCGCCCCCTGAATCTCCTTTTTGCGGTCGCATTCTTCCCCGATGTATGTACCGCCACATGCCTGCGCGATATGCTCCAATGTCATATTTTTCATAATGGCTCCCATTTCAGACTTCACTCTTAATACTTATATTTGCGCATGGAACTCTCGATCAGCTTCTCGCAGAGCTGGTTGAAATCCACGCCGGTCACCTTTGCCTCCTGCGGCAGCAGGCTGGTCGGCGTCATGCCCGGAAGTGTGTTCGCCTCCAGACAGAAAATGTGATCTTCCGCATCCAGAAGGAAGTCTGTGCGCGAGTATGTATTGAGCCCAAGCACCTCTGCCACCTTCTCTGCATATCCCTGCATTTCCTTCGTAATCTGCTCGGACAGCTCCGCCGGGCAGGTCTCTACCGTACTTCCCGCTTTGTATTTGTTCTTATAATCATAGAAGCCTTCCACCGGCGCGATCTCGATGATCGGAAGCGCCTGAAAATCGATGACACCGACAGAAAATTCTCTTCCCTTTACATATTCCTCAATAACCAGCTCATTCTCCCAGCGGAATGCCTCCTTTAATGCCTGCTCGTATTCCGCCTTGTCGTGCACGATCGATACGCCGATACTTGATCCGCCGCTGCACGGCTTTACCACGCACGGGAAATGAATCCCACAGTTCTCAATCTTTGCCGCATCCTCGCCGCGCTTTAAAGACGTGCCTCTCGGCGTCGGTATCCCGTTCTCGAGAAACAGCTGCTTTGCCATCCCTTTGTTCATGGCAAGCGCACTGCCCAGATATCCGGTTCCTGTGTAGCGGATGCCGAACAGGTCAAACGCCGCCTGGATCTTACCGTTCTCTCCGTTCTCTCCATGAAGCGCCATAAACACGATGTCCGCCATCCGGCAAAGCTCTATGACATTCGGTCCGAAGAAATTATCCGACTGATCCTTTCTCTGCGCCTTTACTTTTTCCAGGTTCGGCGCGGTCTCCGGAATCGCCGCCACCTTGACGCTGACCGCCTCGGCTCTGTCAAAAATTCCGGCAAGATCTTCTTCCTTATCGCTATATCCCATAAAAACATCAAGTAAAATTACCTGATGTCCGTTCTCTCTGAGTGCTTTCGTAACCATCTCTCCTGTCTTGAAGGACACGTCTCTCTCTGTGCTGAGTCCCCCTGCCAAAACAACTATCTTCATGGTATCCGTCTCTCCTTTTTCAAAACTTTTCTCGCTTTATAGTATACCTTTTTCGATCTGATGACAAGAATATTCCTTGTTTTTTCAAAGCTCTGCCCCTGCGCTGCGACCCCTTTCCTGCTTTTTATCTACGCTCTTCCGCTATACACTCACGTCTGCTGTATTCTGCCATCCCCAAAAGCCACAGAAAAACCTGCCTCGCAATGAGATCCCTCCCGTGAATCATACTGCCATAATGATAAATCATCTGCTCCGCTTCCAGCCTTCTTCCCACCGCAAGCGCGGTCAGAATCTGTTCCAATAATTCAATCCGTTCTCCCTCCAATGGGTACTGATATGCAATATAATCCATAAACCCCGGATAATTCTGCATCATATCCACCAATACATTTGTATGTCCGTAGCTTTTCCTACTTGAGCCCTTTTCTTTTGTTTCACACATGATTAACTTTTCTACCTCTCGCACACGCAGGGCGCGCTTAACTACAATTATAAGATACTTTAGTACTAACTGTACACCCCTTTGCACAAAAAATTTTACAGAAAGCGCCCTCTGTCAGCTCAAACTCCTTTTTCTCCACAAAAAGAAGAGGGAGTGCCGCATCTGCAATACGGTTCTCCCTCTTCTTCACTCTTATTATTTATCAGTTCATTATGAGACAGCACATCTCAAACGCTCTTAATTCTCCGGCTCGATCAATCCGTAGGTGTTGCCTTTTCTCTTATATACCACATTGACATCTTCCGTCTCTGCATTGATGAATACGAAGAAGTCGTGTCCCAGCAGTTCCATCTGCACACATGCATCTTCCGGATACATCGGCTTCATGGAGAACTTCTTGGTACGGATGATCTTGATCTCCTCATCCTCGTCTGCTGCTCCATCCAGGAATTCCTGCTTAAATACAGCGGATGCATTCTGCTGCTTTGTCACCAGCTTGGTTCTGTATTTCTTAAGCTGACGCTCAATCACTTCCTCCACAAGATCAATGGATACATACATATCGTTGCTTACCTGCTCGGAGCGGATATAATTTCCTTTTGCCGGGATTGTAACCTCGGCTTTCTGTCTCTCCTTCTCCACGCTCAGCGTCACATATACATCGGTATCCGGTGTAAAATACTTCTCAAGCTTGTTCAGCTTGTCCTCTACTGCTGCCTTCAGCCCCTCTGTTAATTCGATGTTTCTTCCTGTAATCTTAATTCTCATGATGTCCAACCCCTTTGCCGTTTATTTGATACAAGATATATCATGGTTATATTATAACATATTTTGGCTTTATAGCAAGAAAATTTATGCATTTTTCATAATTTTTTCTGAAAATTCATCAACCAAGCGTCAGTGCGAGATAACCGTCGCCCGCAACCGGCAGATCTGCCATCGTCTCCGGCAGCCAGATCATGCCCCGCTCCCGTCCGTACGATGCTGCGCTGGTTCCCGTCTCTTCCATAAGCTGCGGAAGCACCTGTGAGAGAGCGTCGTCCGACAGCGTTGTCTCCAGTATCACGAGCTCTTTTTCCCGGATATCATACATCAGAATATCCCTGTCATCTTCCTGCTCATTTCGTGTGTTTTTATCCTCACAGCTGACTGCCGCCGTACCGCCGCCGCAGCTTGCCGCGAGTTCCATCGCATAGGAAACCGCATCCACATCCCAGTGTACATACCCTTCCTTCGCGCACTTTTCATCCCGGATCCGTACATACTCCTCCGGTGTGACAGGCTCCATGCATGCAACCGGCTCCGTGTCCTTTACCTCGAGCGCCGTAATGTCACTGCCGCTCACATTTTTGTGTTCTCCCTGAAACGCATTCTTAAATCCCAGCTTCTCATAGTAACGGGTCAGCGATTCCTCCGCCGGCGACAGAATGAGCGGCACCTGATATTTTTCTTCCGCAAAACGCAGAATCTGTTCCGCAAGCTTCTGTCCCCGGTATTCCGGCAGTGTCGCAACCGCATACACATAGCGCGCGTCCACATACGCCCCGCTGCACAGGTACTGCACCGGCAGGAAACTTGCCATCGATACCGGTCTTCCATCCCGGAAAATCACGAGCATGTTCTCTCTCGTCATGCGGTGCTTCAGATAAAACTGAATATAATCTTCCTCGTCGCCAAAACATTTCTGCCAGATTTCCTGGATATACGGTGCATCCCGCTCGGGGTCCGCATAGACCACCCTGCTCTCCTCCAGTTCGTATTTTGGAAGGAGAATATCCGGATAATAGGAAAGCTTTGCCTTTCTGAGTCCGGAATCGCCGGTGTCCTCCTCGCGGTTGACATACGCATACCCTTCACATTCATGCAGGACAAACTGCTGGTTGATCATCGGATACGCTCCCTGAAGATCCGGATACGCCTTTTCAAAATGCACAACAAACGTCTCCGAATTCAGCCGCTCCCCGATTGAAAACGCGACGATCTGCCCGTCTCTCCGGAGCACTCCGCCGACAAGTCCAAGCTCCTGCATATGGTCGAACGCCTCATGGAGTACCGAGATCTCCTGGTTCATCTCCTCATTCCACTTTTCCTCGCGCATGTGAATCCACGTATACGTCATCGTGCGGCATTCTTCTACATTCTCAGCGGTCATCGGCTCATAAGACCAGTCTCCCGAATCTTTAAAGCGGGCAATGTGATTGCGCTTTCCGTGCAGTTTCTTGCCGGCAAGCGTCGCAAGCTTCTCTCTTGTATAGATATAGTCATAGTCGTTCCGGTCTCCCTCGATTAAGAATCTTCCCGGGAACCACTCGAGCATCTGCGCGCGGTCCTGCTCGCTGGCAGGCGCTATCAGCAGCTGGATTCCCTCCTCATGGCAGATCGCAAGCAGCTCCTCCACCGCCGCTTTCTTGTCGCCGTTTCCAACCGGAAATGAAAAACAGTGAATCTCTCCATCTATAAACCGAACTACCAGGCAGCCGTGAAGCTCCGCCACTCTGACCTGATAGACATTTCTCCACATAAAATTATTTGCAAACGAGTATTCGCAGGCATTCCGGTCATCCTCCGCGAACTTCCGGTCCATCCATGCCTTATCCTGCAGTGTTATCTCGTGAAATACTGTTTCTTCTGGTTTCATAAATACCTCAATTCTAAATTTTAAAAAGACATAAAAGAACCGCCAACCTGTGTTGACGGTTCTTTCTCTCAGCCCTTCATCAGGAACTTAATAATTTTCTCTGTATCTTCCGGCTCGTAAGCGACAAGCTCAAGCTCCGGAATCTCCACATCCGTCTTTAAAATACTGGTAAGTGACACATACTGGCAAAGCTTTGACTTGAGGTTCAGTCTGTCCCCCTCTCCGGTAATGAGTTCCACTTTTCCCTGGCAGGAGTCTATTACCTTAAAAAATCCGTCGATATCCGTGATGTTCTTGATCTTCATAATACATGCTCCTTTCTTAATCTGAGTCTCTATCTACACTATAATACGAAAGTACCTCTTCTGCAAGTTCTAAATCGTAAACCTGGAAATATGTTCCTTCAACGTCCCAGCCGTGTTTTCCAGCTTTCCCTCGCCTGACGGCTTTCCTTCTGAATTGCATTTCCAGTATTTTTTTATACAATCAGGTCTGACGGTCAGACGTTTCTCGCCTGACGCATTGTCTCCAGAATGATGCTCTCCGCGCTCTTCGCCTCCGCCTTGGTGAGCTGTGGCGTATCTTTTAATGCGTAATCTATCCCGAGATTGTCATACTTCACTTTTCCCATGGAATGATACGGAAGCACCTCCAGCTTTTCCACATTTGAGAGTGTCGCAAGAAACCGGCCCAGAGCCTCCAGTTCTTCCCTCTGAAATGTAATCCCCGGAACGACCACATGCCGGATCCAGACCGGTATCTGTTTTTCATCCAGATACCTTGCAAACGCAAGAATCTTCTCATTGTCCTGTCCGGTCAGCTTCCTGTGCTCCGCCGCATCCATGTGTTTGATGTCAAGCATCACCAGATCCGTCACCGAGAGCAGCAGATCCACCTTCTTTAAGCGTTCCCGCTCCTCCTCCGACGTGCCGCCACCCCCCGGGAACATAATGCCCGACGTGTCCAGACAGGTATGAATCCCGCGTTCCTTTGCCCCTGCAAAGAGCTCCGTCAAAAAATCAATCTGGAGCATTGGCTCTCCGCCGGTCGCAGTGATTCCGCCGGTCCGGTAAAACGACCTGTTGCGCTCCATGCGCGAAAGGATCTCCTCCGCGCTCATCTCCTGCCCGTCCTCCAGATGCCAGGTGTCGGGATTATGGCAGTACAGGCAGCGCATGGGACATCCCTCAAAGAACACCACAAAGCGGACTCCCGGTCCATCCACAGTTCCAAAGCTTTCCATCGAATGAATTTTTCCCATAAAGTCCTCCTTTTTGATCCCATCCGTCTGATATTCATAATGCAATCGCGCGAGCCGGCTTATCCCGGTGTCCCCGCCGCAAAAGCAGCAGGGCACCGGTTCCGGTTCGCGCGATTTATCCTGTCTGTATCACTTCCACATGAACTACATGCGCTCGTGGAAGGTTCTTGCAATGACTTCGTCCTGCTGCTCTTTGGTCAGCTTGATAAAGTTTACCGCATATCCAGAAACACGGATTGTGAGCTGCGGATACTGCTCCGGGTGTTTCTGTGCATCCAAAAGCGTCTCGCGGTTCAATACGTTGACGTTCAAGTGATGTCCGCCCTTCTCGACGTAAGCATCCAGCAGCGCCACAAGGTTCTGCTCCTCGCCCGTCTCATCCTTGCCGAGTGCATCCGGCACGATGGTAAACGTGTTGGAGATACCATCCTGGGAATCCATAAACGGCATTTTCGCTACCGACGCGAGAGATGCTACCGCACCGTTCGTGTCGCGTCCGTGCATCGGGTTTGCGCCCGGTGCAAAGGCAACGCCCTTCTTTCTGCCATCCGGTGTCGCACCTGTGTTCTTGCCGTAGGATACGTTGGATGTGATCGTGAGGATCGATGTCGTCGGGATTCCGCCGCGGTAGGTGTGGTTGCCCTTGACATAGCCGATGAATGTGTGAAGCACTTCCTTTGCAATGTCGTCGACGCGGTCGTCATCATTTCCGTATTTCGGGAAGTCACCCTCCACCTCGAAGTCTACGGTGATTCCGTTCTCATCGCGGATCGGCTTTACCTTCGCATACTTGATGGCAGACAGGGAATCCGCCACAACAGAAAAACCAGCGATTCCGGTCGCGAACCAGCGGCGCACCTTCTTGTCATGAAGCGCCATCTCCAGCTTCTCGTAACAGTATTTGTCATGCATATAATGAATGATGTTTAAGGCATTGACATAAACACCTGCCAGCCACTTCATCATATCCTTATACTTATCCCACACCTCGTCGTAATCCAGGTACTCGGAAGTGATCGGGCGGTACTTCGGTCCGACCTGCTTGCCGCTGATCTCATCTACACCGCCGTTGATCGCGTACAGAAGGCACTTTGCAAGGTTAGCGCGGGCGCCAAAGAACTGCATCTCCTTGCCGATGCGCATGGAGGATACACAGCATGCAATTCCGTAGTCATCCCCGTGTACCACGCGCATGATATCATCATTCTCGTACTGGATCGCAGAGTGCCTGATGGATGTCTGTGCGCAGAAACGCTTAAAATTCTCCGGAAGCTGTACCGACCAGAGCACGGTCATATTCGGCTCCGGCGCTGCTCCGATGTTGTTGAGTGTATTTAAGTAGCGGTAGGACATCTTCGTCACCATATGTCTGCCGTCCACACCGATTCCGCCGATCGACTCCGTCACCCAGGTCGGATCCCCAGCGAAGATGGAGTTGTACTCCGGCGTACGTGCAAACTTCACGCAGCGCAGCTTCATGACAAACTGGTCGATGATCTCCTGGATCTCCTTCTCTGTGAACGTTCCTTCCTTGAGATCGCGCTCCGCATAGATGTCGAGGAATGTGGAGGTACGTCCAAGGCTCATTGCCGCACCGTTCTGCTCCTTGACTGCTGCAAGGTAGGAAAAATATACCGCCTGCGTCGCTTCCAGCACGTTGTTCGCCGGCTTGGAAATGTCACAGCCGTAAATCTTTGCAAGCTCTTTCAGCATCTTGAGTGCGCGGATCTGCTCGGAAAGCTCCTCACGCTCACGGATGACATCCGAGTACATGATCGTGCGGGTCGTTGCAAGCTGTTCTTCCTTGTCCTCGATCAGGCGATCCACACCGTAGAGTGCCGGTCTTCTGTAATCGCCGATAATACGTCCGCGGCCATATGCATCCGGAAGTCCCGTGATGATGTGTGCCGAACGGCATGCGCGCATCTCCGGTGTGTAGGCATCAAATACACCGGCGTTGTGTGTCTTTCTGTGCGTGGTAAAATATTCCACCACTTCCGGATCTACATGGTAGCCGTTATCCTCGCAGGCTTTCACTGCCATGCGGATTCCGCCGTACGGCTGCAGAGAACGTTTGAACGGCTTATCTGTCTGAAAGCCGACAATCTTCTCCTTATTCTTGTCCAGATAGCCCGGTCCGTGGGATGTGATCGTGGAGATAATCTTGGTATCCATATCGAGGACACCGCCTGCCTCACGCTCCTGCTTCGACAGTTCTAACACTTCGTTCCATAAATCCGTCGTATCCTGCGTCGGTCCTTCCAGAAAGCTGTCGTCCCCGTCGTAGGGCGTATAGTTTTTCTGGATAAAATCTCTGACATTGATCTCTTCCTCCCAGCTTCCCCGCTGAAAGCCTCTCCATTCATTCTGCATGATTCTTCCTCCTGCTTACTTTGTAATGTGATTATGTTCCCTGCCCGCAGGCAGCATTGCCAAAACATGATATTAGTTAGTCGCAGCTAACCTTTATGACTATAGCATAGCGTGCTTTTCACTGTCAATATCAAGTTTTGTTGCCAGGCGTGTTTGTCTTGTCTTACTCTCAGTGGGTATTTTATGCTTTTTGAGCCAAAGCATCTTTTGTCTCAGAGGTGAGAATCCCGGGTGCTTTTTCGATAAAAAGCCCCCTGATTCAAAACAAGCCGACTGCCCGGGTACATTCGCCCAGACGGTCGGCATTAGATACGTTATACTCCATGTGGTTCTTCCACTTGTTCCGTCAGTCATATAACATCTTAATCTTACAGTATATGATGATTTTTTTCAATAGGAAAAATTATACAAAATCATAGAACGCCATTCCATTCTTCGTCGAGTTCTTCACGTGATACAGCGCCTGATCCGCCGCCCGGTACACATCCACGAACGTGCTTCCCGATTCCGGCACAAATGCAATGCCGACGCTGGCGGTCGGTTCCTTGCTCAGGTGCATCCGTTCTTTTTCGGCGCGTACCTCCGTAAGAAGCTTTTGAATCTTCTCTTCAATCTCTCTCCGGTCGCCGATGTCTCTGAGGAAAACAGCAAATTCATCGCCGCCCATCCTGCCGATACAGGAATTCCCTCCAAACACTTCGTTTAAGATTCCCGCCATCCGCATCAGAATCATATCCCCGACTCCGTGACCGTAAATGTCATTGATCTGCTTAAAATTATCGACATCCAGAAGAATGAATGCATCCTCCTCATCGCTGCCTCTCTCCTGAAGCGCCTCACAGACATGCTTCTCCAGCGCTCCACGATTCAGAAGCTTTGTAAAAGAATCCTGCATCGCCTGCTCTCTGAGCGCCTCGTTCTCCTGACGGCACAGTTCCTCCCGCTGCATTCGATCGGTGACATCCATAAAGCTGACATAACAGAGCGGTCCCTCCTGCATCTGCACATTTACCCTGCTTAATATCCACTTGTAACCGCCGTTCTTCGTCTGTGGTCTTGAGAGCACCTCGAACGGTGTCCCGGAGCGGATCTGCTCATTGTGCTCGCGGATGACCTCCCGCAGATCGACATCCATCAGATCCGCCCATCCGTCCTGCATCTTTCTGATATACTCTTCCCGCGTGTACCCCATAATCTCACACGCCGTGTCATTGACATAGTAAATCTTGCGCCGAAATCCCTCTTTGCTCACAATCAGTCCCATCGGAATATTCCGCATGACCTTGCGAAGCACTTTCTCCTCTAACGTATAGCTTTCCATATACCCTCTTTAAAACCTCTTCCCCAATTCCCCTATCGTTCTCATGAAGCATACTACGGAGTACAGTATAATACTTTTTACAGCAAATAAAAAGTCCCTTTCGTCTTTTTATATAAATGTTACAGATTGGAAAGCTTCTTTTTTGTTATATCACACAAATCTATTGCCGCATACCCCACTCTTTTCCTACACGCACAGCTCTTTTTCACGAAACAGCGCGTCCACCAGACATTCATACTCAGCAACCCGCTCACATTTTCGGATTTTTTTTAGACGCTGGTCCGCATCCGCAAAGTTCTCTCCCCAGTACGCCCACAGTTCCTTCATCTTAAATAAGGTATTTTTGTCCCCGGACATCTGCTGCCGGTATCCCTCCAGGATCGCATTGTGAAACCGGAAAAACCGCTCTTTTCGCTCCTGCTTTTCCTGTCTGCCGCCGGAAAGTTCCTCCAGAAGCCAGGGGTGCTTTATCAGGCCCCGGCCGATCATGAACTTATCCACCGACGGAAAGCCCTCCCGGATGTGCGCCGCGGACGCTGCGTCCACAATGTCACCATTATAACAGAGCGAATGTCTGCTGTTTTTCTCTGCCCGTGCAAATGCCTCCAGATTGACCCGGTTCTTATAAAAATCGGTCTGCACCCTCGGGTGTACGATCAGTTCTTCTAACGGATATTTTTCATATATGGCAAGCAGCCGCTCCCATTCTGCAGGGTCCTCTTTTCCGATCCGTGTCTTGATGGAGATCCGGAGCGGACATTTTTCAAAAATCTCTTCCAGAAAATGATCCAGCTCGTCCGGCATCGCAAGGAATCCGGCGCCGCGCCCTCTTGCCGCCACTGTGCCCGACGGGCAGCCGAGGTTCAGGTTGACCGTATCGTACCCATACTCCCGCAGAATCTCTGCGATCGCCAGAAAATCTTCTGCGCGGTTCGTAAGTATCTGCGGAACGACCGCCATTCCCGCATTGTGTTCCGGGCAGACGTCATTTTTCTCCCGGTGTCCAAGCTTTTTATTCGCCACAAACGGCGTAAAATAGCGTTCGATCCCGCCGTAATATTTTGCGTATGCATTCCGGAAAACATATCCGGTGACACCTTCCATGGGTGCCATATAATACTTTATCTGTTCCAACTGTCTTCTCCCTCTGTCAGAAATCTGTCCCTTATCTTAATACAGCTCTTCCCGCCTGTCAAATAGTGGAAAATTCCGCCTTTTTTTGCTATACTGCTATTGATACAGCTTTCACAAACCCGTTTATAGCTCATTATATTCAGGAGAATTTCTATGAAGTCGACATTTTCAGACAACCCGGGCAATCGCAACCGATGGTTCCGCCCCCATTTTTCGCATTTTTGTGCGACCCGTCTCGGGCGTTTCATCAACGAATCCAGATATGGCGGTATTCTCTATCTCGCCCTGTGGCTGGTTGTACTCGGGCTCGTTTTTACTCTTTTTCAGACCATCTTTTTAAGTATCGCCTATACCGGCCGGCTCACGCCGGATGATTACGAAGTCCTTCATGTGGAGCAGACCGAATATGACCAGAGTATCGGTGCCTACGATTCCGGCATCATCAGACGTTTTTCCGATTACCTGGTAACCGTGCAATATGAGGTTGATGGAACGCGCTATACTGCAGATCTTTCACTCGGTCAGGCATTTTTCACCGGAAACCGCGTGGCACGCGCCGGTGCAGACGGCTCGTCTGTACTTGGCACCATTTTCTATAAAAGTTCCGATCCAAAACGCCTGAAGTACATTCCGGCCAGACGGCACATTCTCCCATTTTCAACCGGCAAATATGTCTGCCGGGAGGATACCGATGATTTTGCCGCACAGGTCTGCGCGCTTTTACAGCAGGAGGATTATGGCTCCCTCGCCGCGCTTTCCTATAACGGCAGAGATATCCCTGTAACCGCGGAAGACACAGAAGAATATTTTCATGATGATCTGGTGTATTTTCGCAAAAACGTGGGGGATCTTTCGTTGCTGGAGGGAACTACCGTATATCACGACACCCCCTGGGCAACCGCAGTCACCATCCGCTATTACTCCAAGGAGGCACAGGAGACATACTCTGACTATCTGCCGATCACAGTGAAGGACGGACACTACCGGCTGGATCTCCGCTGGAAATACTGAGCCGTTTTCCCTGCCTCCCCTCGAATCAATGCAGATGCAGTGCATTTTTCAGAAGTTCCAGTTCTTCCATGTAAATGCAGTGGGAAATTCGGTTCTCCCGGACAGCAGATACGCAATCCGCGAAGTCCATCCACCGGACCCCGGACACTTCTTCCTCCTGCAGTATAAAATCTTCCTCCTCGCGGTCAAGCCAGAGTGCATACACATTGCTGACCTGGTTGTCGCGGAACATGCTGCCGTGGAATTCCCTCTCAAACCGGAACCGGCGTTGTCCACAATAAATCAGTTCATCGCCGTTCATGTCCACACCCAGTTCTTCCTTTAGTTCCCGCACCGCGGAAGGAATATAATCACTCCCTGCAGGAATATGACCGGCACTTGAAATGTCATAACAGCCCGGATCTGAATCCTTATTGTCGCTCCGTTTCTGCAAAAGGATCTGCACTACGCCGCCGCGTCTGCGAAAAATCCACACGTGCGCCGTGCGGTGCCGGATTCCCTCACGGTGTGCCACCTCCCGCGGCACTGTCTCTCCTGTCGGATTTCCCTTTTCGTCCACAATATCCAGCAGTTCCATCTCTGCTCCCCTCCAGTATGATTGTATTCTTTTCATTCACTATAGCACACTTTTGCTGCCTTTTTCCACATATCCGAAATGCTTCCGGAGCGTCTGATATAATTCCACTAAAATACATAATCTCTCTCTTGAAAAAAAGCTGCCGCATTCAGCAGATCGTCCTGCTTGACGAGATAAGTAATATTATGAGAAGCATACCGTTACGATTTCGGGTGGAATGCCTAGGGAACATTCTGTTCAAAAAATGCGGCATTTCTAACCAGTCGGTGGCTGCATCTGCGATGATCCGTGTCTTTCCAAGTTTGGAGCACTCCGACGGGGCATGTCCGCACTCCGGAAGACAATTTGTAGGACTTTCGTGCAGCACTTACCAGCACTCCCGCAATAGAACATAACCGCGCGAAGCCGATGTCTGAGTCGTCATCTGCCATAACTTCAATAGCAGATGACGGCGAGTTTCGGTTCGCGCGGTTTTATAATGTCTATGAGGGAGTGCCGTTAGTGCTGCCAGAAAGTCCGCCCATTGTCTCCGGTGTGTCGGACATGCACCCGTCAGTGTCCAAACGTGGAAGAGACACGGAATCAGATGCAGTCATCCGGCTGGAAGAAATACACACATTTTTCTCCAACGAATGTTTCCTATGCAGTTCCACCCGGAATCTGCATCATGTGCTTCCTGTAATATTACTTATCATCAACTGCCACCTGTGATATGTGGCAGCCTCTTTTCAACTGCCTCTCCAATCTGTTACAGTACCTGCTCTCCGTTCACGTACAGATGATATCCGTTTGCCTTAATATTGGAGGTATCACCGTCAAAGCTTGTGATATAGCTGTCGCCGGTCAATGTCCATGTCGAATCGTCATCCAGGGTCACGTCAACCGTACCGCCGGCTCCGTCCGGATTGATGGCGCCCTCGTAGCTGGTGCCGTTCTTCATGGTAAGTGCCAGGCTTGAAATCTCATCCACGAGAATATTGCCTGTAAACTCCTGTGAATCCGCCGTCAGTGTCACATCTCCGCCGTTTGCGCCCTCTGTGCCCCATCCGCGGGAGGAAGAGTTGCCTTCCACGCGAAGGAATACATCATTGGCAAGTGTAAATGCGACGTCCTTGAGTGTAATCTCACAATCCGTATTGGTAATATAGAACATATCTCCCGTCTTCGCCGTAATGCTGCCGCCCTCTGCAGAGAAGGTCGCCTCTCCGACATCTGCATCACCGGACATGCTCTGATAAATCATAATGCAGTGAATGTTTTCGTCCGAGTCTCCATTATAGGTGTTGCTCATATTTCCTGTCACATCACAGTCGGTCAGTGCAACGGAATTCTTGCCCTCTACTACAACGCCCTCGCTGGCATTCGCTGTCAGAGTCGCGTCTGACACACTGATATCTGCTGTACAGTAGATTGCCGGGCTCCCTGTTCCGTTTGTCACATAGGAACCACCATCCACATTGACCGTACCGCCACCCCGGTCGCTTCGGATTGCGGCTGCGGAATTTCCCTGTGTCTCGACATCCAGATTTGTAGCGTTCATGATGCCGCCGCCGGTCGTCTGGATACCACCGGAATTATTTTCTGTCGTGCGGATTGTGGAATCCGAAATATTTACAACGGTGCCCTCGCCGTAGCTGAACACGCCGTTACCGTTTGTCACGCTGGTATTGACCGTCGCTCCCGTAATCGTTGCCGTTGCGCCGTTTAGCACCAGAAGTCCGGCATTCTGTCCGTAAAAATCTCCATCCTCTGTGTTCGATGAGGAGCCGGCTGTCTTCTCGATCGTGATATCTTTTAAGGTAACAGTCGCTCCGTCGACACGAAGTGCGTTCTCATCAGCACCGGTGGATGTGTAAGTCTCACTATCCACCTCGGTATCCTCGGTAATCGTATTTGCAGAAGTTCCGTTTGTCACCTCACTGCTTCCGCCAAATCCGCCGCCTGCATTTAAGTTGCGCACAGTAACTGACACTGCCTGGTTGTCTTCGTCCAGAACTACCTCCAATACGCTGCCGACTGCAATGTCATCTGCGGTTCCCTCGTCGCTTCCCTGCAGGTACTCTAACGTGATCGCCGTATCATCTGTCAGGGTAAAGGTAATGCTCTCACCGGAAGCCTCAAAACTGCTGCCGCCCGGCATCTGACCGCTCGGTGCATCTCCGCTCGGCGCTTCTCCGCTTGGTGCGTCTCCCGGCGCACCGTTTCCGCTGTTGTCTCCGCTCGGCGCATCTCCACTCGGTGCGTCTCCACTTGGTGCGTCTCCCGGCGCTCCGTTTCCGCTGTCGTCTCCGCTCGGTGCTTCTCCGCTCGGTGCGTCTCCGCCCGGTGCTTCTCCGCCCGGTGCTCCATTTCCGGATGCATCTGCGCTTGCGGTTGTAAGTGTTCCTACATCCGCTGTAATCTGATCGCCGTCAACTGCTGTAACCTGCACGATCACAGAATCGCTCTGGTTCTCCTCACTCTGCTCTGTTGCTTCTACCGTCTGGTTCTCTGTTGTATTACTGCCGCATGCTGTTACGGACGATACTGTCATAACTACAACGCAGCCCAATGTTACTAATTTTTTCCATTTCATGATCTTCATTCCTCTCTGACTCTGTCAATGTCTGTTTTCTTTTGATAGGGTTAGTATAGAAAGCCAATGTGAAGATCATGTGTTGACCACGTTAAATTATTCTGAATCTATTTTTCGCCTGTTTTTCACAAAAAACGCACCAGATTGCGCACCACACCGAAGATTACAAGCGCGGCGACGCTGACGTAAAGAATGAGATTCTGCCAGCGGGCGAACCAGAATCTGCCATTCTGCACATACCCCGCCGCACTGCAGATGAATACTGCCGTAAGCGGAAGCAGCAGCACAAACAGCACCGGATGGCAGGAAAACGCTCCCCTCCAGTCAAGATGCAGGAGAGCCACGCACATTCCCGTCACACCACAGCCCGGACACAACAGTCCCGTCACTTTCCGGAACAGACAGGGAATGGCGAGCCCTGTGTACGACACGAATATTCCGTACAACAGTCCCGCCATTCCCAGTAAAAATATATTCATCAGCAATTTTTTCAAACGTGCTTTTTTCGTCATCCTACATTTCCGATCTGTTATGCCAGCTTATTCAGCTCGTTCTGCATCAATGCATATGCAATAATTCCAAATCCAAAAATCTGGAGAATCAGATACAAAACACCGCTGTTGCTTGACGGGATTCCACGGTTATTCTTTGTAAAGTCAAGCTTCTCTCCCTGCTTATATGCCCAGTAAATGCCGTAAATTCCACAGGTCACAATCGTCAGCAACACCACCATACCGCCAGATGTTCCATTCACATCACCAGAAACCGTATTTACGTCATTGGTCAGACACACGATCCAGTAGATGCCATAAATTCCGCAGGTTACAAGTGTCAGTACAATACACACCGCAATATTTCTTCTCTCAATCATAACAAACTCTCCTTTAAATAAGTATGAATTCATTATATCAGTTTTTTGTATATTGTCTACTGTTTTCATACCGTGGCCATTTCATTCCTGCTCCATCAACGCAAGCACCTTGTGCAGGATGCGGTACAGCTCCCTCGCATCCTCCCCGGACAGTCCGATACAGCCGCCCATCTTCCGCGGAATATCAACCGCCTGCTCTCTCAACTGCTCTCCCGCCTCCGTGATCGTCACATTTAACACACGCTCATCTGCACGGTCGCGCTCTCTGGTGAGGTAGCCCTTCTGCTCCAGCTTCTTTAACACCGGTGTCAGCGTCCCCGAATCCAGGTACAGAAGCGCCCCCATGTCCTTCACATTGATCCTGCCACGTTCCCACAATACCATCATCGCAATATACTGCGTATAAGTCAGATCAATCTCATCCAGATATGGCTTGTAGCGCCGCACGATCTCCTTGGAGCATGCGTACAGCGGAAAACAGAGCTGATTTTCTAATTTTAAAGCATCATACTTATCTTTCATTCCGGCACCTGTCGCTTATAAATAGTTCTCAATCTTTTCGCGGACAACATCCATATCCGCCATCGGCTCAAAACGCTCTACCACGTTTCCGTCTCTGTCAATCAAAAACTTGGTAAAGTTCCATTTGATGTCCGGTGTCTCCTTATAATCTGGATGCGTGCGCTCTAACATGCTTTCCACGATAGCCGCTAACGGATGTTCCTCGTCAAATCCCGCAAATCCCTTCTGCGACTTCAGATACTGATACAGCGGCAGCGCATGCTCCCCGTTGACATCAATCTTCCCATAGTGCGTGAATGTGATTCCGAAGTTGGCATCACAGAATGCAACGATCTCCTCGTTGGTTCCCGGCGCCTGATGTTCAAACTGGTCGCACGGGAAATCCAGAATCTCAAATCCCTGTGGACCGTACTGCTCGTAAATGCTCTGCAGCTCATCGTACTGCGGCGTAAATCCGCATTTGGTCGCCGTGTTGACTACCAGAACAACTTTTCCTTCATACTCGCACATGCTGCGCATATTTCCTCTGACATCCTCTGCCTCGTAATCATAAAATCCCATATGTGCCCACCTCGCATCTTCTGTGCTGTTACTGCTCCATACATCCTTTTACCCATGCTTCCAGTTCCGGCTTCGGCATAAATCCGACATTCTTGCCGACCACCTTGCCGTCCTTTAAGAATAAAAGCGCCGGAATGTTTGTGATGCCGTTTGCGATCGCAAGCTGCGTATTCTCATCGGTATCTGCATTGTAAAATGCCACCTTACCGTCCAGATCGCCTGACAGTTCCTCCAGTACCGGGGCAAGCATCTGGCACGGTCCGCACCATACTGCCGAAAAGTCCACCACTGCTGCCTTTGCCTGTAACGCCTCGTCCATATTGTTGTTCTGAATCTTCTTAACCATGATAATCCTCCTTAGATCTCTCTTTTTTTCTTATCCAGGTACTCTACCGCGGACAGCGCCGCCACATTTCCCTGTCCTGCCGCCTTGATATACTGATACGGCTTTCCGGCAATGTCTCCGCATGCAAAGAGTCCCGGAAGGTTTGTCTCCATCTGGAGATTGACCTTTACGTGATTCTCCTCCGTCGCAAGTCCCGGCACGAGCTGTGACGGTGCGATCGCGTCTCTTAAGATAAATACGCCGTCCACCGGATGGGAACCCGCGTCCGTCTCAAGCGCACTTACCGTCTGCGTGCCTGTGATCGCTTTCGGCCGCTCATGCACAACCTCTATGGCATCCGACAGCTGCGGCTCCTCTTTTCCCATCGGGAAATAATGCACCTTTCCGACAATCTCCGCCAGATAGTCTGCTTCCTGCTCCGCCTCCCTGCCGTATCCGATCACCGCAACTTCCTTCCCGCGGAAGAACTGCGCATCGCAGGTTGCGCAGTAGCTGACGCCGCTTCCTAACAGCTCGTTTTCTCCCGGGAACGGTTTTCCCATGACGATTCCTGCCGCCAGAATGACAGTGGACGCCTCAAGAATCTCGCCGGACGCCTGGATTCCAAAATAATCTCCCATCGCATAGACCGCGTTCACGCGCTTCTCCGTCACCTCGATGCCAAGACCTGCTAACTGCTTCTTGTACCCGGCAACCAGATCTGCTCCTGAAACTTCCGGCAGTCCCGGATAATTTAAAATCTGATGCGCCTTGCTCATCTTCTCGCTGAGTTCCCTGCTGCCGATTAACAGCACGCTTTTATTTCTCACTTTTGCGGTAATCGCCGCCGACACACCTGCCGGTCCTGTTCCAATAATGGCAATATCCACTCGTTCCATACCGTTCTCCATTCCCTATATCGCTCTGCATCTATAATAATGCAAGAATCTGTCGTTCCAGTTCGTTCATATCTCCTGTTGGTTCAAATCTTACCACTACCGTGCCCTGCCTGTCCACAAGGAACTTCGTAAAATTCCATTTGATGTCGGGGTTCTCCTTATAATTCTTATCTATTTTGCGGAGCATTATTCCCATCGCCGCCGCTTTCACCCCTTTCCCGAATCCGGCAAATCCCTTCTTGGATTTTAAGTACGCATACAGTGGAAGCTGATGTTCGCCGTTGACGTCGGATTTCTTCATCTGAGGGAACTCGGTGTGATACTTCAGCGTGCAGAACTCGTGGATCTCTTCATCCGTCCCCGGCGTCTGTCCCGCGAACTGGTTGCACGGAATATCTAAAATCTCAAGTCCCTTGTCATGGTACTTCCGGTAAAACTCCTCCAGTTCCCGGTACTGCGGGGTGAATCCGCATCCGGTCGCCGTATTCACGATCAGAAGTACCTTTCCCTCATAAGCGGACAACGGCTGCATTGTTCCGTCCGGCCGCTCCACAGAATACTCATAAATGCCCATCTCTTACCATCCTTTCTCTTTGTCATTAAAAATGAATCTTTTTAAATTGTTTCATTTTTAATTGTGTGCAATCTTTTTGTGTTTAGATTGTACACAATCTATTTTAGGATGTCAAGCATTTTTTTTTTCTGTTTCCGCGACGGCCGGTAGAATATAAGCGCAAGAAAAAAAGCGGTAATTTTCATTACCGCCCAACGACTATTCCGCGCTGTTTCCTGCCAGAAGCAGGTCACGCTTTTCTCCAAATAAATTGTTCAACACACCGCGCACTGCGCCGACAAGAACCGCCACGATCACTGTTCCGACACCGACGGAACTGAATTTTTTCAGGATGATCAGACAGGCTGTCAGCGAGACTGCAGCCATCGTGACGTCAAACCCGATCTTCACCTTTGAGAAAAGGGCGTTCGTGGTATCGGAAATCGCCTTCATCGCTCCCTCCCCCGCAAGCGGGATGATGTCTGCCGGCAGATAGAAGAAGATGCCGCACGCAATCAGCACTGTGCTGCCCAGCATCATGACAAGGCGGACTGCCAGATTATCCGGCGTCGGCAGAAACGAAAACAGGTAATTGGAAAACGTGGTAAAATAACCGAACACCACACCGACAACCACCTGCAGCAGATTTTTGATCTGAAACGCGCCGCGCAGGATCACAATCTGCAACGCCACCAGCGCAATGTGAAAAACGATCGTCGCTTTTCCCATCTCAAGTCCGGTAATGCAGGTGATCGTATACGGGATTGAGCTGACCGGAGAGACTCCCAGATCGGACTTTACCGACATCGATATCCCCAGTGTCATAATAAAAAGTCCCAACAGATACACGAGCAGACGCGTCGTGTAATTTTCATTTTTTATTTTTTCTCTGACTTTCTTCTGCAATTTCTTTTCCTCCATTATTTCCCCCGGAATCCTACCCCTCTGACGATTCCAGGAAATTGTGATTCACCAGATCTAAAAGGCGCATGAGTTCCTCCTGCGCCTCCCCGGACAGCCCCCGCACTGCCCGCTCATCAGCCCTGGAAAAGGCCGCCTCCACTTCCTTCGCCAATGCGCTTCCGTGTTCCGTCATAGATACATACAGCGATCTGCGGTTGCCGTTCTTCATCTCTCTTCGGATGAGGCCACGCGTCTCCATCCTGCCGAGAATTCCCGTCACCGACGCTGAATCCAGACTGCAGCCCGCCGCAATCTCTTTTTGTTCGCATGGTTCATGCTCCATAAGGAACTCCAGAATCTTGGGCTCCCCTGGGCGGAGCTCTGTGTGCTCCCTGATGTCCGATATGATTGCTTTCTGGCAGTTCGTATGACACGCCCGCAGGTGATAGTGCAGTGAATTTTCCATAGATTCTCCATTCCGGAACGTCTGACTTCCTGTTTCTTATTAGCCTTTGTCTGTGCTATTACGCGTATTATTTGCCGTATTATTTGTGTACAAATAGTTTGCATGCAAGTCATCACAAGGGGTTATTGTAACACTTTAACACCAGAAGTCAACCGGTTAGCTTGTTCTCTCGAAAATCTTGTGCGCCTTTGTGGTAACTTGATAGAATTATCGAAGTATAATCGAGTAGGAGGGGAAATCAAATAAATTTTCCCGACCTCTCGCACCACCGTGCGTACCGTTAGGTACACGGCTGTTCAATCAATTTAACAAGTAACACACCTTTCGATGTAGTAATCTAGCATTGAGACTATCCACTATCATGTCCGAAGCGAAGGACGCATTGTAAAACGTGCCGTTTACATTGCCCTTGGTATCGATATGAACGGAAAAAAGATGTTCTCGGTATGTATGTTGGAGAAAACGAAAGTGCCAAGTTCTGGCTCTCCATCATGAATGGACTAAAGAATCGCGGAGTTGAGGATATCCTGATTGCATGTGTGGATGGACTAAATGGATTTCCACAAGCAATTGAAGCTGTTTATCCAAAAACAGAAATCCAGCAGTGTATCATTCATCAGATCCGTAATTCAACGAAGTTTGTTTCATACAAAGACATCAAAAAACTGATGGCTGATCTGAAGCTTGTATATGCAGCTCCGACGGAAGAAACCGCTTTAAATGAACTGGAACTGTTCAAGGATAAATGGGATTCCAAGTACCCGAAAATCTATAAATCCTGGAATGATAACTGGGCAACCCTGTCCACTTATTTCAAGTATCCAGAAGCTGTAAGACGTTTGATTTATACCACAAATGCCATTGAAGGATTCAACCGTCAGCTTCGAAAAGTGACCAAAAGCAAGACAGTTTTTCCGTCAGATGATAGCCTTTTAAAAATGCTGTATCTGGCAACTATGGATATCACAAAAAAATGGACTGGACACAGGCAGGACTGGGGGCAGATCCATTCCCAGCTGGAAATCTATTTTGAAGAACGTCTAGTCGGACGCAACCTGTAAAAACAGCTTGTTTTAGGCAGGTCTTATTGACATGCCTAAAAACTCCTGTATAATGCAGATATAGGCAGAATCCGGAAAAACGGCTCTGCCCATTCGTAACTGATATGTAATGACCTCTTGTCAAGTATAAATTAACAGAAATCACCACAAAATATTATTTAATTGTCTGTAGACACCCTGAAAGAGCCTCGGAGTATCAGTTCCCGGCATTGGCCACTCTGATATACGTGGATTGGTTACCTACAGGTCAATGGCCCGCCGTGAGCTCTATCGGCTATTCGCGTGGATCACAGATTTCTCTGTGCCAACATAGTTACGTCGTAGATAGCTCGAACCTTGAAATGACCGAAGCCCTTTCAGGATGTCTTCAGTTGTTACTTTTATTACTGGCCAGATGTATGTGGCGTAAGCCACCTTACATCTGCTTGATTACCCACTATAACAGCGGGATGATGATGTCAAGGCTGCGAAGCACCGCCATCAGCGGCTTGGCCTTGATATCGGCAGTACGGTGTTATACCTGTATCAGACGATATGTTCCGTCATCATGCCCCACATAAAAACAGGCAAGCTCGCGCGCAATCGCGGTTTTAGCTACATTGTGTTTCTTACTTTTTCCAAGAACCATTTTGTAGTATCGGCGTCTTAAGCGTTCATTGGCTTTATCTGCATAAGCAATAACCTGTGGCGAATTTCCGGCTTGACGTGATTTCAGTTCCTTGGATTTGAATCCTATCTGACCACGGGCATAGCATTGAGAAGCTTCTGTAAGGAGCATACGGACATGGCGATTTCCGGCTTTGGTAATACCAAGCCTTGTCTGTCCAGCACCGCTGAAATCCTCGCCCGGGACAAGTCCAAGATAGGACACAAAATTCTGTGCAGACGCAAAACGCTGAAAATCGCCAACTTCTACCAGAACAGATAATGCGGTGTGTGTCTTGACACCGATGAAACAGCAAAGTTTCTTAACCGATTCTCTGTATTCATCCTTGGAAGCAAGTTCCTCTATTCGCTTATCTAATCGTTCAAGCTTATCGCTAAGGGTAGTATAGGTCAGAAGATATTCGTCGAGGATTTCTTTGTAAAGTGCCTCAGGATTTAATGACTTAAGCCATTTGATATGCGCTGCTGTCCAGTGACTATTTCCATCATAGCGATAGTTGTGGCGAAGACAAAACGCAAGAATCTGCTGTTTGACCTTCTTAAGAGCCAGTTTATGATCATCCCTCATACGGAGGAACTCTTTTGTTTCCTCGTCTGTTACTGTAGGGATGTGAACCAGACTGTAGTTATGCTGTGCCAGACATTTGGCAATGATTTCAGAATCACGCCGATCCGTCTTGATTCTTCTTTTGCTGCGCTGCTCAAGCATCGTAGTTGGAGCAAGTATCACACAGGTAACATGATGCTCTGTTAATTGATGATATAAAGTATAACCGAGGCAACCAGCCTCATAACCACATATGAAGTTAGTATCATTTCCGTAGATGGTACGAAGAAACTCCAGATATTTCAGAACATTTTTGTAATCAGCTTCTGATCTCTGGAAGTGTGAACCTTTTTCTGCATCAATTGTGTATGCACAAAATGTAAAACTTTCTTTGTGTACGTCCATTCCTACGTAAACTGTGTTATAATTCATTTGATGACCTCCCTTTGTATGCGGTAATCCCTGTTACCATTGTTCTTGTCAAACTTTAGTATACAAGTAAATCCACGAACCTACAACGTGGAGGTCATTACATATTGTCTATTCGCAAATCTTATATCAGTTTTGTGTAAACTACAAAAGCTGATATAAGATTTGTGAATAGTTGCAAATGGGCCGAGCCGATTTTCCGGGTTCTGCCCATATCTGCATTATACAGGAGTTTTTGGGATGCTCCCTATATTTATATTAAAACTCACTCTGGCATTTTTCTATCATTGCATTATAATGATTTAAATCCAACTTTTTAATCATTTCTAAAATATCATTAATTATCTGCTGGCTATTTGAATCAAGTATTTCAGCATCTAACTCTTCAAACACATTTATCTTCTTATCATGTGAATATATATTTATAAATTTATAAATTCGCTCTCGAACGATATCATTATCTTTTCCTGGCAATGCAGCAGTTAATAATGCCATCAAATCCGCTCTCTGCTTTGGAAATTTAAAGCTTAAAAACGATTCGACCAATTTTCTACATACATTACCACAGAAAATGCTTTCCTTTTTTGATAAGACTTCATCTTTCATAGAGTATACGGTATAGAATACATAGTCATATTCTGTGGCTTGTTTTAAACTTTCTCCACCATCATTCAAAATTGCAACTCTCTTACCATCAACTATTCTATTTTCGACTCTATATAAAGAATAATCTGGAATTTTTCCACCTGTCTCAAGGTCTTTCTTATGTCTTTTATTAAACCATCCAAGTACAAGAGAAAAGTAATTATAATTATGAGTCAAAACGAATAATTGCTTAGCTTTATCACATTCTGATTTAGTATATGCATAAGATGAAAATAATTTATTTGAATCAAAACTTGAAATAGGATCATCAATAACTACAATACAATCCTCTATTTTCCGCCCAGCTTCTTTTATTTTAGTAACAAAATAGATAAACGCAATCGCTGTCTTTTCTCCTTCGCTAAGATGCTCCGCTTCTTCCTTAAAATTCCTATATATTTTATATCCTTTTGTATTAGGATCGAATTTTAACTTTATTTCATCATAACCTAGGAATCTTTCCAATTTTTGATTAAATTCTTCTGCACCTAATGTTTCATTAGATAATCGACTTTCTAATTCATTATACTCTAATTCTTTCTTTTTCAACTCATCCTCGTCATTTTTCAATATATGAATCTTTGAATTATATTCATCAACTTTCTTTCTATAGGATAAACCCTTTATTTGTTCTTGAACATAGTGTCTCTCTATCTGTTGCTTTACCTTTTGGGTTAATTCCTCAAAGTTATCTGTTTTTTTATTATGTCTTGAAATTATATCTTTATATTTACTCAGAAGTTGATTTATTTCATTGCAATAGTTATAAATTTCATTACAATCTAATTTGCATTCTTGTACTTCAAAAGGATTATTTCGCTTTATTTTAAGCAATTCAATGTATTGTTCAATTTCATCATTATATTTTTTTGATTCTTTCTTATAAAGAGAACTACATTCAGATATTTCTATACCAAGCTCATCATAAAAAACGCTGCTATCTTCTGCAATCTCATTTACACACTTTACTGTTTCCCAAGAATGAATTAATTCGTCTATATCTGTGTCAAGTTTTTTGACAGCTTCACTAAAATGATTCTCTAAATCTTCTATTCGATATTTTGAAATTGTATTCCCACAAAAAGCGCACTTTTCTCTTTTCCCTTTATGTAAAGCAATTCCTAATTTTACCCAATCAGACAATTGCTGATCCTCTTTAAGTTCCTCAATTACTTTAGCAATTACTTGTCGTGATAAAATATCTTTAGTTTTTTGAATAAAATCTACCAAGTCATTTTTATTTTTCAATTCAATATTTAATATGATTTTATTCTTTTTTATAGGTTTAGCCTGTTTAATTGCCAATTCCAACTGACTTTTTGTTAAAATATCAGCATCCGTAAGCGGATTATCCTTATTATTAATTAAATTTGATACTTTTCTTTTATCATAATTCAAATAATATGTATCACTAGTATCTAGTATTTGATAATTATTCTTAACCGTTTTCCCTATATTCGTAAGTATTTTCTGTATTCCGACGTTCTCGGCTTCTAGCTGTTCCTTTCTTTTATTTATTTTTTGAATTTCTCCGTCTCCGTCATCTTTTCCATACAAAAATTCTTTTAATCCATTATATTTCTTTACATCTTCAATATTTTTTTCGTCCAATAATAATATACTTTTAATTGTTCCATTCCAGTTAATATTATCATTAACAAAATCTTCATTGAAAACTAATATTTTTTCACTTGCAATCGGAAATTGCTGTTGATTGTATGTAACTCCATCACAAGTAATTGTTGCCTTAACATCGCTAAAATCATCAGGTGTTTTTTGTCCCCCAACAAATGCAAATAATCTTGACAAAGTACTTTTTCCTGACCCGTTCCACCCATATATCAAATTATACCTCTTAAAATCTTGACATCTTTTGGGCGGAATTTTATTATATATTCCAAGATTTTCTAGTTTATCAATTGATGTTATCATTTTCTTTCCTCCAATACTTATGTGTCTAAAATAATATTTTACATATTTTTTTCATTAAATAAGTTCCTATGATACTTTAAATACTTTCTTCTCTCCTCGTTCAAAATCTTAATATCAAGCCCATAATCTTTAATTATATCTTTAATATCATTTGGAATATCTTTTCCTAACAAAATATTTCCATTGTCATCAAATGAAATATCAAACTTATCAAAATACGCATCCAAATTAGGACTAAGTAATAAACCATTATCCTTGTCATATGCCTCTGTCATCTTCTGTTGGCGTATACAAGTTGCAAGTGGCTTTATATGAGAAGCTACTAATCCCTTCCACGGCAATTTGCAAGCATAGCAAATCATCCTATTATATATTTCGTCTGATTCATCAAATAGTTTTTTTCTGTAAATCCTCATAAGGATTGGATCACGTTTTACACTTACAACATCATTGCCTGCCACAACCGATTTATTATCTTCAAATTCCAACACACCATTTTCATATGAAAGTTCTGGCATATACTTAAGAAATCCAATTAGATATTCAATTTGATTATACTTATTTTCGTCAAAATTAATTGACAACGCATAATGATACTGCTTTTCTAATTCCTCCGGCAATAAATATCCTCTTTTGTATTTTGCCACATCAGTAACCATCAATCCCATCAAATCATTTTTTGTTAATCGCCCATTATATGCCAATGTTTTTAATAGAAAATTAACTTCTTTATGATCTGTTGTATCATTTGTATACGAAGAATTAAGGCTTCCACTTTCATAAAATATTTGTGTAAAAATCAATTCTCTCTCTTTTTCATCCTTACAAGTCAAAAATTTCTTTGTTAACGGATGGTACCCTCTATAACCAGGATTTACAAATCCAAGCTTTATAAATTGATTAATAGATTTTCTAACCGAGCCCATATCCTCTTTAGGATTTATCTTATAAACAATGTTTTGTAATTCCTTGTTCAAGTCAGTTGTGCAATTACCATTTGATAAGTTATGGTCATCAATAAATTTTACAATTAAATTCAAAACATTCGTAAATAGAGTTCCATGTATATCTGAATATTCAACTGTAAGTTTCCAGTACGAATCATATTGCTGTTCTTCCTTTGATTTCTTTGTATTCTCCACTATTTCTCCTCCATTTCAAGTATAAACAACAATTCTTTGCTTGATTTTTTATTATCTTTACCTGTAACTTGATAGTTATGTTCCTTTTCTTTTACTATAACCTTCCCAAATTGAGATAACATCATTTTTATTTCATTAGGTTCTGGCTTTACTCTTGTGTTTTGACTCAATACAATATATTTTGTTTTACCTGTCAACATTTTAATCAATCTTTCAATATTCTCAAGAAAACTTACTTTCTTAGTATAGTCAACATGTTCCTTCTTTTTATCAAACATTTTATCATATAGCCCATAAAATGCATCGTAATTGTTCATTGTAGAAGGATATGGCGGATCCATATATACCACATCAACACTTTCAATTTTCTTTACCATTTCAAATGCATCGCAATTATATACTTTGCATTGCTTACCTTCAAAAACAGCATTGTTATATGCATCAATATTTTCTCTCATATGACTCTCAAACGTCTGATTATGGTATGCTCTTTTCCTCTTGTATTTCTTATAGCTATAATCTTCATCTCGTAGCTTTTGAATTTGATCCCACGGAACATTCATTCTAGAATATGGAAGTTTTCTAATCATTGCTCTTCGAATAAGAGATAACATCATATATTTTTCTGCACCATTTAATTTTTCAGAAATTGCTACCAGCTTACTCAACTCTTTTACTTCTTCAGGATAATACAAACTGTCGGACAGAAAAGCAAATTTTGCTTCCAGTTCCTTTACTCTTGTATTTTCATACTTCTTGTTAAAAACAGCTAATGGAAGCGTTTTATTATTATTTTCTATTAAAGCTTTGGCAATTACATAATCGGCATACAGAATATCATTCGAAATAACCGAATAACCCGCTTCTTTTAATGCATATGAAACAGAACATCCACCTGCAAAAATATCAAGCACAACTCCCTCTTTAACTGGCATCTCATCTATAATCCAATTAACTAACTTCTCTTTGTTTCCTATATAATTTACCTTTGGATACTTTGCCATTATCCAGAGCCTCCTCTATTTGTTTTGCAATTTTATATGCCAGTTTAGGTGGCACAGCATTGCCTATTTGTTGTTGAATCTGAATAGATGTACCTTCAAAAATGAAATCATCTGGAAAAGACTGTATTCTGGCAAGTTCCCTCGCTGTAAGTGCTCTATTCTGTTCGTAATGAAAGATTTTTCTCATATCTCCAGTAACACAAACCGATGGTTTTGTACTATCATATCTAATATATTTTCTTATATCTCCTGATTTCGGGCGCAGTTCTTCTGGAATATCCATTCGGTTTCCACCATCTTTAACATATCTCATTTTTTCTAACATCTGTGCACTATGTTTCATTGCTATGTGATTTGGTATATCACTTGTTTCCCCGCTCTTTAACTTTGGTAAATCATCAATTACGTCTTTAATAGTATAAATTTTTTCTAATTTCTCAGGATAAGAAAACTCTGAATCAATATCACTTCTTATTCCTACAATAACAATTCTTCTTCTTTCCTGCGCCACTCCATAATTTGCACTATTAAGAACAGCATATTTGACCTTATACCCACAACCAGCAGATTCAAACGCTTCTACTATCGTTTTTATAGTTTTTCCTTTTAAATGAGTTGCCATCGCTGCTACATTTTCCATTACAAACATTTTGGGTTGAACACATTCGACAAAACGAACAAATTCCTTGAACAATCTATTTCTTTCATCATCAATAAAGCTTCTTCCTATATTTCCTGCTAATGAAAATCCTTGACATGGTGGTCCACCAATAATAACATCAACATCACGCCCTCTAACCAATTTAGGAATCACATTATTATCAATATTCCTTATATCATCAATAATTAAATTATGTGTAGGAAAATTTCGCTTATAGGTTTTCGCAAAGTCTGCATTAAACTCCACAGAAAATACATTTTCAAAACCAGCCTTATCAAATCCCAGTGATAGGCCTCCTGCACCGCAAAATAAATCTATATATGTATACGCCATTATTGTATACCTCCATTTTTCTTTTCGAACAACTTTCTATGGTATGCTAAATACCTTTTTCTTCGTTCATTTAATATTGCATCATCCAGTTTGTATTTTTCAAAATCAATTCGTATTGTCTCTGCAACATTACTTCCAATCAAAATACTTCCATCATCTCTAAACGAAATATCTTTTTTATCAAAATAGGAATCTACTGTTGGACTTAATAATAATCCATTATCAACATCATAAGCCTCTTCTTCATTATGTTCTTTTAAACAATCCACACATGGTTTTATATGTGAGGCAATCAATGATTTATACGGCTTTTTGTCTAAATAGCATACCGGCTCTCCATAAATTGCTTTTGATTCTTCTTTTAATTCGTCTTTATAAATTCTGTGCTTTACACCATCTCTTGCAAAAGATTCATCAAAATCCTTATCTGCTATCTGCGGATCATCAGCAAACCAAAATCTCTCCTCATTCTTGTCATATTTCAAATCGACAAATCTCTTTAAATATCCAATAAGATGAGCTATCTGATTATATTTTCTTTCATCAAATTCACTTACAATTGCATACTGATGCTGCATATCCAACTGTTCTCTAGTAAGATATCCCGCACGATAATTAGAAATATCTGTTACCATTAAAGCCATTATGTCATCTTTGTTCAAAGATCCGTTTTTATCTAGTGTTTTCAACAAAAAATTTACATGTTTTAATTCTCTATTATCTAGCGTAACATCTGAAGCTAATGAAGAATTTTCATAAAATATTTTTGAAAATATAATTTCTTTTTTCTCTTTATTAGTTTCTTTAATGAATGATTTTACAAGCGGATGGTATCCTACTAATAGAGGATATATATAACCAATTTTAACGAACTGATTTATTACCTTTCTTGCTGACAATGTTGCATCTGTTCCCTTAAATCCAGATATTTCAACTATTTGCTGCTGTAACTGCTTATATAGTTCAGAGTCTGCAAAATCTCCATGATCAGCATTCTCTTTTAATGCATGCATATTTTTATCTATAAATAACACAATTATATTTAAACAATTATTAAACTTTGTACCAGTGATATCCAAATGTGCTGCTGTAAACTTCCAATAATTCTCATACACTTCAATATCACGTCTTTTTTTCGTATTTGCCATATAATCATCTCCTTAATTATCATCAAGCAGAAATTGTGCTTTTCCTTTTATCTTCTGGTTTTTCTGCGTCTTTTGGAATAAGCCATGTTTTTCCCTTCTTAATTACGCCTTCTATCCGCTCTTGTTCACACAATAAAGCTATTCTTCTAGCTGATATGCCCCATTTCTCCGACATCTCTAATGTTGTTAAATATTCCATATCGCGCCTCCTTATGTTCTTTACCATTATATTCATTTATCTGAATAATTGCAAGAGCATTTTTCAAACATATGTTCTTTTACAACTATCCTATAAAAAATATTTATCTTCCCTCATACACCTCCCACAACCTCTTCTGCTCCGCTCCAATCCTCAATATCTCCTGCAAATCCCTAGCCATAGCCTCGACATTTGCATCCATCTGTTCTACTGTCCCTGTCCGGTTACCAGCCTTACTTTCCCACTGAATTATCTCTTTGCTATAATATTCCTTGGATTCCACATTCATATATCCATACACCAAATATGAATATCCATTATCCTTATCCAAGAACACCGGTGTTACCTCTCCTTTAGAAATTTTCCATCGCATAAGTCTCGGAAACCAGCATAATCCTTCTTTTATCACTTACTTGAAATTCTCCAGTAGCTTGCCTAATTCACTAAGTATTCCTCTGAATAAATTCCCTGCTTCAATCGTCTTATCCGATTCAACCTGATTGGCATATTCTTCTATTGTCGGTGCAAATAATCTGAACGATGTTACAAAAGAGTTAATCATCTTATCAAGTAATTCTACTGCTTCATTTGCTTTGTCCGTCACGCTTGCCAGCTCTTGCTTTACCGATTGAAGTTCTGACCGCTTTTCATCAAGTTCCTTAGTCTGTCTCCGTTCCAATTCCCTGTATGCAATTTGTGAAGCGGTTAACACAATATCCGCATCATTTACCTGTTTCTGTATCTGTTCCAAATGTTCTGTCTCCTGAGCCACCTTATATTCCGCAACTGTCAGATCATGATTGCGACCTTTTGGCTTTTCTTTTATCTGTTCTCCAAACCAATCATTAACCTCTTTATTAGCGATCTCCCTTAGCTCGTCCTGCAGTACTCGCGATAAAACCTCTTTTGTAAATACTTTCCGCTTTGATACCTGCTTACGAAGTCCCTTTTTAAAACCATCAACAACAGGAACTACCACTATATGCATATGTGGACTATCCTCATTAAGATGAACCACCACATTTTCTACTACAAGCTGCGGAAGTTTCTTTTTTTGGCTCTTCCAATATTATCTCATACGATAGCTTTATATATGACTTCATATCATCATACTGTTTCCAGAACTCCCTATCGCCTATTTGAAAAATTATCTCTACTGCCATATCCTGTTCCTTACAAGCAACATGTTCAAGTAATCATTTATCCAGCGGTCTGGTCGTGTCTGCTTTTATTATATTCTTCTAATGCCTCATCGAATTCTTTGTCAATTGTGGATTTGGTTTGACAGAACTGCTAGAAACAAATTCGAGAAAAATGAGATTGACCTTCTATGGAAGCAGAAAGAAGACAAATATTATCAAATAGTATTAATGCTTATATATAGTGGAGTCAGAATTTCAGAACTGCTCGATTTAAAGAAAGAAAATGTTCATCTGGATGAACAGTATTTTGATGTTATCTGTAGTAAAACAGAGAATGGTATCAGAAAAGTTCCAATCGCCGACAAGGTTCTGCCATACTACAAAGCCTGGTATGAATCCTGCCCTGAATGTTAATATTTGCTTCACACAGAAGACGGAAAGCATTTTCAGTACCGAAACTACTATTATAGCTATTTCAAGCCACTTATGGAACAGCTCAATATTAATAGCACACCTCACTGCTGCCGACATACATGTATCTCAATGTTAGCAGAAGTCGGTATTAATCAGACGATTATCAAAAAGATTGTAGGACACTCCGGTGCTATGACTTTGACAGAAAAGGTTTATACACATTTTGATATAAAGGAGCTTGTAGATGCGATTAATCAGATTTAAAAAAAAAGGACATTCCCCAGTATTACTACTGAAAAATGTCCTATACATATCAATATCTTTGTTGCATACCTGTTGCATATGTGTTGCATTCGATGTAAATTCCAGCACATCTGGCAACTTTCCACAACCTCTGTAACCCTTGTAAAATGGGCTTTTCTTGATATCTTCGTTTCCGAAAGATTATCGCTTGGAGAACTGCGGAGCACGACGAGCTGCCTTGAGACCGTACTTCTTACGCTCTTTCATACGCGGATCTCTTGTTAAGAATCCAGCGGACTTTAAGATCGGTCTGTAATCAGCATCTACGTTCAGTAATGCACGGGCGATACCATGACGGATAGCTCCTGCCTGACCTGTGTAACCACCACCGCGAACGTTTACTAATACGTCGAACTTATCAGCTGTCTCTGTAGCTGCAAGCGGCTGACGAACGATAACCTTCAGTGTATCTAATCCGAAGTATTCGTCCATATCTCTTTTATTGATTGTAACCTTACCTGTACCCGGTACTAAGTATACTCTGGCAACAGATGATTTCCTTCTTCCTGTTCCGTAATATTTTGCGTTAGCCAATGTCTTTTACCTCCTCATTAAAATGTTAAAGCTTCTGGCTTCTGAGCTGCGTGCTTGTGATCCGGACCTGCGTATACGAATAACTTTGTATACATCTCTCTTCCAAGAGGTCCCTTCGGAAGCATTCCCTTAACAGCATGCTCGATCACTCTCTCCGGGTGCTTAGCCATCATCTCTTTTAATGTGGTCTCTTTCATACCACCAACATAATCAGAGTGATTGTAGTAAACCTTCTGATCTAACTTCTTACCGGTAACCTTTACCTTCTCAGCGTTCACTACGATTACGTAATCACCTGTATCGATATGTGGTGTAAAGATTGGTTTATTCTTTCCTCTTAATACCTTGGCAACTTCAGATGCCAGGCGTCCTAATGTCATACCTTCAGCGTCAACTACATACCATTTTCTATCAATGGTAGCTGGGCTAGCCATAAAAGTCTTCATCGTTATTCCTCCTAAAAAATGCTGTTCATCTCAGGCAGCGTGAATGTCCGGCACACTGTCCTCCATGTCATATTGTTTATAGTTAAATGGCACTCCGGGGCTTTGGAATGACATTTATTCACTATCACAGACTTAAATATTATATTACACGACTCCTTGCGTGTCAATATCTTTTTCTTCCATATACTCAATTCCCATCATGGTCAGTCCGTGCGCCGGTGCGGTCGGTCCCGCAGCCTCCCTGTCGCGCGCTGCGAGAATCTGCTCCATCTGCTCCGGCTCGATCTGGCCTCCACCGACCTGTATCAGTGTCCCGGCAATAATCCGGACCATATTGTACAAAAAACCGTTGCCTGTCACCCGGATCGTGATGATGTCGTCCTCTTTTGTGACACTGCACGCATAGATTGTCCGGACCGTGGTCTTCACCTGTGCATTGACCGCACAGAAGCTCTTAAAATCATGCTCCCCTTCCAGGTACACCGCCGCCCGGCTCATCTTCTCCACATCCAGGCTGTGGTGGTAAAAATAAGTATCCAGCCGTCTCGTCGGCATGCGGAATGTCCGGTTCAAAATGCGGTACTCATATGTCTTGCGGCTGTTCTGATAGCGCGGATGCCAGTCCGCAGGAACCTCGCAGGAACCCTGCACGACAATATCCTCAGGCAGACGCTGATTCAGTGCAAACGAAATCTTATCCGCCGGCATGCGCGTCGTCGTATCGAAAATTGCCACGTTTCCCAGCGAATGGACGCCGGAATCCGTGCGGCTTGCGCCGGTCACTGCGATCTCCTCCCCCAAAAGTGAGGAAAGATGGCGGTTCAGCACTTCCTCGATCGTGATTCCATTGGGCTGCACCTGCCATCCTTTATAATTCGTGCCGTCGTACGCCACGGTCATTTTTACACGTTTTACCTCTTTCTCCAAACCATTTCTCCTTGCAGCTTTATTGCGGCCACGGCACAAAGATTCTGCACAGAATGATGAGCGCCAGATACAGCCACATGATCAGATAGGACAGGCGGTCGCGTCCCTCGTAGCGCAGCGGTTTCATTTTCGTTCTGCCCTCTCCGCCGTTATAACACCGCGCCTCCATCGCCATTGCGAGATCATCCGCACGCCGGAATGCCGACACGAACAGCGGCACCAGAAGCGGGATCATGCTTTTGACTTTTTTTAACAGATTGCCACTCTCAAAATCGGCTCCGCGCGCCATCTGCGCTTTCATGATCTTATCCGTCTCCTCAATCAGAATCGGAATAAATCGGAGCGCAATCGACATCATCATTGCAATCGCGTGCACCGGAACGCCGATCTTAGAAAGCGGCATCAGCGCTTTTTCCAGACCGTCCGTCAGCTGGTTCGGCGTTGTGGTCAGCGTCATAATCGAGGTTCCGAGAATCAGATAGGTCAGACGGATCGCCATCAGCACCGCGTTGGTCACACCCTCCTTCGTGATCGTAAAACGCCAGACACTCACCAGTGCCTCACCGGGCGTCAAGAACAGATTGAACACCGCCGTGATTAACATCAGGATCATGATTGCCTTTAATCCCTTTACCATGAACTTAAACGGCACCTTCGACAGCTTTATGACTGTAATCAGAAATACCGTTGCAATCGCAAGCGCTGCCACGCCACGGAAGCAGAACAGGGATATGATATAGATCATTGTACTAAACAGTTTCACACGCGGGTCCAGTTTATGGATCACAGAATCTGCCGGATAATACTGGCCCAGTGTAATATCTCTCAACATGTATAAACTTCCTCCCTACCGGAATTCTTCATCGGCGCCCGCCGGTGTCTCTTTTCTCCGTAAAATGATTCCTGCCGCGGCACATCTTACCGGTGAATATCGCTCCTGCCGGAATCGATTCCCGTCAACGCCTGCATCAGGCTGGCTCTGGCTTCCTCCACCGTCGTCGCCTCCGTATCCACAGAAAGCCCGTGCTCCTTCAGTTCGTGCATCAGGTAAGTCACCTGCGGAGCCGCGAGTCCGATCGTCTCCAGCTCCTTATAGTGCCGGAACACCTCCTTCGGTGTGTCGTCGAACATCACCTGTCCATGGTTCATCACGATAATGCGCTCCACATACTTGGCAACATCCTCCATACTGTGCGACACCAGAATGACCGTCATGTTCCGCTCGCGGTGCATCCGTGCCACAAGGTCTAAGATCTCGTCTCTTCCTGCCGGGTCAAGTCCCGCGGTCGGCTCATCCAGGATCAGCACCTCCGGCTTCATGGCAAGCACTCCGGCGATCGCCACACGGCGCTTCTGCCCTCCCGAGAGATCAAATGGTGACTGGTAATAAAGCTCCTCCGGCATGCCGACACTGCGCAGTGCCTCAAATGCCCGCAGTCCCGCCTCTTCCTTGGAAAGTCCCTGATTCTTCGGACCAAAGCAGACGTCATCAAAAATTGTCGTCTCGAAAAGCTGATGCTCCGGATACTGGAACACCAGTCCCACCCGGTTGCGCAGTTCTCTCAGGTCAAAATCTTCCTCATAAATATCCTGTCCATGAAAATAGATCGTTCCCGAGGTTGCCTTCATCAGACCGTTCAGGTGCTGGATCAGCGTTGACTTGCCGGAACCGGTATGTCCGATGATGCCGATGAACTGTCCGTCCTTAATCTCAAGGTTCACATCCTTTAACGCCTGAATCTGGTACGCGGTCTCCTCACTGTATACAAAATTCACTTTATCTAAAATAATTGACATTTCTACTCTCCGATCTGTGCCACACGAAGAATCGCGTCCACAAGTTCCTGGCGATGCAGCACACCGACGGGCACATCAATGCCGGACTGGCGCAGCAGATCTGCTAAAATCGTCACCTGCGGCACATCCAGTCTGTACTCCTTGAGTTTTCCCACCTGGGAGAACACTTCCCGCGGCGTTCCCTGCATGACGACTTTTCCCTGATCCATCACGATCACCTTGTCGGCGTCCACGACTTCCTCCATATAATGTGTGATCAAAATGATCGTCACGCCTTTTTTCCGGTTCAGTTCATGCGCCGTGCGGATGACTTCCTTCCGCCCGTTCGGATCAAGCATGGCGGTCGGCTCGTCGAGCACAATGCACTTCGGTTCCATCGCCATGACCCCGGCGATCGCCACGCGCTGCTTCTGTCCGCCGGAAAGCTTGTTCGGCGAATGATGACGGTACGAGAGCATCCCTACCGCACCAAGGCTTTCTTCCACGCGCTTCCAGATCTCATCCGTCGGCACGCCGATATTTTCCGGTCCGAAGCCGACATCCTCCTCCACGACGCTCGCAATGATCTGGTTGTCTGGATTCTGAAATACCATACCCGCAGTCTGACGCACCGCAAATGTATTCTCTTCCTTTGTGACATCCCTGCCATCCACCCAGAGCGAGCCTTCGCTCGGCAGAAGGAGCGCGTTAATGTGTTTTGCAAGCGTGGATTTGCCGGAACCATTGTGTCCTAAAATGGCAATAAAATCTCCCGCTTCCACATCCAGATCGACGTGGTCGAGCGCTGTGGAGATGGACTCCACATTGCCCTCCTCATCGCGTCTGATATATTCATGAACCAACTGTCTTGCCTTGATAATTCCCATCTGTACCCTCTCTAATCTTCCCAGCGCAGCCGGTGCAGCTCGCCCTGCAGCTTCATGTGGTCAAACTCATTCTGCCGCAATGCCTCATACAGCACAATCGCAACCGAATTGGATAAATTGAGCGACCGCGTCTCGCCGATCATCGGAATCCGCACACAGGTGTCCGGATTGGCTTTTAAGATCTCCTCCGGAATCCCGGCACTCTCTTTTCCAAACATAATGTAGCAGTCCGGCTCATAGGATACCTCAGTGTATACATGTCTGCCCTTCGTCGTCGCCATATAAATTTTAGCGCCCGGGTTCTTCCCGCAGAAATCTTCCCAGTTGACATAGGTGGTCACATCCAGTTCACTCCAGTAATCCATGCCCGCACGCTTGATTGCTTTCTCATCCAGATGGAATCCCAGCGGTTCGATCAGGTGCAGTCTTGTCCCTGTCGCCACGCACGTTCTGCCGATATTTCCGGTGTTTGCCGGAATCTCCGGCTCATATAATACAACATTCAGCTTTGCCATGTCAGTCTCCATTCGGGAGGAAACGCTCTCCTCCCTTTTTCTTATGATCTCTTGCGAAGATCTGTGATAAACGCTTCCATGCGGTCCATCGCCTTCTTCAGATTATCCAGCGAGTAAGCATAGGAAATGCGCAAAAATCCCTCTCCACAGTCTCCGAACGCAGTGCCCGGGACAACGGCTAATTTCTGCTGATTGAGCAGCTCCGTCGCAAATTCTTCTGATGTCATTCCGAACTCCTTGATGCACGGAAACACGTAAAATGCGCCAAACGGTTCAAAGCAGGACAATCCCATCTCCTTAAACCTGTGAAGCAGATAGCGGCGTCTGCCATTATACTCCTCACGCATGGCAGCCACATCCTCGTCTCCGTTGCGCAGTGCCTCCACGCCCGCATACTGGCTGGTGGACGGTGCACACATAATCGCGAACTGATGAATCTTTAACATCTGCTCGATGATGATGCGCGGCCCGCACGCATATCCCAGACGCCAGCCTGTCATGGCATGGGATTTGGAGAAACCGTTGATCACGATCGTCCGGTCACGCATTCCCTGCAGGGATGCAATCGTCACATGCTGCTCCAGATACGTCAGCTCCGAGTAGATCTCGTCGCTGATGACATAAAGGTCGTGCTCTCTTACGATCTCCGCGATCTTCTCCAGATCTTTTTTCTCCATGATGGCGCCGGTCGGATTATTCGGAAACGGCATCACCAGAAGCTTGGTCTTCGGTGTGATGGCAGCCTCCAGTGATTCTGGTGTCAGACGGAATTCATTCTCCGCCTTCAGTTCAATAATAACCGGAATGCCCCCTGCGAGCACGGCGCACGGCACATAGGACACGTAGCTCGGCTGCGGAATTAAAACCTCATCTCCCGGATCAAGCATGGCGCGCATCGCCGCATCGATCGCCTCACTGCCTCCGATCGTCACCATGATCTCATGATCCGGGTCATAGGACACCCCGTAATGCCGGTCCAGATAATGGTCAATCTCCACTTTTAATTCCTTAAGTCCGGCATTGGATGTATAGTGTGTCTTTCCTTTCTCCAGGGAATAAATGCCCTCGTCGCGGATATGCCACGGGGTATCAAAATCCGGCTCGCCGACACCCAGAGAGATCGCGTCCTTCATCTCATGGACGACGTCAAAGAACTTTCGGATACCGGACGGCTGGATCGTTGTGATTGTCTTATTTAACGGATCTCTCATCTTACATCTCTATCCTTTCATCTTTGGGCTGCTCTGCCATTACGGTTCCATGATCCTTATACTTCTTCAGAATGAAGTTGGTCTTCGTGCTGAGCACGGAATCCAGCGGGGAAAGCTTATCGGACACGAACTGTGAAACCTCACGCAGGGTCTTTCCCTCGATCGTCACCATAAAATCAAAGCCTCCGGAGATGAGGTAAACGGAATTGACCTCCGGATAGTTGTAGATCCGCTCTGCCACCTTGTCAAAGCCCATGCCGCGCTGCGGTGTCACACGGACCTCGATTAACGCGGTCACCTTCTCAATGCCAGCTTTGTCCCAGTCGATCAGTGTGTGGTAGCCGCAGATAATGTGCTCCTCTTCCATTTTCTCAAGCTCATTCATAACCGTTGTCTCATCGACACCAAGCACAATGGCAAGCTCCTTTAAGTCAATCCGGCTGTTCTTCTCTATAAATGTCAAAATCTTTTCACGCATCGCTTCTTCTCCTTTATATCGCCTTATATAATTCGTCCGCTTTCGGAGGCTCCAAAAATCTGCGCTCCTCCTCGTTCAAAAGGACGCGGTCGTTCCCCGCGGTTGCCTTTCCGATAATCGTGGCAGGGATTCCCGCCTTCTCCAGTTCTCTCACCAGCAGATTGCCATCCTCTGCCGCCATCAGCATACAGCCACTGGAGATCAGCTGGTAGGGGTTGATTCCGAAAAATTCACAAATCTCAATCGTCTCCTGACGGACCGGTATCTTTTTCAAATCGATTTCAAGTCCGACGCCAGATGCTTCCGCCATTTCCCAGAGCGCACCGAATATTCCGCCCTCCGTGACGTCATGCATTGCACTAACGCCAGACTTGACGGCGACTGCGGCCTCTGATTGTACCGATATATAAGCATCCAGTGCTTTTGCCTTCTCGACAAAAGGCACCGAAAACTTTGTCTCTAATTCTGTCTCTTTTTCCTTTGCGATAATGGAAGTTCCCTCAATTCCGATCCACTTTGTGACAAGAATATCCATGCCCGGTCTCGCCCCTCCGGTCGAGATCAGACAGCCGTCCTTCACTTTTCCGACACCGCAGACGGAGATCACCGGCTGATTGACCACCGCCGTCACTTCCGTATGTCCGCCCATCACCTGAATCTTTGCCTTGGCGCAGGCTTCCTCCACCTGTGCCATCATGGCACGCAGTTCGGGCTCCTCCACGCTCTCCGGCAGCAGCACCGTGAGCAGAACACCCACCGGCTCCGCCCCTGCACTCGCCAGATCATTCACCGTAATCTGGATCGCAAGTGTCCCGATGTCCTTCGCCGTTCCGGTGATCGGATCTGTGGACATCACGAGCGTCTCATCCTCCGCCAGCTTGATCGCAGCGCAGTCCTCTCCGACGCCGGCTCCTAAGACAACCTCGGGGCGTCTGGTATGTATTTGTTTGAATACGGAGCGCTTCAGTACGCTCTCCGGCAGTTTTCCGATCTTCATCTGTGTTCTCCCGTTTATTTACAGCTTAAGGCTGTCTCTTCTGAGGCAGCCTTAAACAATCTCTTATACTTTTATTCTCCGCCTGTAATCTGGCTCTCATCCACCGTTCCGGTAATCGCCTGCTCTTCCTGCGACGGCTGTTCTACCGGTGCCGGATTTAAGATTGCTGCCGCGCTCGCCGCATAAGGTGCAACCGCCGCATTGATGGTTGCTTCATCCCCGGTCGCAAGCGCCGCTCCGATCACCGCCGACACATTTGGGTCTGCTGATGCCGTTCCCACGTTCACAATCTTCGGAGACGCCTTGTAAGTACTCTTATTAAAAATCTCCCGGCTCTCCTCCACACCGTCTACCGTGACAACCTTCCAAAGTCTTGCCACATAGCCGATATGCTTGCCCTGCGCAGTCTTCATATAACCCGCCGGATCTCCGGTCGCCACATACTGCGTGCCCGGATCCTGCTCGGATATCACTTCACTCTCATAAGTCACAACGCGGTTCGATGGTCTCGTGTCGTGTCCGTAGATCTTAAAGGTGACATTCTTTCCCTCGGTGTATCCCTCAATATAAATCGGAATGTCCTGATTATTGACAAAACGCAGATCCTTGTAATCGCCTGCAATCGCCGCATCCATGGATGGCTTCACATAGCTTACGATCATGGAATGATTCGAGCGCTGCGTGATCTCAAGCTCTGCCAGAATGACCGCATTGTACAATGTCGTAGATACCTGACACACACCGCCGCCGTAGGATTCGACCGTCTGACCATTCTCGTAGGCACCTGCCAGTTCATATCCGTTTGCCGCATCCAGCGGTCCGATCGCTTCATAGACGGAAAATTCCTCGCCCGGATAAAGCAGCGTACCATTGATCTTGCTGGTTGCATTGGAGATGTTGTCGCAGCGGTTCTGACCGGAATCCTTGTAATTCGTCGTATAGCTTCCCATCATATCCGTGATCTGCTCCAGATCTTCCTCGCTGCCGCGCGGCTCCACCACTTCCGCCACGAGCTCGATCTCGGCGTTGCCACCGTCCCACTCACTGCTGATATAGTTCTCGATCGCCGCAATGGAATCCTCCACGTTAACCTCGATGCCCTGCTCGCCCTTGATGATTTTAAACGCACCGTTCTCACGAACCAGACCATTGTCCACAGCCTTCTGGTTCAGCTCCGCCGCTTTCCCGGAAAGGATGGATGCCACCGCTTCGGAATCCACATCCAGTGAGAGTGCAATCACTTTGTCCCCCTGCTGCAGATCCTTCTTATCCTTGTACCGCTTGATGAGGCTGCCGCTTCTGCCGACATCCATCGCCTCGTCCACCACGTTTAAATTGGAAAAGGATATTCCCAGTTCAGCCGCCGTCACGGAAACGCTCTTATCGCCGGTCTTCAATGTCATCTCCGCCGAATCTGCGCTCTCCACGTACGCTTCTACCGCGCTGACCGCTTCTTCCTCCGTCATGCCGCCCACATAAATATTGCCGATATAGACACCGTCCTCAATCGTCTCCGTCTCCTGTGCCCTCATGGAAACCGGTGCCGCCAGCAATGCACAAACTGCCACCGCACCCACAAACAATGCAAAAAAACCTGTTCCCTTTTTCATATTCTTCCCTCTGAAATATCTGTTCTCTGCTCTGCTAACGCCTGTTTTGCCAAGCATATACTCTGCTTCCGCTCATTATAGCCCATACGCGCCTTTCTTTTCAAGGTGCATAAACACGAATATGTTTGACTCACTCCGGGATTTTTAGTATATTTTACATGAAAGCAAAACGACGGAATACGCTTATAATAACGCTGCAAGCACCGTTGTCAGAAGCATGGCTGCCACAACCACAATGATGATTCCTGCAAGCAGTTTTTTATTCTTTTTTTTACCAAAATCGTACATTTCGTTCTACCGCCTTTCCGTTCCCGCCCTGTATACCGCGCGAACCTTTTACACTATACCACAAGAAGGGATGATTCTCATGATTTTTTTAGGACTTTTTATCTTTTTTGTATGTATGTTCGCTTATCTGCGCCATAAAAGCACTGCTGCTGAAGAAGCCGCAGCCGAGAGCTTCTGGAACCGCGAGAACGAAGCAAACCACACACGCCGCAAAGACATCAGCGGACTTCCCTATATTACCATACCTCTTGCCGATTTTCCAACGGGTATCTATGACAATCCCGAATTAAAAAAATACGAGGAGACTCTCCAATCGCTTGCCGGACAGAAAATCTTAAACCTCAGCGGCAAGACCAACACCGACCTCAAGCTGGAGTACGGCGTTGCCAATCTGGAAACGCTCTCCGCCTGTGACGAGAACTACACCACCCTCTGCCGCACCATCTATGAGTACGCCGAATGTTTAAAAAAGCTCGGTCATGACGAGGAGGCAGTCCGGATTCTCGAGTGCGGCATCGCCTGCGGGTCCGATCACAGCGGAAACTACCGGATGCTCGCAGACTATTATCTAAAAGCCAGGGATTCCGCCGCACTCGACCGTCTGCTCGCCTCTGCCAGAGCACTGGAATCCCCCAGACAGAGCGCCATCGTAGCCATGCTCGAGGAAAAAGTAAATGCTTAATCCCGGGGCATCCGCCCGTGCACGGCGATCCAGCGGTCAAGCAGTCTCGACGCCTCACTCCGCGTCATCTGCTCCGGAATCTCCGTCTCCGGGATGCCGTAATGCGCGGCATATTTCTTGAGGCCATCCATCTGACGTCCCGTTGCGGGCGTCTGTTTTTTTGTGCGGTAACAGAGCGCATACGGCAGAAACGCCTCCGGCTGTACCGTACTGTACTCCTGTTTTAATCTCTCCAGAACGATTCCGGTCGCCATCGCATCATCGAGTGCACGGTGCGCCCTCACACGCCCGATTCCGAAATAGATACACAGGCTTTCCAGATCCTTTTTCTGCTCCGCCGGAAGGAAACGCCTTGCCAGCTTTAAGGTGTCCACGGCATTTCGCTCAAACGCCTGCCCGTGGTTGACCGCCCACTGTTTCAGAAAACTGTAATCAAAAATCACATTCTGGCCGACCAGCACATCGTCCCCCAGGAATGTAAAAAATTCCTGCATCGCCTCTTCCGGTTCCCTGCCGTCTGCCGCCATCTCCGGCGTGATGCCCGTCAGTTCTACCACACGCTCTGACAGTTCCCGCCCGCACTTTAAAATAGCGCCATACGTTTCCGTCTGTCTGCCGTCTCTGACGCGCACGGCTCCCACTTCCAGGATAGCGTCCGTCTTCGCATTCAATCCCGTCATCTCAAGATCAATGACCACATAATCCTCTAACAATCTATTCTCCCCTCTTTCCGGTTATTCCCCGGAAGGCTCCAGATATTCATGCCGCGCCTGGTGATCGAGCGGGTCCCTTCCGGTATAGTCAAATCTCACATAGACCGGATCTTCCAGCCTCTCCGGGAGCAATACAGTATCCTGCCTGCGGCCGGAAAACCGGTAGAAAAACCGCTCAATATGCGACTGCTTTCCATTTTTACCATACTGACGCGTCATCTGTTTCCATTCATTCGCATCTGCTGCCCACGAGGGTCTGCTTCCGAGATTCTCTCTTTCATACAGGTCATATACCAGACCCTCTCCAAGCACCGGAAGCAGTCCCGGCTTACGCTCTTTTGCAAATTCCAGCAGGATCTCCGCCCTGCGCATCCTGGAATGGCCCATTCCAAAATAACCGTGCTCCTCATAAAAAGTTCCCAGTTCCGCAAACATGGCAAACGCACTCGCATACTGCGTCTCCAGAAGCCGGATTGCTGTGGCGTACTGTCCGCTGTTGTAATACACCTCGAGCATCTCTTCCACCTGCCGGATGCGAAGGATCTCCCCGAACCCCAGCCAGTTTGTCTTAAGCACCTCATACGGCGGTCTGCTGCGGTAGATCAGACCATACTCTGTGGCATGCTCATACATGTAAGAACCTTTTAGCACTTTTAAGAATCCAAGCTGAAGCTGATTGGGCTTTAACGCATAAATCTCGTCAAACGAACGCGCAAATGTCTCATAGCCCTCATAGGGCAGACCTGCGATCAGATCCAGATGCTCGTGTATGTTTTCTTTTTCCTGGATGCTTCTCACAACCGCCTTCAGGCGATCCAGCTGCATCGTCCGGTGAATCTCGGTGATTGTGGTGTCGTTCGTGGACTGCACGCCGATCTCCAGCTGAATCAGTCCCGGCCGCATCTGACCGATCAGCGCAATCTCCTCATCGGTCAGAAGATCGGCAGATATCTCAAAATGGAAGTTGGTCACGCCATTGTCATGTTCGATCAGAAACTTCCAGATCCCCATCGCATGTTCATGCCTGCAGTTAAAGGTGCGATCCACAAATTTTACCTGCGCGACTTCCTGCACCAGAAAAAATGCCAGTTCTTTTTTCACCCGCTCCACATCCCGGAACCGCAGTGTCTTTTCCACCGACGAAAGACAGTAGCTGCACCGGAACGGACACCCTCTGCTCGATTCATAATAGATGATGCGGTTCCGGAAATCTTCGACGCCTCCATAGCAGAACGGAATCCGGTTTAAATCCAGCGGCTCGCGCGCTCCGGTTTTTACAAGGCTCTCTCCGGCACGGTACATGATTCCCTTGATTCCCGAAAGATTCATCTTCTCTGCCATCTCACCGATGCCCGCTTTTGCGTAACTCTCGCACAGTTCCAGAAAAGTCTCTTCTCCCTCGCCGACCATCACCCCGGTCACCTGCGGATGCTCCTTTAGAAACGCCTCTGTCTCATAAGACACTTCCGGACCTCCGACCCAGATCGGCACTTCGGGGCAGATCTTGTGGTACTCGTCCATCAGCTGTTCCACATAGTCCAGATTCCAGATGTAACAGGAAAAGCAAAGCACATCCGGCTTTGCCTTATAAATTCCTTCCAATATGTAGTCTATCGTATGGTTAATCGTGTACTCTGCAATCTCCACCTGCGCCCCGCCGGTACCGTAAGCCTCCGCATAGGCGCGTAGATCATACACTGCCAGATTCGAGTGAATGTACTTTGCATTCACCGCCGTCAACAATACTTTCATCGTCTCACCTGATTCTTGCCCTCTCTTTTGGCGCGGTAAAGAGCAGCGTCCGCCACTTCAAAAAATGCGCTGGCACCCGGATAAGCCCTGTCGTACTCCGCCACACCGATGCTCACGGAAAACGACCGCTCCCCCTGCGGCGTTACAAACATTTTCTGTTCAAACTCCTGCCGGATCTGCTCCGCCATCTCTTCCGCCTGTCCGACTCCCGCTCCCTTAAATAGGATGGCAAACTCCTCGCCGCCATAGCGGGCACAGAATCCTTCCACGCCTTTGTGTCTGGCGCAGATGTCTGCCACTTCTTTTAAAACGACATCTCCAAACGCATGTCCGTAGGTGTCATTGACATTCTTAAAATTATCAATATCGATCACCGCAAGGGAAAAACGCTCCCGGTTCTCCTCGTACATTCTCTGGTAATACTCTAACTCCTCATAAAAGCTTTCATGATTGTAGAGCTTGGTCAGGGAATCCCGCTTGGAACGCTCATCGTTCACGATCGCCGAATCGCTGACCAGTTCCAGCGCCACCAGCATGCCGCACACTGTTCCCACGAAGATGCTGCCCTCAATAAACGGCGTTGTCAGCGGGAAATAAGAACTGGCAGGTATAAAATAGACACAGTCCAGCACATAGGCTGCAACGAGCAGCGCCGCCTGCACAAGCGTCATGACCCGGTCTTTGTAGAGCGGCGTCAGCAGCATCGGCAGCAGCAGAACCATCGGCATGAGCGTCACGCTCGTATGCACCCACGCCATCACAGACGCATAGGATGTCACCAGGAATATGGCACATCCCGCCATCGCCCGTCTGCTGTATACACGCTTCTGTCTGCCGGTCAGCAGGCGGTACGCAAAAAGAAGCAACAGCTGCAGCCCGCTCGGCCGCACAATGAACAGCCATCCATAGCGCAGTCTGCCGCAGTCTGCAGTCGGCTTAAAAAACAGAAACAAAAACAATTCTGTGATTAACACCACGCCCCAGATCTTCCAGCCCATCGAAAAGAAGCTTGCGCTCCACTCCTTCCAGCTTTCGCCACTCAGCCATTCATAGCTGCTGTCATGTCTGATCTTCTCCATCATTTCCCCTCATTACGAAACGTAATACTTTCTTCCTAGAATATTATACTGTATCACACCGATTCTTTCAACGGCAAGTAAACGCTCTCCGATCAGAAAAAACCAGAGACAGCTCCCCAACCGTCTCTGGTTCTATTTGAAATACTCTCCCTCGTTTTAGCACATGATATGTCTGACAATCACATCGATGCCGGCAATCCACAGCAGAAGCGCTCCGCCGACATATGCTTTTGTCTTGTGCTGAAATCCTAGATGATAACCCGTATACACGCCAAGCACAACGAATGCAATCGTCATACATACGATGATGATCAGCATCAGCACAACGTTCGTCCCCAGGAATCCGAATGCGATCCCCGCAAGCAGCGTATAGATGCTCGTCACCGCAGTCATCCGCAGGAACTTTTTCACATCAAGGCTCTCCTCCCGGCGCTCATTGACCCACTCGTTCTTGATTGCCTTCGCAATCAGACGGATGCCGAGACCGAAAAAGATCACCGCCGCAATCACAAGTCCTACAAAATTCTCATCGTGTGCCAGCTCATTTCTGTAAAGGAGACCGGACAGATAGTTCCCGAGCGCCAGCGCGCAGAGCTGCCATACAGCGATCAACGCGCAGATGACGGACAACTGTTTTTTATCCACTTTTGCGACCAATGCTCCCTGGCACTCCATCGCCGCGAAAATATCAAGCGATACTCCCGCTATAATCAGAACATTCTCTATCCAGTTCATTTCCGTCCTCCCTTACATGACTCCTTATTATTATACTCTCTTCTTACAATATTTCCAGAACAAATACGGATTTATTGAGACAATTTTCATTAGTCCTCTTTCACCGCATCTGTCTTGTAGATGAACTTAATGCTTCCGTTCACGCCGTCCGCAATATCCGTGTAGGTCTGATAGTCCTCACCGGCATCCAGAACCGCCTGGATACGATCCATCAGAGGCTCAATATCACCGTGGTAGGAATTTAAGATCTTCTCAATTCCCTCCTCGTTGAAGGTAACGATTCCGTCTGCCAGCTGATGTGCGCCGTCCGATAACTGATCCACACCGTCGATCACTGCGTCGGTACCATCACTTAACGCGTTGACGCCATCGTTGAGCTTCTGATTGTTGGAAACCAGTTCTGCACTTCCGTTCTTAAGCTGCGCCACACCGGATGTCAGTGCCGGTACCGCATCTGCCAGACTCTTGGTACCATTAGCCAGTGCTCTCGCTCCGGTTACCAGACTGTATCCGCCCGAGCTCTGCTGCTCGATGCTTGCAGCCATCGTGGACTTTGTCTGTTCTGCCGCTGATACGGCTGCCGTTCCGGCCGCTGCTTTCGCTCCGCTTACTGCCGCTTCTCCGGCTGCTGCCTTCGCTCCGCTTACTGCTGCCTCTCCGGCTGCTGCTTTCGCCCCGGTTACCGCTGCCTCTCCGGCTGCCAGCTTCGCTCCGCTTACTGCTGCCTCTCCGGCTGCCAGCTTCGCTCCGCTTACTGCTGCCTCTCCGGCTGCCA